>Ga0181612_160670_pt1 | contig 14793 bp, 10 predicted proteins | sample HoacroProtozoa21_FD_119630 | JGI IMG/M metagenome (GOLD analysis project Ga0181612, IMG submission 119630) | Hoatzin crop microbial communities from Cojedes, Venezuel. Combined Assembly of Gp0051906, Gp0051904, Gp0051908 | reverse complement strand
AGCAAAGGTAAAGCCTTGTCATAAAGTTGTAGCAGGAGCTTAGATGTGTGGAAGGGGAAAAGGGAAATCCCTGGAATTGTATGCCGCCTCCATCCTGCTGTGTGGGATGCCTGGCAGCGCTGGGTGCTTTTGCTTAGTTGTCAAGACTGACTTCAGAAGTACAATCCCTTTCCTGCTCTGTGCACTGCACATCACGGAAAACGAGTTCCACAGTTAGCAATGCTCAAGTGAAAGCCCTGTAGCTTGAGTCCTCAGGTACTTACTGATACATGGGAATGCCACCTCCATCTAGTCAAGATTACAGCAGTGCTTAGGAAGAGGAACCTTTCCCTCTTGCTCCATCTGTGACGGGCTTTCAGCATACAGTGCCCTAGCAAGCACTGAGAAAGTAGTAAACCAATTGCTCTGAGCCAGCCAGCACTAGGGCTTGAAGATTTTCTATACTGTGCCTTTGAAATATATCCTAATACGTCCTAAATGTATTAGGAAGTGAATATAAAAGAATTTAGGTTTTTAAATTTGAGCTCTTTTCTAGGTGCAGAAGAATTACAGATAGGAGAGGAACTTAGTTGAGACAAATCAGTTTTACAGCTTTCTTCCATTGGAAAGGACTAGGTGCACCAAAATGTAATACATACCAAAAGAAATAATCCAGCGCCTATTGGATTTTAAAACCTGTATATTTTTAAGTTTGATACAATCAAAATAAACAAGCAAAACCCGAAAAAATCCTCACCAACCCAGCAAAGTAAGTCTAGACCATTGGTTTAGGTTTCCTGGAACATTTTAGGGAAATGAAATACAGTAGTTGGCTGATTACATCCAGAGTGAACCACACTGACAGAGGTGTAGAAGGTGCTGACTTGTGTAGCCAGCTGTTCAGTGAGTACCACTTAGTTTGTATCTGGAAGATGATTTTAATTTCTAAACTTGGAAGGTCATAGTACTACATCTGTTTGGCTTGTCGGTGGATTTTGAAATGAGGAGGAGTTGTTCTCATGGGCCCTTCTGCTGTGCCCTCCTGCCCCCCACTGAAAAATGAATTCTCCTTACTAGAAGAGGGTAAAGAAAAAACGGCATGAAAAGTTAAATACGCAAGAGATGTGCTCAGTGTGAGATGATGCAAGTGGCAAGTCTTGATTGCATTATTTAACAACACAATCTGGAATGCTACAGACCTTCACGTTTCTGTATTTCACTATAGCATTTCGTGTTTGTGCATGAACTACCGCCAGTCAACTGATGCTTACCTGTCTGCTCTTTTCCCTCATTTTTTTGTCTTCATTTCTTACAGCAGTCTTCAGCAGCTTTCAAAATTAGAAATGTGACCTTTGTGATGATCTGAAAAGCACTGGGCACTTTTACTTGATGCCTAATCAATGTGATGCTCTTAACACTTTTTTTAAATGGAGTGACCAGCTATTTTCTACCCGTGCTAATTCTTGATGGTTCTCAAAATATCCCAGTTAAACGGTTGCAAGGTCTATATATAGACATATTCGCTAATAATGCCTACTCTCTATGCATTAAACCACGAAAATAAGAAGTATTATGCAAAAATTGCAGCAAAATCCAGACAGGCAATGCACGTGAAACTTATTTTCTCTTAATACAAACTTCATTTTCTCATGTTTTTTCTAGTGTGTAACACAAGGGTATTGTGATTTTTATTTTTTTACTTTTTAATGTAAGTATATACCAAAATTCCATCACATTAGTTGGACTTATACATATGGATCATGGAAGAAGCATTTTTTAAAAGACATTTTGCAGACTCTTTAAGCTGCACGAAATCATGGGGATATATTGTTCATAGACAGCTTTTGTTTGTCCCTATAGAAAAGAATCAGTTGTTAATACCCTGACTTTTTGGAATTGGAAATCCTGCATAAAAATATCCTGATATTTATTTCTTAATGTATTTTGCCCACATAAACAGATAAGTGGGGTATTTTTTGTAAGACCTTTAGTAACAGCTTCTGTAACTAATGACACTTTTTGTTTTTATATCAATCTAAAAGGAAATAAATTTATAGCTTCCATCAGAATTTTAAAAGAAAAAGTAATCTCATAGCAGATAAACCAGGTCTGAGATATTTGTACCAGGTGATTATTTTTAAAGGGTAAAGCCTTTTGTTGATTCCTCTCATAATATGCTTCTTACTGAATGACACTTCTTTAAACAGGTGTGTGTAGCTTTTTTGAAATGATGATCAAATATACTTTTGGAAAGTCTTTAGCTACTTATAGAAAAACTGGAAGACAACATAGAGCCTTTAAGAGTGGGGGGGGGGAGAAAAAGAGAACAAGTTTACTCTAGATCTTTTTGTTCTCAACTCTGATTTTTACAATTAGTGCAATAAAGAGTATGTTTTCAGAATTAAAATTTAGAAGTAAAAGAACGTGGTTTCTTTCCAAACCAGAAAAAAGGGAGACAGGGAAGATGGAAAATAATCTGATGCAGCATTTCTAGATAGCAGTAGACATGAACACCACCTGTAATATCTGCAGTGAGTGTGTCTTTTGAGTGCTTACCTAAGGTTCCTTCATGGAGCTTCTGCTGCACTCTAAGATGAGATTGATATGATAGTCATGAAGATGACTTGTCAGGATTTCTTCTTCTAACCCAATTTTAAATAAGTCAGGAAGGATAGATTCCAGGTGGATTTTTGGGATGGTAAATGAACCTAAGAGTCTACTAAAACAAATACAGTTACTCTCTCTTGGAGTTCCTCATACATTGTAGCAGCTCCTCAGAAAATGAAAATTCTTGATGAGTTGCTGTGTGAAGAATTTGTCCTGTAGGTGATGGTGTGGCTATTGAATTCCATATTGTTGTTAAAAATATATATATATTTAATATGTTCTGCTGTTTAGATGCCCAACCTACAGAATCTGAAAAGGAAATTTATAATCAGGTGAATGTAGTGTTAAAGGATGCAGAAGGAATACTGGAAGACTTGCAGTCATATAGAGGAGCTGGCCATGAAATACGAGAGGTGAGCTAGAGCGTTATGATTGCACACAAGCTGTGATTGTTCATTGTCTGATCCTAACCAGATACTGCTGGATTTTAACTCTGCTTGCAGGAGCTGTTTTGGCAGAGCATGTTCTCTATTAAAATTGCTGTCTTGAATTTCTGCTCTGGAATGTTCCTTTTTAACAGTGAAACGGATGTTTCTTGTTTCAATAATATTAATGCACATATGTAATAGCAAATTATGCTTCTCAAGCTTTTCATGGAATTGTTGTTGCTGATTTTTCTTTGTATTCCCATGTAAGTTCTTGTTGAGTTAGTGACGAATTTGGAAAGAGGGTGGCATGACTATAATGCAGTGTTGAGTAGTGTTGACATCTTTTTGTACGCTAATTGGACAAGTCTGATGTGGGGTAATCCTAACACAAAAGACATCTCATTTTCAATCTCTTTTAATTGGCTTTTATTTACTAATGGAGATGTTTGGAAAAGAAGCAAAGTTTCTTTACAGTGTGTCACTCCATTGTTCCTTTACCTTTAAGAAAGGGTTGAATAAATACTCTCTCTCAGCCCTCTTCGCTTCTTCTTCAGATGCAGCAGTGGGGTTACTTTGTTTCTAAAATGAGGAGTTACTGTAACGTACTCGTAAGAAATGCTAGTACATAGGAGGAGTGTCTGCTCACTCTAGATGAATTTGAGGTACTGGGAGACATTCAGCTTTAAAGCACCATCAGTTTTTATTCAGTCTCTGTTGAATTCATAAGGTAGGTTTAAGCAGGGTAGCTGTCACACAAAGCCCGGAGGAGAGGAGATAGCTTATTTGTTCTTCGAGGAAGGAGCAGGTTCAGGGAGAGGCTGTAGGATCTGGCAGGAATGTGTGTCTCGGCGACGAAGCCTGCAGGTCTCACGGAGAAGGGAGATGCACCCAAGAGGAGGTAGACATCGCAGGAAGGAAGCTTCCTAGGGACTAGAGAGGAGTGTGCTGCACCTCACAGCCCAGGGTTGACTGAAACAGATTTTGGAATCAAGGAGTTGGCTGTGAAGATGCAGCAGGAGCATTATAAGTGTTTTTATTTGTTTTCTTAGTAATTTTCAGTTGCGAAGTAGTCTAGTTTCTATCTTAAAAACCTGGAGAGACTGAATTGAAGGCTTTATCTGTGTGGGAAGCTTACTGCAAAGACAGGGTCTACGCATGCATACCTCAAAGCTCTGGTATACACCTTGGTGGTGCTTTATGTTGTTGATTATACTTATATGTTCCTACTATAATATTTAGCCTGAATTTCACAACAGATTTGTTTTTTCTTCACAAATTTAGACATTGGTGATAAATGCCAACATTACGCTGAGGCTTTGATCACTAAACTTTTTTGCTTGGAAGTGTTGCAATAAAGTTATTGATTTTAATTAACTAGGTCTGGTTATGTAAATGTTCTTATTTAAGTAGCTTTATTTTTAACAATTTCTTTATACTCTCTACAAGTTGTTTTCCTATTCAGGATACTTACTTTAAACACAAGTACTTAGAGCTTTTTGGAAGAGACGTGGGTTAGTACAGGCTTGTCTTTCAACTGGAAATTTCTCAGTAGGTAGAATTTTTAATTACTAGCTCCTCCAACAATTGCCCTGCATAGTGTTTTTTGGTTTTTGTTTTTTTTTTTCTTTCCAGCAATGTATCAGTTAATCTAAACATGCTTTTTTCCTCTTTTTTCCTAATTTAAGGCAATACAGCATCCTAATGATGAGAAGCTGCAAGAGAAGGCATGGGGTGCAGTTGTTCCACTCGTAGGCAAACTAAAGAAATTCTATGAATTTTCTCAAAGACTAGGTAAGTGAAATAGTATTAGCTCGGGGTTTTTTGTCTTCATTAATAAATACATTTGGCATTTTCAGATGTGATCACATGTAGGTCAATCCCCAAAGCTGACATTGCATAGATTCCTTACACACACTGGTTTGGATCTTCTTTATATCTGCATACTAACTGCTTGGATGTAGAAACAAACTTGCTTCAGTTGATACCTGAGAGGAGAAATAGAATGGGAGCGTACTTGTCATCCTCTTTCTCTACCCCTTTAGTAATTCTGGAAAGCACTAACGAGCTGATTGTTTTGAAAACTAGTGGACTAATTCATTGGGAATTAATTCTGTTAATGTTTCTGATACCAAGAGTAATTAAAAGTGACTGTATTTATTATTCCTGCGCAAACACACTAGAAATAGTTTGGTTCGTGGAAAGGCCTGATCTAGGTTCATGAAGGTGGAATACTTAAGATAGCACTTCATGCCTCTTGCCTACTTGACTGATGTTGTGTCTAAGCTGATAAAACCTGTTAGACATGATTTGTTTTTGCACAAACTATCTGTTGTTACCTCACGTTTTGACACTCATTAGCGCATGGCTCATGAAAAAATGAACTCAAAAAATGGAAGCTTTTTCCAGACGAGTTCCGCTTTGTTAGTGGTGAGGTGTTTTTCTCAAGAAGGTGAGCAAGTTGGATTGTAAGTTTATCTTAAAAACAAATAAAACATGTTTTGTCCTGATAGGTGTGTACTTCTTGAATTGTGTGTTATCTTAAAGGCTGCTATCACCAGTTATTGAAATACGTTTTAACAAATGTTATAGACAAAGCTTCAACAAAACTTTCCAAGAAGTTTTTTCATGGCTGTCAGTGCTGATTAGACCTGCTCTTTACAGCAGTTTATAAGTAAATGCGACAACAGTGGCACATAGGAGCAATTCATCAAGCTCCATTATTATGAACTACCATGTATTTTGGCAGATGTCTATTTTAAGTCTAGCATGCAGAATATCAGTCAACAGAGATGCAAGAAGCAGGTGCAGTTGTATATTGAAAAATACTCTCCTTTCATTTAAGAGGCAGGATTGCGAGGTCTGTTGGGAGCCCTGACAAGCACTCCATATTCACCAACACAACACCTGGAGCGAGAGCAGGCTCTTGCTAAGCAGTTTGCAGAAATTCTTCACTTTACACTCCGGTTTGATGAGCTCAAGGTAAGAACTTCTTGTAATTTTGTAAGCATAAATGCTAGCAAAAAGAAAACAAATGTATTCACTGAAGCAGTCTGGGTTGTGTTCTGTTCCAGAATACAGCATGCGGTAGATGCTCAAATATCTGCTATGCTCGGCTTGTTTGCATGATTTAGAGTTAGATTAAACTGGAAAGCAGATGAAATATCGTATTAGCTTTAGGCAATTGTTATATTTCAGTGCGTATTAATCATGTTTCTTTGTCTGAATTTGGCATATCTCTTGGGATAATGCTGCTGCTGCTTTTAGTATGTGCACATCCATAGTCCAGCTATTTTCATGCTAATGTGCAAAGAACTAAGCTGAAATGATATTAATTTACTGGTCTGATCCTTGGTATCAGACTAGCAAAGCCATTTTTTTCAGTCTACTAATTTCAAACTCCTATTTAGGAGACTGCTCGTTTTCTTGTTAGATCTTGTTCTGAAAAATCTGAGAATTTAAGTAGAAAGCTTCATGTTCTACATATCACTTCCCAACATGTCACAAGCCTTTTTACTTCAGAAGGGTGAATATTCACTTACTCTTGGTGTTAGATTTTATGAAAACTTTTCCTTATATTTTTCTTGAGTTTTTCACAGCTCTTTTGTTTCCGTATGTATATAGATGACAAATCCTGCTATACAGAATGACTTCAGCTACTACAGAAGAACTCTGAGCCGTATGAGGATTAACAATGTCCCAGTAGGTAACCCTTGGATGAGAACAAATGTAATCTTATACTACCACCTATCTTTTTCATGTATAGAACACCAACATTCTTGTTTTCCTTCTGCTTTATAGGCAGAGGGAGATAATGAAGTAAATAATGAGTTGGCAAACAGAATGTCTTTATTTTATGCTGAAGCAACACCAATGTTGAAAACCTTAAGTGATGCTACAACAAAGTTTGTGTCGGAGGTAAGAGTATAGACTTATGGCTTGGATAGCATACTTCAAAGTACTGCAGGGCCAGACATCATTTTGGAACACAAAACTCTTCTACCAGGCTTAATGTGGCATCGGGAAATCCAACTTATTTTTTGAAGCCTCAAGAAACATAAAGTATCTTTCTCAGATGCTGTAGAGGTTAGAGTGAGTTCAGCTAGCCACTTGGTGGATGAGTCGCAGAAAGTTAATGGGATAGCAGTATGACACTGGTAGTGGTGGCTTTCCTCGAGGAGGGAGAGGCGAGTATGTTGCCTGCATTTTTGGTGGTGATTTAGAGCAAAAAAATGAAGGGGAAACAGCTTGATCTGTATGCTTGAAATAACAAAGACAATTGAAATGTAGCTTCCTTTCCTCCTTCCCAAGACACTTTTGGTTTGCTTTGTAAAGTCTAGTGTACGTACATTATTGCAGAAGAGGGAAGGAACCTGAACTGGAAAAGTATTCCAAGACTGACACATCTCTATTTGTCCTTAACTACCTAAGTAAATACTAGTAATAAAATCCAGTCACTGCAAATATTGTGCTTGATTTCTGATAACTGTAATAATTTCTTATATGCAAAGAATGCACACTATTTCTTATTAAAAAGTAATTGTAGATTACATGATTTCATACAAAGATACATTTGGTTTTTAGCATTTTTTGTAAGTTTTGCTTTTAACTTGAAATGCATTGAGAAAAATGGCCTCTTACTTTACATTTCTTTGAGGTGTTTGTCTGCCACAATTTTAAGTGTTATTATTGCAGCAGTATTTAGCTATAGAAATTTCTGTCTTTAAAGAGCGGGTGAGGTGATGCCTGTAAAACTTACCAGAAGTCCATAGTGTCGGTGTATTTCTGTAATTACAAACAAGCAGGCAAAACCGATGTGGTAGACTTTGTTCTTTAAGTTGCTAATCTTTATTGTGACGTTATTAAAATCCAGTGTAAGGCTACCTGACTTACCATAATTGTGTTGATGTTTTCAATTCCTCCACATTGCCATGCTAGCAGATCACTGATTCAATTTAGGTTTTGTAGTATAATATTTCACAAGAATTGAATTGCAGACTGTTTATCTTCTTCCACAGAATAAAAATTTACCGATAGAGAATACTACAGATTGCTTAAGCACCATGGCTAGTGTGTGCAGGGTCATGCTGGAAACCCCGTGAGTATGAACAGTGCTTGTATTGTGTGTGAATTATCTCTGTGTTTAAAACATGCCTTGTGATGCATAAGGTGAAAGAAATATAATTGGAGTAATTAGGAGCTGTGTGTTTTCTTTTTTACCAACTTAGTTTTCAGCCTCAACATGAAACTAACTTGTCTCAATTTGCTAGCCATTCAAATCATGTGGTCTACTTTTCTGAACATATTAATATTTAAAAATAGAATGGCTATGAAAGCTAGACAACTTCTTCGCACTCTTTATAAATGGTTTTCTCATGTATAATTCAGGAAAATACACTATTTGAACATGATTGCCTAGGGTCTCCTGAAGGAGTGGGTATAGACAATGCGTTGGATGGTGCCTCCTTGCAAGCTGGCTTGACTGATGGCTGCAGCAAAATTACAGTGCCCCTGTCTGGGGAATTATGAGATGACTTTTAGACATGAAGGCAGTCTGTTGTCTGCTGTAAATTTGAGAGGCACTGGGACTATGAACAAAAAGTCAAACTAAACTTTGGGGTTTTCATCTGTTTCTTCTGGGATCTAAATGGTTTCCCATGGGTAAAATTACTCAGGCAGGCGGTATGTCTTATTTAAAAAAGTTTCTGTCCAAATACACAGTACACTTGTGTTGGAGCACATTAAGAGCTCCGAACTTTTATATTCTTACCCTGCTTAGGAATGGTGTGTGTATTCAAGAAAGCAGTTAAGTGTTGTTCATTAAGCTTGCTTCTTTTTTGCCTTTTTTTTTTTCTCCCCTGAGTCAGAAGTTTGGGTTGCGTGTATATTAGAGGGTGGCAAGCACTGAAAGCAATGTTAGTATGTCTTGGTTTAATCTTCTTTTTTTTCCCCCTGAAAAAAAACCCAAACAAACCTGAAATGGTGTAGCAGCAGGGTGCCATTTTAGGTTTGGGAATCTTTTGTTAATCTCCAGATGACTCTAAGCAGTGGTCTGACTGATATGTAGGTTGTTGAAAGGAAAAAGGATAACTCTTGGAAGTTTGTAGGGTTGGTGGGTTTTTGGGGTTTGGTTTGTTTTTTTTTTCTCTGAGGATTTTTGGTAGGATTTTTCTCTTTAATCTTATTTCAGGCATTACTAGTGTCATCTTGTTTTTGATAGATAATACTCTGTATTTTTTTTTTAATTACAGTGAATATAGAAGCAGGTTTACAAATGAGGAAACAGTATCATTCTGTCTGAGGGTAATGGTGGGTGTCATCATACTCTATGACCACGTGCATCCGGTGGGCGCTTTTGCCAAAACTTCAAAAATCGATGTAAGTTTATTGTTACTAAATAATCTTTTGGATGTTTAGATTGTGTATAGGCTCCTTTTCTGTCCTCCAGGTTCTAGTGGCAGATGTACACTTTCGATTGATGCTAAATGGATAGTGGTAGCTGTTGGCAAACTATATACATAAATAGCAAGAAATACAAACTAGGTCTTCAGACAAGTAAACGGTCTTTGTTAGGTCATGAAAAATCTATTTTAATGGAATCCAGGTACTGTCTTGAAATACTTGAACAGTGGTGATATTGAAAGATCCAGATCAGAATGACTAGAAATAACAACATTATCTAGCTTGTTCCTGGCTATCTGGTGAAAAGCTAGGTTTGCCATCCACCAATCTTCAAAGTCTTCAACTTTGTGCTGCTGTTCAGTAGTAAGTCTACAGATGATACATGCTGTTACTGTATGCTGCTTCGTGGTTGTGTCAAATGGACTATTATACCACTGTATTAGCTACAGAGTTTGTTGTTATTTCACTGGCTGACTGTAATCATGCTTATTAGACTTATGATAAAGACAGACTTGTGTTTACAGTTCCTTTTTTAAGGTCAGTAAAGCAGAGCTTGGCATCAAAGTTGCATTGTCTGAAGATACGCAGATTTTTAGGTAGCTAAGCCATTCTGTCATAAGGAAAATGTAATACTGAAAGCCTAATTCCTTTTTAATATCAAGAAAATATCTTTACGCTGCTGCAATTCTTAAATATTTTATTTCTCTGACAAATTGAATGTGAAACACTTCTGTAAACTTAGAAAGTATTAGCATGAAAGAAACTGTATCATTTTTTTAACTCCTAGATGAAAGGATGCATCAAAGTTCTTAAAGACCAGCCTCCTAACAGTGTAGAAGGCCTTCTAAATGCTCTCAGGTACTCTTGTTCTTTTATCTGAAATATTTTTATGTGAATTTTCATGAACTGTCCAGCAGGAAGGTATTTGGTCAGTGTTACAGGTGAAAGGTGAATATGGTTATTTCAGGCTTCTTTTCCAATGCGCCTTGACAGGGATGCACGAAGAAGCTACTGTGTTTTAAGAGGTAGTTTTTAATCTGGTAGTTGTTTATTCAAAGGTAGTTTTTTGCATACTTTAACTGCATGCAGGTTAAGAATGAGTCTGTAGAGGTAAGCATGATGGAGTAGACGTTGTACCTCAGTTAAAACTGATGACAAAGTATGATACATACTAAAAGCTGACTAGAAGCTAACCGTGATCACAGCCACCGACTGAACTAGCAAGCAAGGAAAGGAGCAGCTGCAGCCTGCGCACCGTGCCTTGGGCCAGCTTCCCGAAGAAGTGGCTGCTTCAGTTTGCATTGGCCATGTCCTCAGCTGCGTGTGGTTTGACCGTGGCTGAACGATGTTGTCAGTAGTAGGATGTAAGAGTAGCTTCATGTGATTTTTTTGTTGTTGTTGTTGTTGTTTCGCAGATAGCTTCAGACATACAAGGCAGATAGTTTTCTGGTATGTAACTAGAAATTATTCCTCTTTCACAAAGTATTTATAGGGAGGTGCTCAAGGCAAGAGTCTCTGTGTTTTTTTCTGTAGAATAGACAAGAAGTTGCCACAATTGGAGAGGTAAAGAAAAATTAATAATTCTGTACAGGAACCTAAAAAATGTTAGTTTGTCTCAAAACTGTGTCTGTAGTCAGTAACGTGTTCTGCACGTGGGTGTCCAGCATCAGAGGAGTGACCAGAAGTGCCAGAATGTGACAGACAGATGAAGGCTCCATTCTCGTCCTTACTTGAAAAAATATTAAATTACTTTGGTTACAGTTAACTGTAACTGGGTATTGGTATTCACACACTAACTTTGAAATGTGGAAGCTTTAGTTTGTCTTGCCTGAAAGTATGCAGTCATACTTTTTTTTTCTTATCTGTAGTGATAAACTGTTTTAATTTCGTTTTCCCTCTTTTCTGTGATAGGATGTTGTAAGAGGTGAAGCAACGTGGTACTATAAGTGGTTTCACTTACAAAGTTGTTTCAGATTATTAGCTACATTAAAAAAAAAATAAATCTGGGCTTAATTTGAGACTCCATGTGAGTATTTTCATGCCTAAATTATTTTCTTACTCATCTCTGAACCTCCTCTAGATGATCAGTCTTTGAGATAGTGATCAGTAATAACACAAACTTCCAGAAAGAAAATGCTGCATTAGCATTTATTTTCTGACTAATTTAGTATGGTTGCAGCTCCAAATGAACACCGATCTTTACTGGTACGCCATTTTTCCCCATCATGGTCAACACTGTTAGTAAAGTACTTGGAAAGCGTAGTTCAGGTTCTCACTCCGTTGTGTGTTAGTTTGTGGTTAGTAGTGTAAACTCAGTCTGTGCTCTCATGCTGTCTTTTCACCACGCCAACCCGTATCATGCATGTACTTTAACAGTCCTGGTTTCGTACATTTGATGGCTCATTTGGGTAGGATATTTAAATCTTTTTAAAATCGCACTTGGAATTGTTAGGAAGAGAGGCAGAGGTGAGCTGTTATTGTGTGTGCGTGGTGAAAGCAGATGCAAGATGATGTCGTGAGAAATTAAGTCCAAATCTATGTCTTTGATTCTGGAGGGCTGTTAGAAGTGCTCATGTTTTCTCAAGAGATAAATAATGTGTCTTAAAAGCAAATGGAAGGTGATATGCATTTTGGAGGCAGATCACTACTGTAATTATGTTCAGCTTTTTCACATGGGCAGAATACCAAACACGATAACTTTTCAGGATTTTAGAAAACCTGAGTGCCTCTTATCTGTGGAAAGTATAAATTACCAAAAAGTGCTGAGATCTACATTGATATTAATTTCTAAAACAAAAAGTCATTGTATGTTCTTCAGGTGAACAGCTAAAATATCACTGCAGTTGTGGATCACAATCAAAGTGCTAATTTAACATGTTAAATCTAAATTACAGAATCAGTTTCTACTTGCTTTTAGATAATAGTCAGGGCAGGAAAATGAGGGAGAGGAATTGTGCAAAGAAGCCAACACTGAGGATATACAGTACTTTTAAAAATAAGAGGTGACCAGGTTTTTTGTAGTGATTTGAAAATATTTTAATGCACTGAAGAATTTGAAGAGGGGAGAATAGACACAAGCATGTACTCTAGTTTTAGCAGAACAGTTACTTAAGTGAACAGGAGATTAGATTGGAAAGTGATTGAATTCATTCTGTCCATCCCATCGAGGGATCTTAGAAAGGTTTGGTCACTGGAAGTTCTGAAGAAAAGTTCCTGAAGCTCTGTTGGAGTTGAAGATGCTGCCTGTGGACAGAGACCTCAGAGTTAGTCTTATTCATCGTTAGCTATCACAGCCGGCAACAGGAGTTTGCTATGAAATGGCCTGTGAGGACACAAGCAGACCGTGGAGTGGGTGATCATCAGTTACTGAGGGCTTTACTCTGGCTTAACAAATATGTAATTTCTTTGTTTATAGCTCATCCTATCTGTACCCAAGTAAAACAGCATCTGTGCGCTTCTCAACTTGATGTTTATTTCTGTGTTTAGGTACACAACAAAGCATTTGAATGATGAGACTACCTCCAAGCAAATTAAATCCATGTTGCAATAACAGTTACCTGGAATTCGCACCTGCTGTAGACAGACAGTATTCTGCAATGACTGAGATGCACAGAGGTTTTTTTTTTTTTAGTGATTGCAACTACTATCTTGTTCATCCTGGCTTTTTATTTTCTCTCTTCCTGTTTACCCCTTTTTTTAATCACTTTCTTGTTCTTAAGTAAGCTCAGACTTCTTTTCTGTGCCAAATCAATGAAAATTATCAATTCTGGAAAGTATTTCTACTTTTCAGAATAGCCATCCTGAGTGGCAGCTAATTATGCGTTGCATTTGGATTTCTCTGTACTGGGGAAAGATTTGTGACTTGAACTAAATATTTTTAAACTTGTGGTTTTTTCTTTTTTTGAAAAACTAATATTTAATATTGCTTCTTCTGCATGGCAAGACTGCCTACTTCTGCTATTTAAAAATCCCTTGATGACTTCATTTTCTATTGCAGCTTATTTTCATGTGCGACCATGAGGAAACTAAAAGCAGATTTGTTTAAATTAACTGTGTTTGTACAAAATGGTACCCAACACAAAGTTTTTTTTAAATGAGTAAAAACTGTTTTGTTTAAAAGTTACATTTGCATTTTGACTCATTTTTGTAAGGATGTATGTTGTATGTTTAACCTTTAATAACTAACGTTAAACTGTGGTGTGTGCGTAGCAAAATTACGTATGCATGTTCATGTCAAATGATTGGCTGTGGATAAGATAATAAAATCAGCTTTCATTTTTCTAAGTGTGGTTTGATTTACCAGTATTTTGAGTGAGATGTCTTCGTGCTCTTTGGATTTTTACAAAAAAAATAAATTTATAAGTTTTATATAGTGAAAACTCTGCTGTTTCATTACCAGTAACCACTAGTCTAACCCACTGATTGACACCGAGCGTGCTGCAGGGTGCTGGCTCTTCACTCTCTGCCGCTTCCCTGGCCCCAGGAACAGTGCTCGTACAGGGCCTGGGGGGAAGAGCTTTGTGCAATCCATGTAGGTCGACCCCGGTGGACGCTGCTGAAGAACCTGCATCCTGGTGACCCAGGTTGACGTCTCAGTACTGTCATCAGAAACGGCGTTCTGGATAAGGCTGCCAGTTTGGCTCTTTCCGTGCCAGTGGCGGGGAGATGAACTTCCCCCTCTCTGCACGGGTGTATGCTCTTGTGGATCTAGGTGTCTTGAACTGTGTCTCAAATCTGAACAATCTTAGCATACTAAGTGATGTTTCCTGTTTGGCTGGCATTTTATCACAACAAGTGTTAAGCTTGGGTAGCTTGATAACAAGAATTGAGGATTACTGGAAGGAACATCTCTGGGAAATAGCAGGTTTGGCACTGATGGGCAAACATTAGTGCACGCCATGTGTCTGGTGCTGTTCTGATGACACCTAAAATGAGTTGTCAGCCTTCTGGAAAGGAGATCTGAAACCTGCAGGCAGGCATGAGCACCCTCAGCTTTATTTGCTGGACAAATAATATTTTGTAACTAGCTCCAAATACAACGTAGCAGTGTGGCCAGGCTGGATTTCTTGCAGACACTGCTTCTGCGCAATCAGGAAAGATTCTCCTTTTAATCTTCTGCTTGTTTGTTTTTTGAAAATAAGACATCTGCAAAATTTTCAATAATGACACTTCAGGAAGAGTTTGAAGGACGTGCAAGTGTGTTCTGCTGGTACCTGTACCACCTCTTCTGTTAGACAGGGTAATAACATATTTTTTTTTTTTTTTTTCCCCCCCCCCCTGAAGACGACCCCCACCAAAGGTCCCTGCTCATCCAAAGCCAAACCCTGCGCCTCGCAGCCTGCAGGACTAAACTACCCTTGTTTCAAATTGATACTTGTTT
>Ga0181612_153775_pt1 | contig 14793 bp, 12 predicted proteins | sample HoacroProtozoa21_FD_119630 | JGI IMG/M metagenome (GOLD analysis project Ga0181612, IMG submission 119630) | Hoatzin crop microbial communities from Cojedes, Venezuel. Combined Assembly of Gp0051906, Gp0051904, Gp0051908 | reverse complement strand
GTTGCTCCCTCACATATAGAGCAACTCCACCACCTCTCCTTGTTGGCCTGTCTTTCGTAGAGTCTGTAGCCATCCATGACAGAAGGCAAATTAAGAGTTGTAAGGACATGTAATGCCACATAAAATAGCCTATGAAGAAGTAATATAGCTGTATTATGTGATCATAAAAAAAAGTGAATTCTACTAAGTAAGAAAAAGAGCAATCTGGGACATTGGACTAGTTAGCTAATACTAGAAAATGGAAAACTAACAAGTGAAAACACGTACATTCAGCAAAGCACTTGAATTTGAGAGGATTCTTTCACCTTTAGGTTACAGAAAGGAAACAGCACTTGGAGAGTTGTGAAAAAGGCTGCTGATAATAATAGAGCATTTATTGTGGCAAGACTTATGGGACTTAGATTATGGGCGAATCATAAATCTGAAAATCAAGTTTGCTCTTTAGTTACAATTGTAGTGCAGCTGGGTGTCAGGGCTGTGCTTACATGCACACCCAGCACACTTAATTGATTAATTCCTCTCATGGTCCAGGAGCATTCCAGCTAGTCTTTGCATAGAAGAGATACAGACTAGCTTGAGACAGTGGGCCAGCTTGAAACCAGCAAATCTTCATAACTTAGTATTTTACTGCTACATGAGCCCGACCAGGTGAGAATTTTAGATAGTTCTTGAGATTCTCTGAGACAGCTCCTGTTGTGTGTTGTCCAATTTTTATGCTTAAATGTGCTGATTAACATCCTGGGTGGAGTGTGCCGAAGACTCATCTAGGTAGTTCCAACTGCAGAAGTGATCAAATGCTACACAGATAACATATTTTTAAATTGTCAATGAAAATAATTTCTGCAAAAATGGTCATGTAGGACAGTATTTGTACATAGTTAAAATATTTAAGAGATGTTTTATGTGGAGTTAGATATATCAGTAGGAATGAAGTGGTTTGGGGAGTCTCTTCTGATCCAGCTGAATATGTTGCAGCAGGGACCTTCGCAATGGAGGCTTCTGCCAACACTCAACCACGGCTGAGTGTCCTGTCTGGAAGATTTCATTCCCCATGCAAGCATTAGTTTAGCCAAGATACCAGTAAATGATTTTTTTTTTTTAATTTTAGCAAACATTCTGTCCTTGAGGATCTGTGAAACACTATATATAATTCATGCAAAATGCCAGCCTATCAAATGTCGGTGACTTTGCTGTCAAAAATAGTAAAAAAAAGAGGCCTGAGATTTCAGGGACAAATTATGTCAGTTTCAATAATTTTCCTAATATGCTTTTGAAGTTTGCAATGACCAAGCCACTCCCTCTCCCCCTCAAAGTTAGAAGTTTGTATCTTTTCAATGAAGCTGATTTTTACCTACGTTAAGTCGACAAATGTGTATTTTGTTTCTCCCTTGATTCTTCTACTGCAATATAGGTACCAGAAGTCACATTCTTACCTTAGAAACAATGACAGCTTTTCAAGGCTAAATAATGCCTTTCATAGTCTCACTTCATTATTTCTTATTCCCCTTCAGAGGTCTGTGAATACTGCCACATCTTAATTATTACATGACCTTTGAGTTTCTGAAGTTTCTCTGTAACTTCTCCTTGGAAAAATTAGAACAAAATATGCAGTATAAATTGACGTACCTCTGCTAGAGGTTCTGGCCTGTGGTTAATATGCTGCTGTGTATTTTAAAATGCTTTAAGAACTGCAGCCACAATAGAAGTCTCCAAGAATAGCTAGTCTAAAGGATCCTTGCTTGACATAATGCCCATTGACAGAATTTCACAGATGGTCAAGCCTGAGTTTTATTTATGTTCAAGTTAAGCCAGAGCTTTGTTCATAATTAATGATATGGTAGTAAATATTTTTCTCAGCTCTGAAGTTGAATAAACATGACCCCCTAGAAGGGAAGCCAAAACTGAGACATGATGAATATTTATTGCCAAATTACTAAACATAAATTCAATACCAAATGGGTGAATTGTTGAATGCCAGCTAGACCCTTATGAGTCACATGCCAAAATCAACCTGAGCTGGAAAGTAGAGTTTAGGTTAAAGTTAGGGTTCAGTGAAAGAGAGAGCCTGGAGATGTGGTTGGAATGGGGTTGGAAAAGGGGATCCACAGGAAAATTAGGGCAACCAAGAGATGTGTGCTCAGAGGACATTTGTGGTGTGAGTTGGAGGTGGGGTCTTAGTCCAAGCCTGAGCGGGAAAGCAGGGTTTGGGTTTGTGTTCGGATTAGGGTTGGGCAAAAGAAAGAGCCTGGAGGTGTGGCTGGAGTGGTGCTCAAAATGGTAGAAAACAAAATGTTTCATGTGAATGAAGGAGATTCATGGAAGATCCAGAAGTCTCAGGACATTTTATTCAAATGGAGGGATGTGTAACATGTCAGCAAGATATTGACAGGGATACTGGACAGAAAATATTTTAGAAAAGGTTCTATTACATGTCAGTGCTGTTAAAACATATAACCAAATGATATTGTGGTTTGATTTTTTTATACTGTGAAAATGATAGAGGACATGCCTCATGGTAATAATGAGGATACTCATTACGGTGAGTTTGCTTGTAGAAAAGTAGAAGTAAATACACTCTTATGAGACAAAAATCCTGTGTGGAAGTAGTAAATCTGCTCTAGGTATTACTTTTCCATTGCATGTATTTGGCTTAGAAATTAATCTTCTCTGTTATTTGCTAACTTCCTATGTTCTGATAAACTTTTAAGGGGCTGTCAGTTCAACAAAAAATACTTTGAAAAAGTATCTCTGTTTTGTTTCTCCAGATGTGGAATATGTATTCAAACCACTGTCTTGCCAAGAAAGTAAATTTTCAGTGTCAAACTTTAGTGTCAAATACTAAGAGAAGGAAATACTTTCTTCAAAGTGACAAGTTCTCTATGACGTTAATTACAATATTTTGCTCATTTATGAAGTAATGTACACAATTAGATATGCTCTCATGAAAATATGGAAAGCTTGTAGAATCAAGCTTATTCGAGTCAGGCTTCTCCTAAACAGTCAGAAATTTGAATACTGCTACTTACTCTGAGCCTGGGAGGAAACACACTGGCAGGAGGCAATACGAGGTTAGTGCTGTAGAGACTCCCAAGAGCTATCAGGAAAAGTAAGCAGCAGCTTACATCCAGGGCCTGCAACTGGTGACTTTATGCAGGTTGCTGGATGGCAGAGTTCTGGCGCTGACATCAATACATGGTGGGAGTTCTTTTTGAAAATTCATTAGAAGGTGTGTTCTAAACAACTTCTGAGTCACCCACCTTAAAGCATCACATGAAAAATTTAACTGAAGTGTGTAACTACACACAACACATCTTCACGCAAAGGAAAAGCCAACAAACACACCCTTGTTTTCTTGGACATGAAATTTAAGAAAAAAAACCAACAAGCAGCAGCAGTTCAAAGTAGCTAAATTATGCCATAGCTGAAAGGTCCTGTTTCACACGCAGAGTTTTTTCAGATTGAGTGCTATACAGTTACAGAAAGATTGAAAAGAAGAAAGGCTGGGTGGGAAGGAGCAAGAGCATTTTAGAAAAATACTTAAAATCATTACCCCAGCACAGGATTCCCTTCTTTTGTGGAGAAGAATAAACCCGATTTCCCAGGAGAGATTGCCCCCTAAATCAGCACAGGAAAATATGCAAGCTGACACTTCTCAGCCTCTAAAAAACACTGTTTGTAGACAGTTGCAAATATCTCCCAAACAAGCATTATAGTTCTCTGCTATCCCAGTAAGCCTGGATGTGAAAATGGGCAATGGCATTCTGCAGAAACCTTGGCAGATTTATAGCAACTTAGTAAAATAGCAGCATTTTCTTCGCATGTTTGGTAGATGTAGAGTAGATACAACCATCCTTTCGATGTGTAAGGGTTTTCCTTCAGCTTTTTCTTTTTTGCCAGTCTCAACTGATGCCAATGTCGAGTAGCAGCTCTCATGTTTTCATGGCATATGTATTGGCAATTCTCATATGTACATGTATAGCAGCTTAGTTTAAGAGTCCTTGGAGAGGTATGGAGGCAATGAGTCCCTGGGCGGTCCTTGGGACTGTATTGTAGCATAGAGTTAGAGCAGGAGTTGTTTCATTACACTGTGTGCTACAGGGACATAGGTACCTTCTTTCCTGTGTAAGGAATGAGTGAATGAACTAATTAATCATTAATTTCATGCCTCTCAAGTGTGAATTTGTCTGACACTCACAAAACCAAGGAATTGACTCTGCTCTCCTTTACACCTTGTTTAACCTAATGAAACATCAGTGCTTTTTTTCTTTTAATATAGAAGAGAGTTTGCAGTGGGCCTCAATAACTTTCAGATCACCTTAAAGGGAAAGTGACTTTCCCCTAAAATTTAATCATTGGAAGATGTTATAGAGAAACAAGGAAGCTCATGGGTTCGGCTTCAGATCCTGCAGTATGTTGATCCTCAAAACTGTCATCATGATGTGATTTAAGTATTTACTTCCTTAACAAGTATGGTGTCCATTCTACTAGCCAAAGGAAATATGACTTTTGGCTGCCACAAACATGTTACAAACAACCTTCCTCTTTTTGGACTATAAAAGACAGAGGTGACTGATAACTCAAAGTAATACTATGACTTATGTTATGGAAGTCTGTGGTTGGCCTTGACCAAGAATTTCTATTTGGTATTTTTGGGTTTTGCTCACATTTGATGATTTCTGAGGTTCTACCCAGTGTGCAGGGTTCAATTCTGCTGCTGGTGTCTGTTATAGCCTGAAAAAGCAGGTAAGGTACATGGATATGCAGGACTTCTGGTGACATACCATGCGGGTAGCAGCAGATGTATTGGCTGGAATGTACTTGTCTCACCTGACGTGGATTCCTGTCTGCTGCTCTGGTCTCTTGGATGTGCTGGCCTGAGTGTGTTTTAGCCAGGAAGTATTAATAATCCAAGCACAGCTCAGACACCAGGCTCTTGCAAAGGAGGAACAAAGGCCATCCTGGGTTTGGGTGATGTTTAACTAGATCAAATCTTTCAAAAGCAAACAAAAATATAATCTTGTCTCAGGTTTTCTCACTCCTTCTGTGGAAAAGAGAGGGTGATAACCCCTTGCTGAAGCCTGCTTAGCTGGCTGGCGTGTACCACTTGCTTCCAGCATGTTTCCAGCACACTGATCATGTGGGTAGGACGTCCCGAAGATGGGAAGGGTGTGCAAGAAAGGTGTGCAGGGTGCAAGAGCTCCCCTAGTGCTCTGGGTATGCTCTAGGCTGAGCCTTCAGGGCTGCATGATTGTAGTCCTCGAGATTTAGGGGGATTTAGGCAGGCTTCATGTTCTTTGCTCTCGGTGTCTATGATGGAAATGGGACTGGGTACTCCCAACTTCTTATATTTGTGTTTTCTCCTTGAACATTTTTTTTTTTCCCCCACCAAGAAAATCTGCGTGTGCTTTCTGTATTTATGCTTCCTGGCAGGTGCTAAAGAGACTGGTTGAGTGAATCGCAACACTTAATTGCGCTTTTTCTCTGACTACCACAATCCTTAGCACATACAAGGTCAGGTCTTCACTACAGAGGAAACCCACTTAGCAAGGTGTCAGTTTACTTCAAGGAAAGAGATTACTGGTCACAGTAGATTTCTACAACAGGTGAATGTGTAATTCAGAATGAATAATTAATTAAAAGTATTTAGCCTCATTGTTTGCTCACAGTAAGTCCAAGAGTAGTCCAGAATGTTCTTATGTTTGTTATTAAATATTTCTGCTGTCTCTTTCTTTAGTATTTATTTTTCTGACTTGCTTGCTGAACTCTAACTTGGCCAGATCACTCCAGGAGTGGACAGGTGTGCAAACTCATCCTTTGCATGTGTAGAGTGAAAATAAGATTTATAAAGGTTTTTGGTTTGCTTTTGAATATTTGTTTTCCGTAAGTGCTTAGCATCAGTCCATGAAAATTAAATAAAATCAAGCACAAAATTGTATCCTTTAAAAAATCCACGGATAATAAATGGAGTATATATATTAAGCATTCTGGCCAACACTTCTGAACAATTGTATTTTGTGTGTGTGTGGTGTTTTTTTAGTTAGAATTCTAAAAATTGATGTATGATTATCCAATTGAAACTGTCAAGCTTTCTGATTTGTAAAAATTGTGACATTTATTTAAATGCATACATTTGGAATTATCAACCTAATAGCAGATTCCTGTTTTCAAACTAACATGAAAATATTGCTTAATTAATCCTCAAAATGATCATGCTGGGTAAGATGGTTCCATACTACAGTTTTCCTTTGGCACTTACTAGACCTACAATATCTGGTTGGATTGCACGAGGAACTCTTCTGTGATTTCTTCACTGAAGATAAATTTCACTTTTAAATAGAAGGAGCACAGCACTGCGGTTAGTGGTATGGCATGTTCTTGGGGAGGAGAGAAGAAGTGTTAGCGAAGTGTTGAAAAACAATTTTTCTCAGTTTTTATGTATATTTCTTGTAGCTGGAAAAGTTGAGGCCCTTTAAAGTATGGAAGAAAATCAGTATTTTTTTGCTTTAGTAGCTCCTTCTTCTTTCTATTAAACCTTCTCAGTGATCTTCCTTTTCTTGCATACTTTCTCCCAAGGAATCCTCTTCCCCACTCATCTCTCACATCCTTCCCCTTCTCTTTAAGCACATGAGCACAATCCCTCCACTTCCTAAGAAAGTAACAAGTCTCCATCAGCAGTTACCTCCGTTTTTCAGCACTACAGCCTGCTCCCTGAAACCATCCCCATCGAGATCAGAAATCACTCGGGCTCCTTATAGCTCAGGCCAGCTCAAACTCTGGCTACTCAGAAGCATCCTTGCCCTGCAGCCCCTAGGTGACTCTGTGTTTTCCAGTTTTCCTTCCACCATGCGGAAGTCCCTCTTCACCGCTCCCATTTGATAGCACCAGGTTTTCATATTCTGCTTCTGCACAACACACATAAAAACGCCAATGTCCTGCCATAGTTTGTAGATTTAAAGCTTTGGAAAACAGTCATAAGCTTTGAAAATTTCTCTTCTTCCGTGTTACCCATTGTCACTGGGTTCAGGAAACCACAACCCTTTCCCAACAACTTAAATGGAATGGCCTGAGCAAAAAATTCAATTGGCAGGATGCAATCTTAAATGTGTTATTATCACTTGTCTTTTGCTGAAAGCTTTAGAAAAGCAGGACCGAAGATAATGTGGAGTGAGTAAAGATGAGATTATAGAGTCTGCCATAATCTGGCAGATGCCAAACGCTCTGCTCTGTGGTTGTTCCATTTTGTTGACAGCCTGTCTGCTACCAGGACTCTGGAGAGATGGGGGCTGAAGACACTGCATGTGTCAGTACCACTATAATGTGCCTAGTGGAGGTAACCCAGCCAAGGCATGCATTACTGGTATGGTGTCTCATTCCTTTGCCGCATGTAGTCTACTGATTTGCTGCAGGGCACGATTCCCTGTCACCATGTCTGTGGCTGGGGCCTCTGGGTCCACAGAGAGGACTGAAATTAAGGCACCATGTTGTGATATCGCATCCTGCTGTACCTCAGCCGTGTCATGTAGCAGACCAACGTAACTGGAAAGTTTCAAACTTCTGCTTTCCAACAGAAACCCCCCTTTTAATTTGCCATGCGAGCTTCCAAGGGAAGGATTTCCATTCTCTAACTAGCAGTAGGGAAACTACTCCTATGACTTTTTCATTTTAAATATATAGTGTCTGGGGCAGAAAGCTGGGTGTGAATGTGTCATTACTTACCTGATGGGACCTTTGTCCCTCACTTGTCCTGTCTGTGTGCACACTGGAGGAAGCTGGTGAGACAGCCTGGGCGCCTGCAGAAGCCAAGACAGGGAGCAGGGCTTAGCAGAGAGCCCACTGACCCTGTCCAACACCCACTGGAGTCTGAAACAGCAGGGGAGACTTGCTGTGTGCTGTGTGCTGAGAGTGGAGTCACGTTTCTTTGTGATCCGCCGGACTGTGTTTTCCACCATGATTTTTTTTTTCACATTATTGGTTTTGTTTCTTTATTATCAACAACTGTTTGAGTATTAATGTTGCTTACGATATGATGTGTTCACAACAAAATGAGGAAAACAGTCGGCCTGGGTGGAGTGGAACAAATATTCGGTGACAATAATGTGGTTTTTTGAACATATTTTTTAAAGAAAGACTTTAATGAAATGTGTGTGAGAGTGTGCGTACATGTGAGAAAGAGATGAAACAGTGCAATTTAAACGCTGTCAGATGTTTTACAGCTAGGATACCATTTTTTCTGCTACAAAGGCTGATAAAATACAAGTGCCATTTAGGCGTAGGATTTATAGTTACTTTAGCATATGCCCTGAAAACATGTGTATCTACAGGGGATAGTAGTTCATGTAGAAAACAAGTTGGTGCTGAGAAGTTCAATTACTCTCCTGAAATATCAATAATGCAGCTGGAAGAAAGAAAAAACAACAGGCCACTTCCTATATTGGATGTATTCTCAAAACGTCTATAAAGGCTTTCTGCCAGCAGCAAGAAAGTAATAACTATAAATGTTGCTCAGTGGGAAGACTTCGTGATAGAGCCCCTCTGTTTGAAATTTTACCGAAGCCTGTGTCAAGACATGAAAGAACTTTCATGTTTTTGCATTTTTATTTTTATTATTATTTCTGTTATTCTTGGCAGGTGCATGTGTTGGTAGGTGAACTCATGGTCTCCCTCCTGGCAAGGCTCTCTGGCTTTTCAAGTCACTCAACATAAACCTGCAGTTTCCTGGCCCTAAGCTCTGCTGAAACTAATTTGAAATATACCATTCTTGAAGGTCGCTACAGCACTTTCCAAGGTCCTGTTGGACCCTCTTAAACAAAGCTGAAGTGTCAGAGTAAGCAATGTAATTGTATTTCTTAAATAATTACTAAACTGTTTCTGCAATTCCTTTTAATTGGCAGTTAGGGTTGAATTTAACAACAACAACAACAACAATATTAATAATAATAATAATTGTTGTAGTTATTATTATTACTATTTCTAGGCTGCTTGAGGCAAAGAGTTATGTGCTTTTTTTCAATCTTGAGGTACTGGCACCTGTGCCTTGTCTCAGTAGTACAAGATCTTGTGCATGTGAAGAAAACACAGAATATTGTGTGATTGCACCGTCGCATGTGGGAGCTAACAGAGCTTCTCCACTGCGTGGGACAACCTTTTATCAGAAAAGCTCCTGAGGAATCTTCGGGGCTCACCTCTGAGGGAGAGAGGTTGCTGACCTGCAGTGCTGAAACAAATAGGCTGAAAACAGATTGAGGTGAATTAATCGATTTTGTCTTTTGCCAGGAGCTTGAAACAAACAATAGAATCTTTTCCCCTCCTCCTCTTTCTTCATTTTTTTATAACAATTCTCAGCTGAAGGTTTTAAAAATGTTTTTACATTTATTTTCCGTATTTCAAAATAACGTTTTTTAGCCTAATACCTCTAATTATGCATGATGGGTGAGTCACATGTAGAGTGTGCTCCCACATTTTCTTCAGTTGAATTTATATACATTCTTACCTTATTTGGCAGCAGTGGCATGGCTAGGTGTTAAATGAAATTAATCCTGCTAAGATTAACTCACAGGGACAGGCCTATTGTGCAACAAGGACTTTAAGATTCTAGTCCTTCTGGGTTTTCCCTGTTTTCCCGATGTGGGGGTCATTACCTTAAACACCTTCAGCTGAGAAGACAAACCTGCATGTGGATGTGGACTGGTATGAATGCAATCAGGCTTTCAGTTCAGCCAGTGAAATTTGCTGCTGCTAATGAATAAATTTTTACAACAAGAGCAGTTCAGTTGTTTTGGGGTTGAGGACAAGACAGCAAGGAGAGAGGAAAGAGCTTACGTTAGCATTTAATTTTGTTTCAGCGGAGCATTTCTGAAGCAAATCTGAATTTCTGCCTTGCTGTGTTGTGGTTTGCCCCTGAGAGCAGTTCCAGGACACAGATTCCTGGTTTCCACTGGTGCAGGGATGATCTCCACATGCTCAGGGGTGCTCAATCTACAAGACAATGCTGATGCTTGTCCATACAAATACTCCCATAAACATATACAATGTGGATATCAGGTCCTCAGTGCCACCTGTTTGGTTGCCAGATCTTTGTGGCACACTGCAAGTTAAAGTAGACAAAGATTCAGTGCTGTTCAACCAGTACGACCCTTTGTTTAGATGATGGGGGATCATGACAAATGTGCCAGAGCACTTGCCCTGAAGTTTAATTATAGTCAGTAAATCTAGATGATCCCTCTTTCTGAAGTTTATTGTTGTTGTCAAACATTTACAAAGTGGAGATACTTCCTGGCCACAGAGACTGGCTCTGTCTGGTGTCTCTGTATCGTGGTGGATATGCTAATACACTCAAAGAACTCTCTGAAGGAAAATTCAGGTGAGAAAATAATCTTATTTTTGATATGGAAAGTGGTGTGTGGGAAGTCCTTATTTCAAAGGTAAGTTTGGCTCCTGTGGCAGTTTTGTCTTCTGTGCTGATGAGCCTCCTGCCATAGCTCAGTCGTTTCCGTACCACTTGCCTGAGTGGGTAGCCAGAAACGAAGGGAAAGGTTCTGGTGGATGTCAGTGGCCATTACATCACGGCCCCTATGCTGGAGTTAGGGCAGCTGTGGCTGGGATGGCACTGGAAGCTCTGGAGTCCCTGCATTTTTGTCTTATGCACCTTAGGCAGGGGCTTCCTGCTCCCCATCTGGTTAAAAAGAGTGGCATGTTTTCTGGCACAAGGGAAAATGTGGCTTCTTTGGCTGTATTTTTCTATGATGAAGTCTTCTTTTTACAGAACCATTTCCCTTTTCACAGAATCACAGAATCAGGGTTCTGTTTTGTTCACATTTCATAATAAACACATACGCACACAAAGCCTTTCTTGACTGTACAACAGTAAAAGAACTGGAAAAAGGTTTATTAAAGTCCTAATGCTTTTGCAGAACAGGAGAAGAACAGCTATGGTTTCCAGCAATATCTGGTATGTTATGTTTGGAAACTAAGGAACTTTATGGAGTTCCTTATAGTTTCTAGAAATAAAAGAAGACATATACGTTCAGTAATCAGTAACACTTTTTTTTTTGAAATCTCTGGGGGTACTTCTTTTCCTTATTAGGTATTTGAAACATCTTACCTTGTGTGTTCACTAAAAAACTTATGCAGTCAGACTGGGCAAAAAGACAAGCTTCAGAATCAGAAAATGCACTTGAGGCATACATTTATGAAAGACAAAGCTTAACATTACGCTTCAGACAATGGGCTGGTTAGGTTATACAGAGGGCTGCTTTAAGCAGTCACCCAGGTGATCAGCTGAAATAATTTGCCTTATACATGTTATTCTTTCATTAAAAGGTCAAATAAAATTGTGTTGGAAACCTAGTGGGTAATTTAAATGGCTAGTTACTCAAAATGGCCTTTTGGGGGTGGCACTAAAGAGAGTTTCAAGTGCAGGTTTTGTTGTATTTTGTCCCATATTATTTTTAAGGTAAAAAAACCCCACAAACAAACCCAAATGCTCTTTTCTTAATGATGCTGTCACACTGAGCTCTTCTTGCTCTTTGCAGTCTTGCTAGAAGATGGATACGCCTCCTCAGTAAAAAGACGGAAATGTGAGGCTGTGTCCCTACATGTGATACTTGCTATTGCAAACAGTCCCATCATACAATGGCTTTCAGAAATGGTTCAAGGTCTGTTGTAAAGTTGTCTGCCATTATCTATCCTACCGGAGGGCTTTGCTCACTGCTTCGATGCTCTTAAACTGTACTGAGTATTCAGCTTAAATTAATTCCTGATTAGTTTTACAGTCACTTATTAATCACTGTGAACACCATCCTAGAGGCTGTACCCCCTTGGAATATATGCCCATGAAGTATTTGGAGAGAGAAACATTCTCACTCGGACTTCATTTTACCTGACTAAACAAGACAGGTTCTTGTAGTTTCATAGTCTAGTAAGCTCCTTTTTCCTTAAGTAAGATTAACAGCTTCTCCACACCTACTTCAGTTTAGCTTTCTCACCTGCCAGTGACTGGAGGTGGATGGACTATGTTAGATGAGATATTCTCTGTGCCCTGTACAATGTCATTAATGTGTGGCAAATTCATCAATACAAATATATCATTGAACGGAGTTTGCCTTTCTCCTGAAACGCAAACTGTTCTAGTGGCTTGCAGGCATTTGGTCAGGAGATTAGCAAACTTGGGTTCTTCTTTTCTGGTATCTTGAATTAATGAGAACTGACTAAAACTGTTGGAGCGTATTGCAAGCTGTTGTTATATTAATTCATTAAACTTTAAAATATGCTGGATATGAAATCTCCTGAATGTTTTCTTTTCACTTGGGTTTTCAGCCAGTTCCAGTGGGTGGCACAAGAAGCACAAAAAAACAGGTGAGATTTCATCCCAGCACATCCCACAGGATTTCTAGTTAGTAACTATTATAGTTCTCAGTTAAAAATAATAAAAGAGACTCATGAGGGTAAGAAAGTGCATTTCTCAAACTTCACAAGGGTCACTCTGACTTCAGGATGCTCAGCACCTTTACGAGCTGTTTGGCATCACACATTATGAATGTTTAACTCTTCAGTGTTGTTTTATATTCAGCAGTGTCTACAGGTACAGGCTTGAAGGGGTCAGGCTGTGAGCTCCCCATCCTGACAGCACTACGGCTGAGGCCAGATGTGTTGGTCTTTGTGTGGGAGCCGCAGATCTGAGCACTGAGTGACTCTGTGCTATATGTGCTGTGAGTGTGGGCTCTGCATTGCAGCATGTTCAGGCAGAACTGTGCATGTGTGCAGTGACATTGAAATGATCGTTATTATGTTCAGTTCCAAGTTCACAGCCGGGCTCGAAAAAAGAAAATGAAAAAGGTCTGATGTAAGTGCTTCAGCTAAGATATTGCTCTGGATAGCATCCTACTGTAGTGTTTTGAGGGGGGCTATCTGGGGTGTTATCTTATAATGGGTGTAAATCTTATAATGACATACAGATGCTCCATCCACTATGACACATCCACATGGTTGCTGTGCCACTGAAAACTTGCAAGGAGCATCTTTTGGTTTGTACAAGTACAGGCAAAAGCAAACTTTGCTGTGTCAGAAGGATGGATTTTGTGGAGCAAAATCATGGGGCATTTGAAGACACTGTATAGGGTTGGGAACATCAGTGAGTATTTCAGGTTAGTAACGAGAGACGCTGGAAAAATCATGACAGGTTTCAGGAGGCCTGGAGGAATCATCTGGGACTGAGAGGGTTGTAGGGGGGACAAGTCCCTGTGCTACCCCATGCTCCTGCCAGCACATGGACTCTGACCTCCCCTGTGAAGCAGGAAGGCTATGGATGCAGAGAAATACAAAGCAGAAGTTGGCTTCTTGGGCCATGCCTAATTTGATGTCCAGCAATCTGTTGGGCCATTGAGACCCTACTTTGTCTACTGTTAGAGGGGACCTCGGATGCTAAAAGCAAGCATATATGACAGAGTCAGAGGAGGAAGAAGTGAGAACAGAGCACAAAAGGAAGAATTACTGGTTAGAAGAAGGTCTAGTAACAAATTCTCTAATGCAGCGTTTTCCCAAGTGACCAAAGTTAGTACTTCTCTGGGAGATCGTTGTTCCATCAGAAAGAAATCGCCATATAATCTGGGCAGCTCCTAGTAGAAACCTGTTGGATTTTGGTAGGTGGTGCTTTGAAATGCCTGAGTTCCTGGTCCACAGATGCTCAGCGCTCAAGTGAGAGCTAAGAGCTGGGAACTGTTAAGTGCCCTGGGACTTCTCTGGTCTTCTGTGCTTCACTAAGGAGGCTTCTGGAAGCCGGAAGATGCATCACTTCTGAGATCTGAAATGCTAGTTTCAGGGGGATGTGTGTGTGTGTAAGTCTTAGATGGGCTGGCCAGGAGGCTGAATGATTCACCTCCGATGTGCTTTGGCTCTGGAATCCAGGTACACGGGCCTTGCAGACTCCAGGGAACTGACAATTAAGGTACAGTAGTGTGTGGCACTGGCGATGGTTGCTCTTCACATTATGCAAGGCCCCAAGGCAGATACAGGTTTCTGTTAAATTTGGGAGACTCCTGAATTCCTGGACTTGGGAAGGAAACAAAAGAAGAAAACACTGAAGAGGAAAAAAAAGGTGAAGAAGTACCAGTTATAAGCTCCTGGATATACAGAGGAGAAGATTTAAAACTGGAGAAAATTCAGCCACTGGTCTTTACTGTGTGTAAGTCTTATCACAAAATAGTCAAGAGGTAGTTTTATTTCTGGCTGTCACTGATATAGAAGAACAGGGCATTTAATACTGTCCAGCTAACTGGTGGAGAAAAAATATTCATCTGCGTTGTGGAAATGTAAAGAATCATTTACTTCACATGAAAAAATAAATACAGAAAAATGAGAACAGAGAAAAAAGGTGGTAATGGAGGCTTTGAATGTGCAACCTCAGACTAGTCACAACCATGCAATCCTCAGAGGCTGAGGTGCTGATAAAAGATCAGAATCTGACTAGGAGCTGAGCCAAATCACCAAGGAAAGGCCACAGTGAGAATCGGAGTTTAATCTTGAAAAGCAATGAGAATTTGCCAGCGCAGCAAGCCGTGTTGCCCGCAGGAATTTTGTGAGCTGTGCTCTGACAATGCCCAGGTTGATACAGCATCTGCAAGGCAGCTCTAAGCCTCACCAGAAACAGAGGGCAGGTGCAGTTCAGAGTGGGCATCCATTAGAAGTAGCAGTGGTGTCTCATCATCATGGGCCATTGTCACTCTGTCAAGAGACACATTATTATAGGGACACAGAATCACAGATCACAGAATCACAGAATGGTAGAGGTTGGAAGGG
>Ga0181612_101586_pt1 | contig 14795 bp, 13 predicted proteins | sample HoacroProtozoa21_FD_119630 | JGI IMG/M metagenome (GOLD analysis project Ga0181612, IMG submission 119630) | Hoatzin crop microbial communities from Cojedes, Venezuel. Combined Assembly of Gp0051906, Gp0051904, Gp0051908 | reverse complement strand
GAATGTAACCCTTGTCAGACTTCCGTATGAAAATCATGCTACAGAATTAATGAACAACAATATGTCTAATCAGGCGGATCGGACGATGATAAAGAACTTCTTCTAATACCGGATTTCAACAACAATTTAAGAAATTGACGATGAAGGACAATCAGATGAGTGAACCGGACGGCGAAAGCGTCAAAAACTGAAGTAGAGGAAAAACGGCTCTCCGCGGAGAGCCGTTTTTATATTTAAATTGACGGTGTTTTTGGGGAATGGTAGAATTGAAGTGTTCAGTGAATGCCCCGTTCGGGGAATGAAAAATGGAGGTAACAGTATGGATAAAACGCTCTACAAAAACCAGTATCCGGTCGTGTTTATTCACGGATTTCTGGGCATTGCCCCGGAGGCCGGATTTTCCAAGTTCTACAAGTATTTCGGATCCTTCACCAAGGACCTGATCAAGGACTTGAACAAGGACGGTTACGAAGTCTATCAGCCCGGCCTTGGCCCGTTCACCTGTGCCTGGGATCGCTGCTGTGAAATCTGGGCTTACCTGTATGGCGGCACCGTTGACTATGGTAAAGTTCATGCGGAGCGCTTTGGCCATGCCCGCTTCGGCCGCACCTATCCCGGCGTCCTGAAGGACCTCGGCACCGAAGGCAAGCACGCCAAAATGCACATCATTGGCCACAGCTTCGGCGGCCCGACCGTCTGCATGTTCTCCAGCCTCCTGAAGACCGGTTCCCAGGAAGAACTGGACGCCACTCCGGCGGAGGAAGTGTCCGAATTCTTCAAGGGTGGTCATGAGGACCTTCTGGCCTCTGTCACCACGCTGTCCGGCACGCAGAACGGCACCTCGCTCATCGACATCATGGGTGACACCGTGGTCGAACTGGCGGTCCGCGGCGTCCTCTCCATGAACGCCATGGTCGGCCGCACCAAGTTCATGAAGTTCCTGGACCTCTACACGGACCAGTGGGGCATCATGGATGATCCGGCTACGATCACCGAAAACAAGTTTGGCATTGACGAAGAGGCCAAGAAGGGCATCGACGCCTACGCCAAATGCTTTATCGGCAACATCGGCCACGAAATGGGCCCGAAGGCCTCCCGCGAAATGCTGAAGGACATGGTCACCCTGCCGAACACCTATTACTTTGCCCGTCCGGCATCCCGTGCCCACAAAACCAAGAACGGCAACTTCATGCCGAACCACTGCATCGACGTCATGTTTGCCCCCACCACCGCGCTCATGGGCATCTACTCGAACAAGAACATGGCCATTGAAGGGGACGACTGGAAGGACAACGACGGCATGGTCCCGATCGCCGGCCAGCTGGCACCGGAAGGACAGCCCGCGAAGACCTATGTCGGCGGCATGAAATACGAAAAGGGCATCTGGCACAACATGCCCGTGGTCAATAAGGACCACCAGACCTGGGCCGGCATGTTCACCGCCAAAGAGTACTATCTGATCGAATTCGAACAGATGCTCGACGAGCTGCTCTGCCTGGAAGACGTGTAACGACCTTTTTGAGAGAAAATGAACTGACCCATCACCGGAAGTGACTCTCCGGCACACAACTGGAATTCAGGGGGAGTCTGTGTCTGTTTTTGGGCACAGGCTCCTCCTTTTGTTATTGGCGAAACTTTGGAGATTCCTGAAAGGGGAAATGAAAATGGCAAACAAATACCCGACTGTTATGATCCACGGCTTCTTCGGCTTCGGCGAAGGGAACATCATCAATACGGTGCTCCCGTACTGGGGCTTCCGCCCGGACCGCAAGGTCATTCCGTTCCTGGAGGCCAAAGGTTATGAGGTCTATCAGCCGCATGTCGGCCCGTTCAACAGCGCCTGGGACCGCGCCTGCATCCTGTACGCCTACCTGTTCGGCGGCACAGTGGACTTCGGTAAAGTGCACTCCGAAAAATACCACCATGCCCGTTACGGCCGCACCTATCCCGGCGTCCTGAAGGACCTGGGGCAGACCGAAGCCCATAAGAAGATCAACGTGGTTGGCCACAGCTTTGGCGGTCCGTCCGTCATTGCCTTTACTGGCCTGATGACCGGCGGCGCGCCCGAAGAGGTTGCCGCCACACCGGAAGAGGAACTCAGCCCCCTGTTCAAGGGCGGACACGGAGACCTCATCCACTGCGCCACCACCCTGTCCGGCGTCAACAACGGCACCGGCTTTGCCTCCTGGCTGCGGGAGTTCGGCGTGGTAGCCGTTTGTGACGTCGTCCTTCTGCTCAACGCGTTCCTGAAGGATACGGCGTTCCCGAAGTTCTGGGACTTCTATCTGGACCAGTTCGGCTACAACATGGAGCCGTCCAAGTGTAAGGCTCTGCACTTCCAGAACCCGTTCAAATCCTGGAAGGACATCCAGGTCTACGCCAAGAACCAGCGGGATAACATCGGCCATGAGATGCAGTATGAGTCCATGAAGGCCATCAACGACTACATGCCGATCAGTGACAAGACCTATTACTTCGCCCGTCTGGCCTGTCGGACCCATGCCGGCAAAAACGGCAAGCACGTTCCAAACAAGAACATGATGCTCCTGTGCGCTTCCGTGGCCCGTCTTTGCAACTACATTGCCAACGCACCGGAAGAGTACCATGCGGATGAGTCCTGGTATCCCAGTGACGGCATGGTCAACGTTGAAGGTCAGAAGGCCCCGTACAACAAGCCCAGCGCGGACTGGGACGGCAAGGACGCCAGTGGCCTGAAAGCCGGCATCTGGTACAACATGCCGGTGGAGGACAAGGACCACATGTCCTGGGCCGGCTGTGGCGAAAAGCCAAAGGTCCTCTATAAGTACTATGAGGACATGTTGAAACTCTTCGCGGACCTTCCGGACGCGTAAGGGGATTGCCTTATGAACCAGTATCCAACTGTATTCGTCAGCGGGTTCCTCGGCGCGGGGGACGAAGGCGGGCTGCACAAGATCTACCGGGACTTCGGCGTCTTCGGCATGGACATGCCGAAGGAGATGCGAAAGCGCGGGTACGAAAATTTCCAGCCCGGCGTCGGTCCGCTCAACAGCACCTGGGACCGCGCCTGTATCCTCTGGGCGTACCTCATGGGCGGCCGCGTGGACTACGGAAAGGTCCACAGCGAACAGAACCATCACGAGCGGTACGGCCGCACCTACCCCGGCGTCCTCAAGGACTGGGGCCAGGATGGCCCGCACAAGAAGATCAACATCATCGGCCACAGCTTCGGCGGCCCGACCGTCTGCCTGTTCTCCTCCCTGCTGCAGGCAGGGTGTGAGGCGGAGCGGGCCGGCACGCCGGAGGACGAACTGTCCGACCTCTTCAAGGGCGGCCACGGCCACCTGCTCCACTCGGTCACCACACTGGCCGGTACCAACAACGGTACGCCCGCCACGGACCTCCTCGGCGTGAAGGGCCGGCACTTTGCCGGCGCGCTCCTGTACGGTGCCTTCATGACCTTCTCCGAAACCCGCGCGGCCAAATTCTTTGACCTGCGTAACGAGCACTTCGGCCTCATGAAGGACCCGGCCACCAACACGGACCACCACTTCACCAATCCGTGGAAACGCCGCGCCGAACTGAAGAACGTGCTGAACTCGGACGACGAGGTCTTCTGGCAGATGTCCGTGGAGCACTCCAAAAAGCAGGCGGAACACTATGCCATGATTCCCACGGCCTACTACTTTGCCCACAGCGTCCGTATGACGCACGACAACGGCAAAGGTCACCAGGTCCCGTATAAGGGAATTACTCCGGCGTTCCGCATTACTGTGCCTTTTATTGACCGCTACCGCAACCCACGGCTCGGCATCGACGACACCTGGGCCCCTTCGGACGGCATCGTCTCCCTGCGCGGAACGGAACCGCCGGTCGGTATGCCCTCCAAGGCGTATGAGGAAGGGGAAACCCTTCAGCCCGGCCTCTGGTACGTCATGCCCACGGTCGAGGGCAAAGACCACCAGTCCTACATTGGAATGGGGGAAAAGAAGGCCGAGTACTACGACTACTTTGAAGGCCTTCTGAAAACACTTCGGGACCTGCCCGACGCGTAACAACCGAATCCGAAACGACAAGAAGCCGTATCCCGTCCGGGATACGGCTCCTTGTATGGGTTGAAAAGAGATTATTTCAGAATCGGCTTTTTGCCGGATTCTTCGATGATTTCCGGTTTCGCCGGGAGCTTTTCGTAAATGACAAGCCCGCGGATGGCAAAGAACAGGCAGATGACGCCCATGATGTAGTACCAGGGGTCTGCGCTGAAGCTGAAGAAGTCGGGGGCAATGGCTTTCCACATGTTGAGCCACGGATTGAAGGAGACGAGCGCCACGCAGATGAAGGTGATATTCAGGACGCGGCAGTTTCCTCTGCGGTAGCCTCTCTTCTCGAGCACAAGGCCGGGGACGATGGTGATCAGGACCTGGGTGAAGATCCAGAATTTCCACATGGTCTCGTCATGCAGCTCGAAGCGCATGAAGTTGAGGCCCACATAGAAGCAGACGACCAGGACAATGATCTCCGTCATCCGGGTCTTGAACGGGGTGCCCGGCTTCCAGTTGATGTCCTTCTCATAGGTCATGGCGCGTTGCAGGCAGTACGTCTCCATGCCGACCCAGATGGCTTCGCCGATGGCGAGCAGCAGGAACATGTAGAAGTGATTTGTGACCCGCCAGGCATCGAGGAAGACCCAGATGCCCATGAAGTCCGCCGCGAAGTAGAAGCAGTGGAGCCAGAGCGGATACGGTCCAAGGTGTTCGTTTTCCGTCAGAATGACCGGGAAGATGTAGACGAGCAGGCCGAAGATGACGGCCAGGACGACCGAAATCAGCGTGGACGCGAAGCCCGGATTGCCGGGGGTCAGTTTATCCACGAAGTCCCATACGCTGACGTCTCCGGACGGATATCCGGAGATCAGTTTCCAAATTGCATAACCCATACCTGTTTCTCCTTTTCAAAATAATGATTGTGTCCGGCACGAAAATGCCTTACAATTTTCTTATACATTTGATGGATAACTAAAACAATGCTCAAATATTTTTGAGCTGATGGATAACCATCAAATGCTAAAGAACTGATGGAAAATGGCTCGCCAAAAAAGGAGGGGGTCCTTTGTACAAAACATCCAAAGACCGCCGGTTTCAGAAGGTAAAGCGGGAGATCCGCCGCGCGTTTCTGGACCTGACGCTGGAGAAGCCCTACGCGGAGCTGACCGTGACGGAAATTGCGGAGAAGGCCGATATCAATCGCATGACATTCTACGCGCATTACGATACGATCGACGACATTATTTATGAGTTTACGGACGACATGGTGGCGGTCATCAAGGAGTACTCCGTGGGGCCGGACGGTTTTTCCGTGGAGGACTTCTTCCGGTACTCCAACGAGGAGATGAAGAAGGAAATCGAGTTCTTCCGCCTGGTGGCTACGGACGACTACTATGCCTTCTGCCAGTCCAAGTTCCGCAAGGGGTTCAAGGAAATCCTGGTGGCAGATCTGGCGCAGGAGACCGGGAAGAGCGGAATGGAGCTGGAAATCCTGGCGGACCTTTGCGCGGCGGGCATCAGCTACGCCTATTTCGACTGGCTGGCCGGGGAGTTCGGCGAGATACCACTCGAGGAGATGATCGCGGAGCTCGAGTCGCTCCTGACCAAGGTGCTTGCCTGAATCTGTTTACGAAAGATAACAGAAATTACGAAGGTGAGAGACTTTCTTAATAATATTTTCATTGAATTTTCAGGGCCCTCGCCTTATGATGGGGGTGACCAAATCTCAGGAAAGTGAGGTCTTGTGTTATGGAGTTCAACACCGATCAATTTGTCGACCAGTGTGTGAGTGCCATCAACGACCGGCTGAAGAATTTGAAGACCCTGAATATCATTGTTGCGGGGAAAACGGGTGTCGGTAAGAGCACCCTGATCAACAATGTGTTCCGGGAGAACCTGGCGTACACGGGCATGGGCAAGCCCATTACCACCCACATGCGGAAGATCAGTAAAGAGGGTTTTCCGCTGAACATTTATGACAACCGCGGCTTCGAACTCGGCGTGAGCGCTCAGGACGAGGTCAAAAAAGAAGTCCTGGACACCGTCAACAAGGGCGTGGAGTCCAAGGACATCAATCAGATGATCCACTGTATCTGGTACTGCATCAACACGGCGTCCAACCGGATCGAGCAGGGCGAAATGGACTGGCTCCGGGAGTTCTCCGAAGCCAACCAGAAGGCCCAGGTCCCGGTCATCATCGTCCTGACGCAGTCCTTCTCCAAAAAGAAGGCGCAGGAGATGAAGCAAATCATTGAAAATGAGAAGCTGGGCGCGGTGGCCGTGGTCCCGGTCCTGGCCGAGGACTATCCCATCGGGGATGAGTACGTGGCCAAGGCCTACGGCCTGGATGACCTGATCCGTGTCATGGAGCAGCACCTTCCGGAGGAACTGGTGGATACGCTCCAGAATGTCCAGCGCGTCTCCCTGAAGGAGAAAAAGCGCGCGGCGAACAAGGCCATTGCGGCCGCCACTGCCGCCGCGTTTGGCGAAGGCTTTACGCCGATCCCGTTCGCGGACAGCGCGCTGCTGATCCCGACCCAGGCCGCCATGATCGCCCGCATTACGTCGATTTTCGGCCTGGAGGTCAACAAGAGCGTGCTGACATCATTCCTCTCCGCCGCCGTGGGTACCGTGGGTGCCACGTTCGCCGGCAAGACGATCGTCAGCGGCATCATGAAACTGGTCCCCGGTGCGGGCACGCTGGCCGGCGGCCTGATCTCCGGCACCACCGCGGGCGCCATCACCACAGCCCTTGGCCGCTCCTATGTCTCCCTGATGGAGGCCATGTACAACGGCGAGTTCAACGCCAACGAACTCGGCCTGCCCACTGCTTCCGACAAAATGAAAACCTACCTTGGTGCCTGGCGCACCATGTGGAAGGATTTGTTCCGCTCCATGGTATAAGGACATAAAAAAATCCCGGCTTCTGCCGGGATTTTTTTCGTTAGGAATTTATGGCGTCTTTGGCTTTGGCGGCCAGTTTTTTGCCGAGGTGCCTGGCCAGATTCCAGGCCATCTTTTTGGGGTCCTCGGTGGAAGGCTGAGGTGCCTCCGGTTCCGGGGCCTTCCGCTTGGCAGGAAGCAGGCGGTGCTTTTTCTTGGGCTCTTCCAGGTGAAGCGGCTCTTCGGCATCCGGCAGGGTCTCCTGCGGTTCCGCCGGGGCGCCGGTGATTTTTCGGTTGAAATAAGCCAGGATGCGCTTCGGGGTGAAGAGGGATTTGACGCCGTTGCGGCGCGCGTCCTTGATCATGCTGATCAGGCCCTTCGGGTTGAACAGCCTGACCCAGTTCTTCGGGTTGAGGAGGAACTTGACCCAGTTGACCGGGTTGAGCGCCCGGAGCAGGTTCAGCGGGTTGAGGAGTTTCAGGACCTTGAGCGGCTTGAGCAGGGTGAGCAGCGTTTCCTTGGATACGACGGCTGCAACCTGATGCGCTTTTTCTTCGCCCAGAACAGGCTGAAGTTTCAACTCCAATGCGGAGGGCGCGTTCGGATCCGGCATGGGGCCGGCAGCCTGGCTTTCAAAGTAGAAGCACATCATGACGGTGCAGTCCTTCAGAGAGGGCTTCATTTTGAAGCAGAGCGGGTCGTCCGGGTAGCCGGGCAGGCGGACTTTGAAGAGGGACGAGCCCTTTTGAATGCTGCGGGCAAAGTTGGCGTAGCGCCAGAGAAATCCCGGCTGGTTGGGCATCGGGGTATGGGAGTTGACCAGCTTTTTGTACCCGGCCGCCTGGATGTCCTGATAGAACCGGTCCAGGGTGTCGGCGTAGTCGGAAAGAGAAATTTTGGGGTTGGTCCACATCCAGAAGCCCGGGTTGCAGGCGTCTCCGGTGTAGATGGTCTGACGCGCGGGGTCCAGGACCACGCAGCTGCCCTCTGTGTGACCGGGAAGGTACTTGATTTTCAGGAGACGGTCCCCAAGGTCGAACGTGGTGCCATCCGGCATGGGAACATATTTGGTGCTGGTCTGGTCGACGAACTTGCTGAATTTGCCCAGGGCTTTTACACCGAACTGCGCCACCTTGCGGTTCTCCACCAGGGCGCCGACCGCGGTGTGGACCAGCTGCTCATACGACAGTTCGCCGGTGAAGGGCTGGTCGGCCGGGTGCACGTGGACTTCCCGGAACCGGCGGTTGCCGCCGCTGTGGTCCGGGTGGTAGTGCGTGTTGAGAACGGTCAGCGGGGAGTCCACGTAGGTGTTCACCAGGCGCGGCAGATTGGCCAGGCCGTAGCCGGTGTCCACCAGGACGGACTGCTTGCTGCCGACGAACAGGTAGCGGTAGACGCCTGCGCCGCTGATGCGCAGGACGCCGCGCTCCAGCTTCTTTACTTTGAGCAGGAAGTCAAACATAAGGCGGTCTCCTTTAAAATCAAACTGAGGTTATTATACCATAGTCACACCGCGGGCGGCCGCCCTTTTTATTGTAAATCGGGGACCCGTATGCTATGATAACTTGAAGTATCTTATTATATTAAAAGGGGGGAGTCCCATGATCTCAGTGGCGCTTGCGGCCTACAAGGGCGAACGGTACATTGCGGAACAGCTGGACTCCATCCTTTCCCAGCTGGGGCCGGCGGACGAAGTCGTTGTGTCGGATGACCTCCCCGGCGGAGAGACCGAACAGATCGTCCGTGGGATTGCGAAGACGGACCCACGGGTCCGCTATGTGGAGGGTCCCGGCCAGGGCGTTATCCGCAACTTCAACTTCGCTATTGGGGAGACCCGGGGAGACCGGATCTTCCTTGCCGACCAGGACGACGTCTGGCTGCCGGACAAAGTGAAACGCTGCATGGCTGCCATGGATAACGGCGCATTGCTCGTACTCCATGATGCCAAAGTGGTGGATGCGGAGCTTGCGGTAAAAGAGCCCTCATTCTTCCAGCTCCACGGCACCCGGACCGGGTATCTGGCCAACGTGGTCCGCAACTCTTATATGGGATGCTGTATGGCGTTCCGCTCGGAACTGAAGCAGTACATCCTGCCCATTCCGGACCGCGTGCCCATGCACGACCAGTACATTGGCCTTCTGGCCGAGAAACACGGTACGGTGGAACTCATCCAAGAACCGCTGCTCTTATACCGGCAGCACGGAGACAACGTGACCGGCCACCCCACATCCACACGGGACAAACTTCGCTGGCGGGCGGATATCCTTCGCCTGACGCTGACAAACTAGTTCTTCGGGAACGGAGGAATCTTCTTGGAAAAGTGCAAGGTTTCAGCCAGCATTGTAACCTATAACAACGTCAAGTACATCGAGGACGCGGTCGGCACACTTCTGGACAGTGCGAAGACCACCGATTTGACGCTCTATGTCATCGACAACGGCTCGACCGACGGCACCGTGGAACTTCTGAAGGAGAAGTTCGGCACGGATCCGCGTTTCGTGCTGCTGGAGACGGGCGCCAATATCGGGTTCGGCGCAGGCCACAACAAGGTGCTGGACCTGCTGGATTCCGACTACCACTGCGTGGTCAATCCGGACGTCATCATCCGGGACGACATCCTGGACAAAATGACGGCCTATATGAAACAGCACCCGGACGTGGTCCAGCTGTCCCCGCGGATCTGCTTCCCGGACGGACAGGACCAGGTCCTGGGCAAGCGGTATCCGCACGCCTGGTATCTGCTGTCCAGTCGGATCCGCCGCAGCAAGACGGAAAAACCGACGGCGCTCCTGGCCCACTATGCCATGCTGAAGAAAGGCACCAGGGAGCCGTTTGAAATCAAGAATGCTACCGGCTGCTTTATGTTCTTCCGCACGGAGGACTTCCGGGCGCTCGGCGGCTTCGACGACCGCTACTTCATGTATTTTGAGGACTGTGACCTGACGCTCCGCATGCGGAAGCGCGGCAAAGTCCTGTATTTCCCGGCGGCCATCGTCTACCACGTCTGGGCACGGGACAGCAAACGCAATTCCCGACTGAAACGCATTCACATTGAATCGCTGTTAAAATTCTACTTAAAATGGAGGATGATCTGATGGTCTTTGCAGCAATCATGGCCGGCGGCACCGGCACCCGGATGGGCAATTCGGAGACCCCGAAACAGTACCTGAAACTGGCCGGCAAGCCTATCATCATCCACACGCTGGAGAAGTTCTTTGTCAACCCGCAGATCGACCACATCGTGGTCCTGACGCCGAAGGCCTGGGTGGCCCATACGGCCAACATGGTGGCGGAGTCTCTGGGGAACACGGACAAAGTCACCGTCATTGAGGGCGGTGCTACCCGCAACGACACGCTCCGCAACGCGGTGGCGTTTTTCGAAGAGCGGTACGGACTGGATGACGACTCCGTCCTGGTCACCCATGACGCGGTCCGCCCGTTCCTGACCCGTCGGATCATCAACGAGAATATCGAATACGCCCGGCAGTACGGTGCCACGGACACGGCCGTCCCAGCCACCGACACCATCATTGCCAGCCAGGACGGGACGTTCATTTCAGACGTCCCGCCGCGCTCCACCCTGTGGCAGGGCCAGACGCCGCAGAGCTTCAACTGCAAGAAGCTGAAGGCGCTCATGGACTCCCTGACGCCGGAGGAGGAGCAGACCCTGACGGACGCCTGCAAGATTTTTGTCCTCAAGGGCGAACCGGTCTACATTGTCCGGGGCGAACAGTCCAATATTAAAATCACCTATCCGTTTGACCTGAAGGTGGCCGAGACCATGGTGGCCGGCGACCTGGAAGGGGAGACCGACGCATGATCAATGAGGTGTATCAACTGACCTCGCCGCGCTACATCCAGGGCACCTTTGAGGAGATCGTCCTGGACCGGGACCATGTGCTGATCCATCCGCTCCACATGTCCATCTGCAAGGCGGATCAGCGCTACTACCAGGGGAACCGACCGAAGGCCGTCCTGGAACAGAAGCTTCCGATGGCGCTGATCCACGAGTGCGTGGCCACGGTCGAATACGACCCGACCGGCACCTTCCGGACCGGGGACCGGGTCATCCCGATTCCGAACACGCCGGTGGAGACCGACCCCATTGTGGCGGAGAACTACCTGCGGTCCTCCAAATTCCGCTCCAGCGGATTTGACGGCTTCATGCAGGACTACGTCTCCATGGACCCCGAACGCCTGGTGGCTATCGACTCCGGCGTGAACCAGGACGTGGCCGCGTTCACGGAACTCATCAGCGTCTGCATGCACGTGCTGGACCGCCTGGACGGAATGGCCCATGCCCGGCGGCAGAACATCGGCATCTGGGGGGACGGCAACCTTGGCTTTATTACAGCCGTTCTTATGAAATCCCTCATGCCGGACACGGCCGTCACCATTCTGGGCCGAAACTACGACAAGCTCAGCTGGTTCTCGTTCACGGATGACCGCATCCAGATCGACGAACTGCCGGACGACCGCATGTTTGACCACTGTATCGAATGTGTGGGTGGCCCCGGAGCCCAGAACGCCATCAACCAGATGATCGACCATATCAACCCGGAGGGCACCATTGCCCTGACCGGAGTCTCCGAAAACAACGTGCCCATCAACACCCGCATGGTGCTGGAGAAGGGCCTGCGGCTCTTCGGCAGTTCCCGCAGCGGGCGGCCGGACTTCGTGAAGACGGTCGACTTCCTGGAGCACGACCCGAACGCGCACTACCTGCAGAATCTGATCGGTGCGGTCTGTGATATCCACAGCATCCCGGACATCCACAGCGCGTTCAACAAAGACCTTTCCCTACGGCTCGGTAAGACCGTGCTGCATTGGAACTTATAAACCCCTAAGGAGGACTCGGAATGGATATCCGAAACTGGATCGAACAGCACATTGATGTAAAGGAATTGGCCTTTACGGCGTACGCTCTGGTGTTCAACGCGGCCGCCAAACTGCCGGTCAAGAAGAACCGTGCCATTCTGTTCTCCCTCTACGACGCCAACTTTAACGACGGCCTCGGCCAGATCGAGCGGGACCTCATGAAGCGGGACCCGCGAAAAGGGGAGCACAACCCCTGCCATGCCGGTTCATATGAGATCATCCGCGTGGACCGCAACGACCTCTTCACCAGCAAAAAGACACTGCTCAAGTTCATGACCTGGGACGCCTTCCGTGCCGGCCGCGCCAAATACATCTTCCTCAACAACAACTTCATGGCCATGGGAAAGATGAACCCCAACCCGGAGACCGAAGTCATCCAGGTCTGGCACGGCATGGGTGCCTTTAAAAAGTTTGGTTACGACATGCCCCAGCCGGCGGATATCCGCAAGCGCGAAATCGGCGCCAACAAAAACCTGACCTATGTGGTCGTGTCCTCGCCGGACGTTGCGCCGTACTATGAGAGCGCTTTCGGCGTCCGGCCGGATCAGATCATCTCCACCGGCTCGCCCAATCAGGACTGGTTCTACCGAATGGAGAACACCGGCGCGCAGGTCGGCCTTCTGCGCCGCGTCCGTCTGAACGACGAATACCCGCAGGCCAAAGGCAAATACCTGGTCCTGTACGCGCCCACGTTCCGGGACGACCCGAACGCGGACAGTGTCCTGGCCCACGTCGACCTGGCCAAGATCAAGGAGTCCCTGGAGAAGGGCCTGAACAAAAATCTCAAGGACGGCAAACGGCGGGAGGTCTGCATCCTGGTCCGCCTGCATCCGCACGACACGGTCAGCCGCAAATCCCTGGAGGGCATCTCCGGAAGCACCATCCTGAAGAGCAGTGTGGCGGACCTGACCGACTGGCCGGACAGCAACGAACTCTGTTACCTCTCCGACCTCCTGATCACGGACTACTCGTCCATCTGCATGAACTTCGTGCTGCTGAACAAGCCCACGGTGTTCTACGCCTATGATCTGGACAACTACAAGGATGCCCGCAATTTCTATTACGACTATGAGACCACGGTCCCCGGACCGGTGGCTCACAACATGAACGAACTGGGCAAAGTCCTGCGCAATGCCGAATTCCGCGCGGACAAGCTTGCGGCGTACCGCAAACTGCAGTTCGGGGACGAGGTCAAGGGAGACGCCACGAAGCAGCTCCTCGACCAGATCCTGTAACCACCACCGAAAGGGGAACCCATCGACATGAAAATCAACCACAACTATGACAACCTGGTGCCCAACTATCTGTTCGCGGACGTGGCGCGCAAGACCAACGAGTACATTGCCGCCCACCCGGACAAAGAGGTCATCCGGATGGGAATCGGAGACGTTACGCTTCCCTTGCCGCCAGTCGTCGTGGACGCACTGAAAAAGGGTGCGGACGACCTGGCGCACAAAGAAACCTTCAAAGGTTACCCGGACTATGAGGGCTACGACTTCGTCCGTGAAGCCATCAGCCGCTACTACAAAAGCTTCGGCGTCACGGTCGGCGCGGACGAGATCCTGGTGACGGACGGCGCCAAGAGCGACAGCGCCAATATCAGTGAGATCTTCTCCGCGGACAGCGTCGTCCTGGTCACGGATCCCGTATACCCGGTCTATGTCGACTCCAACATCATGGCCGGACGGAAAATTTTAATTGCTCCGTCCACGGTGGACAACGGTTTCTGTGCCATGCCGGACCCGGATGTCCATGCGGACCTCATCTATCTCTGCTCTCCGAACAATCCCACCGGCGCCACTTACAGCCATAACCAGCTGAAGGCCTGGGTGGACTACGCCAACGAGCACGACGCCGTCATCATCTACGACGCGGCATATGAGCACTTCATTGTGGACGACTCCCCGCGCAGCATCTTCGCGGTGGAGGGCGCCCGTACCTGTGCCATTGAGCTCTGTTCGCTGTCCAAGACTGCCGGATTTACCGGTACCCGTGCCGGCTACACCGTCATTCCGAAGGACCTGGAGCGGGACGGCCGCAATATTTATGACCTCTGGTACCGCCGCCTCAGCACCAAATACAACGGCGTCTCCTGGCCGGTCCAGTGCGCGGTGGCCGCGGTGTTCTCCGATGAGGGTCTGAAGCAGATCGATGAGAATATCGATTATTACCGCAAGAACGCCCAGGTCATTGCCGGGACTTTTGATCAACTCGGCGTGAAGTACACCGGCGGCAAGAACTCCCCCTATATCTGGATCCAGTGCCCGAACGGCATGGGCTCCTGGGAATTCTTTGATTACCTGCTGGAGAATGCCCAGGTCGTCGGTACGCCTGGGGAAGGGTTTGGCGAATGCGGCAAGGGAATGTTCCGGTTCACCTCGTTTTCTTCCTATGAAAATACGGTGGAGGCCATGCGCCGGATTAAGGAACTTCTGGGCACCGCGTAAAGTTGCGATTTTGCAATCAAAAAAGGACAATTTATTTTGACAAAAAGCAAGTGCGAAAGGCACTTGCTTTTTTGCATATTGACGGATTTGGAGTTCGCAAAAGCCAACTGTGTTGCAACCAAAAAATCGCGGTGTTACAATAAAAATAAGGAGTTAGTTGTTGCAAACTTGCAACAACTAACCATTACTTTCTTTCCCTGGAAAGAAAACAAATCAGATTTCCAGTAATGGAAAAATTGGAGGTAATTTATTATGTCAGCATGGGCTAAAGTAGGACTGTTTGCCGCGGGAACTCTGTTCGGCTCCGCCGGATTCAAAGCACTCGGCTCGGACGACGCCAAAACCGCATACACGCATGTTACGGCCGCTGTTCTGCGCGCCAAGGAGTGCGTGATGGAAGAAACCACCACTCTGAAAGAGAACTGTGACGACATCCTGAGTGACGCCAAGCAGCTCAACGAAGCCCGCGCCGCCAAAAAGGCCGCGGAAGCCGGCGAGACCGTCTACGAAGATCTGAGCAAGGCTCCGGCCGCCAAAAAGACGACCGCAGCCAAGAAACCGG
>Ga0181612_147365_pt1 | contig 14796 bp, 7 predicted proteins | sample HoacroProtozoa21_FD_119630 | JGI IMG/M metagenome (GOLD analysis project Ga0181612, IMG submission 119630) | Hoatzin crop microbial communities from Cojedes, Venezuel. Combined Assembly of Gp0051906, Gp0051904, Gp0051908 | reverse complement strand
GCCAACAGGAATGGACCCCCTTGCTTTCTAAACTCCTTCTCAGAGAGGAGCGTAGGTGTGGCTGGACCCAGACTCAGCCTCAGACCACAACAGTTTATGTCTAAAGGATATGTCTAGCAGCAATTTAAGGTTCATCTACAGTTAAAGAGAGAGAATCACGGGAATTTAGCGGTAATGAAACATTTGTTAGTAAAGTGAGTAAATAGGATTTACCACAGCCACAATTGTAGAATATTATGATTCAAATCCATTCACACACACACACACACACACACAGAGATAATATGCATATCTAAAAGCACCTGTTAAAAATTCCCATCAAGTTAAGTGAAATATTTCTGATGATTTCTCCATGGGTGAAAGTTGAGCCTTAAGGAGTGAGGGATCCATATAGTTCAGCCCACGTTCTGTCAGCGATGGTAATTAGGAACCTGAGAGTTCGAGGACTCTGAGAGGCGTCCCACTCAGAGGGAGATACTGGGCACATCCTGCTGCAGTCCAGGGAGTCTCACTTGGGACTGCTTTTCATAGGGTAATGAGATGATTTACTTTAGGCATCAGTAAATTTCCATCCTGGCCACAATCCAGGCTGGTAATTACTGGAATTTGCAAAATTCCAATAACACTGGTACTGATCCACCCTAGTTACAATCCAGGTAAGATATGTTCCAGGGCTGTCAGGGCATGACTGATTCTTCCCATTCTCATTCCCCACCTTGGCCAGGCAACTGGAGTTGCTGGTACAGTCAGTGCTATTCCCCACCTAGCCATGCAAGAATTCCTGGTATGGTCAAGGGACACTTAACTGCCAAACTTATTGAACAAAGGCTAAGACTTGACGGGAATTCCTGAGATTGTGAAGCAGTCCGGGAGAGCAGGGGGAAGGATGCACCACCACAGATAGCAATTATGTCCATGAATTGATGTTGAGCAATAGTGTTGCTGAAATAAATATATTTGCTCCCGCCTCTACCACAAGCACTAAACCAGGCCTTTGTATGGCTGAATGCTGAAATAAATCTTAAAAAAAAATAAATATATATATTAGAACACCAAAAAGTACCCCAGGTGGTTATCTTTCAACTGGATCTGCTTTCCAGTTTGGTTTACTGTAGTGATGTAACACCTGACATAATGCAGAGAGTGGTGTGAGTACTTGAACAAGTGACTGGAAGTAGCAAAGGAGAAATAGCAAGCACGTTTCACATGCTGCTTCAAAAGCTGGTTGTTAGGCTTTTCCCTGAGATGTATTTCTGTAATTAAAAGGAAGTTTGCTAATTTTTATTCTACTTTTTATAGCTTTTTTCAATGATAATGCAAAAAATAAACCCACTATTTTTTCCTAGTTTGTAACAATCAGGTTATTTTCAAGAAAAACAGGGTGAAATGAATGGCTTGCTGCTGGAGCAAGGAAGAACTTTTGTTCCTGTATCTTCCTTCTCTGTTCCCTTCTCATACGTCAGGTCCTTGCTCTGTCATCCATGGCTCCTGGCCACACAGTCCTGTGCATTCCCTTGCCGTCTCTCTGGCACCCATCAGACAATTCTGTGAGTCAGTTCAGTTTGTTAACCTAGCAGAGAAGAGAGTCTTCTTTTTCCTGGCAGGCTGACATGTTGAAAGGGACTTTTAAGGAAAGTGGGCTTAGGGTTGGGAGTTTGCTTAAAAATCTTGTGTGGACACTCTGTCCGTGTGTTTTATGCTCTTGATATATGTCATGATGTAACCTTTGTAATGCAATAATAACGTTGTTTTATCCTCTATTTAAATAATGGACTACAGGTTTTTTGATCTGTGTGTTTGGGGCTTTTCTGCCTTGTTTTCTTTAATATTTGGGATAAAATACTTTCACAACCCACGACAGATTCCTAATAAAGTCTTAGTCAACAATCAATAATATTTGTGATCTTCTTTTTTGTTTTTAAAAATGCTGTAGAATGCATTTCTTTTGGATAGGCACTGTCCATCCGTCCTGTCTAGGATTTGGGGAATAATGTTTAATTCTCTGCTGTGCTACACACTGCCATGTGACCTTGAGGCTGTGTCTCGAGTTTATACAGCTTGCATCTGTACTAGTATGACTTTACTGGCCTTAGTTGCTGTAGTATGTGCCCATGCTTGCCTTGGGCACCTTACAGGCAATCAGAGTATGACAGTCAGAGCTGTAGTTCAATAGGTGTGAACAGAACTGACTAGTTACCTGCAAAGATCATTGATTCCAACTGCCTGACCACTTCAGGGCTAGCCAAGTTAAAGCATGTTGTTAAGGGCACTGTCCAAGGGCCTCTTCAACACTGACAGGCTTGGGGCATCGACCACTTGTCTAGGAAGCCTGTTCCAGGGTCTGAGCACCCCCTTGGTAAACAAATGTTTCCTCATGTCGGGTCTGAACCTCCCCTCAGGGATGCAGCTTTGAGCCATTCCCACACGTCCTGGCGCTGGATCCCAGGGCGAAGAGATCAGCAGCTCCCTGTCCACATCCCCTCCTCAGGGAGCTGCAGAGGGCAGTGAGGTCGCCCCTCACCCTCCTTCTCCCCAAACTAGACAAACTCAGTGTCCTCAGTTGCTGTTCCAATTATAACATGAAATTACTTCATATTTATAGGGATGCCTATCAAGCAAAATCACCAGCATGATGTGTATTAAGGAGTGTCAGTCAGTGTTGTGGCTTGTTAATTTACTGCAGCAGAAATGTAAATAATATAAACTGAAGAAAGCAAGCAACAAACTCCCTTAGTTTAATTATTTCGAGTACTTGCTACCACTTTTAAATAAAATGAGATTGTTCAAAAGAATCAATCAATGGATGACCTTGAAGTTGCAGGGGTGTACACTTTCAAGGTTAGATTGTAAGCATGTTCAGCTTTGGCATAAATCCTATTCATTTTTGGGGGAGATTACCTGGCTTCTGTAAAACATCAGACTCCATTAATTCTATCAGTTTGGACTGTATTTTGGAAATACAAAATCAGTTCAGAATAAAGTTGTTTTGAAGTAGAGGTCAAGGTAAAACTTAGGGAATACAAAACAAGACTATTCTGCACTTAAGCTTTTATATTACTGTCCTATGAGGATATGAATTGATTAAATTCACAGGTATGCATACACCTCATTTACAGATCAACACACAATCAACACACTCAATTATAGATCAATACACAAATGTTTTGATAAGATAGCTTATTTCCTTTTTGTTTGCATTTGTTCCTTTTGAAATGTCTTGATAATAGTCTTATCTTGTGCTCATGGTAACACATGGGAAGAAAACCAGATTGTTTCCTTTGGGAAGCTGTGCTGTTTTATCTTTTCTGTGGAGGTACAAAACAAATCATTATATTATTCCTTTGTGAACTTTGATCTGCCATCCCTATTGTAGTTTATTGCTTTGTCATTGATATCAAAGGCCATGGAAAGTGAAGATAGCTACTTCTGTTAGTAGTTACTAATGCCACTAACTGACTAAACACTATGGCAAGATGCATATTTTAAAATAGATCTTAACTGTAAGGCCTTCCTATGTTTTCTGTGACTTTCTTAGGGTTATTTCTGTACCATTTTTTTGCATGTAAAGGCTATTTGTTCAATTTTTCCCTCCTACCAAATTTCAAGAGTTTCATGGCAGTTTCCATGGTTACCTTTGTATGAATAAAATCACATTGTTTCAGGTGTAAAACCGTTTGAAGAACAGTCATGCTCACATGAAGCATTCAGAAGCTTTCCAATGTTGATACATGAAGTCCCAATGCTGCTGACATTAGTCACCACTTTTGGTCACCAATTGTACTGCCAAAAATTCTCATTGTACACCACCAGCCTAAATTTCCCACATGCCTAATTGTTGCCAAAGTTCTATATTTGCCACACCTCCCCTTTATATTAGTAGGTAATCTAAAAGTATCATTAATATAAAGTCAGCAAGTTTGTTCCTGTTGATTCCTTCATAGCTCTAACGTGCTATTAATGGGAGATGAATTTCAGCAACTGATGTATTATAGTGGATTTTTTTGATGTATTATAATTGATTTTTTTTTTCCTGACATCTGAGTTTAAAAAACCCAAAATGCCCTTTCCTCTGCAGAGTGGTTTGATTTAGAAGATTTGTCAAGATTTTGTGTACAGTTGCTGTGTTAGTATGGATTTCATGTCCTACAATGCTATCTTGAGTGTACTTTTTTCCGTTAACATTTCTTACCTACCGCAGTATTGACACATCACATTGGATTGATAAACTCTCTTTTATTTCAATAAACTTAAAGATTTTGTGGTGTTGCTCTAACTTCCTGACTTTAAACACTTGTGAAAATCCTAACGTAATGAGTTCCGTTGTGGAAACTTTAGATGATCGACCAGTGAGTGACAGTGAATGAAATGCATTGTTGTTGCATTTCACTACAGAACATGCATTTAAATTAAGTCTTCCTCCGCAACACAACAAAATAGATGAAATTAAAAGGTACAAATGCATTAACTGAAACAGTGATATTGAAATGTGGTCACGGAAGTTAGAGCTTCATTCAAAAGTGAATAGTACAGTTAGGCGAGTTCAGAAAAATTCACAGTGAAGTCTGGAAACACTTAGAAAATCTACAAGACTTCACTCACCAATCAAATTTTTCTTAGATATTTTGGAAAGATAATTACAGGTAACTATAGTACCTCTTGGTGCGGTAGACTGGTTTACATATAGCTTCATGCTTCAGTGGCTAGAATGTTTCTGGTATATCATGTCTCATTTAAAAATAGCTGCCTTGTAGTGCGCTCAGCAGCATAGAGACGACCTCAGATATATCTAACAAGTCTTGTCAGTTTCTTGTGCATTAATTTACTTTTGATGGTGCCTTTTCTGTTGGCATCATGTCTCCAGGTAGTCTCTTGATATGTATTTATCATTTGTGAACTCAAGAGAACATTCATTTTCAACACCAGCATCCTGTGTTCCTGCTAGCTTGTTTCTAAATCTGAAGTGGGTTTGTAGGCATTTTGAGAATTGAGTATCACTGGTTAGCACAGGGAAGAAAGGATTTCTGATCTATTCAGAATGGCTTCGCTGTTTTGAAATACCTGATTTAAGTGTAGTTTGGTTGCATTTAAATTTTGTTTATGTTGGTTCTTTGTATTTATGTAACTGTGTTGTGCCTTTAAGCACCCTCTTACAATACAACACAATTTTATACTATGTTTTGAATGTCAGCTTTGATACTATCATTTTGTTATATCAGGACACAGGACTAGCTTACAGCAATTACAATTATAGTAATTTTAGTATATTGTCTTTGTATATTTCTGTGAAATTTATTTTTATAACTTTATCTTTTTTTATATGTATGCTCACATAAACACAGGCATAATGCAATTGTTAACTTGCCCAGTGTTTTTCAGTTTCAGCAGTGCTTCACTGTCTCCTTCTTACCTAGAACACTGTTGCAGCTTTCAGAGCTGTTCTCAGGTGGACTATCTTGTAATAGCCAATAGTAGGTCTACATTAGTAGACTTATTTTAGCCATCTGATTTTAATCATGGAGATGGTTAACTCGTCAGGTTTTTAGTCTTACATTTTTAAATATCTGTCACAATTAATTACTTGGAACCACAAAGTCTTTATTTTATTTACTTGCTACCAGTCCTGCAACTGTCTGAAATACTTTCATCAGCCTCCATTCTTTAAAGCTATGGGGAGCATATAGAAAGTTTAGCAGTGAAAGCCTTCCAACAAAGAAGTGCTGTTGTCTAGTTTCTATTCAGCTGAAATTACTCTTCAGCATGTGTTGTACGTAGAACTCACTCACGTGGAAAATCCATAGAAACCCTAATACCTCTGTTCTCCTTGCTCCTCTTAGGATCTTGCTCTTCTGGACAGACAGTTAGGAAATCGTGGAACAAGAAAAAAACTATTTAAGACCACTGTCATTTAGTGTTCATGTACTTAAATTCCTCACCATGTTCAAACTTAGGTGGCTAAAGTGGTCCTATAAACTTACATTTAGGGCTTTCACCTTCAGTTATAACTGCTTTTTCACCTGCTCATGTGATTCTATAGAAATCTGAGGTGAGTTAATGGAGTACATTATTTTGAATAAGTGTATTATGTGTAAACTTACATTACTCTGCTTATTCCCACCATTTCTAGATAATTTCTAGATAACAAGGAATTTGGTCTTTACAAATGTATAGCAAAGAACAAACTGTGCTTGGCTTGCTGCTGGAAAGGGAACTTACCAAGCTTGAAGAGTTAGCTGACATCAAGCTCAGCAGACAAATGCACAGTCCTGTACCTTGGGTAGAATAGCCTCCTGCAGCAGGTAGAGTATCTGACTGGTTAGGTGCCAGCTCTGCAGAAAATTTGGGCTCTTGCTGTATAATGAGCGGAACATGAGTTCAGTACATGTTGGGCTTCATTACCAAGAGCAAACTGAGAGAAGCAATTATTCGTCTCTACTCAATGATTATGAGGCAGCATCTGGAAGGCTGTGTTCCATTTTGGGGTTCCCCAGTGAAAGAGAGGTCATAAAACTGGAGAGAGTCCAGAGGAGGGCCTCTGAGATGGTATGGCGCTGGAACATACAACAAACAAGGAACAGGCTGAGCAATCTGGTTTTGTTTACCCTGGAGAAGAGTTGGGGGAAGGGGAGCAGGAGCAGAATCTTAATTGCTGTCTTAATCCTCCACCCAGGGAGGATTTTCACAAAATGACTGAACACTGTGCAGCTTTGTGTGATGTTGAAGTTAGAGCTCATTTGAGCAGAAGGTTGGGCAATGGAGGACATGCAGAGGTCCCTTACAACCTGAGTTATTTTATGATTCTAATTAAGATACAAGCTAGTTATATACAACTTTGTATTTTAAATCTGATTTTTCCTTTCAAAATGGTGTTGGAAAATTTTCTAATACATTATTGCCTTTCATTTCAACCCTATTCTGAAGTTGTAATGCAGATTATTGGAGTCACATGCAGAACTGTGGTGAAAAATGCCACAGACAGTAAGCAGGAGAGAACAGTTATTGACCTCTCCATTTTATAAAATGGAAGTTGGAACACAGAGTAGGTGAACAGACCAACAATACTCAAAGAAATTTCTGACAGACCTCTAAGTAACACTAAATTGTTCCTGCCCATAACTGCAAGAATATCCTACTACAGTCCAATGGACAATGCTTACACTGTCCTGCGACATGCCCTTTGCTAGAAGCTTGAAAAAATCATGTGAAGTAACCAAAACCAGAAAGGCTCTGCAGCAAACGTGCTGATATTTTACTATTTTCTTCTAAACTTTTATTAGAATCTGAAGGCCATAATGCAAACTTACGCCTAGTCTTGCGTATCGGAGAGGAAACTGCTTTTGCTGATTTCCCTTTGAATTTTTGTTTTGATACAAATTGGATTTGGACCCAGCAGAAGTATTAGGAAGTACAGGAATTTGCTGATATTTCAGGTTCTGAGGACACCATCGTTTTCTCATTGCTGCTGCCTGCCTTTCCCCCACTTTGGTTACAGCAGGATTCTTCTGTGCTTGAAGAGAGCAGTGTTGTGGCTGCATTCTAGTGAGACACCCTTGCAGGGAAAAGGGGAATGAGCTCTAGAAATGCGATCATCAGCTTGCCAGCAAAAGTTTTATTGATCTGATGGAGATCAGCAGTCTTTGCTGTTAATTCTACCCTGTGTAATGTGTTCCTTGCATTCGGGAAGGCAAAATGTAGCTTAGATGTATACATTTTGTGAAATTTTCATGAAAAAACCCAAAAGCTTGGTAAATAAAGTTGTAGGTAAGGGGAAGATAGTATTGTTTCTCTGGCTTTTGCAGGACTCGGATTCATGCAGATCTTAAACTTCTGCATCTGGGTTAACATGTGAGTTAAGTTTGTGACTTGTATAATTTTACTTTCATGTGGTGAAGGCAGCTGCTGACTATACATTTGTTTGAGACACAATTTTAAGAAAGACATGGATGTTCAGTACTTGTGGTCAATTTATTTTTATGTTTTTAAATTTTCAAATGTCATTTCCTTGATATCTGCAAAATCGATGGCATAAATATTAAAGAACAAAAAATCTAAGACTGAACCCACCTCTCAAGTATGGAAACAACATGGTAATAAAGAAGTAAGCTTGTATTGCCTTTAGCTGTTTCATACCCATAGCTGTTTTGGTACCAGAGATTTCATGAAAAAAACTTGCACCTGTATAGGTATAGGCTTATAGAAATACCTTTCTTTTGGTTATAGATGAAATGATCTTAAATGTCTGAACTTTTTTCTGGGATGTTCACCTTTTTTCTGTTGTTAGCCTGATACTTGCTCAAATTGGGAGCATTTCAGGTTACAACTGAGGTAGATTGTGCTATTGCTGGAATAATCTTGCCTTGCATTAATGGTTTGGTCTTGTCTACACCTTCATTATCTCTTTCCTTAATGCTTTGTTTTTATTTTTGATATGTAGTCATAGAATTTCTTCCCACTGCTAATGGTGGCTACAGCGGTATTTACGAAGCTGGACTCTGCTGAGCTGATGACATCTCTCTTATGGCTTTTGCAAGTTTAGCTTGTAACTTAAGGCACAATTGAACTGAGCAGCCTGACACTACCTACTTTGCCAATACTGAAAACCAAGACAAGTACTTCTTTCAAATACTTCTTTCCAGGTGAACCTTTCTTTTACTTGTCAAATATGTATGGTATTTTTTGGTATGTATCAAATTGTTTCTACCACTAGCTCTTTCTTTAACATTTTAGAGAGTAGGACTGATATTTGCATTGTTAATAAATGAAGTAGAATTGCATGAGAAAGTAGACTAGTGCAGGAAGTGCTTCACAGTCGGCATAGCAGGGCCTTCTTACATACCGGCTTTACCAGCTACCTGGTAAGTTCAGGATGATCGGGTCCTGAATTTTTAGCAATTCTCATGATTTTTTCCTGATACTTGGAGTCCTCATATCTCTGTAAGGAGAGAGTTTGAGGTTTCATTGTAAGAGGTGACAGACTTCCATGAATACTGTGCTTTTTTGGGCAGAGATAAGAGTAAGTTTGTGTACTGGTCTTGGAGAGTTACTTTTCAGAGAACTTTGAGAGAGGAGGTTGAAAGAGCTCTTAAAGGTTGTTATTAGTCCATAATACATATCAAAAATGACAGCAAAAAGATCTGTGGCCTTGAAAAAGCTTTCTTACATAATTTATTTCCTAGCATTTTGTATCACTTCATCAGCAAAAGGATTTACAGCCTAGCCTACTGAACACGTGTCCTGATAGTTCCAGTATCTAAGATGGAATATTGCAAAAGTGCTGGCATCTTCAGAATTTGGAAAAAAAAAAAGGGGGCAAAAATGAGAGAAGAATCATTAGCAACCATTTCAACAAGCATGTTGCTGAATACAATTTGTTAGATATACCTAGATACCTGAACACTAAGGTCAGCTAATGCTAGGAACAGATGAACTCTCATAACACTTCCTATGCAAGTGTAAGTACTAGGAGCTTGACTCCTTAAAGAATGCAGGTGTTTAACTTCAAGCAAGTAGAATGATATATGAAATACTTTATAAGAATTAGCTCTTGGTGCTTTACAAAAAACCCCCCAACAAACAGCATGAGATATTTGCATTATGTTTAATCACCTACATTTGGAACTTGTTTGGAATTTTGCATTAAATCCCTATGCCTAGAGTATGAAATTTCAGTGTAGTGGAAATTGCTGAAGATTATATTAGTGTTTTGCAGGCAACCAGGAGTTCAGTGTACTCTATGCTCTGAATCAACAGAAAGCAATTTTAACCGCAGCAGTGCTAATGCTACATGCTATAAGAAAGTTAAGGAGCACACTGTGTCAGCAAACTATGGAAAAAAGCAGAAATACAGTGTAGCAGAAAATTAGAAAATTATCAATCTTTTGTCAACTAGTTTTCTTTTAATTGCAAACAATCAGTAAGTGTGGAGTACCTGGTCAGTGGCTTAACAGTGAAAATTGTATTTCAGTTCTGTTCAAAAAATACCACCTTTTATTTTGTCATGCTTAGAAAATTAGGATTGTTTAGGTGATCCATTAGCACTCTTTTCTCTTGCATATTCTAGTGTATATCAGTATGTTAAATTATCTGTAGTTACTTGACAGAAACCTAAATTTCTTTTTTTTTTTCTACAGTATAAATGTTTGTCTAATGTTTCGCTAGCTAAACATCTCAACAGTAAACAAGGACCTAAAAAAAAAAAAAGTGGCAAAGTTACATTTTCAGAAAATAAAACGAGGGATTTGTCTAAAAAAGACCCAAATCTATAACTTCAAGATGAAGCTGAAGCGCATGATAAAATTCCTGTCCAGGCTAACTTTGCAACCTATCCAGGTATCAATTTTAGCACTTTAGTTCTTTTGCTTGCTTTGTTCAAAGTGTTGATTACCATGGTGCAAATTATTACTACATCTTCTATATATGTACATGTCTATGGCTGTTTGTGGTTGTTTTCTACTTTGTTTATTATTCTGTGACCATCAGTATCTCTGAAAGATATCTAATCTCTGTAAGGAAATGAAAATAAAATTCAGTCTTCAAGAGGAAGGAGTTTTTGAGCTCTGTAATTGGTGCCTTCACTGAAGAAAAGACTGCAGTCTTTAGTCATTATGTGTACCTGTTGTCGCTGGCTCTGAGGTGCCTGCAGACGGGCTACAAAGCGCCTCTTGCTTAGCAAGTAGCGTGCATGAGCGTACTTCAGGAGCATAGGGAGGTAACGGCTTAGGTAAACATTAGGTAATCTGGCTAATAACTGAGGATAGCATTGCAGAGGAAGAGGTGTACATGGGCTGCACGAAAGAGGATCTTGAGCTAATACTGAGTTTTGGATGCATAAATAAAAAGGACGTATAATAAGTCGATAGGTATAATGTGTCGTACAGACTGCTAGATATTGATTTGCAGTTCTGGTAAGATTGCTAAATCTCTTCTACCCCACAATCCTCAGATGCATAATGGACACACATCTTGTGGTAGAGAGGACATGGAACCGATGCACAAGCCCCCGTGCTTCCTTCCTCCTGTTGTGATAGGAGAAATGGATGTGACCTTTGAGCGTCAGCTCAATGTCATACAGTAGAAATTTGTTAGTTCACATGCTCCCTGCTCTTCTCTAGCAACAACATACGGTGTAGGCTTCAGGAGAAAAATCCTTGTCTATGTAGCAGAAAGGTTCTTTTCCTCCAGATGTAGTCAGTGAATGTGCACAGAAGTGAACCTGCGTTGCCAGAGTGAGGTGAAATTTGCTTGTGTCCTGGACTTTTCACTGGTGTTTGTCATCAGTAAGTTTAACCTGAGATTTTGGGGTTTCTTTTGATTCTTGGTGATGACTTTTTTGTTCAGTTGCAGGCAGTTTCTGGGAGGGAGTTGGGGCTCGGGGTGGCAGCTGGGTCTCTGGGTGGCAGCTGGGTCTCTGGGTGGGAGTTGGGGCTCTGGGCGGGAGCTGGGGCTCCAGGCCGCGGCCGGCCTCCTCCGTGCCTTGTGCGCCACCTAGCGATGGTAACCTCCGAAGAGCGCTCCTACACAGGCCCCTGAGACGCAGTGCTTGCTTGGTTCCAAAATGGCAGCTCACACCCCAGTGACTTTGTCTAGTAACAAAATATGTCTTAATTCATACCTTTCTGTTTAACTACCGGTTGTGTTTAGCAACAGCATAAAGAGTCCTTACTTTAACAGATGACATCAATAATCGTTAGTGGCAATCTAGTTTAAATTTAACCTTCCCTGATATAGAGAATCGGGAAGGACAGTACTTTCAAAAGCCTTAAATACTGTTTGCATGAAACTATGTGAAAAGAACTCACTAAGACTTCGCAGTGAAGATGTTTTACACAGTTTAACCTAAGTCTTGATATTCTTTCTCCCCCTTGCTAAGCATTATGCATACAATCAGGTTTAATTATTGTCTTTTCACTTCAGTAAATTTAAATTTATGACTCGGTTCTATTTACTGCAGGCAATGTATATTACACATTATTCCAGTAGTTCATACACGCCTTATTTTTCCTTAAGCAAATATCCTTTTACAGTTAGTAACTTGTATACAAGGTGATGGAACTCTTTGCGTTTGTGAGGAATATATAAAGTACTCCAAAGCAAGTAAAAATTCTACTGAAAAATCTTAAGCTTTTTCAAAATAAAAAAATAGATACCTGAAATGAATCATCCTCCAGACCTAGTTTCAAAAACTAGGAGGGTTTTTGTAGTAAAAAAATCAATAAAGATTTTATTCTTGAAAGTAATTTCAAAATGAGGATATTCTGTTGACATTACTGTGTATTTTTTTTTTCAGACTTACTACAAATAGAGGAATTATCCACTTCTTCAGAGGAGCACATGCAAGCTCAGGAGTGTTCCAACACTCTCTCAGCATCTGAATGGCCCAGTAATAGAAAACTGTACAATGAGACAAACTAACCTGCTGAGAAACAAAAACTTCATAGCTTTGCTAAAAAATGATGAACAACCTAATGCTGGACTATTGATGCCTAAGCAAAAATTATTTGTAATCTCTCTGGAAACTGTACATGAAGAACAAAATTGGCAGACAGGTAAGCACAAGAAATGAGAGCTGATTATTGTGGATTATATATCTCAAATGTTAAAATGGACCTTTAATGACAATTACATTTGATTAGGTTGCTTTTCAGAAACTAATATAGTTCTGTCACACAGTAATTTTTTTGCTTGCAATAACAAGAATGCAGAGAACCCTGTTCTCTGCAATGCCAGGCTTAGGACTTTCTAATGTTTTCATTCATTCAGTAAGCAGTGAGAAGACCATGGTGGTGGTATGCTAGTTCTGTATGTGAGGATCCAGCATCTTGTCCTGTTCATTGGAATAGATTTTGCCAGAAGGATCTCTGGCTTCTGTGGAACAGTACAGTAGCAATTTGTTTTACACATATTTGCATTGTCATTATTTGTAATCCCAATTTGTCTTTTAGTGAAATCAGAGATGGAATTGTGTTAATTCTTTGTTTCATCTTTGGGTTGGGCGTTGCCTATAATAATGTTAACAGGAACTTCATTACAGGAAAAGTTAAACTTGTGGAAGAGGTAGAGAAGCTGTGCAAAAAGTTTTTGCTTAAGGCTCTGTTTTAGTCCAAGGCACTACAGTTTTGTAAAAACTATATAAAACTAAAGAGTGGAAGTTTGTAAAGGAAATTTTTTGAGAGCTTTAATAAAAGTAAATGCATCCAGGCTTTCCTATAGTAAAACCCTTTGACTTAAGAATGACCAGCAAAGTGGTGCTTGGGGTTTCCCAAACAAGCCAGAGCTTGTTGAACTCCGCTTAATGCCAGAGCTAAACATAGGCATTTTCATCTTGAAGAATGTAAAGGTTTTTTCAGAAAAAAAGTTAGAACTATGGAATAAACTGTTGAGTACTTGTTTTATGCCTTATTAATGCGTATACAATGTAAAAGATTTTTGGCTAAACTACCTCAATGTATCAATTTTTATTGCATATCACACTTCACAATTAAGAGATGACTCCAGTTTAAAAAAACACCACCTAGAATCAAAAGTTTTCCATTTCTTTTCCTCCAGTTACTTTCAGGAAATTCATAAGGCAAAAGCTCTGGCAATCAATAAACATGTACGTGAAGCAACACCTATGAAACATCTTCTGGACATAGTGGATAAATACTGGAGTGGTAGTAAATCATTTCACTGCGATAAGAAAATTCTTTGAAGATTTTAAATATGAATAGTGTATTCTGTTGATATTTTGAGGGATTTTGATTGAAACAGACTTTAAGTCTTCCTGTCCCAGTGGATGTTGTGTATTCTGTAATTCTATAAGCTAGTACAGCGCAAGTTAAATTTTGAATAGCTTGTGGTATGTAAACTTCTTTTCTCTGTGGTATGAAAATCAGCATTCTAATATAAGGACAGAATTAGTTATGTAAAGAATATTTGCATAATTGCATAATAAAATTTACGTAAAGTTTAAAAAAAACCAATGACTAACCCACAACCTTAATTAAATCCACAGGAAGTGAACTCTGAAAGTGAATCTGCAGTGTTGCCTTGATGATTTTGGAGCAGGCAAAATGACAGAGTTTTGTTAAGCGGGCTAGTTCTAATTTTTAGCTTAAAGCCTTACTGTAGTCCAGCAAAACCATTGGCAGCAGTGTGAGGGGGTATGAGGCTTGTGCTTACAACTCCTGAGTAGCAAGTAACACTGCTTCACTGGTCGCAAGTGTGGCAGTGCCCCACCAGGTAGTGTAGGGCAAAGGCTCTGGACTGCCTTAGTTCCTGTAGCCTTTTTTATGTTCCTTTGCTGTATGCTAGCTAGCACAGCTAGGACAACTTGGAAAAGAATTTATGTGGATTTGGAGGTAAACCTGTTTCGGATTATTCACGCTAGCCAACAAGTCTCTTCTGAAAAGTTATTGAAACAGCTTAACATTGTAGTGTCCCTTACATTGGGCTTGCAGCAAAGCTGTGTCTAAACCAAAGCATTTCACTCATTTTGGTTAGTCTGTTAGTCATTCAGATCGCATACTGCATTCACAAATCTTTGATGTTGTGTGGATCATATAATCACAGAATCATAGAACAGTTTGGGTCGGAAGGGACCTCAAAGATCCAACTCCACTGCCATGGGCAGGGATACTTTCCACTGGACCAGGTTGCTCAAAGCCCCATCCAACGTGGCCTTGAACACTTCCAGGGAGGGGGCAGCCATAACTGCTCTGGGCAACCTGTTCCAGACCCTCACCAGCCTCACAGTAAAGGATTTCTTTCTTATATTTGGTCTAAAGATACCCTCTCTCAGTTTGAAGCCATTACCCCTTG
>Ga0181612_148948_pt1 | contig 14797 bp, 9 predicted proteins | sample HoacroProtozoa21_FD_119630 | JGI IMG/M metagenome (GOLD analysis project Ga0181612, IMG submission 119630) | Hoatzin crop microbial communities from Cojedes, Venezuel. Combined Assembly of Gp0051906, Gp0051904, Gp0051908 | reverse complement strand
TTTAATCTAACCCCTGCCCCCTTTCAGTTCAAAACTGTTGCCCCTTGTTCTGTCACTGCAGGTCCTGTTAAAAAGTCTCTCTCAGTCTTTCTTGTAAGCCCCCTTTAAGTATTGAAAGGCCATAAGAAGGTTTCCCCATAGCCTTCTGTTCTCCAGGGTGGACAGCCCCAGTTCTCTCAGCGTTTCTTTGTAGGAAACGTGTTCCAGCTGTCTGATCTTTTTCCTGGACGTGCACTAACTTCATGTCTGTCTTGTGCTGGGGGCCCCAGAGTTGGATGCAGTACTGCAGTTGGTTTTGTAAATAGAAGCCTGTTCTCACATTTATTTTAGCAATACAATAAGGCTTTACTTCAGTTATGTTTTTCATTTGTGCGTGCTTGCAACTGCCAAAACCACTCTTTTATGATCTATTGTGGTTAGTCTTCTCTGAGAATGAAATTTGGCCAAGAAGCACAGAAGTACACACAAGAAGTTCAATAGCCCAGAAAAAAACAGGCCAAAAAGTAACTTGAGTTCTGCCAGTGCATTCTTTTAGCAGCACATCAGATAGATTTTTAGTAATTTAAAGTAGTGCTACACAGTGTGCAGCTGTGGTCATACCTGGGAGTGCATGCGTTTATTTTGGATTGATTACTTTTGTTGATGTGGTTTGATAAATAATTTTGTATACTGAAGAAGTTTTCATTCTACTACAAATTGTGTTGAATGTCAACAAACAATTGACCTATTCTTACATGATGAATGACAGTAGTATAAAATGGGACAGGATGGACAGTAACTGTCTTCCTTCCAGTAAGAATGGGAGGGAAATAAACTCTCCGTCTGGACTTTCTAACTCTCTTTCACTTCCAAAATTATATGCCTACAAAAAATGGCGGCATTAATTACAAAACTTCAGAAATGTTACTTGTATCTTTCATTTCTTTAATAACGTAACATTCTGCATTAAGGATCCATTCATACTCTTCTTTAAAAGTTACCTAACAGTATTTCTTGTTTGCATGTAATACCTAAGTGATTTTTTGTTTTTTTTTCTTCTGTAAGTAACTGCAAGAAGTTCTGGTCCAACTGAAATCTAGGCAGGTACCTGACAAATCCTGGTTTTGAAAGTAATTAGGTTAAACAGTCCTTCCAGAATTTTAAAGAAAGGTTTTCCCAGAACTATAGGCACAGAAGTGTGTTAGAAAGGAAGAACAGCTTTTAATAAAAAGTCATATGCTTGATCTACTTCTACTGTGGTATGTTTGCTCGTAAATAGAAGAACTGAATGATACACTGTGCATTCCAAAGACTCAGCTTTCATATTGCCCTTATAAAAGGTTGGAAAGCATCATTTTAGATGACTGAGTTCTGTGTTACGAATAATAGCAATTGACTTTAATGGGTGTCATACCATTTACTTATTGAACATCTGTTTTTACTTGGGAATGCTGCTTAACTTTCCTTACATAATGTAAGTATTCCTAGTGCATTTTTTTTTTATGTAGGGCTTTGTGAGAACTGGGAAAAAATTACCGATTTGTGCAGAGACAGTTACAAGCAGGAAATTTGAAATTATGCAAATTTTTTTTTCTGCAGTGCAGCTTGCATAGACAAATTAAGGAATCGAGGGTACAAGCCGACAGTTTATAGTTTGGTTGGAGTACCTGAGGCAGAACAATGGAAGAAACATTAATATTGTGAGCTCAGCAGTTTTACACTTTCCAGTGTCTCTCTTTTGCAGTTAGGCAGGAAGTGTAAAGGTGAATGCCTTCAGCCCACAGGCAGGGTTCATTTATCAATCATTGTACATTTTGTGTAAAGATTAGAGGCATGTGTTTCAGTGTCATGTAGCGGGTTGATATCACACACACACACTGCACCCCAAGTCTGTAATTTCAATCATTATTTAAATTCAGTAAGTAGAAAACTTGATTGAATTTAATGTTAACTTTGTTTTGCGGTTGTTCCTTATGGTTGCTTTATTAAACAATATTTCTCAGTTACTGATAAAGTTTGTCATTGTCCTGGTTTGGGCTGGAATAGAGTTAAATTTCTTAATAGTAGTTGGTAGAGTGCTGTGTTTTGGGTTTAGTATGAGAATAATATTGATAACACACTGATGTTTTAGATGTTGCTGAGCAGTGCTTACACAGAGTGAAGGCCTTTTCTGCTTCTCACCCCACCCCACTAGCGAGCAATCTGGGGATGCACAAGAGGCTGGGAGGGGGCACAGCCAGGACAGCTGACCCCAGCTGACCCGAGGGATATTCCATACCATATGATGTCATGCTCACCGTAGAAAAAACAGGGGTAGTTGGCTGGGGGATGGTGATTGCTGCTCGGGGATGGGATGGGCATCGATCAGCAGGTGGTGAACCAATTGCACTGTGCATTGCTTGTTTTGTGTATTCTATTATTATTACTGTTTTCTCTTCCTGTGCTGCCCTATTAAACTGTCTTTATCTCAACCCATGAGTTCTAATTTTCTTCCAGTTCTCATCCTCATCCTACTGGTGGGGGGGAGGAGTGAGCAAGCAGCTGCATGAAGCTCAATTGCCAGCTGGGGTTAAACAGCAACAGTGGTAAAAGGGTGGATTTGAAACTAAAAATAGTATTTATGGTAAATTTTCTAGCCATTGTGCACTATGTGTAACTGGTACATGTTCTAGCACTTAAGGGTTTAGTGTTTGTGTATTTTATGTTGAAAGCGATGAATCACGTGACTCTTACCAGATTACTTATAACGTGCATCTTAACATCATGTAGGAGGAATAAATCATTCCATTTATGGGAAAAAGTGGCTTTTATTTTTCACATGGTTTGGCAAACCACCACAGCAGTGCTCAGTCCCGAAGAAAATACATGCCTACAAGGTTCTACATTTAAACTGCGTTGTTACATCAAATTTTTTTCTATAGTTAATGAACAAACAGAACAGAGTTGTCAGACTAGCTGCTCTCATCACTTCTCTCTTTGCTTTGGATTTTGGTCTGTAAGCAAGAGCAAAATATTCGAACTCTGTTCTTTTTGTTTCTCTCAATAAACTTAGTTGTCAAACTCAGCTGCTTCTTACAGTGTAAAGTAACTGAAGTTGATACCTCAACAAGTGACAAACAGTGCTATGAACCCGGGATTGGGTCGAAGTCTGCTAGGGTGTGCATCATCCAGAACTCAGAAGTGGCTTACTGTTAAAATAGTCACATACTACTGAGTATTTTAACTTTCTTCTTGTGTGGTATTTTTTCCGTTGTCTGTAGTAGTGAAAGGAATGATCAAGGAATGGTGTATGAGGCTGAAGATACAGAAATGTCAAAACAAACTATTGCAGATAATCAAATTTTGCAGCATACAGTTCATTCTTTCAGAACATTAGGTCCTAGTGTTAACCAGGTGTACATGAAGTTGCTCGAGAGGAAATTGACAATTAATGGCAGAGCATTAGAAGATGAGGCCAGAGCAGCATGGGGCTGATTGAAAGTATGAAATTTGTGGCGACCAAAAAGGTTAGTGTTAGGCATAAGGAGCTGAATGTGAACAGATGGTTCATCATCTAATGTGTCTAAGAAGGTAGCATAAATGTACCTTTAGCTGATTTTAGAACACTTCATAGAGGCAAATGGTTTATTGCAGTGCCGTTCATTTGCTAAGTTTATATGTCGTATTTGAATAGTTCTGATATATTAGTTTGTATACATACTTCCAGTGTCCTGCTTGCCTTCAGTCATATTTGTGCTGTGATTCAGATATGCGTAGATAAACAAATTCATGTTGCTGAGAATTTCTCTGTTGTGTCTTCTCTCCTTAGCCTCATAGATTGTTTTTTGGTAGATTCCGCAGCTGTGAGCCTTACTATGTCTCCTACAGGAGATTTTCTAGCTTCAACACATGTGGATGATCTTGGGATTTATTTGTGGTGAGTATGTAATACTTCTGTTTCTACACAGAATTTCAGATGGGGAAGAATTCTTTTAATCAGATTTACTGCAAATAGAGAATTGTTCTACGAAGTATCGTCTCCAGGGTTTTGTCTTCTCTGGTTCTAATTAAGACAGGTATTCGGCAACGTTGTGATTTGTAAATCCTGAAATCTCTTGCAGCTAAGATATTTATTCTGATAATTAAATTGATGTCTTTTTTATAAGTGTTTCTTACTCTAAAGAATTCCTGTTATGCCATTCCTAAAGTTTTTCATAGATGCTGCTATTTTTTTAAACCCTTTTGAAATGTCAGTACTCATATAGTGTTACTTTATGAAGGGCTGTTCTTCTTGTCTTGGTATGTAATGTTGTCTGAGACTTCCAAGTAGAATTTGGAAGCTGCGATTATTTCCATTTATTAATGATAGGTCAGCACAGATGTAAAATGTGTTTTAGTTCCATTTTCTCCAGATATAGCTTTAAAGCAAATAACTGGTTAAGTCCAGTATTGAAGTAACACACCTTTTAAGTGATCTGGGCTTTTTTTTCATTTTGAAAGACAGATAGATCTTTCAGGTTGTATTTGTTGCCTGTAGTTTCACCTAGGGGGTGTTCAGTTGTTAGACCTTTCTATGCTCAGGTAAAAGTATTTCATTGTGAATAATGGCACGTGTTTTTACCCAGCCCTGGTTTATATTGACCGAAAAAATCATTTGCCAGAATGAGTTGTGTGCATGTTCCAAACGTTAAGAAAATTTGCTAAGAGTACCACTGTGAAATTCTGTGAAAACAGGATGACTCATTTATATATGCATAATGTATTGTATATATTAAGTACAAAGCAAGCTTTTTAGATAGGCAATTTTGCAATTTCAAATAAATTCAGTAACTGGCAATGATTGAAGTAATCATACTTCATAATGCCATATGTATTAAATGGGGTTTTTTGCAAGAGTACTTCAGCATAACTTTTATGTTTCAGACTTTCAGATGATGCATATCACTATGTTTCATTTCTTGTTTGTCTGGTAGATGAGGAAAAGTGACCTTGAATAGAACATGGTGAATTGCCATAGTGTAGTGGTATTAGACTGCAGTAAAAATTATGTCTAAAGTACTTGTTCACATTCACCTGAAAATTGTTTTTAAAATGCCTGTCTTATTTTTCAGGTCAAACCGTTCTCTGTATTCACTTGTCTCTTTACGGCCCCTTCCGGCAGATTATGAACCTTCTATGGTGACACGCCCTAGCACCTGCCCTGTTCAAGGTAATCTTCAGATGAAAGAGTATTTCATTTGGAGTTTGGTATTGTATTTCAAATAGAAGATGGTTTGCTTCCTCGCTGAAAACTCATTGTGTCTTAGCATTCTTTCTCTGAACTGTTCCTATTACTTCTAATATTTTTGGCATACTTACCCATATGCTATTATTATTTTCTAAGATCTAGTCGTGTTTCGGTGTTGACACATAAGGAATTACATTGTGATCATCTCCACATCTTCAAGGAGATTTTGTTAGGTAATAAAGACATGTGCGCTGTTTGCAGGCTGTCTTTAATCCTAGACTTGTGTAAATACCTTCCATTCCAACATCTGTGAATCCAGTTTAAAATTAGCATTACTGTTTGGCATTGGGAACAGGATTGTTCTTTGTTCCACTTTGCTCCAACTTTTTTGTCTGCCCGTATGCCACGGTAGTTTCACTGCTCTGTATCGTGTTGTTGGCAAGAGAATTGGGTTCAGCTGACTTGCCGTGTACCTGTTCTAAAATCCCAGTGAAGGAAAGGCCCAAACTGCATTTTTGATACATTCAATAGAAATCGTTGTGCTTCTGAAGGCCTCTAGATGGAGGTCTTGTATGCCCAAGTTTAGCAGTGCCTGCATTTAAATCTCCATCTGGAACAGAAATACATCTAGCTATTGACCATGTTAAAGAGCGAGGAGCATACTTGATGGTGACTGCTTTATTAAGTACATTCTTATTTTAGATACTTAAATGAGGGAGAGAGGATTTCATCCCAAAACTTTGAATGCTATAATCGTATAAACTGATTCTGGCTGAACACTTTAATTCACTTTCTGTCTTCAGCAAATGTAAAGTTCCTGTTCAGATGCTCAGAGCTTTTAATGGTTTACATTTATTTGTTGTTTTAGGCTTTTCTATCTCGTTCATGCTTTAAGCCATGTAATAGTTTGCAAAAACGAAGGGAAAGTAAAGGTGTTGGGTCAAGACCACACAGGAAGTCTAGAGAAAATGTAATGACAGACTGCCTATCTTTTGTTGTGTGATGTTGTGCTTTGTTGATATTTTCTTGATTTTTATGTGTCTCTTCAGTCATACTTATGGGCAGGTTGTGAATATTGTTTGTATTTAAATGCAAATATTTTACAGATTTGTAACTCGGAACTAAATTTGCTGCATATATATTTTAAACCAGTTAATAATTTTAAATATAATTCATTGTTCTTTCTGTAGGACTTCTATAATTTGCTTTTATATAATTTAAACCAAAGCAGATAAATCTTATTAGTCTTTAAAATCTTGTTTATCCAAATTACATTTTTAGCTATAGTTGTTCACAATTTAGATTTACTGTTTCATAGGGTTAATAAAGATTTTCTGTAACTCTTCAGCTATGTTACGCTTGCACCCATACGTATGTGTGTTATGCATGTGTTTTTCAAAAGTTGCAAAAGAAGTGATGAGGTGGTTTTGATTTTTAAAAAAATAAATGTGAAGCATGTAAGTTGATGATAGGTATCTGTTCTTGAAAGATGTGACTGTGGCAGGAGAAGAAGAAACAGGTGATGAAATGATAGAATATGTCTCACCTGAGCAACTGGGAGAGCAGCTGGTGACTCTTTCCTCGTTGCCAGAATCAAGGTGGAAAAATCTCCTCAGTCTTGATGTTATCAAGGTAATAGTATTAGGCACACTATTGCTTATCTGCTATAGTATTTGGATTGTATTTTTCAAAGAGGAGGTAAAATAAGGGCTATTTCTCCTGTGATGTGAAACAGACAGTTGTCTTAACCATTTTCTTTGATGTTCAAGAAATCCTTGAGAAAGAGGAATTGTTTCAGAACTTTAGCCATCACTGTTTCTGCAATGTGCAAAATAGCTGTCTGAAGGCAGATACTTCCATGTTGATGCAGCTAATAAGTGCCTGTAAAGTTCTTCTAGGTTATGCCTTGAAATTACTGTCTGGCATTCCCATAAACGGAAAAAGAGAGAATGCACAAAAAATAGTAGTATGCAGTCAGATACAGTTGTCTTTGTTCTATGAGCTGCATTTACCTAGTGACAAATACTTGATCCTACTTTTCAGGTATTTTTCAAGATTTTCCAACCGAAGATTATATGGTGCTTTTGACAATTTCTGGGGTTTGGGAGAGGGGCTGTTGTTCTTCTAAATAGTATCTTCATATTTAGTGGTAAAATATTTTACTTATACATTTACTTTTCAGTTAGTACTTACAGTTTTCATAGTATTTAAAAAATAAAACTGTTGACAAAGAGTATTCCCACATGTTTTTACTGTGATGATGACTTGAATTTGAATGTCTAATTAACAGCTAAAAAATAAACCAAGAGAGCCACCAAAAGTTCCCAAGTCAGCTCCTTTCTTCATCCCAACAGTTCCTGGTCTTATACCCCGGTACATTGCTCCGGAGGAAGAAAATGATACACAGGTAAAAGCAAGAATCAATTGTAATAATTTTACAAGGAAATCTTAAATGCTTTTAGTGCTGAGTGAAATCTTGCTAAAGACTTCAAAGTACCAGTTTTAAGGCATTTACATTAATGTTTTCTTAAAGTTTTTTATTCTGTCAGTAGTAAAAGAATCTGGTTGAAATGTAAAAATATGTTTGCATGTTCATGTACACTCTCATACTTTCATTGTCTAGTCAAAGATAGTAAACCTTGGAGTACTGGCACAGAAATCTGATTTCTACATTCATCTTGAAGAAGCCCTGAGCACTAATGAATGTAAGTTAACAAGGCATTTCACTAGAAATGTAGATGCTAATAATATTTTGATACATGCTTGATTTCTAATTCCAAACTTGTAACATATGCGAGGAAAAAAATACACATAGTACAGTGGCAAAGGCAAGGAGAATGACCTGTTATTTATAAAGCTGATTAATACATAGATAGCAAATTTAGATCAAAGATCCATTTGTACTCCAGCTTGCCTGCAGAATGGAACACAGTTCTGGCTAAAATCTGCGTAGAGAAGGAAGGTAATATTGCTAAGATTGTTAGACTCCTTTTGGGATTGTGATGATCTTGCCCAGAAAAGGTCCTATGTATTATTTGTAGGGTAAGAAAAGAAGGGAATGATCTTGTAAGGAATACTCTGATTCACTGAAACATGAAAATCATAATTTTCCTACCAAGTTCTTTTTTTGAGGCCTACTGCACTAAACATTTGGCAGACTTAGAGCTTTAATTGATTGCTTTGGAATTTAAAGCTTAAGAAGAAATAATTGATGTAAAAATAAGCTGTTGGATTTCTTTTAACATGCAGTTAATTTTGAAACTCAGTCACTTACATTTTCTGTTCAGTGTGCCTGCTGTTCTCCCTGTTTAACTTGTGCTACTAGAGAATCACTGAAATTTAGATTTTTGGAAATGATTGCTAATATAGCTGGCTTGGAAATGTAAATGGACAGTCACTGTTACCTTGTCCACAAGGCAGTTCTGCTGGGAATTTTTCTACCCCCTCTTAAACTCTTTGAGATGACCAGCTAACTCAACTGCACTTAAAAGATTTTGCGTGCAGAACTTTATTACAACAAACAAGGTGCGTTTTTATGCTGTGTTTTTAGTATTTTGGTCGATAGTATTCTACTGAGCTGCTTCAGAGCTGCTCAGACAGGAGTGAAATATCGGGTGAATATTTAGAAACCTGACCAGGCACCTAGAGGCTGTGTGTAGCAGGGAGCAAGTGCACTCCATGATGCATTGGAGCAGCGGTCCCACGGGCCTCCCTCAGGCCACCTCTCTGCTGTAAGACAGGTGTGCTCTGGGGTCTGTGCTGTAATCCCAACCCGGGGAGCCTGTTGGTCCTGACTCAGGAAGCTGCTGGTGTGTAACATGTCTCTGTGCTTGCTAGTTTACAAGCAGCTCTTCTAAAGATAACTAGGCTATGCAAATAAATAGTATTATACCAGAAGCCATCCTGGCTTACTGCTGGGATTGAGACAGGGTTTCATAACTCAGATCAGGACCCTGTAGGTGGCCCTGCTTCGGCAGGGGGGTTGGACTGGATGACCCACAGAGGTCCTTTCCAACCCCAAACATTCTCTGAATCTGTGAAAAATGAGTTAATGGATCTGTTCAGTACTGTTGATACCGCAATTACGTTTAAAACTAGCTAATGATTTTCATAGGAATCAAATACAGATGGAAACAGATTTGTATCACCTAAGGAAGATTAGCCAATGCCTGATACCATTAGTTAGCATGATAGAAAAGTATAGGAAGTTGCTCTTCTTAGCAAAAGAAATATTAATTAGAAGACATTTAAAAAAATGTTTTTACCGACAGCTGTGTTTGCAACCATGCATATTTTTATTTCTGCATTTTTAAATCAAATGGATGGCATTCTCAAAAATCAGGTAAGATGGTAGAAAACCTGAGGAAGAACACTTAGGAAGAGGGGGAAGGAGTTTGTAAATTGCATATATTTCTACCAGGGAAAAGATTTCTCCCACCCCACCACCCCCCTCCATGTTCCAGGAAAAGCAGGAGGAACTCACTTAAGAAAAGTACTAGCAATTATCTGAGATGCATCAGACGATCCTGAATTTAGCTGACTGTCAATAAGAGTAAACACTGTAAAATTTCCTAGTAGTACTCTGTCTCTTCTAAGATATATTTGCAGTAGCAGCTTGGAGACCCAAGTATATATGTTCTTTTTGCCAAGAAGTGCAAAATTACGTTGTTATGTGGTTAAGAAATTTTGTTCCGCTTAAAAGATGTAAGTGGGGAAAAAAGTGATACAAAGGCAAAGTTGTTATTTTTTTTTTCAAGGTGACCTTCAACTCTCTTATTACATGCGTTTGTCTTATTAAGAGGTACTGCTTTGATGGGACAGTAACTTAAAGGCAGGATGGAATATTGTGGAAAACAAAAAAGTGAGGAAACAGTAGAAACTTCAAACATAGAGTTGCTACTTAAAGATTTTGGAATAAACCTGTCCACATGAAGAATTTATAAGATTCTTTTCTGCAGATGTTACTGATAGTATATCCCTGAATGCTTTAACACAGATACAACTCCACTGAACTTACTGAAAAGCTTGGGACCATCCAATATTGAGATAGAATTAAGGGGTTTGGCCCCTGAAGGTGGTGGCTCAATGGAGGTGATGCTAAGCTTTCTGAGAATGATTGGGATGATGCTGAACAAGAAGTACAACTTTGAACTTGCTCAGGCATACCTTGCGCTATTTCTAAAGGTAACAATTTTCTTACAAAATTTTGTGTTAGTCCTGTTTAAAATGATGGTTATTCAGTAAAAGGATGTAAATTGTCTTTTTGAAAGAATTATTGTACGTGAATTTTGTTTGGGATTGTTTTAAAATGACTAACTGGACAACTTGGTCCCTTCCAACCCCTACTATTCTTTGATATTGTGATTCTGTGATTCATCTGGTCACAGTCAAGAAAAACTTGCAAAAAACAGACATTGTAAAGAGGACCATGCCAGAAAGGTTTTATTCTAGTGTATGTTGCTTAGAGTTGTTTTGATTTTTTTGTAACATAAGTAACTGCTTAATGATTGATTGCTAAGCTAAAACATGCTGTGTCTTAAGAAAACCATTCAAAGTGCAATGTTTGGGGAAGTAAAATAGGCAAAAAAGTTTGTTGGACTTAAAGCTACACATTTCAAGCCTGACTTTTACTTTCCATGTCAGTGGGCTGCCTTTCTTCTGGTATCTGTTTAAGCATCACAGAGCTAATGAAATTATTCCCAGGTCTGTGGAAATTAGAAAGTTACAGTGATAAAATGCAGTAGCAGTTACTCTTAGAGGGAAAGTGGTTCTGCAGAAGATTGAAACCTTTCTGATGTACAAATGCTTACCTTGTCAAGTTACTCTGATTTATGAAATTGTGGGAAAGCAATTAATTACAGTTTACTAGGAAAAAGTTGTTGTAAACATTCAGACATGTGGTACTGTTTGTTGAACTGAATATTTCTTAATAGCAGTATTGCAGGGATTGGTGTTAAAGGTAAGAGTGTAATGCTGGACAAATATGACTTGCTATTTTTCTTTTGCTGGGATTAAATAGAACACGTCGGGCAGCTTCCACAAGAGCAAGTAGTGCAGACGAATAGGAGTAGATCTGTACAGTGAAACACTTAGGGTTGAGGTCTTGACACTTATTCACCTTTTATCGTGTCTCTTCCCATGGACTGCATATGATTAATAGCTGCAATATTAGATGTTAGAATTATCTTTCCGTGTAGTTTCATACAAAAGAAGTATAACTCTTGCAGGGTAGATTAGGGACAGATAGGTAATTTGCCTCAGAAATGTACTCCTGGTCTGAATTACAGCAGAATAGTATAAACTCATCTGGTGACACATGAACACCCTTGTCTTTTACTGTAGGTTCCAAGTAAAACAGCTCTGAGCTTAGCAAGACTCTTGAATTCAAGTTGTAGCTGGGAAAACAACTATTCCATCCGTTAAGTGGTAACAATGTATTGCCTCAATACAAGACTGAGAGGTTTCTTTTCTTTATGCTTTGCCAAGGTTACTGTTTATTACATTAGAGAGACATTATTCCCTGTATCGTTATAGAGTGTGCTGGTGTCGTTCTTGCTTTATGCAACGTGGATAATTAAAATAATAATCCTGATTGACCTCAGGGCATCTATTTAGCCTGTCTAGCCTAAAGGGGAGCTTGTGATGCAGGTTGGAAAGAGGAGAAAGTTACCTTCTAGACAAGTGTGTGATTAGGATAGATTCAGCAGCAGCGTCAGAAGAAGATGTAGTAAAGCAACAACTTACTCGAGACATTTTGCTGCCTTATCCGATCTAGCACAAAATGGTTTGTAAAAAAAAAAAATAGTGAAAGGGAGGCAGCATTAAATGGGGGGAATTAACTGAAGAGGAAGAATCCTCTTACCTGGGACATTCCTGAAAGCAAAGTGTTGGAATTGAATGAGGAAACTGATCTTTTTTTGTTGTTGTTGCTATCTCTGTTTGTTTCACTGACTGTTTGTTTTCATTTTCAGTTACATCTTAAGATTCTCTCATCAGAGCCAAAGTTATTGGAAGAAGTATCCAGATTGTCAACACAACTTGAGGAAACTTGGATTCATTTGCAAAGTCTCTTCAATCAGAGTCTCTGTGTGTTAACATATATGAAAAGTGCTTTGCTATAAAATACTTCAGGGTTTTGTCTGCATAAAATTCCCCTTGGAATAACAGTGCAATTTATTACCGAAAATATTGGATTCCAAGAAATATACTGGGACCTCTGATGCTGTATTATATACATCTCTGTATGGCAAAGTATTGTAGGAAAGTTCTTAACTGAGTATTTTTATTCATTTCAATCTGAGCAAAAATTAGTGTGTGCAGGTTAAATATTCATATTATATTAGTTTGTGCTGTCAGTGAACGAACAGTTGGATGGCTGTAGGCAATGTAGCTAGTTACCGTATGCTTTCATGACCAAAAGTGTAAATCAGAATGAAGAAATGACTTGCAAAAAAAAAAAAAAGGGAATGTAATTTCTGTGCAGGAGACCAAAACCTATATTGTGATTAATAAATAATTCTTGTTGCTACAATAAAACAAAATATCTGAGTTGTTAACAGTTTATTAATATTAGTGTAAAGCAAGCAAATACAGAAATTGCATTCCCCTGTAGTCAGAGCGCTTTTCATAAAAGTTTGTAAAAATTAATTTTCTTCTTACTTTGGCAAGCTGTGTTCCCTGTTTTGCCGCAGACACATATTTCTGAAAGCAAAGATTGCTAGCGGGCCTACAAATGATGGAACTTGAAAAAAACCCCAAAACTAAACTGAAAAAAACACCCATCTTTTATAACCAGGTTTCTTGCTCTAATTTTAGAGGCTCAATTTCTGATGAAAATTAGGATTGTTTTCTTAAGGAGATAGAGATTACCAGAATAAAAGCTTTGAGTTCTTGGGAACTTTTAATTAAATCAGATATTCTTTTTATGAATTGATATTTAGGTTTCAGATAATAAGGTTTGAGCAGAGTTTGGGAACTCCATGAATGGGATTATCTTAAACTTTGCTGTTTGATAATACTACCTGACAGCCGATGAATCTCCTGAACAGCCTTTACCGTATTTTACATGCTCCAGCTACAGGCACAGACTGACAGAGTAACTAATACAAAAGTATGCAATTTTGATGAGAAAACTTGAAAGGTGGGTTCATTGCATTTGGCATACAGCTGAAGCAATTGTATAGTTTTGTTGTTCTATATGCATGATTTTTTTTTTAATGCTGTCACATTATGGAACTGAAGTCATGTGTCCTGGAACAAATTACCTGCAAACACATACGTCCAATGTAGCGTACAGAGTGCTGCCCGAAATCAGTGGCAATTCCACTTGTTATCATGAGATCAGCATCCTTTTGGCTGCCCAAATTTGCAAGGAAAGTTTTCAGGATTATCAAAGGAGTGCAGAGGTGATGGGAAGCCAGCTTTTACAGCTTCTCTGTGGTCAATGTGACTGTTCTTTATCCATAACTTTGACTCATGTTAAAGCTTGAAGAGAACAGAGAAATATGACGGAAGTTTACAGATTCTGACCTTCTAGCTAGTTACAACTGAGAATGTAAGTCCATGCGAATGATGTATACTTGAGGGGTTTTTTATGAAGTTTACTATGGAGATTTAAGAAATCCTTGGTACCACAGAATTATTAGCTTCAGGTGATACGGTTTTCAAGATCCCATTACTGCAAGTTCCTTGAATGGATCTGAAGCAGTCGCAAATCCTCAAACTTCAACGTAATAAATTTATAATAAACCTTTGAGCTTATAGGTGTTACTGTAACTAATTTAGAAGATATTAAAGCATCATTTTTTGAGAAAAATCATTAGAATATTAAAAAATTAGTAAGTCAGTAGTTGCAGACCTGCCTCAGTGAAAGAAGGAACAGTAGATAAAGAACTTTCCTCTTGGATCAGAGCAAAGGTTTGTCAAGCCTAGTGTCCTGTCTCCACCTGGAGCAAGGAGTATCTAGCAAACAGGTCACGTATAAAGCGGTCCTTCCTCAAGCACATTACACCACCTTTCAGCAGGCAGCTATTTAGATACTTCATGACCCAGCTGTATTCTAACAGTTGTGTTTATTCTGCAACAGAGCTGTTTGTTTCTGTGAGTTCATCTAATCTTTTTTAGAACCCATTTATCCTTTACAATATGCTGTAGTAATGGGACCTACAATTTAATTAAATACCAGGGGAAATAATGTATTTCTGTTTGTATACTCCAGACCTGCTATCTTTTAATGTTGTATGCCCCTCCTACTTCGTGAATGGGAGGAATAATAATTGTGCTCTAATCTTCATGCTTTGCTGCCTCTCAGTCACAGAGCAGATGTGAAATGGTTTCTGCTTGTGAAGGAGAATTCATTTTATGGAGTGCACGCATGTATTTTTTTCACTGACATACAAGAATATTTTTTGGGGCACATGTTTAAATCTGTGTGGACAAGATTTGTCTACAAAACCTGTCAGACTTGTAGAGGAGGTGGGGTTTTTTCTTTCTTTTCTAGACTACTTGATGTAATCAGGAGAAAAAAGACATAGGTTTTGCTAAAGAGGCTATTCTGAAAGCAGAACCAGCAAGCTATTTTCAAACAATTTAAATATAACACTGCTGACATAA
>Ga0181612_116700_pt1 | contig 14797 bp, 6 predicted proteins | sample HoacroProtozoa21_FD_119630 | JGI IMG/M metagenome (GOLD analysis project Ga0181612, IMG submission 119630) | Hoatzin crop microbial communities from Cojedes, Venezuel. Combined Assembly of Gp0051906, Gp0051904, Gp0051908 | reverse complement strand
TTGTATTATGGGCTGCATGCTTGTCCTGGGTTCAGCTGGGATAGAGTTAATTTTCACAAGCAGCTGGTTGGGCTGACCCAAACAGCCGATCAGATGGGATATTCTATACCATGTGACATCAGGCTCAGTATTTAAGTGGGGAGCTGGCTGAAAGAGAGGCTTTTTGTTGCAAATCGAGGCAAAACCACAACAGTGCTACTGACACTTCTATTCTGATCTAGAAGAAAACTGAAGTTGAAACAGAAAGAAATGAAATTTTAGGGAATCGGACAGAGCGAAGTTGACATCTGGAGAACTCTGAGAAGAGTATTTAGCACTTTCAGACAAAACTGTCTGAACACAACAAACTACGTTGTTGAGAAGAGAGAGAAGTTAACACGTTATTTTTATGCTATATATTTTTAGGTAGAACAGTAGGCTTTTGAGAGGGTGGAAAATACTGCAGGCAATTTGTGGTACTGTTACTGGGTATTTTAATGTTTCTTTGCTTCCATTGCTTTTCCTTGGATCTCTTATGTTGGACCCAAACTAGGCTAGGCACTGTAAAAATTTCTCAGAGGGATTAAGCTGGGTATCACTGTTCCTCTCAGTTTCTCAGCTGCTGTTCCAGCTTATCATCATGCTAACCAACCCTGTCTGGTACATCGGCTTTTTTGGCAGAACAAAACTGCTCATGTAACAATGTTGGTGCTGTACAGCCAGGCACTAGTCCTCAAAATACACTTGGGGCTGTGTTCCCAGCCCTGCATGTCCAGTGTGACCTAGTGCTGGCTCAGGGTGTCACTTTGCACGGCTAACTGCAGGGCAGACACCTTCACTATGTTCCATCTGCTCCTTACATCAAGGTTGCAGACATTTGTACTAACACTACTGAGCAAAAATTGTTCTCTGTCTCAAAAGGCTTAAAACACTGGAGAAAGTGAGAACAAAAAATATAAAGTGAGTAGTGTACGCAAGTTAAGAAACCTGGTTAACCATATCTAAAACATTGGCAAAATTTCTGGTAACCAGAAGCAGGACCTGAAGATTGCTTTTTATGTTTCCACTGGAGATTAAATGGCATGTGTATATCTTGAAAAGTAGATTTCTGCTGAATGCAGTGGCTGTCCACTGCAGCTTCTTGAATGAGATGTTGTAAAGCGGGCATCATAATCTCTTAAAATGTTTAACAATGCGTGAGAGATGGTGTGGTTGTGAATGATGATAAAGAGTTAGAAAGTCAAGAAATGTTAAGGACACTTTAATTGTTAACTGGATTAAAATTTCTGCTTTCTAGTATAGAAACGTGCACAGTCACTTAGTACTGGCAGATATCTAATGACTTGCTGATGCTGGTGAAATTATTATTTTGGTTGAAAGGAGAAAATTCTCCAAAATCTAAAAGCTAAAACAAAGAATGAGAGTACAAACTATTGTACAGAAATCACTAGAAACAAAAACAGTAGTCTCCTGTCTTTTACTTTATAAACAGTTTGTTTAAGTAATAAATGGTATTTTTTATTTGGCTAAATTTTGAAAAGCTAGTGGAGTTGGAATCCTACTCAGTTAGAGGAAGAGTAGCTATGCACACAAGGCAGCTGTGGGTTTGTCTACATGGAGGCATTCAGAAAAACTTTAGTGAATCCACGTAAGTACCTTATACTTGCACTCAGAAATGAAATGATCTCTGTAGCACTAAAAATCACTTTGATCCTGAATGATGACAAATACAATGATTATTACACATTTTAGCTTATGCATATTGATTTAGGCATCAGTGGGCTTGCATTAACTTTCCTAACCATTCTAGTATCAACAAACTATGAAACTGCTAAAGAGCTTACTTTCTGGGTTTTAGATAATGGCCTAAAAATATTCTATAAGTTTAGTAAATGACTTAAAGTGCTGTAATACAGATTGCAGTATCCTTCTATGGCATTAAAACTCACAAAACCAACTTCACCTTCCCATGTCAGTTTTTCTCCCTAGGCTTCATTAATTTATTCCCATAGGAGGAAAATTCATCACCATTCCACTATGTTCTTGAGTTAAGGTTAGGACTGGGAACTATAGGATGAAGAATAAAGAAATTCAGACTTACAGTTGTTATATCACAGTTTTTTAAGTCTTCTTCTTAACTCTTTTGGATAACCTAGTGAATGCAATAGATTCCCTTGGTTTTGGAATGCAGTACGTTGAGTGTAGCTAATGACAAAGGTGTCAAAAGAACCAAGATATTCTGTTTCCTCTCTTCTCAGGCATTTCTTCACTTTGAATTGTTTGTTCATTCTCTGGAAGATCAATTATTCCATCTTTCTGAAGTGCTTTGTTATTTGTTGCTCAAAATGGTGTTTCTATTGAGGAAAAACTGCAAAAAAAAGCAAGCTTCTTAATATTATTTCTTCTTGAATTCCAAATCCCACTTTAGGAAATGCACAAAAGAGCACAAACAAGAACAGGGCATACAAGGCTTTTCTAAACTACGACTATGGAAAGGATTTCATGCTTTTTGAACAGTTATATGCTAATCCTTATTCTAATGCTATAATGCTTCTGTATAGCGAAACAGCTAACATACTTCAGACATGGTTAACCAAGTAGGATCATCTCATCTCAGGAAAGGGATTATAGACTAAAGAAAATAAAAATTCAATATAACTAAAATTACTTTGTCTCTGTTCTTGTGTCTGCCTTATGTATTTTTCTACCTGTTTTCCAATACTTTTGGAATATCTCTGAAAAGAATTATTTAAAAAAAAAAAGTCACAAGTTAATTGTACTCATGTTTTAGGATCTAAGAAAACTGCCTGCAGTGATAAGGAATTATAGGTAATTTTCATTCATGCTCAATGGGCTTGGACTATTTTTTTCCCCCTCAAACTTCTAACGCATGGGGACAACTTTAGAATCAGAGCACTAGATAACAGAGCAAAAAGATGGGTGATTTATTATGGAAAAATCTTACTTCCTATGTTGGTTGTCTCCTTGAAATGCTAAAAGTCTTTTACTGAATTTTCATAGAGGAAAAGCTCAGCTATGCTCTAGTTAAGATTTTCTGTGTTTTAGACTATGAAAAACTAGACTATGACTCAAATCCTGGAGTTAAACTGATAGTGAGTGTTAAACGAATAACTTATGCTATTCCTAAACTATATTTAAATTAATATCTCTGTGCAAAATCCACTGGTCTCAAGGTTCTTCCATGACCTGGGTTCAGGCTGAAGTAGCAAGCATACCAAGACAAAACATACATGTTTTTTCTGTGATATGAAGGAGTCGTTCAAATTTTCTTACACTGATAATACAAGAGTTTTGCATACATGCCAATATCAGGACAATGAGACAATCTTGATTGTTCTGAGGAAGACTTTGATGGCAGACACAAAGCTGAGTGGCACCAGTGTGTGTCTGGTTGCTACTGGTCAGTGCGCGTAAGTGGACTTGGGCTTTCTGAGCACATGAAGCTTCAAGTTCCTTTCGGTAAAGGCCATCTCAGGGCTAAAGTAGATGAAACATTACATGCCTGAAGAGGACATTATTCAATTTAGGAACTCTGTATTCAGAGCTATGCTTCTGAAGCACCCAGTCCTGATAACTGCAAATTCTCTGCATATAGAAATTAAATTTTTAGCAAAGCGGTTTAATTCCCAGAGTGCCAAAGTGTCTGCTTCAGCTCCACTGACATCAGGATGCTAACATGCCTAGAAATTCTCTGTGGTGCCAGCAAGACTCAATCTGATAAACATATATTTTAAACCACCTCTTGCACCGCACTTATCACTGAGCAGAATTGCCAGCATCATTCAAATAAAAATAATAATAATAAAAAAATCAGTTTTATGTAGTTTTCAGTATTTTTTTTTCTGTAGCCTGGTAGTTGTTGCTGATACCCAGAAAGTGGTAGTAACTCAATTATTAATTTTTTGCTTCTTAATATGTTGGGTTTTATACTAGAATCAAAGATTTCCTCAAGTAGTGGCCTGTGCTGACCAAAAGAAGGCTGTACTATTCCCTTATCCTGAGATATTAGGACCAGGTAGGAAGGATTATCAAATTCATAGATTAGAGAAGCAGTGAGTGAATGTGGTGGATTGACCCTGGCTGGTTGTCATATGCCCACCAAGCCACTCCATCACTCCCCCTTCATCAGCAACATAGAGGGAGAAAAAGACAGTCAAAAGCCTGTGGGCTGAGATAAGGACAGGGAGATCACTTACCAATTACCATCACGGATAAAACGTACTTGACTTGGGGAAATTAATTTAATTTATTGCCAGTCAAAATCAGAGTAGGATAATAAGAAATAAAAAACTCAGAAACACCTTTCCTCTTCCCGGGCTCAACTTCCCTCCTGACTTCTCTTCCTCTTGTGTTGCGATAAAGACAGCGTAACAGAACAGCAAAGGAAAAGCAAAATAACAACAATAATACTGATAAAAAGAATATACGAAGCGAGGAATACACAGTGCAGTTTTGCTCACCGCCAATATCCAGCTTACTCCTAAGCAGTGATTACCATCCTCTGGTCAGTTCCCCCACTTAAATACCAAGTATGATGTTACATGGTGTCAAATATCCCATTTGGCTAGTTTGGGTTAGCCCCTCCCAGCTTCCTGTGAAAATTGACTCTGTCCTAGCCGAAAACAGAAAGGTAAAAAAGGCGCTAGCTGTCATATCAATAAGGACCCAAGGAAGTGTTAGTTGAATTACTTCATATCTTAAGGCACAAACATTTAAAAATTGAGTTACTTTCTTTGTTATTTAGATGATGCACTTGCATTCTACAAGTGAAATATGTGGTTTTGGGGTACATATCTTGTCTTAGAAAATAACTAGACTAAATATAATTGAACAACAGCTTAATATTAGTTTTTTACTCTTTTAAAAAAAAGAAAAAAAAATCAGTATTATTACTATAGTGAGTCATAGATTTACTGGTTGGGTAAAGAGCACACCATAGCAAGATTGACCAGGTTGTTTGAAACCAGCCAAGAAAAGGGAGGAATCACAAGGGCTAATTTTAGCTGGAATACCCTGTACTTTTGCAAATAACCTGTCGCAAATGAGTGGTTAGGTCACTTAAATGATCACTCAAAGATTTTGCAAGAAAAGATTTTACTGGAAATTTAGAAATTGTGATCTTACAGAGTTTGTTGGCAAGGTTCACTCTATTACTTCTTAAAAGAATGGAATATAAAATCAAAGGGGGCTTGAGTAGAAAAATGATTTATACAGAGTGGAAGATAACTCCTGATGTAGTGATTCAGGTAGAAGGTCACAGAAACACTCAAGTATTAAACATACCACTTTTAAGATTCCTAAAAGAAAAGTCTCTGAACCTGTGTGAGAGGCTCACATCACGGCAAAATGTTTTCCACATGTATATCATCTGATAGCTGAGCTCATCAGAGTTAAAGAATATTGCAAATAAACTGAAGAGAAGTATTTTGGCCAAAGCATTGATGGGGGTGGGGGGAGAGCAGAAAATACAATCAGTGACTCTGAAACATTTTGTGAGCTTAAGTCAGCTTCACCACATCATGTGTTTAGGGGAATCTGGAAAATAGAAAATATTTAATTAAAAAAAAAATCCCTATAGCTTTATCTTGTAAACTCACAACAGTTATTTGGACTATTATAAACAGTCCAAAGTGAAGTAATATTTTGGTTTCACTACTGAACAAAATCTTTTTTCTGCTCTTCTAGAACTGTCCCCAGAGCGAAGGCAGTTATTCCAACTATTCCAACTGTACTTGTAGGAGTTGAAAACTGTCCTGTGAACTTTGGTTGTGATCTAATGAGGTGTGGGGGGGCAAGACTAGAATCCATTTGTGCCACTTTGAAATGGATAGTCGCTATTTCAGGTTTATTTATGAGGCCAGTCCTCTATTATCTAATACTTGGTCTGCACTTGCATATTTTAGGGACAGAGGAGACAGCCCCGGAGAGCAGCAATCTTTAAGTCTCAAGGCTATATAGGCTGCAAAACTCAGATTAGCTATTAGCTCTGAGCTGGAGCTATGCCTTTGCTAACAGGAAAGCAGTATCACAAGTCATTGGGGTGAAGTTTTGTTAATTCTTCCCTGCCTTCACCGGGTTTACATGGGACAGATAATGGTCTCTAAAGTTAGAGCTTTGTAAGATAAGAATAACTGATATTTTATATGCTGATAGCTGTGTAACTTTTGATACATGCTACAAATTACTGTTTGAGCAGCAGCTAAGAACCAGTCATCTATTAACCTGCTGATAGTTGCACTGGGTCCAGATTGATTGGTGGCAAGATTTTGACATGTTCAGAGAAGAAAACACCATGGGAGACTACCATTCTTTTCTAGTTCTAAAGAGCCACAGGAACACAAAGCAAATCTTACAGCTATGCTAAGAAAAGCTGAAACTTGCCTGTAATGCAGTCTTCAAGTATATTTTGCTGCAGGTTATGAACAATTGTAATCACTAATTAACTTAGCTATGCAGATGAAAAGCTATTTTGTCAACACAGGGAGTTTCACTGAGAAGTGGCGAAAACAGGGTGGGTCATAACATGAAGCTCTCAGAAAAGTTTTTGCTGGTGTGGGATAAAGTTCTACTTGTCTATACTGGCAAAATGCTTGTAGTATAGACATCTGATAAATCACCCATGAAAGAAAATGATAAGAGGGAATGTTTCTGTGCACATACTAAAATGTAGAGCTGTGAATGTTACATTGAAAGTTAGTGTTAATATTTTTTGGATGAGTAACAAAGTGAAAGAGTTTATGGTGAGGGGAGGAAAGAATTACTAGCTTAACTTTTACTTAGAGGTAATTCTTAGTATTTTAACATTATTTGCTTTTTTTATAATGTTTTTTATGGACCATGAAATACTTTCCTGTCTCTGAAATTACAATGTACCATCTCTTTGCAAACTGACTGGGAACTGTGAAATATATCTAAGCTTTACAGTTGTTAACACTTAAGTTTTACACTGTAGAACAGTTTCAAAGAAAGAAAATAATTAAGCTGAGTTTCAAGAGAAAGGGTGTAGTTAGACTAGAATTATGCGTAATTTTGCTTCCATGCAATGTTTTCTCACTGTATTTACAGAGTTTCAAAATAAATGTGATAGGCAAGGAACGAAAAGGAGAGGGTGTAGATAATATATCCATACTAGTTGTTTGGTTGTGAGAGGGTAGGCTGGCATAATTTATGGGCTGAAAGAGGGAGGGAAGATGTAATTTACATCACTTTATTAGCCTTTAAACTTATTTACACATCAGATCTGAGCTTGGACCAAGGCCTGATTTGTCAGGTAAAATCTGTTCTGCAGCCTTCCATCCCAATTCTATCATTCACAATTTTGTTTTTGTTGGTTTTTTTTTTCTGATTTGAGCCTTTGTAGGCTGTTATGGTATAAACTAATTTGTTTGTCTCTTCCGTTATTTGAGTTCTTAATATGGCCTAGCTATACAGAAGAAATGTGAGAACATAATGTTTCCTACTGTAAAGAGAAATGATGGTCTTATTTATATGCTATATCACTTCCTGGGAAGAAAAAGTTTTGTTAAAGTAATAAATACTCTACAGTGTGATGTCTCAGTAACCCCAAATTATACACAGCAAGAGTTATAGGTGAATCTGTAACAGAACATTGAGGGGGGGGAATTGCTAGATGTCAATGTAGTATCAGCCATATAATATTGCAGTGTATTGCAGGCAGAGGCATTACCCTATCCATCTGTGTGAATATTTGACTCTTGTTTCGTAACAACTATGATTATAACGATATTTACGTAGTTGCATATTCTATCTTTCTATGGCTGGAAATACATTAGTGATGAGTGATCTGTTTGAAAAAGATGCAGTGTTTTTCTAGACAATTTATCTCAAACTGATGATCATAAATGCTTCTAGATTTGGTTTCATTTGAGATGTGCTGATCCTTTTGGCTTAGAGGTAATATTTATTAGAGAATCCAGTTTCCTCTCTGTGGTGTGTGCTTGAAGTTTTATGAATTGAGATATTAGGCATGTGCAAATCGATTTGGGGGAAGTCGAAGCAGTTGTTGGCTTAATGCTCTGCAGATAATTGCACTTTTCTCATCGTATATTTGGATACTTAATTACATACATGGAAGAATGACAAGATTTCATTTCTCATCCATTTTTTTAGCTTCTGCTAGCACATGAGGTCTGATTGGTACCATTTGTGAAGCTATGGATAGGTATTTATTAAAACAAACATTTAAGAATAGATATAGCCTGAACTCTGATCCAAAGCCTTGTAAAATAAATTTCAGTTTCTACATTGAGTTCAGTGGACCTTGGATTCGGCTTCAAGGTACTGAAGGTTTGGGAGATGTCATATACACAGTTTCAAAAAATCTTAATGAAGCTGTAATTCACTTTCTTGGCTTTCAAGTTCTACTACTGTCTTGGAAACGTGTGCTGATATATCCTCAACTGTACAGCCTCTAGTCAAGGTTGCAGGGACATACATAAGTGGTTGCCCTGTGCTGCCCCCACAATGTTTTGGGGTAGTGACAGATCAAATTTTATTATTAAGGACTTCTTGGGATTTATTATTATGGACTGTTCATGCCACTGTATTATGGACTGTATCAAGCCTCAAAGGAATCAAGGAATTCACTTTATCTGTCACTTCAATCACTTTATTTTAAAGAAAATAAACACATCTCTTATCAATTTGTTTATAGGACTTAATCCACCTTAAAGCAGGAAGCTGTTAACTTAATGCTCTTAAAATCAAATTAGAAATGACTAATGTCAAGTCTTTAACCAGCTGCAGACTTTTGTCTTATATGTTCAAACCTATTTCTATTTCATATCAACCATACGCATTTGAAATAACATCTGTTGTTTGGTTTTTTTCTGCCTCTATGGTAACATCTGAAAAATCATACTCTATGCATTGCTTGCACCTAGTTTGTGTAAGAAGTATGCTGAAAAAAGAGCAAACAAGTGTGCTTCTCCCTTTAGAATAGTGAAGATGATAACTATTGGCCTGTCATTTCTCTTTCCAGTACGTACTACTTCAGCAGAGTCCAGAGGAAGAGACCGTGGGAAACTCCAGCCTCAGCCCTGTTTGGTTCTGATGCAGGGCCTACACCACCCACTGTCCACTGGATGATCTCCTGCCTTCCCAGAGCTCCTTCTCTGGCTCAGAGGCAGGAGGCTGCCCTGGGAGGCCTCCAGCTCCCCTCCACCAGCTCTGCTCCTGCAGGCTCCCACCACATTCCTGGAATGAGGTGATACTCTGCTGGAAGTACATCCCTGCTACTTCTCTATAATAACTTTACCAGAAGTGGAACAGAATGGAAAGGTACCTGATATTTCTGAGCAAAACAGTGTTACTTATTTTAACAGAGTTCTATAAATATTAAATATTAAATCTGGGTTCTCTATTATGTTGTGAATACTGAGAAGGAAGTTCCTACAGAAGTGAGTTTATCTGGAGCAGGAGCCATGCCCCTCCAAACTGAAGACATACAGATCAAAAACTTTTTTTCCACTGCTCTCATTTCTAAGTAATAAAGAAATATGGGGAGGTTTCTCTTTCATTTGAATTTCTATGTGTTTGGAGTGTTTTTGATGCCCAGTAATCAGTTGTGAGACTGACTTACTCTGCATCTTTTTCCCTCCAGATTTTACTTAGCTCTGCCAGACTGTATCAGATTAGGGAACAGAAATTTTAGAGGGTGCTGGACTAGGGCATGGCAGAAGCAAAAGACCGCTTGTGTACTTAAAAACTGCCTAAATCTGAGGAAATGACTTATGAGATCTGCACCAAAGCATTTGTCAGGAAAGTCTTTAGACACCTAGAGGACTTATCCTACCTAACTTCAGGCATGTAAAGAACAAGTATGGGTTTTAGTTTCTTGACGTCCCATTACAGTGTAGATGAGCTTGTGGAAGATCTGAATTGCCTTTTGTAAGTGACTGACTACTGCTGTTTATTCACAGGGCAAGCCTGGGGTGGCTAGGCTCCTGTTAAGCTCCTCAGATTGTATAGAAATGAATTTGAGCTTACGCGTGCTACTACTTTTTAAGTTAAGAACGCAGTCATCCTGTCAGAGCTGGATGTCATTCTAAGGCAGTCTCAGCGCAGGTCTAAGGCTTATCCTTATGCAGGTATCTCCTCACAAGTTTGACTGTGTTTGTCAAATACATGTTACACATAACACAGCATCTAGATCCAGGCTGTGAATCCAGAGGTGTTTAATTTTGGCTCTCTGTAGGAACCCAAAACAAGGAAAAAGACCAGATTTCAAACAGTCTCTTCTCAGCATTTCTCACTGATTCCTACACTGCTCAATATGGTGGCTATTGTTAATTTCACTTTAATGTTCCTAAACACCATCTTTATTTAGGTAAATACATAAACGTGATCTACTCTTTGTAGATACCTAAATAAGCTTTGTAAATTCAAAGAGTTTAGAAGCTGAAAGTTAGGAATATCCACATTAAAATCTTCCTTAATCTGAGATAAAGTCACCTTGCAACATAAAAGAAGGGTTGTAAAATAACATGGCTCTGAATCAGTGTGCTTTTTCTATACCCATTAGATTGTAATTCCTCTCCTATTCCACAGCAGATTTTTGGCAAAATAAAGTATCTGTGCCTCAGGGGCATCTGGACTACACTTGTTGTTTAGACAGTGGAAATGGAAATAGCTGCTACAGTCATCCCCAAAGTTTATTTCTGATGATGCCTTGAAGAACTAAAATGGTTTATTTGCACATCTGTATGAACATCTACAAAAATAATAAAAAAACCCCACCAAAAAACAAAACTAGGAAAATTGGTTCTGAAAATTGTCTTTGTTTTAGGGTAAGTAGCAGTTCTAAAGTCTTATCTTTTTCGTTATTCGCTCACACAGATTGTTCAGCTTGTTAGGAAGAAATTGTTAGAAAGCAAACAGAGAATTCATTCAGTTCAGACGGCTTATCCATGCCTTACTGAACTATGAACTTACAGAGCTATACTGAAATATACAGTACTATAAATGCCCTCATTGTAAGTTGGACACAAATATTGTCTATAAATACTGGCTCCTGAATAATATACTTTCTTAAAAAGGTTCAAAGACGTACTGTATTTTAAACTGTAGTAATACCAATGTTGCTTGAGTTACAAACATCTGCTCAGAACATTTCTTCAGTCAGCACTACTTCTTTTACAAGCAAAAATCTGAAGAAAATGTCAGGCTATATCTATTACATCAGTTAAAGACTTTTCACACCTCTGTAAGGTACAAGTTTATACAAGTTTTCACAAATCAATAAACTCTAAATGAAAGCCTGCCACCATTTTGTGCACAGAAACATTTCCAGAATTCGCTCACTGACAGGTAAAAGGAAAATAAATGTCCCTGGCTAAGAACAGGTCTTTTAATTGTGTGTGTAAATAAACTATTTTTTTCAATTTCTACTTGGCTAGGTTCCATCTCAGTAAGAAAGTCATATCATGGGTAAAGCTATCAGAAAGCTGGTGATAGAAAGCATCAAAAGTTTTTGTATCAGCAGAGAAAAGTTCTTTGCAAAACATCCCTGGAGAAAAGTATTATGAATCCTGTAGAATTTAGTTTTACAGTGAACATGTAAGGTTAGCCACTGTCTTACTTTTGTTTCTCTGGCAGAACAGGATAATTTTGGATTACCCTGCAACAGAACTTCTGTAAGGACAGAGATATGTATTGGTCATGTGTGAGCTTATTTACAATAGAAAACAAAGGAATAAAAGTGATCTTACTCATGTTAAGTAACATTCTCATTCCTGGTATAGTAGTGTGCCCTTCTCAGAAATGACAGGTGGACTGAGAGGGTTGACGATATATATTAAACAGCCTTAAGTAGGACTTGTGTATATCTACTATATTTACATTGATAATTCCTTCTTTGGTGTTATTTTTCAGAAACTACCACCGTAATATCTAAACACATATTATGGATGCTTTTTTTCTTCTTCATATAACTTGAACATGTTTCCTATATGTTTTGCTTTCTTTGGGTAATAGAATTCCATAAAGTTTTTTCATTTTATGTCTAAATTACTTCAGAGGAAAGATCTCAGGAGAGATGGTTTTAACCCTTCTTAGTGTGTTAAGGAGCTTTGGGTAGGTCAGCTGAAGTTTAAATGAGAAGTTAAACTACTTCTAACCAAGTCTCTGAGGTGTTTGCGATTAATGTTTTACTACTTTTTTTTTTCTCCTAGTATGATGCTCTTGTCTGTGTTGTTTTAAATTATTATTTTTATTATTATGAAGCTAACAAGGGCCATCATTCATTTTGTTGGGGGTAAGTGCCATCTTTTGATATCATGAAGGAACTTTCTAAATTAATGTTCTGACATCATATACAGTAAAGCCAAGTTTAGCCAAACTATGCGCTTAAATGAGTTATCCTTTCAAAGCAAAAAAGATTGACTGAACCCTGCTATTCACCTGGAATGGCCTGAGACTCATTCCACCACAGAGTTCATGCAATCACAACAGGCCTGTGCCAGTCCTCAAAAATAAAGCTAATTCCTTTTTTATGCCTATACATTTCTGTTATTGTAGAGGTTAAAATTCAAAAGTGAAAGCATGATAAAATTTAGCTTTGCTTTGACTAGTGTTGGTATAATGTTCTTTGTGAACCAGAAAGAAACTTGCTTAGGTTCAATAAGAGGTTATTTTACTTTTTTTTACTGGTTTTACTGTTAACATGGCAATAGATGCGTGTCTGGGAAAGGTAATGGTAAGGGTCAATGAACAGAGTTACTGTTCAGAGTACATGATGTGCTGTAGATTTAGACAAGTGCCACCCTGTTACTTCAAAACTATCAGATCAAGACAGGTGCCATGGTCATTCTTAGACACCAAATATAGATGACACCTATTCCCCAAATAGTCTTTCATTACTTCCTTTGAAGATCCGATGCAGAACATATGTGATATGAGGTTATTTGTAATTACTGCGTGCTTTTTTTGAGTGTTTTTTTCATCTTCAAGTTATTTTATTAAATCTCAGATTTAAAAAGTGGAGCTACATGATATTCTAAAGTTCTTACAACTAAGAACAAGATATTTACTTGTGCCTTCTAAAAGCTTTCTCTGGTATTCAGCTGAAATTTGTTTTATTCATTTATGAATGCCAGGGTTTTTGTTAACATTTTGATACTTACTTTACAAACCTAATGACCTTATGTCATTTTTGTAACATCTTCAGTGGTTAAGTGGAGAAAAACACTGATTTCTCAGCAGCAAAATAAATCCTCTAGTTTGTACAATACATTTTACGTACAGAGTTTTTATGAAAAACTTCATAGAGAGGTTTGAATTCAAGGATACAATTCCAGGAATGGACACCAAGTTTCTTTGTAATATTTCTACATAATTTAGCTCTCTGTAAGTATTGCAGACAGAAAATGAGGTATGAGTTGAGCACTGTTCTGTATTGCTGCTGTATGTCTCCATTTTTATGTTGCTTTTTGTACACATATTATTGTAAAAGACTATGTGGAAAGATGTATCTATTAAGACAACATTTTTAAGGGACCTGGTAAAAATGCATAGGTGTTTTGTTTATAATTGTAAATATTTGTATTGGTAACGCAATGAGAACATATTTTTGAATTTGATCCATGCACATTAGTCAAAATGCTAGTTCATACCCACATCTTTATTTGAAAGCAACATTAAAACCCACAATAAGGAGTTGTTTGGGGTTTTTTTTTTTATTATTTAGGGATCTGATTTCATGAAGAAGATTAAAATTCTTATCTCTATATTTGGCATGTTAACAGGCTGCCCTGTTTTGAGCCAGAAGTTCACACTGTGGTAGCTGAATATATATGGTTTGTGTCATATTTGAGGTATTGACACTTCTTTACATAGGCAGCGCCTGAGAATTTTAAAAGGACAGCTGAAAACATTGAGAACTGGATTTCAGTTACTTCTTTGCCTGTAGAGAATGTGGAAGGCACAAGGAAAGAGTTACTCTAGGTCCACAGACCTATCTTCCTCATGTAGACTTCTATCACTGGCTTTGTCTGAGTTGTTCCAAAACATTTTTTCGATAAATATGTAAAAAAAAAAATCTGCTTTTTTTACCAGTCATAGTGTTCCCTCTGGCTGTTTTAGGATAATCAATTTTGGCAGTGTACCTGCAGGAATCTTTTGACAGCATATCGTAATATATTCTAGGATCAGAAAGGGAAGTTTCTGCAGAGGCAAAAAGGATAATCTTTTAATATGTTTTCTGAAAGATGCAGCTACAGAAGACCTCTATCCAGCTTGCTGACATACCATATGTTATTAAACTAAAGCATGCATTATTTTCATATCGATAATGCTGATAATGGAAATTAGTTTTAACCAGGGCAGCTACCAAGTTAACTGCACAAGTGGAATTTATTTGGTTCTTCTGTAAGTTCAAAGCTATTTGTTTAAGGACTACTTGTTTAATGTTATGCTTACCTATTACCAGTTTAGTTTTCAAATGTAATCAGTATTTAGAGCTAGAAATACCAAACATACTATCATAATTGAACATTCTCTACATTGACCAGAACACGAAGTGACTGTCTGATTGCAGACATGAACTAGAGGAAGTCACTGTTCACAACAGTTGTGGGGACGATGGAGACAAACAAAAAATGCAACACAGCCCTTGGCCTTCTTTTCGCTATGGGGCTTGGTATTCAAATAATAAAATTTGCTTCAATGCATACATTTCCAGATTTTGGGATGTTTTATTAGTAGATCGAGAATATTATTTATCCAGATTATTTTATGTCCTGGTTTTGTTTAAAACAGAACCGATTCTCTTTTAGTGGAT
>Ga0181612_178847_pt1 | contig 14798 bp, 7 predicted proteins | sample HoacroProtozoa21_FD_119630 | JGI IMG/M metagenome (GOLD analysis project Ga0181612, IMG submission 119630) | Hoatzin crop microbial communities from Cojedes, Venezuel. Combined Assembly of Gp0051906, Gp0051904, Gp0051908 | reverse complement strand
TGCTCTGCCCGGTTACCGGCGTTTAACGCCGGGTCGGGCTACGCGAAGCACCTTTGCGTCGTGGGGAGGGGGGTTCGTCGCCATGGCGAGGAGCGATATTTTGCTTCCCAGAGCTATGACTTTCTTCCTCCTGGCTATTCAGAACAGAACGCGGAGAGGTCCTCTAGGTTTTCAAACTTTTGTCTGAAGAAACCTGTAAAAGGCAACCAAAAATGACATTCCGTGATGTGAAGCGTGGGCAGATGCCTGCAGTCAACTCTTAAAAAGCCTAGACAGCAAAGACAACAAACCCGGACTTTCACTGGACTGACTGCAACAAATTACAGCACACACATACTAATTTTCTTTATTTATTTTACACAAACCACATAACTGAGAAAAGCAGCCCTCACACAGAGGATGAGAAGGTGCGCTCGCTGGTTTGAGGCAGAAAATAGCGTTAGAGCCCACTAGAAGTTGCTGGAAAGTAAACCCAATGCCCAACACCAACGTACTCCCTGTTGCCTTAATTTGCTGGTAAAAGAGTTGCTGAGTGAAGATCATTTTCCAATTGATGTGATTAGCACAAACAATTTTAGCCTTCATTACCCACTATGTTTAGTTTTTCATGGGAGTATTTTTCCAAGCCTTTGGAAATGCAGAAATCACAAACATCTTAGAGTAGAGTCCCAGCACAACAGCAGAAACAGCAGCAATCTGGTTTAATACCATACCAATTTACGGCAAGATTTTTTCTTCCAGCTGGCACAGGAGAATCACCAAACCCAAATCATTTATTCAGCAAGAAACCACAATCACTACACAGCCTGGTAAAAAGAACGTCCAAAAATTCAAAGCATTTAATCATCCTGAAAGTAAATTTGTTTCAATAGGCAAAAAGTTAAAGTATAAACAACAGTATTATATTGTAAATAGTGTAACAATGTTTACAGCCAGGGAAGAACTTGTCTTTTGACACAGAACACCTTCACTGACTTGCAGATTCCTCTGAACTAGCATTTCCCCTTTGCTTTGAAATTAAAGCCAATGTTGTTTTGGAGTCTTCTGTTCATGATAAGAAAATCTGCCTTATCTTACGGTAAATGAACTTTATCCTGGAGATGTGTGAAGGGCTGAGAACATCACTGATAGGGAAACATCACATTTCTGCACTTTCACCCCTCTTCCAATTCACCTGGGGCTGTTTCCTCCACATTTTTTCCAGCAGCCTTAAGCGACTGAGCACAGGAAGCCACCAGAAGATGCTGCCCGAGGAGCACTGAGCTTCTCTCCTCATGAGCATGGCCTGCCAGAAAGGAAAAGCCCATCTTCCAAACTGGGTCCAGCTGATGGGGAAGGAACATTCACCCACCTACCACAACTCCTACCACCACCGAACACCTCCGGAAACCTGCAAACAGCCCTTCTGCTCTGGTAAGCTGGTGTTTCCTGTCAGAAACACTGTAGCGCACCATGTTTAGACACAATTTTGATGACCCTAGATTTGGGGGAATTCCCTGACCTACGTGCCACAGCTTGTGCTCACGCAGGGAGCCCAGGCAGACCACTTACTGAGAGCATGGCAGGGGACTTGCCTTCCCCCTGCCCAGCAGGTACCTGCAAACGGAGGACCTGCAGCCCCCTCGGCAGGGGTCAAATGAGCGGCAAGAGCTAACACAGCCCAAACTCTTGAAGAAGAGCCTCAGCTCCCAGCAGGTCCCAGGTTTCTGCTCCCCTTGATGCAGATGGAGCACGTGGCCAACCACCGCTGGAAAAAACCATACCCACAGTGACAAGCAAGCTTCCAGCTAGGCCAAGCAGACCTCTCGTTTCCAAGTCTGAAGCAAAACTTACAATGAAAGCAAAGAGTTTGGACAGAAAGCTCTGTAGCTGCTTTTTTCTGTCTCGTCATAGGTACATGGCAGGGGGAGGCGGTGAGCTGTGAGTTTCTCAGCTGCTTACAGATTTGTAGCTGTAATTTCATCTGCATAAAGTTGTCCCTCACACAGATACCTTACGGAAAATAAAAAAAGCACTGAAACTGAACTGCATTCTTCCAACCAGGCTATGCACAAACAAAATTTTACAGTCAAGGGAATTCATCTTCTCCATCACCACACCCACTGGGCCTTCTCCCTTTTTTTTTTTTGTAAACTCTCAAATTCTTTGACCTTTACCTACCACTCCAAGTACTCACTCTCTCTGTATTTACAGCTTCACAATCTTTTATGCTTAATAAGGGGTTTGGTATGTCAGAGGAGAGACTGGGTTCAGGCTGGTTCAGACTGGTGCCTGGACGCAAAGCTGGGTGCCACCTAGAACCTGGCTAAGGGAACCCGCCATTAATGCAAGAAGAATGGGACATATACTGTTTCCAAAATTGATAATATATATAAATATATTTGAAAATCTTGAGTAAAAGGAAGCATGAAAGCAGATGTGAAGAGAGAGATACAGCATCGCCCTTTTTTCTCCCACACTACTGGCTCTGCATCTTTTTTTTGCAATTGTACATGGAATTCCCCTTTAAGTCAGTGCAAGGTTCTACACCATTGAGCACTAGGGCTTTTGTGGCTGGTTTGGGGGGAAAATAAAACAAACAAACAAAGCACATATACAAGCTTCTCTGGCAGAATGTAAATCAGATGTTATTCATCCACTGTGTGTTATCGGATCATAGTCAAAACAGGGTAGAGAGTGGAAAGTAATTCCTTTCCACTCTGGTAGCATCTTACTTTTTGTGGCTGGAATTTAAAATGCACAAATCCTAGTACTAGGATCATTGTACTAACTTTTATTAGGACCTAAGTTTACTGTAAAAGGTCAACAGTATCTAGCAGGGATGGATTCCACCTGTGGATGCCAACTTCACAGCTTTTTTCAGAGCCTCCACAAAACTCAAAGGCTTTGACAGAGAAGCAGATTTCAGCCTGCTGCCAGCTAGTCCAACCCTGGCTCTACACCACCTCCTGCCTCCAAAGCCCCACTAGGTAGTCTTTCTCACTCCAAAAACAGACCAGAAAACTGGCTCCCAGCTCTTCCACCTCTCTGTTACTAAGGATTTGTTTACCCCTCTGCTGCTCTGCCATGCTGATGCACCCAGTCACCTTACAACCTCTTGGTGTTGTTCTCTCGGGTTCAGTCTCAAAGAAACCTCCTGCAAACACTTGCTTCTCTGAGCAAGGACAGAGCCCTTACTTTGCCCACAGGATACAGCTTTTCATTTTAACACTTAAGCTGAAGGCCAACTCACTTGGTAAACTACTAAATATCCAGCTACAAAGAGTTTGAACTGAAAGGGAAGATGCAATTAAAAATAAAATTAAAAATAAAATTTAAAAAAACACCAAAAAAAAATCAAAAAATGACTTATCTGCATGCAGAAAAATAAAGAGTGAGTTTGGCAGAAAGGAATATGCCAAGAGACTCCTACATGTAAATTCTCAGTGAATAAATTTTTGGGAGGTTGCTGACATGGGAAACAAACAGAACATCAGGAATCACAACACACCAAGGAAACCTCTTTTTCATCTTGCAGAAAGCTGTTTTGCCTTAGCAGCATATATTTTAACCTCTGTGTGATCATATTGAAAAAAAAGTATTACTTCATTTTTCATTTTCTTGTTTGAAGCAAAAATAAGTAATATACATTTCACATTTACACCCTGCTCTCCCGATACACCTTTTAGATATTCTCAAGTCAGCATCATGCCTCATTTCTGCGAAGGGCTCAGCCCCAGCTGCCCAGGCTGTACAGTAGTCATGTGACAATCGGTTCCCATTAGGTAAATCAAACTTAAATCCTGTCCCAGGACAGAGCACTTCAGTCACTGGCTGCACGTGGCTAATTGACAGACACTGGACAGAAAGTGAAAGCTACGTTAGCAACAAGTCAGCCTCGTTTTCAGTTTTTGGGGATGAGAGGAAAAATCCTTATGATTTATTGTTAAGCCTCAGATAGAGGGGGGTTTTCCTGTGTACTATAGCTATTTGCATCTGAAAAGTACACCAGCACTTTTTGTAGGTTCTACATGTACAGAAATCATGACAGAGCAAGCTGTGGTAAGTAACTGATAGAACCAGACTACAAAATTATTGTCCTTCACTGGCAAAATCCCAGACTGAGATCAAAGGTCCCTAGAAAGGTTTTTCATTCATTTTAGAGGATGCGTGCAGATAAACAAACTAGACTTTTTTTTTTTTTAATCACATTTTAGATACCTCTGGGATCTGTCCAAACTCTCCTGCACAATTTCTCAGCTTTTTAATTAATTTGGGAGAAAATATGTTTTGTCTAATTTCTAAGATTTTGTATGTCAGCTAAAATGATCTTGTAGCCACTCTTTTGACAAAGTTAGATTTTGCAATCTGTTTTTTCAAGTCAGAGAGAGGTAGCTTTTGCATCTTAATTTGGTTAAAGAAAAAGACAAAACCAACTCTCATTTAGAAGATCCTGAACTCTGACAGGAGGGGGTAACCAAATTACCAATTCAATTCTTGCTGCAGCAAAAGTCATTAGCAGTGGTCATGAAGCTCAATTAAATGGATCACACAAAAACTAACAGCCTGAAATGCTGTTACCCTTGAAGGCGACAGCAAAAGTCTCACAGATTCCAGTGGGTGCATCCATAGGCTACAGCCTTCACAGGGAAACAACCTGCAGCTTTGTAATGCACTCAGTAACTACTTTCCCAAGGACGGATGTTATCTACATATGATCATCTCCAGCCATAGGTGTAATTTTCTTTGCACTGTAGAAGGAGACATCTAAACCGATTTGCAGACAGTGCTGCCAGAAGAGATGGACAAGCCACCAACAGACTCTACAGCAGTCTCCTAATAATGCCTTCCTTTTACAGAGCCTGACCTCCTTTCACCTTGTTAAAAGCAGTAAGTAGTAAGTAATAGATCTTGTCAAAGGTTACTCTGTAGAATAACCTCTGGAGATATTAGATAGAGGTGTCCAGAGAAATACCACAAAAAGGTGCTGACAAGGAAACCAAGGGGATTATGATTAGGAAGTGTGAATAAGCTAAGGTTTCAAACGTACTCAGATTTTGGTTAGAAATGCTGGAGTATGGGAAGGAAATGTTCTACATACCTTCAAGCCACCAAAACACACACTTCAAAAGACAAGTTAAAAAGCCATCGCATGGAGATTAAGAGACTCCACACGATTTAAGAAAAGCTGCAAGAAATGCAATTCCACAGTTAGCTAGAATAAGAATTTCTTCTCCCTTAAAACCCAGTATGTCTCACATTTAAAACCAATGAACTAATTTGCTCAACGGCAAAAAAAAAATCTGTACCTATAAAACGCTAATCGTTCCCTCAGACCTCCCTTATCCATTTTTGAATATTCAGATAAACCTAACCTTTTATCAGAACTTCCACCAGACAATTCCCAATAACCAGTTTCCATTTAAGATTTTACTTATTTCCCCTAAAGAAAAAACAAATCAAAAAAGAATCTAAAAACCTAAGCCAGTAGCATAATCAAGAAAGACTGTTTCTCCATTTACTCCACTTTCTGAATTTAACAATGATTCAATGATTTAATTGAAAAAAACTCCAATATATTTCTGACAGCGTTCTTAGAGGACAGCCTCTATTAAATTCATTCTCAGTGAAGTTGCCGTACAAAGACTTGGTTTCTTTCAGCCAGTTTTTGCTGACCCCATCCGCCGACAAAGCCAATTGTGTACTGCCCTCCAGGGAAGGCAGTTATCTTCTCTGTCCCAGTCAGATCAAACCAGACCAGATCTCAGGAAATCTTTGGGAGATCTAGCACTTCTGCCAACAAAAGGCCTCTACCCAGCCGTCCAAAGTTCTCAACCAACACTTGCAGCAGTGTTGCCCTGTGCTATATGTGCAATGTTATACTGTGCAGACAAGAAAGGTAAAGCAACTCCAGTCCCCTAAACCGAGAACAGACAAATAGAGAGAGATAAACAGAAAAATGTTTGCATCAACCCGAAAGGCTCTACTCGGCATAAAAAAAAAAAAAAAGAATATCTGAATGATTTAGTGCCTTGTGTCTTCCTTAATGTAAGTCAATCTTCAAAGGAGCTGTATCTCATTTTGAAAAAATGTCGAAAGCGAGTATTTTGACTTTTTCGCATATTTTCCTCCCCTTTCATTTTGGCTGAAGCTAATTAAAAAATTTGATCTGCAACTACGAACACTTTCAGGTCTCCGTGTTTTTCAGTGAACTTCTTGTGAAAGTCTTTGATGAATAATTTTCTTTTTTTTCTTCCAAAAAAGTCACCAGCCTGGCAGCATAGGACAGACAAACTCCCTGCCAAAGCCACTGCTCGTGGGATGACCACCTTACCCCTGGCAACTGCTACTTGATTTAACTTGGGACCGGATGGGGCTGCAGAGGAACCCTGGGGCCCAACTGTCTTCTCTGCACAACGGCAAGGAAATCCCCTCTGTGCTAAATACGGGGCTTGGCAAGAGACAAGAGGCTCTGTCAGGACCTTGCCACTCGAGAGGCCATCTCACATGCACCATATTTGAGACCACACATGGTTCTAAGCCGAGTTTGTCATTAGATGGAGAAATAACCAGCATTTTAATGTGGGCACCAAAAGGATGACCCCTTCTTTTAAGCATACATTTTGAAGATGGCCATTAGGAAGGCACTGGGTATATGAGGAAAATGCTATCCATAGAATTATACAAGGCTAAAAAAGTATCGCTTTCTGGATTTTCATTTCACTCTTTCACAGCCAGACTTTAACAAAGACCTGTTATTTCCACACCACTGAGTATCTGCTTTTGCCTTTCTTTCCCCCAGCTATGAGCATCCCAGCTTATTGCTGTGTATCATTTACTATGTACACAAAAGTCTCTCCATACAAACCAGTCTGCTTGATGGCAGCCTTGGGTTTGCTCTTAAACTTCTGTGATGTCAGGCTACAAATGATGGATGTTTTACAAAACGCATTCTCCATGTGATACCTTCCCACTTCAGGTGTTACACGGCATTAAAGGCTCTGTAAATGTAGACATGGGCATTTCCCTGTCCAGTACCTTCTAAGTGCTGGAGCCAAGTAAGAGATTTGCTCGAAATCTTTCCTGGGCTTTCTGAAGGCGCTTGAACCCTGGTGGCTGGCAATTTTATTAGTGGGAAAAGGCATAAGGAAGCTTCTGCGGCCACATTTGCACCCGCCATGCAGTGCATGCTCCCACACTACGCAACGTGGCCACGCAGCTCAGCAGCACTCCCAGCACTGCATCTTCCCCTGTTTAAAGAAGGGAGTTTCCCCAAAAGAAGAGATACAGCAAGGAACTCATCGTACACAGCATGTGACATTCTGTGTAATGTAACAGAGGCCAGAAATGTTTTTCTCCAAAGCAGGATTTTTGTACTGTTAAGGTACATGCAGAATATGAGCTCTTATTGTCGGTCTTGGTGTTGAAGGACTCCTTGAAGGCTACAGAATTAGAGCACGTACTTTTTTAGCTCTCTGTTGAAGAGATGGAGGGTATCTCGATCTTTAACAAAGAGAGCTTTTCTCCCAAGAACTTGCTCAGAGTTTGAATTAATGAGGAATTAAGTTTCATCTCAGCAGTTTTACTAAACTTTGGAGAAAAAGGTCACAATGCCACTAGTCCCTGAGTGCCCTCAACGCCCATTGACTTCAATGGGGATTGAGACGGGTCCTTCTTTTAGCTGACACAGCACCTTGCAGAATTAAGAGACAATCCCCTTCCACTAAGAATGTATTTTTCCCACCAGCCACCCGATTTTTATTTTGCTTTGACCAGAGATGAAATTAATGTGGATGTTTTGTTGCTGACAACCTCCCTGTCAAATTATATATAGTGACTTCTCATGCTAAAACTTGTTTGTTTTCACACCATCATCACTGATGATCTCAGCACAGCAGTGCTCCGAGAATAATGGTTTAGTCAAACGCAAAGCCAGCAGAAGGAACATAAGACAATGTGTGCTTATATAGGGCCTACATAAATAGTGCTTTTTTAAAATGTTTGGCAATGAAATAATAGTCGTGGGTTTTTCATTTTTTTAATAAATTAACCTCTGGATTGTGAAGGATCCAGAGAACCTCTCCACACCGGTGTCAGTTACAAGGCCTGAAACTTTTCCGTTACATCCTCTCACAAAAGATTATATGCAGAAGTTGCCCCTTGCGTGCCATTAATAAACAACTGTGGGCCATACCCTCATTCCGCACAGTTTCAGAGAAGTCAATGGATTTATACCAATTTCAAAAGTTACAGAACTGACCCCACATATCCTGGGTCAAAATGAGAAAGCTGGAAGCGAGTGTATGTGATTAGGGCTGGGGGAGGCGGGGGTTGTACACTGTACACTGTCTATTTACCACCCTTTACAATGTTTTTCTTACTCAAAATTCCCTGTTGCCAATTGCTGTTTCATAAAATCAGAGTAGATCAGGCAGCGATGAGAATTTTCCCCATTTCTGAAAGACTCTGTGTGCTCTCACTTGCAGGTCAGCCTGGGAACAGCGCAGGATGCTCAAGTGACTTGGGCCTTGCTTTCCAGTGCTTCAAATAAGTATTTCAGTTTATTAAAACTGCAGGGCTACGCTGCCTTCCCACTTCTTCCCCCCTCCACCTCTCTCTTTAAAAAAAAAAAAAAAAAAAAAAGAAAAAAAAAACAAAACCCACAAAACTCCACAAATAAAAAAAAACACCACTGAAGTCTAAGGTGTTACTCCCAATTCACAATAGTATCGTTAAGAGTGAAAATGCACATCATATTTAGGAGCAGAATTATATCCTGCCATGTTTCAGTGAAAACCTTGGTAGGCTTTTCATCTACTGCGTGCAAGCCTGAGGCCAGAGTGGTGACTGTCACCGTCAAAGACACACAGACAGATAGATGATGGAGAGTGCAGACTGCGCACCCACACATAAAGCGCGTGAGAGGAAAGAGAGTGCACGGAAGGAATATTAATTGAGCACAAAATAAGTATTCTCAATATCCCCCTGCCCCCTTAAAAGTAGTCACAAGATGAGGAGAGCTATAAACGTGTTCATCTTGGGGGAAACAGCCGTCCTTAACGTGACATGTCAGGCTATTACTTCAATAATGGGATTTGCACAGCACACAACTGATAGGCTACGCTCAGAATAGCCCCCGTGAATCTAATTTTCTTCTCAATGACTGTTATAGCAGTCGCTAACTCCACAGTTTTCAATAGAGTTGCTCCAGATTTCTGTTGGGGTGAGTGGAGAATTAGGCTCTACTATGATATTTTTTAAATCCGCAAGAATGTAATTCTCCTTACCCAGTCATAAAACCCAAGGCTCTTTTGATCCTTTCTACTTTCATAGAAGGTTATTTAGAGGAACTTCTCTTTTAAAGATTCATATCAAAATAGTTAAATTACTGCTTTCTCTCACTTTTTGTGATAAACCAGCAATTACTCACATTTGACTTATTTTCATGCTTGAGTCCATGCACTGCTTTATTTATGCTGAAGAATGAGAGCGCAGTACGAGAATTGTAGAAAGTGGTTTAGTTTTCATATCATTCATTTTTTCCCTACCATCTTTTTAAAATACTTTTCCATTGCACTGCCAGTAAAAAAAACATACACTGACCTTATTTAATAACAGGTATAACATAACCTTTAAGTACTACACAGATACAGTTAAGGATGTGGAAATGAGGAAAGAAGGAAAATTCCTTAACTTGTTTTAACTACAGAATCTCTTCTGTTCCCTCATTTTGCGTGCTCTCTGGGAAATGATGGAAGTCTCTACAGGTGTTGATCCTGATCTCTTCAACTTTAAAATAAAAATGTGCAAATGCCCCCGCCCTGCTATCACCAGCAAAAGCAGCTTTTTTTTTATCTTAAGTCACAAAAAAAGGAAGTCGATGGGGTGGTTGAAATCCTCACAAACCCTTAACAAAGATTTTTTCTTCCTAAAACATTTGCTCAGTAATGAGGTTAAACAACAGGTACTACAAGGTATTCCTGAACAAAGCAATTTATTATCTTCTTCCTATTCTGTTGCTCAGCTTTTTGTTTCTTTGGGTTGTATTTTACTACCACTCCAAGAAACAAAGTTTCCTGTAAGTGAGGCATTGGCATGCCCAAATTTCTAATACAGACAGTGTTCGTTTCTGGACCAGCACAATTCCAGGCTCTTTGCCAGCACACACTCAGGTCACCTTTGGAGTTCCTGCTGGGCTCCTAAAAATATTTAGTGGCAAACTCATTCACTGACCTGACTATAACCAAAACAGGCCCAGATTAAACCAACCGGCTAAAATTAATTTGGAGTAGTACCTACAGAGGTATGATTTACTATTCGTAATCTGAAGCAACTGACCTAGCAACCAACTATTGCTATTGAACGTCATGTTTTCTGAAAGTGAAATAAGAGGTGTATCTGGACTTGGGATAACAGTAAACTAGTTCACCCATGACTGAATTACTGGCAGCCGGTTTGTGGCATCAATGTACAACAGAGTGACCTACTAATATCATCATCCATATCTTGGAGTGCTCCATTGCTTACTCCAAATACAACTCCACAGGTAATCATCATACCAACTCCGCACCCCAAAACTGAAAGATTTAAAGCACAGTGAACGTAAAAATAGAGTACAATACGGTAACATCTCAATTTAGTGCTTACTGTTGTAGCCGCTCCATGCAACGCATCCTAAACCCAATCTCAAACTCCGTTTATTGTGCTACAGAGCCCCCTGTGTTGAGCATCACATATTAACTCACATGACTTACATTTGGCCAGAACAAAAAGACTTAGACGTTAAATCTGGGAACCACTGCTCCAGGTTAATTTCCCACATGAGCCAAATTAATTTCTGAGTACTTGCAAACAGCTCGGAAAAAAGCTGGCTATAAACAACGCTGCCTTATATGCAATTCAGGAGGAACTTATGGCACAAACCCACAAAGTAAACACGTAAAAAGGCCACTTCTTCCTCTCAATGAGAAAAAGATCAGCCAAATTAGACACGTTTCTCTGATAACGCTTGTATTAAATTTCAGCAGTGTGTTCAAGGATGACCAGCTTAAGCTCAGTACATCCCTGGACAGAAAACTTCAAAACACACAAATATACCGAGACTGGGACCAAGCACTTCAACAGCATCAAAATGTTCACTGCATGGTGGCACCCGAAGGCAAGGCCCTCAGGGAGGAAAGAAATTGAGATGAGAGCAGAGAACCATTTGAGAAAATACTGCAAAGGACAAAAAGGCGACAGAAACTATCTGCAGAGTTTATGTGGGGTAGTGAGCTGAGGTCGAGACCAAGCCATGCCCAGTTCCTGAGCTAATCAGAGGTCTCCGTACCCTAGTAAGAGTAATGAAAGCATTCAGAGCCAAAGAAAAGCAGACTCGGCTCCTGATGCTGGCGAAGGTAATAGAGGATTTGTAGTATTTTCCCCCAATTAAATGCAAATCTCACTCCTCTATGATTTTTCTCAAGACGTTGCCCTTCATATCACCCGCTGAGTGGAGCTCTCTGGCCAAGCCGGGCTGCACCCCACACCTTCAAATCACCTTACGTGGAAGGGTGTCACAACGGTGACATGAGCTGTCTCAGCGGACGAGGTTATTACAGCTGCACACCTAGACAAACACTGCTGATCACAACATTTCGAGGCATTTATTTTGAAGTTGTGCGTGGGACTGACTTCTTGAACAAACTCTCAAAAAAATACAAGACGGAAACAAGAACCAAAAGCAAAACAATTTTTAAGCTAAGGAAACTGTCGTAAGCTCTCAATGTTTTACTTTGAAAACCCTACAGCCTTCAGCAAAATCCTTGGAAAATCTCTTTGTGTTTATAAAACAGCATTCGATATCACCATCTAGAAGCCTACAAACCAGGGCAACCAACCCTTTCTAAACTCTTTAAGGGCAAATAACAGCTGCATTTCCCATGTGATGGCTAGTAAAAAAAAAAGCTGACTCTCAGTATTTTTAATTAGCAAGTAAAATAACACCTTTGTGAAAAACAGTAGACGTACTATTATTTTTAAAGTGTCGGGCTTGCACCTTCAACCTGAGCCATAATAGGAGCAAATCATCAGTGCACAAACCAACAGAACAGCTCCTTGGACGTAACGAGACACAACAGCTTATCTGCTTCAACAAGTCTTTTTGCCGCATCACCGAAATAATTATTTTATGTATGTCATGTTGTGCTTGTTATGTACACCTGAGATGATTTAAATAATTTCTTTGATTATATGTATAACCAAAAAAAAGTATTTCTATAACAGCATTTTGGTTTTGCATGTCATGCGTACAAAAGCTAATTTCTGTACTTACTGCTGTAATACAGCTAATGTTCAAATACAGCATGATAAGATATTGTCCAAGATCATTGTTTTGCCTGTGTCAGAAAATACTACACCTTAAAAAATGTAAATTAGCACAGTCATATAAGTTTTGGTAAGAGGAAAAAGTGTTTTCATAGTTCTTATTCCAAACTGTTGCTTTAAATTTGCAATCAACTTTGATCACTTCTCAAGGCTGAAAAATGCAAAAGTCCTAAAAACACTAATTTAGGTCTGGAGCCCTAAAAGCCCTAGAGCATTATAATTTGCAGAGCAGAATACATCACTTACCTAGAAATCAGGGGGTTTTGTCAAGGGTTCAACAGCATGCAGTGTGGCGAGAGGGAGCGGACAGGCCAACAGAAATTGTTCTGAGACATTGCAGAGTGGCAATGACCCACCAAGATGTCTGATCGGCCCTGCCATTAGTACTTATGATGGACAGAATCTGAAAGCACTTTAAATATTTCCACAAGGACTCCTAGGTATTCGCTGTAATAAGAGTTTATACACAAAAGATTAAGCCAAATAAGCTATCTTTATTATATAAGTCTACCTATTAATTTGTTTAGTATGAGAAAACCAAACCAAAGCAAAGAATCACCTGGACTTAACGAAGCAGAACTGAAAAGACCCTTTGCTTCACACACCTGTCTGTGTTTCCAGCAACTGCGTCTACTGAGTAGAGTTTTCCTGTAACAAGTTACAAGAAAAATCAGTATCTGCGGGCCTTAAGAAAAATTACCATTTTGTTCCAGTAATAAATCATGTGGTCCTTAATAACAACAACAACAAAAAAAATCTTTAAGTAGAAACAGTTTTGCTCATCTTTTACTGCAAAATCTTGTTCAGAAATAGTTCTCTCCATAATACAGGGTTCATAGGAAAGACCATCATTGGAATTAAAATTAAGCTTGAAAGACGGCTAATAATACATAAACAGAAGTCCTCAAATCAACAGGTTTGCAGAAAATCCAGAAAGTTAACTAACAGCAGAAATCAGAGACACAGGATGACAAAGATTAGAGGAAAAGTCTTTGATTAAATAAACTGTTTTAAAAGGAACAACAACCTTGCAGGCAGTCTTCTCCTATTTAAGATCCTCATGCCTTGATTAGTGGCGCAGAGACAGGTTTTTGCAGGGGGTCACAAGCAGACAAGTTACTAACCAAGTTTCAGACCCTTCTGCAAGACTTACTGAGCTCACAGAGACTCTGCCCCCACGACGCTGAAAGGCTCAGTACAGGAAAGCCACCTTCCAAAGGCACTGGGAGATTGCCTCTCTCTTACCAACTCCAGAGTGAACTCCGGCTCTCCCTGAAATAGTCTTTTACAGAAGACTCCTCTGTAGGGCACAGAATAAATGGAAGTGACTCCAGCGTATTTCAGGTTCTGAAAGCAAGAACCTGAATATCAAATTAAAAAGTACCTATTATACTTTATCTGTGAAAATCGTTCTGATAAATGATGACATAAATAAAATGACATGCACTATCTTGCTTCTATCTTTCCCTGTAATCTATATACATGGTTTGCTTCCCTTTACATTCCCCGGGTTAAATTAGCAGAGGTAGAGTTCAATAAACTGAAGCTCAACTATTAAGGGATATTTTGGTGAGGGGCGAAGGGTTACAACTGTTCTAAAAGTGTGAAGTTTTTGAAACACTGCAGATTTAACTCCTGGAAGAGTGCCATCCAATATTCAAGAGTGGCAGACAGAGCTCATTGCCTTTTTTATATGCTATTACAAAACTTTTTGATTTTAATCATTAGTCTGACTACTCCTAACAGCCTCCAACTAAAGATGTAACAATAGGATACTACAGCAATTTCTTTTTCTTGCCATAAGTTCATTATTTCTATTTCCTGTTTCACTCCAGTTTTTCATTTAAAGTTTTGAAACTTTGATGATCTCCACAGATGCCAACCAACATAAATCCCATTTAAGCTAACAGGACAGCAGAAACATCCCCAAGTCTATGCACAGCAGTAGACACCAGTGCTTCAGAACCCACGTGTGATAGAGTGATGAGAAATCCCTGGTTAGTTTTCAGAAAAATAGACTCCTTACCATTTTCTGTAGAGTACAGTCAGGTCCAAGTTGTTTTGTTCAACGACCACACCAACTGTTCTTTCTTTTTAGTGACTTTTAAAAAAAGAAAAAAAAAAGAAGAAACACCAACCCTCACTTTGCCAGTGATAGCTGGAGGAAAAACTCCCGAGTGCTTTCAGGCTTCAGTAATTAAGGCCATCAGAACTGCACTTCATTAAAGCGGTACAGCACAGCTCAATGAAGAGCTACGCCCCAGGTCGAAGCTCCTCGTCCCTCTCTCGTCCTCCCCGTCTTTCTCTCACTCACCGTTTCTTTCAGTAAATGAGACTAATTTTTCCAGTAGCCTTTAACTCACTCGATTAACTGACGTGGAAAATGTGACTACAAGCTCGTCGCACCGCCTAGCCTCCAGCCCCGCACAGAGCCAACCCTGCAGCCAGCCCGA
>Ga0181612_150200_pt1 | contig 14798 bp, 14 predicted proteins | sample HoacroProtozoa21_FD_119630 | JGI IMG/M metagenome (GOLD analysis project Ga0181612, IMG submission 119630) | Hoatzin crop microbial communities from Cojedes, Venezuel. Combined Assembly of Gp0051906, Gp0051904, Gp0051908 | reverse complement strand
TCTGCTGCCAGACCTAATTAATATTAGTTCAGGGGTCCCTGCATTTTCATCCTCTACTTGTTGCAATCTCTCCCAGTTCTGGATATGATAAGGTCCAAATTCTACCCTGCAATCCGAGCCATTGCATCTGTCTGTAGCTGGCTTTTCCCATCTGCATGGAAGAGACAGACCCCAGCCTCCTTTGTACAGGACTTTGAGAATGACTGGTAAATAATGGTATTCCCACGTTGTTATTGATGTTTTTTTGCTCTTCAGCTTGTACAAAACCTGGCTGTGGTTTTGATAGGCCTATCATTGTCCCTGGGAGATCTCAGGGTCCAAAACATTACTTCAACTTTGAGGTAACGTATTTTTGTAGATGGGGAGTGTAGTTTATGGGAAAACTCACCATAGTTTTGATGTATGAAATAGCAGCCTATTATGGAATGTGACCACTCTCCACAGTTAGCTGTTCAATGACATCAGAGAGGACTAAACAAGCATAAAATGCGTCTTCCCCTTGTGTCACTAACATGTTCAGAAGTGAAAAGCAATTGAAAAGCAGATGTTGCACATCAAACTTGAAGTGCATGGCTTTTCAAAGATGTCTTTGCCAGATCAGTACTTACCATTTGCATTTTCTTCTTCAGCTCTGCATTGGCGCGTTGGTACGCTTCAGCCACAGCATTTAGGTAATAGATGGCAAGGCTGCAAAAACAAGTGTATTGCTGTACTGGTAGGATCAGGGAAGAGAGAAAGGTTCACAGAGAGGGAACATTTAATTTTTGCCTACATTTTAATACCTAGCTTTCCCACCAGCTGTCTGCAAACTGCCTTTCAGAGAATCAAGGCTTAGGAAAAATTCAGGCTGCCTCGTGGCATGGTCAGCTAAGATGGACTGAGCCAGTCCAGTAGCTCAGTTCTGCTCAAACAGAAGAATGACCATCCTGCCCTCCTGCCTCCACCTTGGCTGGCCATGGGCTCCCTCTGCTTCCTTTGCACCAGCCTTGGTGAAGCCAGGCACCAGCCTTGAAAACCCACTCAGCTGATAAAACACGTGGCTTTCTGCCGTGGCTCAAAGGAAAACCCTGGCCTGGGAGACAAAACAGGCACCAGGTTCCTCAGGGACCTTAGAAAAAACTAGGAAACCAGGAAAATGGTGGCAGAGCAGCGCCCTGAACAGTCTTCTGAAAAGCACATTGCTCAAGGCATGGTCCTGCTTCCCACTTGGCCAGGACCCTGTATCCTGCATTCTGGGAAGGGGCTGCCGGGAGTGAGCAGAGATGGGAACTGGGGACAAGCTGAAGCCAGGTCGGAGCAGAGCCACTGGCTTCTGTTTCAATCTCTTCTTCTGCAGAAAGGGCATGCCAAATCCAGGGGAAAACTGAGCCAAGCTGGAGGGCGCTGAAAGGCGAGCGGGATGGGAGAGGTTGTGCTGGCAGCCAGCCTTTGGCGCACAGGGAGGTGCGTGTTTTAAAATATGCCTGAGCGCCTGGGGCTGTCTCGCCACTGCTACTACTCGCCAACCACTAATATTTTGATTGTCCAAAATGTCTCCTCCTGCTTTTGTAGAGTGCTTTTATTCTTCTAAATTATAAACTTCATATGCTCAGTGACTCCAAGCCATTCCCAGGAAAAGTACTAGCTGTTCAGTTCACCACTATAGCTTTCTGTTTTTTTTTGAAGTAAAGTAGAAAATTGTCTTGGGGGATCAGGGTATGCGAGAAAAGGCAGACTAAAAAAACCCAGGTTTTCTGACAGTTCAGAACTGGCTCATGTGGCTCCAGCCCAGGTTCAGCATCCTCAAACCAGGCTCAAGGATTTTGTCAGCAGAATGCTTGACCATAAGCCGAGCAAGGCACCGTGTACCAGCATACTGGTTTCCAGGTGGGAGATCAGGAAGGGGGATTTAGGATGGCCTTTCTTGAGGCTTATTATGGGGATCTGCCTAGAGGAAACACATTTGCTTCTTTTTGCCTAGTATTAACCCAAATCTCGCCGCTGGTGATCTCTGCCCCACAAAACCTCTTGGCAATTGTTATTTATGTTCTTCTGTAAGGATGTGATGGTTTTATTTCTTCTATGTTATCAAACTCATTGCCTAGGAAATATTAGTTAACTAGATCTGCCTATTCAAAGCTGTCTGGGATGCCGTGCTCTCGATTTCTGAGCTGCCTTCTCAAGTTCATTCAATAACTGAGCAAATCCATTTCCATTCCCTTTTCAGTCATTTCTCACCCTCTGCATCATCTCCAACCACCACAGCTTCCTCCTGTGCCGACACCTGTGTTTACCAGGGCATTGATGGGAAGGGTGTGAACTCACCAGGTCCCTCTCCCAAACACAGTGAGGTACAAGCCTGCTCTGCCTGCAGGTTTATTGCTCAGGGGAGGCTGAGTTTGTCCAGGATTGAACTTCCCTTATGGCATCTTGGGAGGGAGAGGGGAAAGGGACAATGACACAGAAAGGGGATTTGGGGGGATACCTTTGAAGTCCAAATCTGCAGGTAGTCAGGCAGATTTGGACTGGGTTGTTTAGGCCAAGCCTCAGCAATGCTGAAGCAGCCTGGGTCAGCCTCCAAGGTGCATGTCAGTGTCCTGGACAGGTCCAACAGGTGTGCTGGATTTGCTATTGAATTCTTGATTCACACTGCTAGTGCCGGTTCCCAAGAAAGGCAGAGCAAAGCCAGGTCCTGGTCTGACTGTGAGCAGCAGCATAAGGAGCTGTAAACTTTGCTGGAAAATCAAGTAAGCATTGGAAAATTGAGTTTATCCACTTATAATGGGGGGCTTTAGATCTGCTTGCCACTGAAATGAGCCTGGGGATGCACCCTCGTGCTTGAGCTGTTTAGCATAGATGCAGTGTGGCCCTGGCACTCCTCTTCTCTGATTTACTGCTCCCCCAGAGCTGGGGAGAGAGTATGGGTCACTGTCCTCCTCTAGCCTGCACAGCAGTTTTCAATCTTTTTCTCCTTCTCCTTGATGCAGTAGAGTGCTTCTAGGTTCTGCCAGGAAGCTCTGCAAGCCATGGCCTGAAATCCTGCTCCTGACCCAAGAGGGATTACGTTATGTGCCTGGGTGCATAATATCTATGCTTCTGCTTTCTCTTTGTCTCCTTTTTCCCTTGTCCTCGGACAGCTAGAAACGGGACAGTAAGCTAGACACCCATGTCGCACACTGGACTCCATCATTGTTTGGGACCAGAAGCCAAGAACAGAAATAAATACAAGAGGCATTTTGGATTGGACCTGGAAAAGGAGAAGGGGATATCATGGCTGGAGAAAATGACTCAATTCGGTCTACAGAAGCAGAAAACAGATTTTTTTTTTTTTTTTGAGTGTCTGGCATCAAAATCAACAGACTGCCCATTTACGATCCACGTATCGCTCTTTGTAGAGGCTTTTTTTTATTTAGGCTGCATTGTAGGTTGCCTTACCTGCTACTTTGAGAACTGCTGGCTCTCTGCTCATCAGGACCAAATGAAGCTTTTGCATTTCCCTCGTTTTAATATTTTGGCAAGCTGGATGGGGATCAGTGTAAGGACTAGCTCCAGCTTGACCCTGTCTACCTGTCTGCACCACAGCAGAAGCAGCAGCAGAAGCTGAAGACTTTGAGGGAGAAGGCAGAAAACTGGGGACATGATAATGTGAGTCCCTCAACTGAAAAGTTTCTGAGAGGAGAAAAGGACTCAAGCCTTAGGAAAAGTCCTTGTACGGTAGCTATGATTTCATCTGGGATTATCCCAGGAAAAGTTTGGGTGCGCACAGCGAGCAGCACTTCTGCAAGACACCTGATGCTCTCTGGACGTGCAAGAGCCGCTGCAAGGGGCTGCCAGTCTGACTTGTCCAGGCACTGTGAGGGCAACAACTTTGTTAGGGCTGTGCCTCTCTTGGGAGCTGAATGACTGCATATCACAAATATCTAATATCCTCCAAGGCTGCGCAGGCAGTGTATCTGGGTAGGAAACGAGGATGTTTTAGGTAATGTGAACATAGGGTATCTCTCAGTTTGCGGAGGGGATTGGGACAGAGACAAAACGGTGGCTCAAGGAGAGATGGACTGATGGTGAGGCTGTTATGTGGGAATAGCCCAGACTGGGAAGGGGTGATAGGAGGTGTCTCTTCAGCAGATAAACTGGATTTGTGCTTTTCCTGTCCTGGCTGTCAGTGGAGGAAAGGGCAGGAGATTGTCACTGAACAAAACATGATTTTCAAACCACTCTCCCACCACCTTTTTGGAGGCTTGCATCAAAGCTTCAGAAACCTGACCTGCAGCCCTTTTATAAAGATCATCCACTTGGGGTGCATTAGCTCGGCAGTCTTCATCTTATTTTTGTGGTAGCATCTGCTAGTGCTACTGTGAAGCCCTCAGGAATAGAGCTAATAACTCAATAATATTCTTGGCTGTACTAGGGGCATGTAGCATGAGACTTCTTGTCTTCTGCATGTATCTGATCTGATTCTTCTAAGCGTAGGATCTGTCTGCACGAGTTACAGTATCTGATCATATTTATTTAGGTTAAAATGAGTAAACAGTTCGAGGCAAGTGAAGGGATGACAGGTCATTTTCAGTTTAATTGAGATTTTTCTCAGGCTGTGTCTATAAGAAACTTTGTAACACGAGAACTTGTATTTGATTGAATTTAGTGGCATTATCTTCAGTGTAACTTATTCAGAATGAAGGGTCACAGTGCCCAAGAGTGGCTGCACTGGATCAGCCCAGAGGCCCATCTCCAATGTGTGTGGATTCCCAAAGAAGAGCCAGAGCAGGCAAACACACGTAATACGCTTCCCAGCCCTCTCTCTGTCTCCCACTGTTTAGTCTGGAGTGTTCAGAGCTGCCTATAAAATTTGGCCACAGCTCTTCCACTCATTTTGCTAGCTATGGAAACTTCAAGAACAATTCAAAAAATATCTTTTTTGAAAAGAGAGCTGCCCTGGTCCTACTGCTGCTGAAGGTGCTATGGATTTAAGTGTGGTTTCAAAGCTAAAATGATCAGACAACACTGAAATAAATTCCAGATGTATTATTTGGAAAAGAAAATAAAAAACCAAAAAACCCAACAACCCAAACAAAACCCACACCTCTTCATATTTTTGGGAGTGTGATTTTTGAATGCCTTGGCTTGGCAGTGCTGTAAATACCACCAGCTGTGACAGAAATTACGTCAAAAGCAGTTGAGACTGTCCATTTATCTCCTGCTGGCTACTGAAATTTTTCATGTGAAAGCTGTGACAGCTTTGATATCCATGAGGCCTCTGTCAGCAATGCATTTCATCTGCTAAGTTGTGTTTAATTGGGTCAGGTAATTAAATTTTGGGAAACAGGTTTGGGTGAAGGTGAGGGGGGTAGGGAGCACATGTCTGCCCTAATCCGGGCTGTTATCTCAGCAGAAGTTGTATTTAGATCTCACTAACATCCCAACCTCCCCCCCCCCAGCCAGGCATGTACTATTGCAAGGAAAACTTACACCATGAGCAGAATTGCAGGTATGATCAGTCCTGGATTTGCCACATAGCTGAAGATCTTGGCAACAAAAAGTGGGAAATCGAGCTCGATGGTCTCTTGAATGACTTCATACATCCTCTTCTTTCCACTGGAAAGACAAACAGCCAGTGAAGGAGTGTAGGTATTTCCTGAAGGGACAAAACAACTCCTAATCTAACAACGCTAAGTAGCATGTTTCCTCTCTTTCAGTGAGCATCAGCTTGCTGTTGGCCACCAAGGATTTTGAAATGCCTTAATTTTAAATTATCTATTGGTCCAGCCATTCCTCCCCCCCCCACCCCAGCCCCTTGATTATGAGAATAATCTTTGCCAGGCTAACTTGCTCCTGGAGTTAATATATTATTCACACATGTGGCGCCTTTATGAGTTCTGACTATTTACCCCTCTGAAATGTATAAAACCCTACAGATTGCAGTAACCATACATTTCTGATCAATATCTTATGAAATATGGCCTTTTCATGGTAGAGATGACTTTCCATATGCAAATTCCGGTTTTCTGAAATAATGAGCCAACTTGAAGAGCTGCTAAGTAATTATAAAAATAGCAAGCTGTAATTAATGCTTAATAGAAAACTCAGTGAAAGAGTAATTTTAATCCAGATTGATAAAGCAGATGAGAGTATTCTGTATGAAAGCAGAACAATTCTGTAAAAAGCTGGACTGTGTAATTGACCTTGTCCTCTCCCCAGCATCTCGGGGTCTGTGAATACAGTCCTACGAGTGCTATTCCTTATATTTAGGCTTGTTGTCTCCTGGGATCTTGCAGGATTCTGCTTAGGAATGTGTTGGACACTGTCTTGATGATTTGAGTCAATAAGGACAAACTTGGCTAAACGGTGTACAAGCTTCGTCAACTGCCTTAAGCCCAGGAGAGCTGAGCTTTCAGTCAAGCTGAGAGGTGTGCCAAGGGTCTGAATCAGGCTAGGTGGCTTTTGAAGGGTTGGTTGGGAACTGAAATAGCTCTTTCACATTACAGATTAGTCATCTCCAGATAACAGTGTGTGTGCAACAAGTTTCTTGTCAGATTTTTTGATGTTGCTCGTTGACACCTGTGCTTGTCAGGGAATTATGGTCTCTTGCCTTCTCCCTGAGTCTTTTAGCTTTCTGTTCTTATTCTCCATTAGCAACTGGATAACCTAAACCAGTGCATCTACGGGAACAATTTGTTCCAAGCTAGCTGCTTGCTGAGTCAGACTTAACAGGCCCAGGAAATGGCATTACTCAAATTAGACTTTATTGGCATGTTAATCTGTCCACTGTATGCTCTGTGCAGTGCTGATTCTGTTCTAATTAAAAAATGAAAAAGGCTTTTTTTTAAAAAAATAGTATCTGCAACTCTTCAGGCACAGACCTATCCATTTCCTGTTCTTTTCCAACGAAATTCAAAACGTGAAATAGATCTCGTGCTGTGGGAGTTCTTGGCTCTATGGAAGATCTTAGAAGGAGACTTTGGACCCCTTTTGCTCCCAGAGAGCCTTAGGGGTGTTCCTGTTGCTTTTTTTACTGGGGGCTGCGTGCTGCTGTCCCACTGCTGCTGTCTTCTTGTGCTTTCATGGATGTGTGTTGGGGGAACGCCAGGAGTAGCAGAGGAGGCAAAGCAGCCGAGTTTGCAGAGCAAGCTGGAGAAAGCAGACAGGAGCTCAGAGCATGTTCAGTGCTCCCAGCTGACTGTATGCACCCCACAGCAGGGTATGGCCCATTGCCTCACAGTGTGAAGGGTTTAACCAGGTGGGGAATGGAGGCATTTCACCATCTCTTCTGGAGTCCAGGCCTTCTAACTTCATTAAAATAATCCCATGTATCAGCGCAGAAAAATGGCCTTTTTGGTGTTTTGCTAGTACCTGAATGGACCGCAGTCAAAGGAGGGAGGCAGGGACATGATGGTGTAAGCCACAGGCAGGAGGCTGAGGAACAGGATCAACAGCAAGAGTCCCATGTAAAAATTATTAGACTTGGAAGCTTTGAAGACTCGTTCGTGAGGCACATTGCTACTCATAACAGCCCAGCACTGAAAATACATGGAGGTTAATAAGCGCAGCACGTTTATACCCACGAGCCCTGGTGCGTAAAAGGATCCCATCCTGAAAAGGAAAGGAGAAGGACAGGTGCTATTTTCTGACAGGCTGGCAAGTTTTTTATTTTCAGAAGAAGAAAAACAAGTGTTTGTGTGATGGCAAGTTTGCCCACAAATGAAGTCTGTGCGGGCTGGCTTGTGCTCCCACAGGAAAAGCTACCTGGTAACCACTGCATTGAGGACCAGTGACATCTCAGACCCCTCAGTGGTTGCAAAGAAAGATTTTCAGTTTGTGACAAAAGTCACTTGAACATAGCTTGGAAAATGTCAGGCGAACATAACCAACAGGGAGAGAGTCCCTTAAATCTGCACAGGTGGTGTAGCAGGGGAACAGGCAGAAATTGTCAATCTATGGCAAAAGAAACTTTGCTCGCAGGGGTGAGGGTGCTTTGTGCTGTTGCCTGTTCCTCTGGTGCTGCCACAGCAGGGCAGAGCAGCTCCTGTTTGCCCTCCCTTAGTGCAGTTTTGGGATGTGCCCCTCCTGCCCAACCTGCTCTAGCTGGCTCCGTGCCCACCCTTGCATTGACGTGTAAGCTCATGCTGCCCCCAGAACCCTTTCTGATCTCTTCCCCCAGCACATGGACCATCTTAATACGTTTTTACCACTGGAAAAAAATGATCTTATAAAAGTGAGAGTGGGGTATGGTTTGCACAACTGATCTCTGCTTCAGTTATGCCACTGCTACTCCTCTTGGACAAGTAAGCCGGCATTTTTACATTTTCTGCTTTTATAGTCAAGCACAGAAAGCCAAGCAATCAGAAAAACCAAAACCCAAAGATTATTGTGGCTGGCTTGGAAGCTTTCGCACTCCACTGGCAGGTTTTCTAAATATTGCAAAAAACAATCAAAAAAAAAAGAAATATCTTACCAAATCATTCCCTGGTTGAAGACCAAACCCAAAACGTTGCCACTAATGTCAAACTCCGCATAGGACGGCTGCATGGGGAAAGAAAGGAGAGTGTGTTGTTGCTAGAGATATCTGCTATTGTTTGCTGCTGAGTATAAGGATGCTTATTTAAACCGGTATGAAGGGATTTCTCGGAGGGCTCCCGCTGCGTGCATACTGCTCGAATGACCAGCAGCAGCGTGGTGAAAGCAAAATTGGAGCTACCAGGCCATGGGCTGCTGCTTCTCTTTTGGCTTGCTGAAAATTCGAAAGAGATATGGAGGTGCTTAGAGTTGCTCTGTGTTTGTCTCTTCCTGCAAACATAAAGCCAGCCGTGAGCAAAGGAGCCATGGCACGGGACTAGGTTTTACACTCCAGCTGGCGTGTCTGCCTATGGACTTACAGTTCTACCCTGATAAAATATTGAATGTTTAAACGGTGACAACGATGAGCTGGAGGGCAAATGCTATGCCATCTATATCCATGTCCCCAGGCCTTGCAGCAGCAGGCTGCTGAAGAACAGAAACAGACGGCAAAAGGAGAGAAATGTGAGGGAATATATGACCTGGTGGGTGTCTGGTAACATTTTGCTCTGTGCTAGCCAGTAGTTAAAATACTGCTTTTTATGGAGCAACCTGTCTGATGTGGGTGGTAATGGTGGTAAGTCCAGAACAAGCTGGTCTAATCTCTTGACAGTATTAGTTGTTTTATAAATTACTATTCTACTAGATTTGCTATTATGAAGATACTGCTTCTTCTACATATATCTGCACAAAACTCAGATCACTTTTGGCAGATTAAACTATGTGTAAAGTTTTTCTTTTACGTTTTCTTGAAAAACAAAAATTTTTTACTGCAATGCAGAGAACACTGTTCTAAGAAGTGACGGGTGATACCCTTATGTGTTTGAAATGTCCTGTGCAGTACGTCTCTTTTTCATGCAATTTGCAAGTACTTAGTACTGTCAGCACTTCATAGGTTGAGCTTTAAGATGTTTGTTTTCTATGATGAAAACTCAACAGGAGCCTGCCTAGTCAGTCTTGCTCAGCTGACTGCTCACAGCTTTGGAAAGGGATGGGTGCAAACATTGTTTTCTTTGTTCTTTTGATTCTGATCCATTTCTATTTCAAATCTTTAGCTAGATGTTAATATTGGCTTCTTTTTCCTATGGAAATAAAGACAGCTTTCAGCACCTGCTGTCCTCTGCCATGAGTACTTCTCTGTGAGAAGGCTGGGTTAAACATGAGACTTATTCACTGTATACATTAGAAAAACACATGTACAATTGTGCTGGTGCCCGTGGCTATGTTGGGTTAGATGGCTGTTATCAAACCATCTTTCACTCCTTTTTCATTCCTGGGCCAGGGGGAAAAAAACCAACCCCTACTTGAGCACCAGTGAAGTAATACACATAGGACCAGGCAGAATACATGAATCTCCCAAAGATGTAAGGGAAAAAGAGGAGGGAAGCCGACAGTGCTTTCTTCCTTCTGTAACTACAATGGGAGCCACTTGGCATGCACGGAGAGATTTGCCTTTGCCAGACTGCCAGCCCTCTAGTGATGCCCACATTATGGGCTGCAAATTAATGCTACTGCTTAGTCCTAATAAATAAGGGCCTCACTTTGCTCCTTCTGAGCTCCCTGGGTTGGACTGCTCATTTGCAAAAGCCGATATGCTGGAGCATGTTAGTCTGGTAATCCCCTGAGAGATGCTGATTGGGGTTTTTTTCTCCATGCAAAATTGCCTCGCAGCCAGGGGAGAAGAGAGAGAGAAGTACAGAATAATCCCCAAAGTAGCTCTTTTTATATGTCACTGGGAATTGGAAGAGGGATGTCCAGGAAATGAGGGAGTGTGGGTGTTTATACATCAAGGAATGCCTGCAGGACAGAAGAGACTTCCAGCTACTTGTAAAATGGAGATCTTAAGAATGATGATATTTCCAAAAGTCGTTTTGAGGAAAGCGTCTAAAAAAAAAAGTCAAAGGTGGCCAACAAAGTGAGAGGAGGACGTGGCCAGGAGGAGGAAACCAGAAGCTTCAACAAGACTGTGGTCTGTGAGCACATGCAATGGGAGCAATTTCATGCTACTTGTCTGCCAGGGAGGTCCTCTGAGCTCCGAAATCCCTTGGCCCATGGAAATGTCGTCTGCCTCCTCCAGAAGAAATACAAAATGCCTGTTGTGCCCCAACCGCCCTTGCTTGCCCAGGCCCCTGTAGACACCTTCAAAGCCCTCCTCCGCTTTTCTCCAGATCCCTCCTGGAAACCCTTCCAGTATGACAGCTAGGCAGCTGGTACACTGCTGTAACTGCAGCCTCACAAGGAATTTCCATCTCTGTTTGAATCTATCTGTTTTTGTCACTTCTTATGTGAAACAATGGACTGTTTTTTCATTGTTTGCTTCTGTATTTGTGCAGCTCCAGTACTGGCTGCTCTGGTTATGTAGCCTTTGTGAATACCAGAGTCCTGCGCTGTTGTGTGTTACGCATACATGAGAAGGTAAGGAAACACTCCTTGCTCCACTGCAGCAGAAGTAACGCCAGATTCCATCATTGATCAGAAGACAGTGCTGTGAGTAGCGCATGCGGCTGCCTGTGGAGCGGGCAACGAACAGGAATGTCTGCGGCTTTGAGAAGAGGTTTAGAAGGGCCCAAAATTTTGTGGTTATAACAACTGAATGAACATCTGATTAGTTTTTTTTATTTTTACAACTTCATGTTTTAAAGTCCTGAGGTGGAGGAGAGAAATTGATTTTTCTAGGGCTTTATCTGGGATGGAACTGATTGATCCAGAGAAGTGATGCAGAGACTACCTACACCAATTAAGCATCTGACAAGAGCAGAGGACCACTGGAAGCATTTAAAACCAATCTGTTTGTAGCATGTGACCAAATGGCCCCAAATTACTTCTGTCTTTTCAGCTTTAAATCCACTTTCACTTACAAATTTCACTTACAAATCCAGCCTCTAGGTCCCAGCACCAACAGTAGTTCACAAATCTGACGAAGCAAGCTCGGATGAAATCTCCCACCAGGATGGTTATGTAGGTCACCAGGATATCAGACACAGTGAGCCTTACAAACTCCTGCAATTCAAAACAATGAAAAAACATTTAGCGCCTGTAATTACAATACTGCATTTGGGACTGTATTTTTTTATTAATACATTTGTCTTTATATGACAGTGACCTTCAGAAAAGCATGCCATGAGCCAATTCCTTGCCTGTTTTCAAATGCTCAGCAGTGCCTAAGCTTTAGCTCTGTGCTTGGGAACCATGAGCTCCCTTACAGCCATTAGCCCTGATAGTTGTTACTAGCACTATTGAATACACTATATGTTGTGGCAGCACATAAAATGGAAGCAGAATGTAATTGCCGCAATACTGCCAGTGTAAAACATACATATGCTGAGGGTAATTTTGATTGTGCATAGCTCTGCTATAGCTTAGCTCTGTAACCTTCATGTGGACTCCTGAGGAAATTGCTCCGTTGTAAACAAGAGCTGCAAGGAAGTGTAGAGAGGGGAGATTTGCAAGACAAGAATGGTAAAATTTCTGGCAGAAGTAAGACTTGTAGGGTGAGATAGCTGGTGTCCCAAGGATTCAAAAGGAAAAGCACTTACAAGAAAAGGTTTAAAAGTTTGAGGGGAAAAAACAAGGATCTGGAGTATGACAGCTCAACTGCACTGAGAGTCAGTCCCTTATGAGGAGTGATGGTGGCTGGTCTCTCCCCAGCTTCACTAGTCAAGTGTCTGAAAACCACTTGGCTAGTGAAGACCCGTTGGATGTACATAGTAATGCGTAGCCTTGTATCTTGGTAAGCCCTAGCTGTCTGTATCAGCCATTAAATAATTGCTTTTACTTTTTAAGTTGTGCATAATCTGGCTGCAGAACTTCCTGGTGCGAGGTGAAGGTTGCAGGGTGGGTTTGTGGGGTGAATCTCTGAGGACTTGAAGGCCACCCTGCATACATTTCAGGGGGGTTATTTTTGCCTAATTCTGCTCTTGTCCCATGGCCTCACAACACATTAGAGATTGGGATGTGTCAGGAGTTCCCTTGAGGCATATCCTCTGGTTGGGTTTTATTTGTGCTCCAAAGCCACTCTGCAACATGAACTGAAGTGCAGCAATAAGTGGAGAAGACAGGTTTGCTTCAAAGGCACAGTTGTGATCTGAACAAACACACGACGCAGGCATGGCTGCAGACTACCTGGCCTTTTGTTCTCTTCATGGCAAGTGCCGCAGAGCTCTGCATGCCCTGGGCGCTTCTAGCTGGGGATTTCACCACCATGGCTTGAGAACCATGGCCAAGGACTTACACTGCCTTGGTGCTGCTATGTGAGAGTCAGGAAAGGAGATGCCATTTGCGAGGAAAACTTCAAGCCTGGAAATGCTAAAAACATCAACAACTGAAAAAAAAAAACCCTACCCCAAACCAGCCCAGAGACTTACTACGTAATGAATTTCTTACAATGCCGACTGTTGTCTCCCAGCAGGGTCCCCTGGGCACGTCTGCAGGATCAAGGGGAGGTGGGGTGGCCGTGCTGCCGTTCACAGCAGACAAGTTGTGGTGGCCAAGCAGCGTCCAGTGTGTGATGTTCTTCACCACGTCCTCTTCAGCCAGCTGCAACGAAAAGACCCCCCCAGCCAAAAACATCAGGAAACAGGGGTCCCAGAGGAGGTGTTTGGAGAGACCCAGGGCATTGGGTTCCCCTCTCCTCCCTACTGGTTACCACCCGTCATATCAACATCTGTTTACAACAGAGTTGCAGCTGGCAATAGCACAGAAACTCCTTCTCTTTGTCCAGGAGCAGGGGAGCAGCAGCCCTTCCAGACTAAAAGCAGATAGGGGCATGGTGAGTTTTGGGAAGCTAGCAGCCTGCTCCCTGCACATGAAGAAGCCAGACCTCCTTCAAGACTACCGTGTGCAGAGGAAGCCTCCACCCAGATGTCCTTCCTCACTTTCTTCATAGTTTTTCTGGGCAGAGCAAACCTCCCCGTTACTCCAATTCTTCTCAGCTTAAAACAGAGTCATTTTTTCTGTGGATCAGTTAGACGTTTATCCTTTCCTGCAGTTATCTGCCTGCAACACGCTACTAGGATAATGTTAAAGAGGGGAGGACAGGGGAGGAGGATTATAAACTATGTCCTTGGGGTCTGTGTTACTAGAAATTGCCAACGGTGTCAGATGGAGAAAAAAATCAAATTACCCTAACATGCCATGATTGCAGGAGACAATAACCACTCTCTTTTCAGGGCTGTAAAGAGGATCTGGACACTCTGGAAACCTCTCTGGTCAGTGAGTCTCCCTGGGGCGCTGCAGGTGATGCTCGAGAGGAAGGGATGGGGGAAGTGCCTGCTGCAAAGTGGGTGATCATTCGTACTGGCTGTAGGGATGGGTTGCTCTCAACAGTGGCTCTGGAAAATGCTAGTGAATGTGGCTTTTCAGCTCAGGTCTTACTTTTTCGTTGACATCATCCATCAAAGCCAATAAAAACGTGTAGAGGTTCCCAAGGAAGAGTGCGAAGATCCGCCCCAGCTGCCATTTCAGCCCGATGCGGGGATGGTAATTTTCTAGTGCAGCGATGGTTTCAAACAGTGGAGGGCAAAACATGCCCAGCAAGGACATCACAATTTCAACCTGCCGCATGACAAACAGGAGATTACTACTAATAGTAACAACAGCGACTGTCTTACTTTGAGCAGAATGGGGGCTGCCAGCAACTGGTTGGAGATTTCTGAAGGTTTATAAAGGGGAGGGAGCCAAAACGAGCTCAGCTTCTGGGGGCTGGTGGGCAGGCAGCACAGTGTCAGACTTCAGGGCTGGGTTGTGTGGCTTGCTCTTGCAGGAGCACTTTTGCTGCTATCTCAAAGGGATAAGCTCTGAAGACTTTGTTCCCTGTCAGTCCAGTCTCATGAATATTTAGGTTCCTCAAGTCCTTTGTAGTACTGCTTGTATCAGCTCTGAGATTCTTATTTTAGTTTTGGAGGAAGCGCAAGACTTGGCTTGTGTGCATAAAGGTAATTAGCCAGTTCAAATGTCTATTTTCCACGTTCAGCACCTTTGCTTTTCCAATAGGCAATTACAGATTTGAATGGAAGCACACCAAGGACACAGTTTTGCAGCTCAAGAAAACATGTGCTAGTGGCATTTTTGTTCCTCAGTATGGTGCGAGATGCTAAGTTGTACTGTGGTCAGTGAGGTCATTGGCAAGTCAGCGTTAGCTCAAGCATGACTTGCAGGTGCTATCTTTTTTTACAACCCTACAGTGCCTGTTGGCCTGTGGAGAACTGTGTCTGTACAGCTACTGGCAGGCTCTGATTCACAGGTCTCTTTTTTGTGTGTTGTTTTTT
>Ga0181612_103650_pt1 | contig 14798 bp, 15 predicted proteins | sample HoacroProtozoa21_FD_119630 | JGI IMG/M metagenome (GOLD analysis project Ga0181612, IMG submission 119630) | Hoatzin crop microbial communities from Cojedes, Venezuel. Combined Assembly of Gp0051906, Gp0051904, Gp0051908 | reverse complement strand
GACCCTGCGGCCGGGGTCCTGGATGCATTAGTTGGGTTAAGGAGACCCTCTCTCTGCCTGGAGAGCTTTGCCCACCGCTACACTGAGACGACCGTGGCTGCAACAGCCCTGCCGCTCCCTCCTGGGGGTTTTCTGCAGTACCGATGTGCGTAATGTCTGGGCGTTTTGTGGGGGTTTGCAGGGAAACGCTGTCACCTTGGAGGTTCTGTGAGCAGCAGAAGTTGGTTTCCCCAATCTGCGCAGAAGCTGTGGCTGCATTTGGCTCAGCTCATCCGGCAGATGCTGTTCATGCCTTTACATTCGCAGGTCCTTGCTTTTTATGGCCTGGTCACGCACTTGGGATTAAACTGAAACCAAATAGAGAGACGATCCATCAGATTGGCAGGGGCCAAGGTGTACTTTCCCCTGCGCATTAACATGTTTTTCCAACAAATGTCCTACTGGTGGGGCACTAGGCATCTCAGGGTGATCTCCATCCTGCCTGCTATAGCTACTCAGCTCTTGGTCTTGCTTGGCTGGTCTTCTGTTTGCTGTAGATGTGTGGGGTGCATCAAGTAGATGTTCTCTGATGCTCCCAGGCAGCAGCAGGAATGCTCCTCTGGGTTTCTTACTAGTGTTGGTCTATGAGCAGAAAGACAAGCATCATGAGTTCTGCAGGGTCCTGTGACATTCAAGCAGGGTGACATGGCTGCACTTAGCCAGGCTTCCCTCCGGGGCGTGTGGATGGGGTGCCAGCGGGGAGCTCCCAGCCAGGCTGGGGCAAGCGGGGTCACACAGTGACTGCGAGTCCTCAGGCTCCACACAGGCTCAGCTGGCTTCCAGCTTTCTCCTGTCTCGCCTCTCCAAACGCCTCCATTGGAGGCTGCCTCAGCAGGGAAACTGTGGTTAAGAAGGAGGAAAAAAATAAATGAAAAAAAGGCAGATACTTACTCTGAAACAACTGCTCATCACCCTCCACGCATTGCAGGGTGAGCTTGTGCTGCAGGAAGAAGTCCTGTGGGAATTAGAGAAGCCAGAGAAGAGGTAGAGGAAAAGCAGGTAAAAAGGTCTGGAACATGTCTCTGGGGGGCAGCATGAGCAGCATCCTGCACAGCTGGCTAGGGGAGCTGAGCTAGCTCCAGCATCAAAGAGGGAAAGCAGTGAACTGGGTGAACTGGTATTAATTGTGCAGCTGAGAGTGGTTAAGCAGCAAAGCCCATAAGACCCTGTGACTTTCTGAAGTTATTAGTGCTTTCAGGTGTGGTGAGGAGAGCAGCTGGGGAAGGAGGAGAGAGCTGGGCTGTTGGCTGGAGCTTCCCGTGGTTCGGTGCCCTGGGACAAGATGTGAGTTAACTACAGTTGCTGAACTTCTCTCTGAAGGGGGTGGGGGACAGACAGATGGACAGACAGGGGTGTTTGTGGTAGTAACTGTGGTGACATTGCCTTGGGATGGGGGTTTCCTGGGCTGTCTGGGCTGCTGGGAGGTAGGAGCTGGTTTCTGAGGTTCCCCTGGAGCAGGGAGTGTCTCTGGGCAGGAGGGTGGCTGTTACCTGGTGTGTCCTGGCAGGGTGTCCCCATGCCGCAGTGCCACTGTCGCAGGAAGCCTGAGGACCCCCAGATGAGGTACCTCCCCAAGAGCTGGCAGACATTTGCTTTCTGGAAAACAGCAGGGCCCTGGTGCTGCAGGACCTCGAGATGGGCTAAAGGATTGTCCTAGTCTTAGCTGAGACCAGATGGCTTCATGGTGAAGCGTCCAAATTGGGAAGTTTAAAGCAAGGAATGAAACCCTGAAGGCTTCCCCTGTTAGCCAGGGTGTTTCTGTGCCTTGGGTATCAAACCAGGAGGATGGCACTTGTCCTGTGGTGGCAATGGGGGAAGGTGCTTGGCCCTCAGAGGTGGCAGGACAGGCATGTCTCTGCTATGGGTGGCTAGATGTGGCACCAGCCTGTGGTTGCACAGGAAAGGCCCTCGGGGTGTGTGTCATGCTTAGGTCCTGTCCTGTCATGCTGTGGTCTATGCTGTGGCCAGTGGAGAGGCATCTCTAACGTGTTTAGGGCTTGCACTTTGTGAAAGGACTGACTGGGGTGACTGTGGGTGTGGAGAACTCCTGCAGACCTTGTAGGACAACGTTGTGTTGGGCGATGTAGGGAGGAGGATGCCTTTTACCTCCTGAACTTCTGACTTGACCCCCAGCCAGCCTGAAAGAAGATCCCTCTGAGGCCCCTGTACAGGTCCATGACCTGTGAGTCAAACCCAGCAGGCGGTTGTTATCTCCAGCTCCCTCTCTGCACGGCAGATGCTTCAGCGTGTGCCTTGCAGGAGCAGCCAGGCTTTCCTCGGGAAATGCAGGATACCCCCTGTGCACTGCATCACTACTGTAAACCACTGTTCCTGCATCCTATACAGAATTCTCTTTACATACTGAGACTAGAGGTGTGCAGGTTTCAGAAACGTGCTCGCCGTGTATGAAATCAGATGCTGATGGTGATCTTATTAGCCGGCTCCTTGGGATCTTGCCAGGGGGCACGTGGGACCAGGCCTCTTTATTTCCCCCTTCTTCCAGCTATGAATGACTCCCAAGTTTCCTCCTGCTCTTTCCCAAAATCAAATGTGCCACGCTGGGACAGACTTCTCAGCTGAAAGTGTCTAATTGCGGGAGTAAGGATGAAATAGCCATTAGAGTGTTTGCTGGTCATTAATTATCGCTTGTCGCTGCTCAGAAGTGGAAGGGTTCAAATGCAATGTAACAACCTGAGCAGTGCTGAATAACTCCTGGTTACAGCTGTGGGGACTGATAGGCTGGTGGTTACCTGCTGTTTGTAGCACCGGTCTTCTGGGGATGTGGGGAGGGCTGAGTCCCCTGACTCTGTCACACCTTTTTTTTTTTTTTTTTTTTTTTTAGCAAAGTCTGGTGGTTTCTTGCTCATCCTGAATGTTTTTAGTTGGTTTAAAATAGATGGTGTCTGCCTTACCAGTCAAACATTGCACTCTAGGAAATATCAAAGAACTCATTAACCTGCCAGACTGCTTAACAAGGTTACAAAAAGATTTCTTGTAACTAAACGCAGGATGTACCTGCCATTTACTTTGCTTGTTTTTAATTTAGAAAAGGTGGAAAGCTGGTGGGGAGAAATCTGTGCATCCAACTGGAGGACTGATGGTTGACAATCGAGCGGCGGTGATTTATGGCTGGGTAATTTTCCAGCTGCCATAGTTTGTGTTAGCGCAAATGAGAATTGATGGCAGCTTGAGTTAACAGCCGATGCAGTGAGGAGCTGGCACATGGTAGCTTTGATCTCCTCTGCCACGGGAGCAGTTGCTTCTCAAACCACCCAGGCTCATCTGCCGAAACCTGGAGGTGCGGGTGGGCTCCAGCTGCGTGGAGGGGTGGGCGCCCAGGAGGAAGGAGGGACGGTGTGAACAGACCGGGGCGAGACCTCGGAAGGGCTGCGAGTGGGGCAGTGCTGTGGGAGCCAAGCCCAGTGCTTGCCCAGGATGGCTGGCAGGAAATTTGGATTTCTTTCTTTGCTCCCCTTTTCCAACGCCTTGCTGCTGTGCTGTCCAGGGCACCCGAAACCCTGTCTGTTCTGGGCTCTTCCTTCAGCACCTTGCGCTGCTCCTCCAAGCACTGATAAAACAGCCAAGGATGGTGCTCGTCTACCAAGGCATAATGCGCCACGCCACCAAGCGTCACAGTGATGCTGAGACTACCGGACAAGGAGACGGGCTCTTTGAGCACGATTGAAAAATAAGGGAAGGTTTTCCCTCCTCTCCCTTGCTAATGCACAGAGATATTAGGACTGAATATGGGGTTCCCAACCTCCATCGTGCCCCACTCCAGAGGGATGCTGAGGCTGGGGCCGGAGCATCATGTCTGTGGAGCTGGAGCAGGACTGGAGCCGGGTGCCAGTGTCACAGCAGGGACAGGACTGGTGCTGGCATCGAGCACAGAGCTCACTTGGCCTCGGGGAATTGTCAGTGGCCATCGGAGAGATAGAGAGGGGTTCGGTGGAGCAGTAGCAAAGCTCAAGGAGAGAGTGTTCATCAAACACAAAGCCACTCGGGGCTGCCCCATGCCGGAGCAGCCCGTGGTGGCAGCCCGTCCCCAAGCTTGTGCGAACACATCAGTGTATGGTCCCCAAAACGGGCCAGACGCTCTCTATAAGGCAGTTTTAATTTTTCACTGAATGATTTTTCTCAGCTATAGTGGTGATAGAAAGAGGTTTTTATTCCAGTGTGGTTTATTTTCAATAATTAAGAGGGGCAATAAGACAATTGCTGGAGAGATTGCTTATAGTATAAATGGTCTTTGTTTTAAGGTTTTCCCCCAGTGTCAAAGTTCCTCAGTGGCTCTCATTAGGAAATAGAACACACACCAGTCTTTGACAAGCAGCAGAGAGAGGAGCATAGCCTGTCAGGAAAAGTCTAAACTATTTAAATGTAAATTATTTACCTCCAAAGTTCAGTCTCTGAATGTTTCTTGCCACAGTACCTGACTAATTATCATGTTATCAAAGGAGTGTGCAAACCTGTAAGCCTTGGTGTTTGGAGTGGTTTGGCAGATAATCCCTTCTGACGGCAATAGATGTAACTCCGCTATTGTCAGTCTGGTTCACTTCTGAATTTTGAATTACTTTTTTTTTTTTAAAACTAATAGTCTGTTTTATGTAAACCGCTCACAGATTAGGAGTTGATTTCTAAGATCATCCCCTGTAAAGTCTCTTGATCATATTTTATGGTTCCTGTGACTCATGGGTGTAATCTTGTATCCCTGGGATATTCATGACATGTTCGCCTAATTCCCCATGGTAGCTAATCTCACTTCTGTACCTTAAAAAAATATTAAAAAATCTTTAAAGCAGGACTGGTAAAAAGGCAACTTTTACAGCCAATCTTCAGCTCCAATTTCTCCTGCTGGGGAAGTCATAATGATGAATTTGTGACATAATTTCTGCGGCAACATGCTGGGATTTCATAAATGGGGATGGTGATTATAGAGCAGGATCAGGTGAAGCTGGATTGTGATGGAAAAAGCCCCAATTCAAATGCAAATTGTTCAATAATGGCATAGGGGATACCAGAAATTACAGGCAATTTATTTTATTTGGGTTAAGCTCCTCATTCAGTCTTCTCCAGTTAGAAAGTCACTCTTTTAAGGACGCGAGCAAAAGAAATAGCTGGAAAATATATCTTTCTTCTCTCAAGAGAAGAAAATTGTCCTAATTTAATAATAATTAATCAGTTAGTGTAATTAATAATAATGTTCTGTATTTCTATGATTCCTCCCCTTGAAGACTCTCGAAGTGCTTCACAAAACCTAACTGATTCCACCCTGCCACTCCCTGTAGCAGGACCACACCGTTTACCCCTGCTCTGGAGATGGGGAGGTGTGGGAGCTGGGCAAATCATTTTAACCACGTTAAACGATCTGCCCTAGGTCAGATGGGGAGCTGAAGTCAGGAGAGATCTGCATTTGAAAGATCAGCCTGTACCTGGTTGAGTTTTGGCTGTGGGATGGTGCGTGCAGCTATTGCACGGCCATGTGAGTGGTGGCCACCCAGCTGCAGCCTCAGAATAAATCTAGCAGTTTTCTGGTGTCCAGCATGTGGAGCTGGGAATAAGCCCCATGGGCATGCATCGGTGGTGAAACCAGCAGATTTGGCGTTTTTTTTAGTTATTCTCATTGAAGTTGGAAGAAACTCGGCTTGCCTTTTGGGTTTTTCTCTTACTTCTTTTTTTTTTTTTTTTTCCCTCCAAATCGCTTGGAATTTAAACTGTTTAGCTGAGGATTAAACTAATTGCTTCTGTAAAATGCTGTTCCCACACCATCTAGTGTACATCTGTTAACTGGAGAGGGATAACTGAACCAGTTGCCAGATGGTCTCTTGGATTTGGGTGGCCGGGAGCCAAGGAGCTGCCAGTTGGTGGTTTGTGGGGTTCTAGCAAAGAAGTCACGCTACGTGCACGTTCCCCTCGGTTACTCTTCTCTGCCTTAATGAAGACACTGCCTAATGCAATAAAGCAATCATTAGCCCCCTCCCCAAAGGGGGTGAGTTTGTAAGTCTGATTTGTCTGACTGAAGCAGGCTTTTCCAGGAGCTCGGGTTCTCCGCACGCTATGTGTGCAAAGGCCCTTGCTCAAGTACGTGAGTTCTTCAGTCCCGTGCCTGCCGCCTGCCTCTTCCTACGCTGTAGTGGAAAAACACTGTTGCAACGACACTGCTGTTTGGAAGTGTTTTTCACCTTTATGGCTAGCAACTCAAAAAACTTCATTGCTTGGCCCTGATCATTAAATGACGTGTCTGTAATGCGTGTCGGCTCACATCACTCTTTACCATTTTAGAAGCCTGTGCTTTGTGTTTAGAAAGCACACAATATTTACCCATGCTTGGACGAGAACACAGCCCTGCTCTGCTGGAAAGGACTGTTGTGTCACTCTGAAGAGACCGTCCATAGAGCAATAGCAGGTGTCCTTGACCAAAACTCAGAGCATCTTTCCCAGGGCTTGGCCAGTGCTTGGGATCCTCAGAATTGACAACTAGACGGTGTGTTTTGCATGGGACTGCTCACAGGCGACAGCCGTGACATCCAGAAGTCAGCCCAGGCATGGGCCTTGCTCTGTTTCTGACCATGCAGTGCTAGACAGGGATGGCAATTGCTTCTGGTGGGTGGTGGAGTCACTCCCAGGTGTGGGACAGCCACAGCCTGGGGTGTTATGGAGTGGGAAGGGGCACCCCATGCTCCAGGTACCGTACGGAGCAGGAGGAGAGCAGTACCTGAGCTGATGGCCAGCTTAGACCAGTGTTTCCACTTTGACTTTGTGCTGGTGAGGCTTCCTAGTCAGGGTGCACGCCTTCGACAGCCATGAAAATCCAAAGCTGCCTGCTGGGGTAGGAAAGGACGGAGCTGGCAGCAAATCCAGTTTTACAGCAATGTTTTCTTTTTGGCAAAGTGTGTATTGACTGATAAATATTAGGCTTGTGTGACTTACGCCACACACTGCAGTGTAAATACTCAGCTGGCTCCCCTGCAGTGCAAGTACTTCCTAGGCCATGATGCCATTACTCTCCTACTTGAGCTGGAGCTCCCATGTTGTAATGTGCATGTGTCTGTCCAGGTGAAGCACTGCTTAGTAAAAATAACTAATAAAAGCAAAGGATACACTGGGAGGTGACGATACAACCAAATCCAACTACTTTTGGCAGCTAGAGCCTCATCCAGAGACTTCTGTAGTCTGTCAGACACCATCACCGTTGTCTGTGTGTTGCAGACTTCCCTCCCCAGAAGCCCTGCATGGAGCTGGATCTGTCCCTGGACCCCTTGGCAGCTGGTGACTTATGCGAGCAATGATGCATCTTGATGGCAAGAGAAGAGAGTAAAAGAGGAGGCATTTCTGTTCCTGGAAGTGGCTGTGGGGAGTTTGGGGGTGCCTGGCCAGTCTCTTTGCAAAGCCTGTGTTTCCAGGGGTGTTTTGCTGGGCAGGGAGCAGGGGGTTCCCACAGAAGGAGTAAGGAGCCACTGGGACCATTTCACCTGGACCTTTCAGACTTCCCAGGGAGGAAGGGTGTTGGGTGGGTACGTGGTGGTGTTGGGGGCAGATGATTTGGGTTAGTTTTCTTCTTGACTGGCTGCAAGCCTCGGGTGGTGGGTTGGGGCTGTCCTGTGGCAGGCTGCCGGATCACATCCATTGCTTCACGGCAGCTCTCCTGGGACCACGCTGAATCAGCCCTGCTTGCAGCTCTCCTGCTGAGCCCCGCATTGCCTGTTTGTCTTGTGACTGTCTGGCTTCTCCTGGTCCTGCCTGCTGCTCACGCATGTGCAGCACTGGGGGAGGACAAAGTGTGCATGTGGCACTGGAGGAAGGAGGAGATGAACAGAGACTTGGTCTTGGAAGGGAGTTTTGTCTATTGTGTATGTACAGGGATGTGGGTAAGGCCTTGTTTGAAATTCTCAATGAATATAAAGCAGGCAATCGCATGCTTTTGGGGGAGTGCAGAAAGCAAAGCAAAACATCCCAAACAGGACCCATCAAGAGTGCAGTTCTGCTGCTTGGATGTGGAAAGGGCCCAGGGGATGCCCTTGCGGCAATATTAGATATATTACCGAGTGAAGATACGTGGATGCACGAACTCCATCAGTGCGGTCACAGTCTGCCCATGCCCTGGAAGGGAGCTGGTGCATCTCTGGCCTTGGAAGGCTCTGCTGAGAAATAGGGGATGAAACGTGAAGCAAGACTTTATGGCTGTTTTTAAGGATGAATCAAAGACATAAAGGGAAACCGAGATACTGAGAAGGTGCACATATGGAAGAAGCTCCTTTATTGAAATTACAGGCACACAAATCCAGAAAAGCCTCGTGGGTTGGGTCTAAGAAGCTTACCAAAATCAGCACCTAATCAGCATGATCCCTCCTTGCCCGGGCTATGGGGAAACTGACCTTCAGAAACCCGGGTCCGGGGTGAGCATGGCAATCCCTGAGGCTGTGTGGTGGCACGCGAGGGGCCCCTGCACCATGGGGCTGTGACACAGGGCAGAAGAGTGAATGAAACGATCAAGGGCAGAGGACAAACCCCAACTCCTCAGAGTCCCAATTTCCCGAGACAGCACTGAGCTGCGATGCTTTGAGGGGCTCCTTTGGAAATGACTGACGGTGAAATCTTGGCTTTGGTTTCTGTACCCATCCTTTGCCTTTCTAGGAGTGCTGGTTTTTCACCTGGTCCAGAAGGTCAGGTTTATTGCAGAGGAGAGGATCCTTGGAGGCTGCAAAAGCCATGGGCAGCTTGGAAATACCAGCCTGGCTTTAGGATGGTGCTTGGCTTTGCAGGGACCATCCTGCTGCGCAGGGCTGTGTCACTCCTTTGCACATCCATGTCATTAATGTGCAAGGAAATTTGGGAGGAGATCATAATTCAAAACTCCGTGTTTTCCTCATAATAGCCTTGATTTCTCTGAACTCATTTGGAACGTGTTTGGGGGTCGGGTGAGAAATGAAGCGGCATCAGTTAGCCTGAGGGAAGCACCCATTTACGTGCATTTCTCTCTTTCCAGAAAGAGGTCTCCGGCGTACGCATGTGTAGCAAAAAGTGGTCTGGGCAAAGAATGCACCCTCAAAGCAATTCCAGTTCTGTCTTGGGGATGCGCCTTGCGTTTCACATAAACTGAACTCAGTCCAATATGCTCTGCATGTTAGATTATGGCTTCGTGAGCACGTTCAAATGCGAGACTAGTATAAGTAGGCACTTGTGCTTCAATTTATGCTAAAAGCCAACAGATGGGGAAAGTACATGCCAGGAAACCAGGCCCTGATCAGGTGGCTTGAGCTGTGCTCATACTGTATGTAGACAATAGCCTGTATTGCATATTTGGAGGCTGATCTTGTGAAAATGAAATCCTGCTGGTGCTAACCCACAGAGGCTTTGCACACTGGGAAAATGGCCAAATTCCTCCGGAAAATGGTGAACCTCCAGCTGGGGGAATTAATGAAAATTCACTTTTGCCAAAAAGCAGAATTTCATCTTTTTGCATGACAAAGATTGGCTCTCACTGATGGAGATTCCCTCTCTCCTGCCACCCCATCTCACACACATGCAGGAGGAAACATGTGGCAGTCAAACACCCAAAACTGCTGCAGGGGGCACAAGTAATTTGTTCCCTGTATCTGCTAGGGCTAAGGCACAAACTCAGGGCTTTGGGCTGCAGTAGGAATGGGTAGGCTTCATGCTCAGAAACCCTTCCTAGGTGTAAGGAGTCATAAGGGATGGGATTGCCCAGGGCATCTCTGGCACTGGAGGGTTTGAGAACAGCATGGTAAGTATGCTTGCAGAGATGCAGGCATATACAATCTGTCTTGAGGTGGGGGAATGGACTAGGACATCTCTTCTAGCTCCATTTCACATGATTTCTGACACCTGCTCCTCAACTTAGCTATTGGGAAACATGGGCTCAGCTGCTGGAGGAGATGGCCAGCTGCACAGCTCTCCTGCTCCCTGCACTGGCCTTGTCCTGGAGTTTCCTTTCTTTCTGGAAAGTTTTGTAGTGGTTTGGCTGTTCATCGGTTGAATCTGGCTTTGCTGGGGGTGCTTCCCTAATTCTTTCTCTCCATTCAAATTGAGACTAGGCTTTTGCTCTTTGTACCAGCTGTGTGAGCTCCCAAAAATTTCCAGCTCCATTCTATCCCCTTGCCCAGGCTGACTTCAGGGAGACCAAATTCACATACCACAAGATGAGGCAAGATCTCTAGAGGGCAACAGCTCCTCAATCCTTCATGAGTCAAGACTTTCAGAGAATTTTGACCTAAGTAACTTTCCCAGACCAGTTTTCTCAAGTTTTCCTTGCTGATTTCCAACACCTGGTTTCTGAGGTGGATGTGCAGTTCCCCTCCCCTCCATTAGCTCAGCTCCTCTCCTTCCCTGGCACAGACCACAGGATCTCTGCTGGTAGCACAGGCAAGATAACCAAGTACCTCAGTTGTGCAGAAATCCAGACAGTATTTTAGTTTTTAAAATGCAGTAAAGAGCATTTCAAGGACTTTGCTTTTCTAGCAGAGCTGTTTGCCTGTTTCTGAGTGGAAACCTCATCCAAGTGCTCTTGTAAAGCCTTCTGCTATTTTCTTCAATAGCTTGGTGGTTAAGTTCCTTGACAGTATCTCTTAGCCAAACTGCCTGATAATCACAATTGGAGTAAGCGAGAAAACCAGTTTATCTTCAAATGCAATAATTATATGTGGAAGAAAAAGAACTCTGCATGTTACTGTGCTGTATCTTGCTGCCCTGCCTAAGGAGAACGGGCAGCAGAATGACCTGGACGACAGGGTGCTGCTGTACTGGGGAGGAGGGCTGGTTTTCCCCTCAAAATACAGCCTTTGTGCTTGCCACCGGATTCTAGCTTTTGGTGGGAAAAGGGGGAAATATAGGATCTAACGTCACTTCTAAAGTGTAGGAGAACATAATGATCTGGGATCATTAACCACATATCTATCTTGGAGGCCCTACAATGGGTTGCATTTAGGAAAATCTGCCTAACTGTAACAGAAAAACAATATCTGGGCCTAAACTTTTAACCACCTTGAAAAATATTGCTGTGCTCTCCGAAAAATAACCCGCGGAAGGATTTCTGTCCATTTGGGAAAGGCAGAGAGCCAGTCAGTCATGCAAAAATGTACTGTTCTAGCCAGGGGTAAATGAGTTTATTGCTTCTAGTGCAGGTATGTAGCCATCACCCACATCTTGCATGGCTCCAGTGGGTGAGTTTGCCCAGCTACGTGGGTTTTGCTCGCTGTAAAGTAAGTTTGTCTGCTCGTCTTAAAAGCCAAAGGCTGGGGACTTCTTGCAAGTGATGGAAAGGATTTTTTGGAGCCTGATTGCTGGTGTGCAGAGGAATGGAGGGCAGGTGCAGTGTTTTTGAGGGGTCAGGGTGGCTAGGTGGGATCTCGCCTTGTTGTCTCCCTGTGCATGGAAGAAGCTTCCCTGCTGCTGGCTGGTGGACGTACAGCACCTTGCCCTGGGGCTCCCTTGCAGGTCCCTGGCCACCGAGGGCTTTGCTGGGGTCCCGGAGTGAGACCAGATGCAGCCCTGGCTCCTGCTGCCCACTCCATGGGGCCCGGCACCCTGCTCGCAGCTGCAGCGCTGGCCTTGGGAACTGCCTCGCTGCATTGAACAAATATGGGCTGTAGGGAGAAATGAGAACATCTCCAACCACCCCGGAGAGATTTGGGTCGTGCCTATGACTTGGATGTTTACTTGATGAAGAGTGAGTTGATGCAGCCCCCCCTGCCCCCTCGCAGCCCTTGGGAACCACTTGTGCAATGAATAGCAATTGTTCTCTGCTCAATTAGTCATATAGAAGTGAACGCCTCGTGGTGGCCGTCCCCAGAACGGTGCGCGATTGATGCATTTCACCGATGGTTACACCAGAAGGAGCTCACTTTCTTTGCATGGCAAAGGATGGGGAAAGGATACAATGATGGCAGAGCTGTCCTCGGCCTCTCGAGAGGAAGCGTGCAGTTGCTGTACGGGATGCTATTGAGCCGAGTGCGGTGCGCTTGAAACATATTGAGCTTATTAGAAGGGCATGTTGTCTCTGGGACTTCAGTCTGACTGCGTGGCAAAACAGTTAGGCCAACGAATATGTGATAATGTTTTTTATAAATGTGATAATTAGATAAAAGAAGGGGGAGTTGGAGTTTAGACTCGAAGACACTAATTAAATTCACATTGACAAATCAACATATTGGTCTCATATGGATTAAAGCAGCCCTGAAATGTTTCTTTTGTTTAAATTACACTAATTAAATTCACACATTTTGCCAATCCACAACAGTTACCTTGAAACACAGAAGGCTGAAGCTAAAGCTTCGAAATGCACGTCGGTGAACGTGCCGAAGTCGGAGCATTTTTGCAGAGCAATTAGCTAGGAATTTCAAGAAATTTGGGGGCTAAGGTTTGTGAAAATTTTATATCCTCACAACCAAATGCTGTCAGAATGATGCATGCTTTTACTTAAACGCTGAGTGCTTAACTGCAGTTTTAAATTATGCTCAGTGATGAGGTAATAAAGTATTTCAGTAAATATGTCTCAGAGGAGAACTTGGGAAGGAAAAAACACATCTATTCCCAGTAGCCTGTCTGTTCAGGTCAGTATTTAAAAACCATAGGTCACACGTCAGAGAATTACGGCCTGCTGCTGGCAATATTTTTGGAAGTTAGGACTTCATAAATATATCAACTACTCGATGAAGTGCTGCCCCACAGCAGCCGCCATCGAGCAAAAGCCAGGGGATAGGACTTTTAAAAAACAAAGCTAATATTTGTGTTCAGCAGCGAGTTTCTGTTGGATTAAAATCTTAAAAATGGAGATGATTGATGTGCATATTGCCCAGAAATGGGAGAGGTGGTGTCCAGCTGGGAGCACCCTGTGTTGAGCTGCCAGTGACCCTGTCCCCACAGGTCAGGTGAGTGCCTTGGGAGGATGCTTTTTAGGGTTGCAGGCTGCCTTTTCAGCCTCTCCCAGCTGGAGGGGACCCCAGCAGCGTTGCAGAGGTATGTTTTGCACTGTACAGTCTGGACAAACCCCATCTTTCATATTTAAGGACAAAATTCCCAGTGCAAGTGTTCTTGCCTTGTCTCCAAAGTCTTAGGTGTGAGGCCCCTGCAACAATCCGGAGTCATCACCATCTAGTCATTAGTGAATATTCTATTTTCTGTCAGTAAACACAATTTAAGCACTTAGCAGTTAAGCTTCTTAAGATTCATAGCTGATGAGGGAGCAATTAGGACAGGATTTTAATGAATACATACAAACTGGGGGCTTCCTGCCGGGGGAAAGCAGAGGTTCGAGCTGGCTCTAGAGAAGTGCTTGGGCACGTGGCAGCAAAACACAGTTAAACAGGAACTCTGCACTTTGGGGCCAATTATGCTACTTTTAGCCATGTTCTCTGTTTAAAGTCTGGCTGTCAAACAGGCAGCTAGTCCTGCTGCCATCCGGGTTGGCGGCGGTTTCCACTGCGACTGGTGCCGCACTATTGCAATAATACACTGTATTTCCTTGAGTGGAGGAACAATCTTTGCCCATGTTCATCCCAGAAGGTTTGATAGTTGTGGAGTTTGATCACTAGTACAGGGAGAGATCTGGGGCTGTATTTTGATACAGGCTGCACTTTAAATTTAGTATTTCCAGCTGCAGGTGGAAGGTGAGTCCATGTAGGAAAGCAAAGGGAAAGGGCTCTGCGAGGAGCGTGGGGGGCTGTGAAGGGTGGCAGTGCTTTTCACGAGCGGTTTTTTAATCTCTACTGTCTTTTAAAAAAAAAAAAAAAAAATCAAAGCATTGAGGTGCTGGTGGATGCAGAGTGCTATATAAATGCAAATTTCCTTCAGTTCTGTCTGCTGTCAGCTGGGGCGCAGGTGAATTGCGGTTCCCGGGCTCTGGAGCTATGCAGGCGAATGGCGATGAACGAGCATTGGGGGGGATAAAGTCCTTTGGGGCTCTGCTCTCCCTACTCTGGCTTAAACAGCCATAGGGGTGGCCGGGTGAGGGCTGGTGCCTGGGGAGGACACTTGCGTCCCTGGAGCCCTCCCAGCCCCAGCATGGGTCGTATCCACAGGACAACCCGTGGGAGGGAAAGGGGGTGGCACGGTGGCTTTCCATGTGGTGACCTGGAAGGCCCACTGGAGTCCAACACACAGCAGCTACAAATCTTTGTCATCTTCAAACTCCTTTACAGATGTTAATTAAATAACCCTGCCTAATTTGATCTGTTTGTCAATGACTTGCATTTGCTCATCACCAGCCACACTGGGGAGAGATTGATTGCTGCTGTGTGGGTAAGGTGAGGGCTGGTTGCTGGAAATTGTCTGATAGCTGCCCTCATTTTGGGGAAAAATATTGGTTTGTTGTAATATAGGGTTTCTGTCACTCATCTTTGCCCAAGGTGGGATTTCTGGGTTGCTCCTGCCCTGCAGTTGAGATGCTTGCGCTGGCACGGTACAGAGGCTCTGGCTCGCAGGATGCCCGGCAGGCAGGTGGCACTGGGTTCCCGAGTTGGACCCAGCAGGGGACAGTCCCCACGCATGGCTCTCGCTTCTCTGGGGCCGGTGAAAGTTTCTGTCTGAGCGCTGAAAGCTCCTTAAAGCCTCTGGCTTTGTCTCTGCAGACCGTGGGGTTGCTGCTGCTGAAGCTGCAGTTCTTGCTTAGCTCTGCTGGTGACAGTGTCGTCTGAGTAAAAACCTACTGTGGTTCTCAACGGTGGGAAAATGCTCGGTGCCTCTGTCCCAGGGCCGCCGGGATGCAGGGATCCAGCTTCTGGCCGCATCCCTGGGATGCGTGT
>Ga0181612_180956_pt1 | contig 14799 bp, 12 predicted proteins | sample HoacroProtozoa21_FD_119630 | JGI IMG/M metagenome (GOLD analysis project Ga0181612, IMG submission 119630) | Hoatzin crop microbial communities from Cojedes, Venezuel. Combined Assembly of Gp0051906, Gp0051904, Gp0051908 | reverse complement strand
GGTGTTAAAATTGGTTTACATTTTGGACATATGCTATGCAACAAAAAACGAATTAGGTACGTTAAGGCACTTTATTACACTCATTTTGACCCATATCAGACAACATATGCGGACTTTCCAGTTAAAGTCCAAGATATTTTCTGTAGTTGGTGATTAGATAAAGCGTGAGTTATTTTTAGAGATACTTGGGAGAACAGATGTTTGTAAAGAGAAGTTGTCCACTGTGGGCAGCTGAAAGCAAAACCACATATAATTTACCCACCTGCTGCAAACAGATCCATCAACACGTGCAAGAATCATTAGCATTTTAACAAAAATCTATCGGATTTAATCAAAGTCATGGAAAAGGGTCAAATTACATACAAATTCTTCACTAAGTACAAGCAGGACTTCTTTCAATAAAACTCACCTCCTAGAATATTTCTGTATTTTGCTACCTGTGTGTGCATGACTTCATACCCCTCATCTCAAGACTTACGATGAGGCAATATGAAATACTTCATCAGCTCAGTATCTGTGCAGATCTATATAATATGAATTACAGTATGCTTTGAAATAAAGCTCCACAATCTATAAACTTATTCTGGTTGGAGAATAATAATTATAAATTTGACTCCAGTGCATCAGTGTGCAGTAATCATAGAGCAGCTAAAGAGGGTAAACCCCTGGGACTATGAGGTTTTTCACTCCATGGTGGCTACATTGTTCTCACTGACAGTGACTTGGGATTACATTGTTTTCCAGAAATTCACAAAAAATGTTACACTAAAAGTTACTTTTTCCCTCTTTAAACAACAACAAAAAAATCATAATCTTTATGATGCTTCTGGCATTTTTGTACAATGCTGAAGATAACAACTCTGAGCTTAATTTAGAAGAGAAAAACACTATATGCCAGTCCAGACAAACACAAGCTGATTTGGGACTATTTGTAAAAATAGCACTATTTGTACTCTTAGCTGCCTCCGTCATTTAACAGTAGAGCTGCTCACCTCGTATGCAAAACCATACCATTACAACTGTGGCATCAATTCATTAATCAAAATGACAGAACGTCTCATGATCAAACGAGAGAGGTTCTGGTACTTCTTATGACAGCAGTGCTTGTGATACAGCCATTCTGGATCCATTTGCAACTGAACTGGAAACCAGCTATTTTCTATACTCAACAGAATTCTGATTTATGATGTGCTTGAAATTACTGTGGATTTCCATTAAAGACAAACACTTGGCAGTAAGGTACCATACTTACCTGTAATTTAGTTATGTAACAGTAGTATCCTCCATAGACCCCACATCCTTTGGGGTTTTTTGTTTTTCAGATATGCGACTTTCAGAGCCAACTTGGCATTTTTTAAGAGTTTGGCCTTTTTCCTGAGGCCCTAAGCAAACCTCAAGCCATGAAGGAGCAGGGAATTTATACAGGCCTGCACAGACTCAATCAGCAGTTTCCTTTCCACTGACATCCACAGGAAGCCAGCATGTATGGAAAGATGGGGGCATGCAGACATCAACAATTACAGACAGGCCACTTTTCCCACATTTGGAAATGAACAGCTCAAGGCTACCTATTTAGTCAGTGTCTTTAATGCGTGGGAAACCTCTGCTAGCTGGCAGGTTTTCTCTTTGAAAAGTTTATTCATTTATTCTATTACTCAGCGTATGCAATGGTAAAGCAAAGCTGCAAGATGACAAAAAAAGGCCAAAGAAAACGACACTTTCGGTGAAGCTGTAATGTTCAAAGGTGATAACACTTCTAGCTGGTAAGTGTAGCACTTTAAAATGGGCTTTGTGCCTCAAATACTTTAGGTATACTCATAGACCCAGCCACCAAAATAAAGCTTGGAAGGATGACACACAAGCTCATACAGACTCATACATCCACTTAACTTACTTACACATTCTGAAGATATTATCTCCGCTAAAAAGAAGAAATTTATGTTCCAAGACTTCACCCCTCTCACTAATTCATTTCACTTGTGCATTTATAGCCTGTTTATAGACACTTATTTCTGACTCAGTCTTTAGAAACACATCCCCTGGTATCGACTGTTCCGGCTAAGGACTGCTTACAGGACAAAAATTACTGACTCAGAATCTATCTAGAAAAAGAAATTGCAAATTTAGGGGACCAAGATACAAAGAGGTGACATACCCTTCCTCAATTGTAACAGAATTCATGATGATGCAGTTAGTTATCTTAACTTTGTCTTTGATGGTACACATGCTGCCGATGATGGAGTGTTTAATGGATGTCTTCTCCCCCACTTGTGTGGATGACCCAATAATGCTGTCTGATCCAACCTAGGGAAAAAAAGAATAGAAATTGGCAAAAGTACCTAGAGCTCTCTGATATTTTTCTCTGTACATGTGTTCCAAACAGTACATCTCATGCACTCATCAACAAAGTGTACCCTGCTCTACTCTTAGGGGTCCTTTGCAGAACAAAGACCTAAAATGGACCTTGCAATTTTCTCAAGGTCCATTAGCTCGGTGAAACTACATTAGCTGCTCTGTCTCTGTAGGCCTTACACAGCAAGGTAAGCACAGTAAGGACAGTCCTGCTGGTACTCAGTAGTTTCACTAAGGTTTGCCCAGTGAGACCTGTGAAAAGGAGTTCTGAAGCTGGTATTCAACCAAAATGCTTTAGCAAGAAGCAGAGCTAAAATACTGATCCCTTCTAAGTTTGGTGCCCTTTGGGAGGCAAACTAGGGAACAAGAGACTGCAGTGTCTGACTTGGGTGTAAGACAGAATTTTTACCAAACATTTTAAAAGACAGAGTCTGAAGGGCAGGAACCCATGAGTGAGCCTACGAGGAGACTCTGGGCTGTACCATTCACATTGTAGTTCTGTACTTCAGAACTCAGCTTCACTTCCAACACTGGGACTGAATTTTAGGAAAGCAAACTGCATGCAGACTGTATTGAAGGAGCTGAGATGGGGAAAGGGAACACTCACCATGCCTCGGTCAGTGATCTGTGCAGACCCATGAACCAGTGGCTCTTCCAGACCCAGATTAAGCAATAGCTTGGGAACCTGGGTGGAAAAACCCACATCACCAATTAACACGACAGCACTATACACACGTTACATAAACAGTTCAAAGACGGCTTTGGTTTCCATCGCAGCTATGCATCTACCATAAACATTTTAAGTTATAGCAGCTTCCCCTTTGTAAAGGAGACAGGTACATTCCACTGCAGTGCACTGCATGTCTCCTCTCAACGTCCCACCTGCAGAGAAGCACTGGATCATCATCAGCAAGCAGGCTGGCTCCAGCTGGACACAGTGGCACCCTGTACATTACTACAAAGTCCAGCATCTCCCATTTCAAATGCAGCTCAACTTGTTTTACACCATTCAGTAATGCAAGAGAGAGAAGCAAGTAATCTAAAATATAAACCAGTAAACTGCAATAAAAGATGCCTATGTTCAGCCCACTCAGTAAGGCAGCATGCTAAGGTACAGGCAACAAAAAAGTATTTCAGAAGTTTAAGGAGAAAGAAACTAAAGCTGATCAAGTGGCTATTCCAGACAGTAGAATGCTGCAGAAGAAAAGGTTCTTGACAGAGAGAAGGCAGGTGCTAGATAAGCAGACAAAACAGCGATGGTAATAGAGAGAGACACAGCCCACGAGGTAGCCAAGAACAAATCCATGGAGAGCAATTCTGAACTGGCTCCTGAAAAGAAAGAGGAGCCAGCATTGCAGGAGGATGGGATATCACTCCATCAGTCCTCCTTTTCTGGGTGAAAGGGCAGCCTGGGGCATTCTACATCTCCTGGCGTCCGGCTGGGGCCAAGGTCACACATCACAGAAGAGGCGACGACAGCACAGAAGGGGATTTCAAGGGAGGTGGGAGTCCCGCAGCAATGCACAGACACAGTGCTGTGCAGAGTTACTTGCAGCGGTGATGCAATGTATGATGCGCCTTGGTAGGACAGAGATGGCGGTCAAAGAAACACAGGAGATAAAGAAATACAGGAGATACAGAAGGTGGCAAACTGACGGGTGAGTGCCAAGAGGTCTGTGTCATGGCAGACCGTGTGCCTGAGTGAGGGGCAGCGCGGGCCAGGGCTGGTGTGGAGCTCTGCACAGGCTGTCTGGCCAGCCCGGATGCCTGCACTGCCTGTCCATCTGGGAGGGAGGTCAAATGGAGTCTCAGCACAGTGATGGTGTAACTGGGTTTGCCTGAGGGGAGGAAGCGGCACTCATTAAGTCTCTCTTTTCTCTACCCAGGCACCTATTTTTACAAAACTCTTAGGAATGTTTATCTTCGAGATCTCTGTTGCTAAATTTGGCTGAGAGTTGCCAGCAATTTCCAAAGCTGCTATGAAGGGGCTGCCACACAGTACAATTGTGTAAAACGATTTCCTTAGAAAGCTGGGTAAGAAGAGCTGATGGCTAGGGAGTGAACCTCAAGAAGCAGATCCCACAGATCTGAAGAAGTTGGGATCAGATCAGAAAAAAAATAAATCTCAAGATCTCAAATGAGATGATACTTGCAGGAAATTGTTTGTCATATGACCAGCACGTTTTCCTTCCAGCATGCAAGGATGGATAAAATGTGCTGTTTTGCATACGGTAAGAATTTTCTCAGTTGATGCTTCACTCAGATGAATGAGATGAGCTCAGACGAGTTAACACCTCTGAGTTATCATTTCAGGATGCCAGCTGTCCCCAGCAGACATTTCCACACCTGTAGCTCTTTACATCTTGAAGATGGTCCTTTTCCACTAGACTTGTGTTTTCTTCATTTTTTAAAAGCAAGAATAGGTTAGATCCTTCAGTTCAAGTTGCAGGCACTACAGAAAACCACCAGCTTACCAAAACACCACAGACTAGGACAGTCTGCCTGGATGATGGCAGCTTGGTGAAGGGACGTCGTCCTCACCTGACACACAGCTGGGCAGCCACAACAGATACAGATCGAAGAGAGGAATACACACCAAAGCATACCTACAGCATAGGTTGGAAAGATTCCTACTATCCAGTGTTGCTCTGTGGGAAGGGAAAGAAATGACGAAAGGCTCTTGCCCTCCTCAGTGGAAAGCTGGTGTTGGGAAATAAATAAAGGATTTTACTGGCCAGAGCAAAACCCTTATTAGAATCAGTCAATGGTAGTGCAGCCTAAGAGGTGACCCAAGAAAGCTACCAGCTCCAGCATTTTGCTCTGAAAAGGAAGGTTAGATAGGGGGCAGGAGTCAGAGGGAGTGCCTGGGTCAAGGGAAGGTTTAAGATGTGTTTGGATTTAATTCATCTTACAAAGAAACTATTTCCTGCTATTGAAGATAACTCCCTCCTGAACCCACCTGCCCACACACAGGCTGCAGGCATCCAGAAACCCAGCTGGAAGTGAAATGATGTGAGTAAAGTGTTTCCTCACCAGAAGGGCAATGGGTTAGGATGCCATTCCTTTCCAGGGCTACTGGATGGGACTGCTACTGCTCCATCAGTCTGCCCTCCTGGACAGCAAAGTTACACATCCTGGCTTTGCAGCCAGGGAATCAGAATCTGGTCTGTGAAGACCCACATACGAGCAAACAAGAAATCAAAAGTCTTCCTTAGAGACCAAGAAAACAGGTAAAAAAAGGCTGATAAAATTACATGTGTATCTTTTATGAGGATTAGCAAGAGAAACAAAATGCAGTGGTACTGAAAAAAGGAACTCCTTTCTCACAACCTCTCATTAAGCTCCATTTATGTTTTACCTCCACATAGTTTCCTTAGAAATTTTACCATTCTGGAAAAGTTAAAAATTCAAAGAAAATCCTTTCCAATGTTGAAGGCCCCAATGTGATTTCAAAACACTAATTCTATGTACCACCCGGGAGCAAACACATTTCCTGAACTGACCAAAATGTAGAATATGTAGGTTAAAAAAAAAAACAAAAAACAAAAACAACAAAAAAACCCAACACAAAAAAACCCACATGGAGTCTGACTGGCTCAACTCAATAACTTTTTACTGAAGTGTCTGCTGCCAAATGTACACATACACTTCCCCTAGCATGCGGTGTTCTCCTTTAACCCTTTGGGCACCCTTGTTCCTGATATTCTTGGGGTAAGTTTTCCCATTCTGACAGCAGCGTTGCCTTCCTCCTCTCTTCCTCATGTCCCGAACTGCAAAAAAAAATCACTTCATTGCTGTGCTCCTCTACAAGCACCAAGGAGAAAGAGCTCCAGTGTGTGAACTCACTCTGCCATGCTGCAATTTTAATTTGCATAAATTCATCCATTCATTTTAGCTAAAAGAAATCAACTCAATCTGAGAGCAAAGGCAAGCAGTGAGCACTTCCAGGATTCCCAATATAACTTCACCGCTCTCCCAGCCCCACTTCCAGAAATCTTGAGTCTTTCCCCACTGCATGCCCTATCAGTCTTTCAAAACTAGAGGAAATTGTCCACTTCTGATAGCACGAAGTTCATCACTAGCAGTGACATGAGAACTTGTACATTGCATCAGAAAAAAAAAAACAACAAAAAGAAAAAAGACACCCCCCCATATTAAAAGCTTTTAATCATCAACTCATTAACTAGTACAGGAGTCCTCTAATCCTCCCCTGTGATCTTTTATTTTATGAACTCTCAGTAGTGTGAAAGTGAAAGCTGCAACAGATCAACATTTCACCTCTGTGTTTGCCTGAGTGCCACTATAGTGAAATCTGTTCGTAAAATAATTCTTTCATAATGGAAAGCATTAGGCAATCTGAATGTATGGGTAGTGTAAGTCTTTCTGCAAAACATTAATAACCTTTGTCATTATCACTCAGATAAACATCTGTTAGGAAGAGTCTGATCTTGCCTTTAGGACATGGAGGACATTGATCAGACGACCTATCAAAGCTTCTTTCAGCCTTATTTTCCACACCTTTTGGCTCTTTGGCTGCAGGTCTTGCCAGGCCCAAAAGCCCAGAAGAGTGTGTGGGGTGGGGGTTTTCTTAGCTAAATCAAAGCTATGGAGTAAATTAGGGACAGAAATGCTTCCTGGCCTCATGTCCCTACCCAGCAACCAGTAGGGTGATGTGCCTAGATAACATGGCACTGGTTCAATTCCCACACTCCTCAGCTGTGTCGCTGGGAGCCACTCCTGGAGGCTAAAATGTCCCATAAACTACTGCTGTATTCCCACATGGCAGTTCTGTATTTTTCTCACCTGTCGGTTAGCTTCAATATACAATCCAAGAGTATTTACTCGGTAGCACAGTCCCTCTTTCATTAAATGGACGTAGCAGCGCACTTTTCCTTCATGAAGAGTTTCATTCATATCTCCTCTGTGATCATTCCAACAAGAGTTATCTGGAGCAGGTTTCAGCAAGCTATTATCTTCCTTTATGAAACTATAAATGTCTGGAGAACACACACATGCATGAAGTTAGACAGGATTTAATGAAATACTTTCTGAAGAGGAATACTATTAAAATACTGTTGCTGAAAGGAAATGTTTGCCTCACATCATCTGAATGGCTAGATACTTAGTAATCTTTAACAGATTTTATCACATGTAGTGAGCAAGGGCTTATTTTTATTCTGCAGGTGGGAATCAAGGGATCAGGACAGATGCAATGTTTTGCCCAAGGTCACACAAGGAGACACTGGAAATGCTAAAAATAACTTCCAAGATCTAAGATCTTGTCCAGTTCCCACTGCAAGGAGGTTAAGGCGTAGTCTGTTGCCCTATGCAGTCTTAGGAACTCCCTGTGAAAATTACATTTGTAAAAGTGCATTTACCTATATTGTATTCCAGAAGAAAAAAATACAGAGCACCTAGCTGATTTGCTCTTGATTTACACCAAAATAAGGGAGGACAAAACTATTTATATAATGCACAATAGTGTTTGAAAAAGAAATCTACTAGAATCTTTGCTATCATGAACTATAAGAGGCAAAAAAAAAATTCCCAAACTAGTATTGCGGCTAATTCTGTACTCTACCCAATAATTCAGCTGTAGCATGTGGGCTTTAAAACCTTCATCAAATCTTCTGATACTTGTACTTACCTGGGGATGCTTGTTCTTTTTTCTTTTGGTCCTCTTCTTTGTTGTCTAGTCCTTGCTGCACCGATGGAGGAGAGAACTGTTTCCTGACCAGATGTGGAATCAGTTCACTCCGGAGAGATGTGATTGTCCTGGGGAAGAAGAAGCACACATGAAGTCCGTGACACGAAAACTTAGATGTCTTCACTTTCTTTGCATAACATCATCAGTCATTTTAAACATTTTTCATGAGAACGAACCAAAATGCCAGGTACGCAACATATCTGGCACTAAGAAAATGTCCACTAGTCGCATGCTTCCTTAATGCATTAAAATATAAGGAAGATTTGAAATAAGGAAAAAGCTTCATCTTCAGAAGTAATTCCCTATATTTTAACAGAGATGCCTATAAATTGATATGGCATTACCCTGCAATTTGTGCTTGTGTGCAGCTGGAATGCAGAAAAGTACCAACATCCTAATGACAACAACTGAAATCCACTTTATATGGCTTAAAAAATAGCATCAATTGACAGGAAAAGACAGAATAAAGTGCCTACAGAGCAAAAACCAAAGCAGCTCCTTTTCTTTGTGACAAAAAATGGAAATGCTCAAGGTTATCTGAAATATCTGATCCACAAATGAAAATACTTATGACACACATTAATGATGTCCTCCTCCTCCTATGAAACATCAACACTTTAAAGACTCAGTTCTTTAACCAAGAGAAATCAACACATTTTAACAAGTTTACATGAGTTTCATGCTCTTTAGGTGCCCCAATCCAAAACACATCAGCCAACAGAAAGTTTCCAAAGGCTTCATCTGGCAATACACCCATCTTCCCTGCATACAGATTTCAACTTTCATCATATTAATTTTGACACCCCAATAATAGGAGGCAGAGAAATCACGAGGGGTTTGTGGTAAAGCAGGGACTTGACCCAAAGCCACCTATGCCTTCAACAAGGACCCTGATCACTAGATTATCTTTCCTCTTGCATTGATTTACACATAACAATGAATAAAAAAAACCCCACTCCCCAACAGACAAGTATCAGTGTAGAAAGTCTACTGTATAATGGCACTGTAACCCTGGTAATTTAATTTTGACTATTAAAAGATAATTTTCTTTTTCAATTAAGTACTTGAAAAAAAAACCAACCAAATAAATAGTTTTTAAAGTTGGAGTGCATGAGATGCAGTCTTAAAAGAGCTTTATTGTTGTTTCATTATTTTAACAATCTGCATTTAGTTACTGAACTGTGGATTATTTAAAATAGTGCTTGGGAAAATCATGCGGAAAATGAACTCAAACTTGGCCTGTAAAAGAGGAAGTGCTAAACTTCAGAGGAAGGATTGGGAGAACTTACACAGAGAACTTGGCTAAAGGAACTCAACAAATGATAGCCCGCAAAGAAAGAGGAGTTATTTAGAATGGAAGACAGCAAAACTAGGAACTAACTACAGGTTAAATTAAAGAAGGAAAGTATTAGAATGAGTCTCCTGATTTTGTTTGGCAAAATCTCCAGCAGAGCCGGATCTTAAACAGTGCAAACTTCAAGAAACATACAGCTCATAACCCGCCCAGGTGCCTGTTCAGGTCAATGACAGTGAAACAGAAAAAGGACCAAAACAGTCTTTCCTGTCTCTAACTTTGATGGGAGGATGTAGATGTGATCACCAGTTCAGATCTATGAACAAATAGTGTTTCCTCTTTCTTGACAAACTTTTCCTTCAGTCCTCAATGGTAGGTTGTGTCACATCCTCTGTCCTGCAGTGGGATGATCTAATCCATCCCGGAATCGAAATTTTGCTTTTATTTTTTATTACAGACAAGGAAAAGCTCTAGTCTTCAGCCACTCCTCCTTCCTGAAAATAAGATTATAATCACCTTCAGATAGCTGTATTTCAGGAACTAATGAAGCAAAACACTTCATTCTTTAATCACCAAATTTCTCCCTGCTAACCACTTACAGGCGCGCTCTGCCACAGCCGCCCTGGCCCCGCGCTCCGACACACGTGTGGCTGTGCAGATGGGCAGTTTACTAGCTTACAATGTTTGCCCGCAGCTGTGCCATTCAGCAATGATTTCCTGCTTGGGTTTTATACTCCATCCAAAAACGACAATCCTGTGTTTCCCTCAGAGGCTGGCCATGGCATTTATAAGATATATTACCTATAAAATATCCAAGTATTTGGCAGTCTTAAATAGTCTGATGCAGAGGACAACACAACACGGTAGGAAATGAAAGCACTGGAAGGGGGGAAAGACAAAGTTTTGCCTGGTTTTTGACGGTTTACTCTTTCTTGGCCAAACTCCTGAAGCTTTCCTGCAATTCTCTGAAGTGCTAGCCACATTACTTCAGCAAAGATGGGAGTAAATTCCTGGGTCATCCATAAGATGTGGCTGAGAAACCCACCCTTCTTACTGGAAAAGGAAAAACAGGAAGGTTTGCCTTTGCTTGCTGTTTAAGCAGAATTCATATGTGACATTAAAGGAATTTGCCTTTGGAATGTATCAAAAAATAAACAGTAAGGCACTCAGTGACAAAAATTTGAGAATTTTTTGTGACAGATCTTGCAAATGTGGATATATGAAGTGATAGCGTGAGAATATTATCTGACTGTCAACAGCAGGGGAAACCAAACATCTGGCTGGGACTAGGAAAGGAATTTAAATCAAAGGAGGGATAGGACTGAAGACCCTTCATCAAGAGAGAAAAAAATTCGCAGGAGATCGGAAGAACCAACTAACTTGTAACCTAGATTCAGAAAACAAACCAAAAAGGTTTCTGGTGTAGTGTGTTAAAAATTCTTGAATGATCAAGTCTTGAACTACACATGCCTACACTAAGAAGAAATTAGTGTAAGACTGTGTATGCTGAAGACAGCAGGCTTTTTTATTCTCTTCAGGTTTTAAAACTTGGAATCACCCTGGTTTCTAAGCTTGCTATTTTCTTTAGCACCAAGAAGTAAGAATGAAATACCCACCGAGATCAACATAAGGAAAAACCTACTATGACCAGGAGAAAGAAAGTGGGAAGGTGGGCAGAAGGAGAGGAGGGCACACAAAATTTTGGCAGAAATCCAGTTCTAAGTCAAATCAGAGTAACCATGCTCTGACACCTCACAGGAAAATCCAGAAGGCAGAGAAGATAAAAAGGAACTTGCTTTTGAGCAATATTTGCCAAAATAAACATCCTTTCATAAATTCCAGCTCAAGTGAGGAGCCTTTTCTGTGATCTTTCATTCCCCAGAATTTGAAGTGATATCTGTCTGTTTTCACCTCGACAGAAAGTAGTAGGTTTTCAATTAAACAGCCGAAGATTGAGAGTGCCATTAAATTGCTGCTTGGAAAGGAATGGGGGACTAATCCCTGGAGCACCTTACATGGCTTCAGTCTGACGAGAACAATGGCAGATGGCAGCAATTTTGAAAGGCATCAATTCTGATCACATTTTAAGCATACAAAAATCAGAATTGTATCTGGCATGGAATCCTCCATTCACACAGCGGTCACAACAAAGGGGGATGTTGGCAAGAGACAGTGCATACATGGGGGAAATTGAGACAAGAGGGCAAGTGAAATTCATGGTGCATGTACAAGAAACAGATGGGAATTCAAAAGAAGACAAAATTTTTTTAAAAAAGGAACCCTCTAGAAAAGTCTGTATTAAATGTGCTCAGAGCACACTTCAGTTGCTAGCCGTCAGCTCCGCTGACTGTAGACTCAGACCTAGGCACTACAAACCTAGGATATTCAGGGTTAATTTTATTTAAAACCTAAAACATTAAGGTACAAAAATGAATACTTGGTTAAACTACTGTAACTTTACCAAGTACTATCACCATCAGAGAGAAACCAGTACCATGTCTGTAGAATCCCTTTATCCTCGGACCCTGTACACTATGATGTCTTCACAGTGTTCCTGAGATTTTTGCATGACAGCAAGCACACAGATAAGGTTTGTGCTGAATTAAAAATTTTTACCCATGAAGAACATTTGGTGAAAATACCCTGGATCTTTAAGTTTCATATTTAAACACAGTTATGCAGAAGTTTTTGGTGAGTTTTAACCACAAATGAAATTAGAACACTCTGTGATATGGCAGAATTAAGTTCATATCTATGTATATTATATTATATTGTATTATATTACATTACATACATTACAGCCCAGAGATGGCCAACTTTTACTTCTTGCTGAAATGCAACTGCCTCTGGGACGAAATGAAGTTTACTGAAACTTTAGTAAGAAATGAAGAACAATGGAGCCAACTGAAACACAAGAAAAGTTTTGCGGAAAAAACCCAAAAGTTGACCACCTAAACTTAAAAAAGAAAAAAAATTCACACTTATGCTTCATTGGGCTCTTAGACATATGTATTGCTGGAGACCGTGTCTTTCGTATGACACAGAAAATAACGGTTCTGACCAATGCTGGTAAAGAAAATCATCAAATATTTTATAATAATAGAAGAGCCTATTTAGGTTTAAGTTTAGGTGGCCTTGCAAAAGTCTCGGTATCAGGAGGTGCTGTTTGGCTTGACCCATAGCAGGAGCGGGAGCATCCACAGCTTTTATTTCCTGCAGCTAGTTCTCACCAGCTTCAGACACCCTGAACACAACTGTCAGTTCCATTTACCGGCTGTCATTCATTTTCATTTTCCAAGTTTAATGTTAAACACCATAAAACAGTATTAATGAGTATTAGCATTTTAATATCCTCCCTGTTTTATTAATCTGTGATGAAGCATGAAATCTACCATTGCTGTCAGCACCCACCTGTGAAATCTGCTGTTACTCTCCATGGGCTAGTTGCAGGGGGTCTCCCTTGCTATCATTATTAGCACAATCACCTACATCTACAGGTGCAGTGTTTGTGATTCTCCACTACAAACAAGCAGATTATTAGCCCTTTTATACCTACTTTTGCCTTTTTTTTTTTTTAAAACAGCTTAATGTTAGCTCTTGTACAACAATGCAAGCATATAGTGGGTTGGGTTCTGATCTTAGCTCCATGGCCTTCAACAGAGATTCTTCAGATCACATCAAAAGGAGAACATGAGGCTGCATTTCAGACTGGTGCTCATAATTAACATTAGAAATGTATACATAAATACAACTAAACAAATCCTAAGGCACTTCTAGTTTTGGCCAAAAAGAAGTTGCATGTTTATGCAGAACAATAAAGATGTAAGAAACAGGGAGGGAAGGAAAAAAAAAAAAGAAGAGGGTGTGTTAGAAGAAAGAGAAAAGTTAATTCTGAACCCTGTAGGTACATAGTTCATGGTTCTCATCGCTTAAAGGATAAAGCCAAATAACATTTAAAAATTCCATGTAAGCTGGGAGTTCTCTTGTTGAATCTCAACGTTATTTTCTCCTGATCCTTTGATGGAGATTAAAAATTTCCATGTGAATACAAAGAAAGAAACAACAGTTACTCTCAGATTTTTTTCCCCAAGCATTTAATGCTCCAAACTAGAGCAGCCAGCTACCATTCCCATCTCCTCCCCCCTCCTTAAAGAAAAAAAGTCAACTCACTTTGAAGAAAAGACAAAACAGGGTCAGGGCAAGGGGGATTAGGGAAATGATATTTATATCATGGACCAAATTAAAATGTCAATGCAAGAGGCAGGCAAACAGCCCTTGCCACATATATACACCAGGCATGTTTCCTCAAGGAAACAGGAAAGAGATTTGAAAAGAGTTAATGCAGTCCTGAGTTAATACCACCTGCCTCAGACTCAACACCACTTAAAAGACAGTGTTTGGGTCCATTTCCCACAATGCGGTTTTAACAAGCACAATGGAAAAAGCAATTACAGGCCTTTTCCCCTTCTTCTCACCGATTCACTACTAAAAATGCTGGAATTTCTGAGACATGCTAAGAATGTGGAGAAAGCAGACAAGGACTACTTACAAAAGGAAAAAGTATCAAATGATAAATTTATAGGGTGTGCTGGGTGTGCTGCATCCCAGTAGAAGGCTCATTCTACCTTTATGTCTTGCAATAATCTTTTCATCTTTGTTTGGTGTACCCAAGACTAATTATAATACAGGAAAACTCCAAAGTACCCAGACAAGCCAATAAACTACCAGGCAATTACTCATGCCTAATTCAGTAAGCCCCAACCCTAATCACAGCATCAAACAGATGTTATTTCTTGCTGTGTTCTATTTGCCCTCTTCTACTCTCAAAATTTCTAGCACGAAAAGAGTAAAAATATTTCTCGTCCCCCCCAGTTTCATATTAATTACTTATTTGTCAGTGTCTCTTCTTATTTTTGGAGCTAAAAGCCTACAGAGAAGGCAAGGAAACCTTGAGAAATGTTCTACTCAAAGGTAATTCCACATGACTGCATTTGTGCTTCATTTGTCTTTCCATACTATTTTCTAACTGAAACCTTGAAGTCTGACAGCAACCTACTCCTGACATTCATAAGAGCGTGCGTGACAGTAGTTCAAAAGCCACTGCAGAACAAGACGGTATAACTGCACAGCTTTGCTTTACAGGCTCAAGTTTATGAATGACTTCCTAAAACTGCAGAATCACCACTGAAATCGCCGCAACCTGGATGATGGAAAGAAAGCAGAAGAAGATATGCAAATGACAGTCATAGACACCACAATGCAGAGAGGATCCAGATCAAAGTATGGAAGGGATAGTATGGACGCAAACCACATAAAAAGCTGTTCTCAAGTTCCACCAAGTCTGGATGCACTTAAAGGAGCAGGGATCTAACTTCCACTTCTGCCAAAAAACCCTCTGGGAAACAAGGCAGCTTTCTGAAACAACGACCACAGAACTTAACAATCC
>Ga0181612_114095_pt1 | contig 14801 bp, 6 predicted proteins | sample HoacroProtozoa21_FD_119630 | JGI IMG/M metagenome (GOLD analysis project Ga0181612, IMG submission 119630) | Hoatzin crop microbial communities from Cojedes, Venezuel. Combined Assembly of Gp0051906, Gp0051904, Gp0051908 | reverse complement strand
TGTTTCATGGGTATTTTCTTGTTGGCACCTGATACCTCAGGCGCCTCCAGCTCCCTTCCACAAGATTTCTTCACTTCCCAAATAACGCTCAGACTTAAAATTATTTCACCTAGCATGGGGAAATTTAAATTTAAATTTAAATGTTTTTTCATTACTTTTACAGATGGGCACTGATACACTCCATATAGTAAATAGTAAGTAAAATAGCTCACAACCAAAAGCTAGGTTGCTGATTTTCAGCGGATAATGTGTGGACAGCGTTTAAAGTCCTTAAATTTTTTGGTTGAGGCTCCTTTGTAATTTCCATTACTTATATTTTAGGGATCACACTGTCACAACTCTGATTGGTAGGTTAGATTTTAGTGAGACAACTTTCTCTGTCACCAAGATATCACTTTCTACATCAGGAAATAGAACACTTTTTATTTATTGGTTTTCTGTTCTATGTACCCTCTTGTATAAATGAGATTCACCAAACTATCCTTTTTGTGTTTTCTTTTTTTAAACTTTTTGAACTGCTTTAAGAAGATTCATTATCTAGTCTGGGTGCATATGTACCGTTGTCTATCGCTCATGCTATTAAGAACAGTGCAATACCAACTAACCTGAGAGAAGGCTTTTCTTGAACCTATTGAAGTTAACGGGAGTTTTGTCATTCACTTTCATGAAGCCATGATTTCACTGCATTTGGAAAGATATTTTCTCTCTCTCTGAGATAATGGTTCTATCTGTCATGACAGAGTAGATCTAATAAATAATAGTGGGAAACTTGCTTGATGAAGAACTGTCATTTTGAAGTAAAGAGTTTAGTATTAAAATGCATTTATGCAGCTAGGGAATTCTATTTGCTTTGTTCAGAGATTAGATTATTTGAAATATATTCATAAAATTTTATTTTCTCCAGGATCTTTAATGACTAAAAATATATATGATTTCTTTCAGTGGGCTAATTATTATGCAACTTAGTAAAAAGTTATTATTATTTCAGTTGGCATTAAAGGATATTCAGATATTCAGAAATCAAACAGTCAGACAATGAAATTTTATCGTCAATCCCATGTAAGTGATTGCGAAGTCTATCACTGGCTATAGGAAAACTGTGAAAGAGGAAACCATAAGAACTGGAAACATTTTGCCTCTTGGAATGGAAAATTTAAAAAGATCATTGAAAGCTTAGAGGACAAACACTTTGTAATAGAAAGCAACTGCTGTTATTCTCTTGACTAGGACGGTGTGAAGAGCTCTGGTTCGGTTGCTGATAGAGAAGCCACTTTCAAAACACTAAGTCAACAAATGCAAGAAAGCAAGAAATTAATCACTGACATTATCTTTATTACTTCTGAGCCAGACACATGTTGCTGCATATAATTTTATGCCAGTTTTTAACACCATGCAGAAGGGAAATTTGGGAAAAGGCTGCATGCACCAGGTTGCAGAGTGGATGCCTAAAGTGATGTGTATTCAGTTATGCTACATGTAACTCAGTATGGTGCTGAACTATTTGGTGATGGGTTGACGGCTGGACTTGATGATCTTAAAGGTCTTTTCCAACCTTAACAATTCTATGATTCTATGATTCCATGATTCTTTGATTCTATGATTTATGTGTAGCTCACAAAATCCACGTTATATCTTTACCTTACCCAATAGGTTCATCTGTCCAAGAACGGGGAATTCCTAAACATAGCCAGTAGTTAAATAATTTTATTTTGCCTAGAATACCAGTGGGAATGGATTAATTAAAAAAAAAAAAATGCAAAGGAGATGATAGAATGTAACCTTGTGTTATGGTTTCAGCAAAAGAAATGCACTGAAATGACACTTTTTGCTAAAGTCAAATTAATTCACATCTTCTACTGGCACCAGTCTTGTAGTAGGAGCTCATTTTAACAACTCAGCATGCCCAGGGGAAATGCAGGTATATGAGTCACCTGAATGACACAAAAATAGCAGATGTTCAGTGCATATCTAGCCTCTTTATTCTGTCCTATTCTGCTCAATAATTTAAAATAAATAATTTTAAATCAAAGCAAGCCATTTTGCAGTTTGTACATCAGACCATAACAACTGCTTCCTCAGATGCAAAGATATAAGACCAAAATCTGTGCTGATTTCTATATTAATCTATTTCTAAGATTTATTACATATTCCCTGCTACAGCATTATAGTTTCAGGGAACTGCAGCATAGAATTTGATTCCTATCACCGTGGCCGTACTTCTATGCATTGGTAAATTCTTGACCCTTAAAATTCAATGGAAAATTTCAGTGCATGTTTTCTAACAAAAAATATCTGTGTAAAATACATTCACTTACACACATGTAGGGAATTTGCACAGCACTTGCTCATCTTTGTTCTGTCCCACCATCTTATGACAATCTAGGGCAAAGGCCAAAGAATCAAAGTGTCCTAGATTTTTTTCCTCATGAATATACCCCTTTTACTTTCCTAGGTTCATACCAACTTTGTAAAAGATACACATCTCCAATCCAGAGCTCTGCATATTTTTCATTTGTTATGGTTTGTGCTGGGTAGTAGAACCTAGGTGCATACTGAAACTTTAGTGAACACAGAGGATTATTTTCCTGTTTCTCTGTATGCAGTGTTCACAAGCTGTTTTCTATCCACCTCAAAGCATGAAATACACCCCCCTGGTTGATCTGTGTTATTGGCTTCCAGTTCAGAGGTAGACTGTCACAATGACTACATGCTTGCTGAATGTTTCAATATAGAAGTAGAATTAATGAATGAACTTCATTCTGGAGGAGATTAAGACTAGTCGTATGTTATATACCTTTAGAACAGAAGTTTACATATTATTAACTTACAATTTAAGTAGATTTTACATACTGTTCACGTAAAAAATTGGATTGGAATAGGAGAAGGTCAGTTCATTGAAGTGTTTAGTGCTGAAATCCTATATTAATTTTCAGGTTCTTACTTCCTACCAGCATCATCTAGTTCCCTGCACCAAATGTTTTCAGTGGTTCAAAGCTGTCTATAAGCACCTTTATGGGCCTACTAGGTGTCAGGACAAGTAGTATGCAAATTAGAAAGAGCTGGTAGCTTAGTATGCTCTCAAAATTCTAGTCCGTGGAGATGAAAAGCTTCCAAAAACCAAAGGAAAATGAAGTAAATGGAGATGCTATGGGAATTCAATTAAAAAATCACATTCTGAAGCAAAACACTAATGTAGACACAGTGATTCACAAATACACATATGAATATATGATTTTCACACTTTCTTACTGAATTATTGCAACTACAGAGAGAGAGAGAGTTCAGTGAATAACTCATGGAAGCATTTAAAATGAAAGATAGTGCACAAAAGGATGCAATTTTTGGAAGATAAATTATTTTTTATAATCAAATAAAAATTATGACACCATGAACTTTCCTTCAAAAATTTAGAAATGTCCAAAGATGTGTTTCTGCATTTCAGTACACATTCTGCCTAAAATATAAAAAAATGTTATATTTAAAAGTTATCTTCCATCTGAGTACCTGTCTCTATATTGCACATTTTTATACTTTCTTTCATATTTTTTATTTGAATTCTACCACCTATAAAGTTCATGCAAATGTATTTCCTCTGAAAGAAAATGTTTTGCGGAGTTTTAAGATTAGACGTCTTAAAAGTTCATAAAAGCGTGCTCTAGCTAAAATAAGAAAATATACTCATGATCAAATGGTTAGGATTAAAGAAAGACAATTGATAATCACAATTAATTTAATATTATTTACCAAAAGGGAGATTTCTTAATAAGAACTTATTGCTTTATTTGATGCATTTGTTATGTGAAGTCATGTAGATCTCTATTTTGAATATGTTGCTGCTGAAAAAAAGAAAAACAAGATTTAAAGTAAGTACTGACTCAGCTAGCAACATTATGATCTACTGATATTAAAACTCACATGAGTTTTCCAGACTGAAGTAATTTCTTCGAATTTTTACTTCAGATTGATGTAATTTAAGTTTGTGTTTTCTAAATTTGAAAATTTTTCCTTTCAAATAGAAAAAAGGAAGTAAATACTATTCTCTTTTTTTGGGGGAAGGCTTTTCTGATGACCTTGGAACGGTAATTTAGATGTCCTTAGGACATGCTCTCATAATTTTTTTCCAAGTGTAGTCATTAGAGAGTAGTTGCCAGATGATAAGGAGCTCTCAGAAATATCTGTTTGAATTCTATTTTAGATTTTTTCATCCTCTATTTAACAGCAGGAAGACATTATTATTCTGAAGCTTTCATTGCCTTTGGAGAAGCCATGACCCATATTGAAAGAGGTAGTATACTCATAAAAAAAAGAAACAAATCTACAAACTCCTTTAATTACTAGAATTATTGAATTGATCTGGAAGACAAAGAAAAGGCAGTAGATACTTTCAGAATTGTCTGTAACTTTGCCAATTTTCTATGTAGTGCTATTTTTTAAATTGTTGAAAAGAATTATAGGTATTTTCTATCAAGAATTGGAAACCTCCAGGTGTGCAGGAGACGTTGGAAGAACACAAGAAATATCCCGCTGAATCAAACCAGTCCTCCCTTTAGCCCAGAGAGGTGTCTCTGACTGTGGTAGTAAGATGTGCTGTTTATCTTGACCACTTTCTGCTGTAGATTTTCCTCATGCTCCCAGTGCAAATTCTGTACTGGGACTTTCACTAGTCTTTTTATGATCACTTTATGGACTTGTTTTCCATGAATTTATTTAACCCATTTGCTGAAATTTCTGATACTGCCTGCTTTCATGGTGTCCAGAGGCAGTAAGCTACAGAAGTTCTTTTTCCACTATGTCAAGAACTCTGACATATTTGTTCAAATTAAATTTTTGATACTTTAACAGAATGCTTCCAGTTCTGTTTGTGAACAGCTAATCAAGGCTCTTCATGACTTAGTAAACCTCTGTCATAATTGTCTTCAATTTTTTTCTCTCTGAATTGAAGAGTAGCAGCCTATATAGTACTTCCTCACAAGGCAACATCTTCACTGCTTATGTTGCTGTTCTCTGTGCTTTCCCTAACTATACTACGTCCTTCATAGAATGTGGAGACAAGAACTACAAAAAATGGTGAAATGGTTTTACCTCTATAAAACTTCAAAGTGCCCACACCTTGTGTACTACAGTGCCTTCATGAGGAATGGCTAAAAATGCAGGGATTCTTCATGAGTCTATGGTTTCAGGGCTGTAACTGTTATTTCTGTGTTCAGTATCATGTAAGCATGGTATAATTTTCTTTGCCTGTATGTGTACTTTATCCAAACTGAGGCTCATCTTTTAGTTCCCTCAGTTTTGTAAAGTCCTTGTGGATTTCCTTGTCATCACCATGCCGTTTGATTATCCAGCAGAGCTTAGTATGATCTGCAGAGTTGCAGATTTATTTGTTTACTCTCTTTCCCAGATCATTAACGACCATGTTTTCAATGTTTTATCATGTCTGATTACCCAATTTTCAAGACCAGATAAACAAACCATGACTGTCATGCCGACAGGTGGAATTTGAGCTGGATGACCTCCAGAAATCCTCTTCAGAAAAGTCTTCTCTCGTTTTGGGAATATAGCCAGGGCCAGCACTGATTCATTGCATGCTAAATAGCATATTACTTTAATTTTTATATTCTAGCGAGCAATATTTTTAATATTATTTCATTTTAATAATCCAATCACTAGACAGATATTTCCTCTTAATACTGCAATTTATTTTCTTAAAGGTCAATGTCAAGATTCTTCTTTGTTTTCAAGTTGCCAGCAGCCTGTTGCAAGGAAAAAAAAAAAAAGAACAACAGTATCGAAATACACCCATATAACACTGACATCAGAGAAAGAGTTGCTGTTCAAGGATCACTAATTTGGTATACACTGCATAACAGGAAATAAATTCCTAATAATCCATAGCTCAATGCTTCATTTTTTTTTCAATGATTGAGAAGAACAGAAAAATCAATAAGGTTCTCATTCTAATGCTACAATTCAAATTTTTAAGGCAAGTGCTTGTTATGGACTTGATTAATGCTGATACAATTCTTTATTTCTCATATATTCACTGCTTTTTCAGAAGACAACTGGAATATTTTTAAGAAAGTAATCAGAGCCATCTGCTATCTGCTTATGAAATACAAATCATGTACATGGCAGTCAGAAGTTGATGAATAGATCAAGCGTCCTTCACAAGATGTCTTCTTTATTGAGAGGAAGAGATATTTTGTCTACAAATATGAGAAATGTTTTCTGAGAGAGAGGCAAAAATAATTTCTGCTGCATGCATAAAATGCTGTTCTTTCATCAGAAGATACCTGTGCACATATTAGTGAAAGCTGATAGAAGTGGCTATTACATTTAGTGAGTCATTAATCTACAGGTATGTGATAATTAGCTCCATTATGATTCACTTTTTTTTTTTTAAGTATTTGTTGTGTTTCCTGCAAAGCTGCTACTTTGAAGTAAACAAATAACTTCTAGGGAACAAGTAGTTTCCTAAAGAGTTTGGAAAATTTATTTCTTGAAGCTGAACACACATAATATAACGCTGGTTATTTTTATGTGAAAAATGGAAGAGTATTAAAGGAAGATTTGTTGAGCCATCTTATTTATTTTAAAATAAAACAAAATACAAAACAAAAAGTTCAGATGTTCTCAACTAAATTTATAACTATGTGGCACTCCTCAGTTTATTCTACTATGTTTCTAAACACCCTGAGATATTTATACTTCCTTCAAGTAGCATAAATACAATAGTTTGGTCAATCTTTTTTTAATACAAAAACATAAAAATAAATGTATACAAATTCTTAGATTTTTGATAACTAGTCTCATTTTACTGGATCTTTACCATAACAAGAAAAATTCCAAGTTACTTTCTGCACTGCTGACGAAATTATCTGGAAATTTTGAAAGCTGCAGCTGCTACTGACCTGTCTGTGCCTTCTAGAAGGTGTTCTAAGTATTATCAGGTAAGAAAATAAGTGATTTTTTCAACCATATGTGAATTAATTCCATATGATTGTAAAGGTGAAGTGATTTAATTTAGTTCAAATGATAATAACTAAACAACTGATGTATAAGAATAATTGTTTTTAGAAAAATGTGCTTTATACATAATATTATCAACAGAAGAGTAGGCAAACTAAACAGTATTTATCACACAGATTGGAATTCCAGAATACTTGCTTATGTTCTGTAATATTATCTAAAGATGTCTTAAAAAGAAGATTTATTAAACAAGTAAAGTCTATATTAAGAGAGCATTACAATTTTGAAGCATATGTTACTGTGGACTGATTTCTGTCAAGCCTAAAATGCAAGGAATAAAATCTGATGTGATACATCTTAGTACTTATGCAATAACCATATAAAAGTCTGTGGATAGTTTCAAGGGACATATAGTCATCTAGTCACTTTGAGGAATACACAGTGTTTGCATTATTATTGAGAGGGTAGTCAAGCACTGGAAAAAGATCCCCAGGAAAGTGGTCATGGCCCCAAGCCTGTCGGTGTTCAAGAAGCATTTGGACAACACTGTTATATCTTTGGTATAACATTTAGGACATGCTGCGTGGATTCAGGAGTTGGATGCAATGATCCTTGTGGGTCCCTTCAAACTCAAGATAGTCAGTCTATGATTCTACGATTTTTGTTTCCATCTTTGGTACAGATACCCATTCAAAGCCAGCTGTGTATTTGAAGAGCTAAATGCAATCTTAAGTATATAACTTGACAAAAATTCTATCTATTGTCTGGTTAGACTTTGTTTTTTCGCTCTGGAGAAGAATATGCTGAACCCTACTAGTGAAAACTAATGGTCCCCCACAGTGAGTTTTAGGAGCATGAAAAAAACAGGGATTGCTGACTAGAACATGAAAAGTGGGACAAGAGTACAAAGGCTTAAAAGGATCTTGCAGATCATAAAGGAAACAGCAGCTGTGGTCCGAAACCCTGACTTTCAAAACTTCAGTATCAATGACAGCAGTCTTACAGCTGCAGTGTTATAAAAGGAATAGGAAGTGATATACAGGTGAAGAAATAGCTCATTTACTCTGGACATGTTGACAATGGCCTTTCACATGGAGCTGCACTATGACAAACTCTGCAAAGCGATGATCTTACAGGCTTAAAGAGTGGAAGAGGATACACAATGTTCCCTCAAGGAAATAATTTTTCAAAGTGAGTCTGTACAGGATGACAGAAACTTTAGAGCTCCTACTGAAAACCAGACAAGGGTTTCAGGATGGGTTTCATCTTGTCTGACTTTCTCCCTGTCTTAGCCTACTGAGTTGACATCACTTGAGTAATCAGACATGTTGCGAAGTAGTTGTTAGCTTCTGTTAGGTGAAGCACAATTAGGAAGGTGAATAAAACCCTGCCAACACATAAATGGTAGAAACAGCAGAACTGAATTTGTACAGGAATATTTGCACATTGACTCACTACACCCATCAAAAAGAAATATCTTGAAGCAGTCTACCAACAAGTAAAGATCAAACAATCTGGAAGATGCTCCCCAAGTTGTAAAGCTTATCCATCCTCCACCATCCCAGTGGGGCAGCATGACTTTGTCTTCAGGGGTACCTGGCCACCTCCAGAGGTTCCTGAGACCAAGCTTGTGTAGCCAGAGCCACCACACTCAGCTCCTGTGTCCTTCCAAACTCTGAAGACTAAAACAACCATAAGCAAGAAAAGAGGAAGCAGAGACGGCTACTTTTCTGTAACTTTGTAGTATTTTTTGCATTATTAATCACTCTGTCACAGAGACAATACATTTTAGAACTCATTGACATAGATCCAACTACTGAGGAGTAGTTAATATGTATTTAGCTCATTCTAACCTAAATCATGATACTCCTTCAAAACAGGAATTTTAAAAAATGTTTTATATATACTCTTATTCATAACTACACTGCCATGCATATACACACGCACACATGTAGATATATGTGAATTCCATAAGTTATGACTTTATAATAAATGACTTTTAAAAGACATTGTTCTGAGCATTCACTCTGATTCCCGTAAATAATGACAAAATACTGAAAGCTGAGGTTTCCATATGTTCAAACATATATATGATTATCTTCAAGCAACTGCGCAAGTGCTTTCAAGATTTTGGTTTCAATTACTGATATACTTGGCCGTCCTATGTTTTACCATTCTTAAGTAAAAAAAGGAAGTTGTTTTGTTTTGTTTCGTTTCGTTTCGTTTTGTTTTGTTTTATTTTTATAGCAATCTCTTTACCATCCCTATCTTTCAATGCTAGAAAACAACCAAAGTACTGCATCAGTACTAACAGCCCAGTTCTAATCTGATAACACAAACTAGTACTATATACTAGCAATAAACAGAGATGGATTCCTTCAAATAATTCAGCCCACTACTAATTTAAAACTGACTTAGCTGTAAATTAGATTAGATTACTCTTAGTAGTTTGACACACTCTTTAACACCTGTATGTTAAGCACACAGCAGGTTTAATATTTCATTGCGTTTGGAAACCTATCAAAACAAAGATTTAACTTAGATTTTTATTAAAGTAATTTAACAAAAAGTAGCAGTTCAGGGAAAGCATTTTGGAACTGCAATTTAATATCATTAAATTACATGTGTACAAAAGTCTCGCTTAGTTTTAAAGCCATACACATCACCCTAAAAAAAAATGATCATTTTGCTCTAAGAGCACTAAAACTTATGAAGTCTGATGTTCTATGTCCTTACATCTCTCCTGACTGTAGTAAACTTGTTTTACTGAACACAGATATTACATTATTTTCCCCCATGGTAATCTGAGTTTCCTTAGCTTTTTCTTCTGCTTCCTTTTATAGCCCACAAATAACATCTGGGCAAGAAACATTTCAGTTCTTTGGCTGTTATGAACCAATCACATGCTTTCTGGTCAGCTGAGATACAAAAGGACCAACAGTTCAGTTTGAACTTTGAAATAAATATGCATTTAAAAATAACCTCATGGGCTGCAGTGCAGTAGAGCTTTTATAACTACAAAATACAAGGATGCCTTGAAGCTTTGCAATCCCGTATAAGGTACCATACAAGGTTCGTTACAGGATGCATACCTCAATTTTCCTGTCATGTTAACGTGACAGGTCTCATACATGAACTGTTTTTCTGAGCAATGAATTCTTTCCTTGCTACCACAAATACGATAAATTTAGACAGCATTTTCTTGAAAATTACTGTTTATTTTGCTTAAAATTTCAGTTTCTAATGCCATATATACTGCTCATCGTTGTTTTTTTTTTTTTTTTTCATATTTTCAGAATATTAACATTGGAGCTAGTATAATCTTATTTTGGTTAAGCTGTTTTAAAGTTTGCATAGCTCTGATGAAGTGCTATCACTGCACAGAGAAATTGTTGGCTATTTCATACTAAAAAATATTGGTTCAGGATTGTCTTATGATTCTTCATGCTTTCTACGGACTTTCAAGTTTCTAAACAAAACTAAGAAAAAGTAATGCAAAAGAATACTTCAGGTATTTAGAAATATCATATCTGAGAAAAAAGACTTACATTTCTGGTGAATTAATACAACTACAAGAAAAATAACTTTTCTCTATCCTGATTGTTTTATTTTTGTCTCTGTCATTTATTTATCTACACACCCATATATATATGAATATAGCATATTTAAAATATTTTGCAAAACCAAGATATTTTTAGCTGGTGACTCATATTGCATAACAGTGTTGTTGGTACCTTTGGACTGTTACCGTTATCATGCAGCCAGACCACCTCTTTTAGCAGCCCTCTTCTGCTTCTTCGAAGTAAACAGAGTTTCGGACAGGATCTTAATAGTCTTCTTTCGACAACCTAAATTCACTGAAGTCACTGCCAGAATTCACTTTTGAATTCCTTTTTTCAGTTGTATCACAGAAAAAATTATAACTTATCCTGTACAACCCTGGAGTGGAGTAATTTAATGCTTGCTAATTCTCAGTGCATACTACCCACAGCACAGGAAAAGTACAGTTGGAGAAAATATCCTTATAAACTCTACCAGTTATGTGTCCCTTCCATCAACAGCTGAATGTGATATGGTAATTCCTGGCAGTGTAACAATGTTAATAAGAATATATTTTTTTGCTAGGTCTCAGTATTTTTTTTTTCTTTTATCACCATTCGCTCTGTGTTTTTCCTGCACAATAATCTAATGGGAGTTTTCTGTAGACCTCTGGTCTGGTAGATATCAAGACAAGGCTGCTCAGAAATATGGTTTACAAATATTGGGTAGTGAAACCAGAACATTAAAGCTAAAGAAACATAAGATGAAGATTTAAAAAGTAATAAAATTTTAGTTTCCTCAAAATTCCGAACTTTATTCTGCTTCCCAGTTAAGAGTTCTTTTAGTCTATATTTTTTCAAACTCTTTACCAGGACTAGAAAAAGAGTAGTCGGACTGCCCTGGGTATGGCTGGGATGAAGTTCATTTTCTTTATGGCATCCTGTATGGTGCTGTATTTTGGATTTGTGGTGAAATCAGTGTTGATATATCAATGTTTTAGCTGTTGCTGGACAGTGCTTACATGGTGTTGAGGCTTGCTTTCGTTCTGAGTCTGTCCTCACAGTGAGAGGGACAAGATTCTGGGACGGGACACAGATGGGACAGCTGACCTGGATTGACCATGGCATATTATGTCATGCTTAACAATAAAACTGTGGGGTAGTCTTTCCTAGTTCCTTGGAGACCAACCAGGCATTTGTCTGTGGGTGGAAGGTGCCTTTGCACCACTTGAATTTTTTGGTTTTGAGGTGAGTTCTTTTTTCTTTCATTTTCTTCGCTTATTAAACAGTCTTTTACTCAACCCAAAAGTTTTGATGCTTCTGTTCTTCCTGCTCTCTCGCCAATCCCACTGGGGACAGGGGAAATGAGTGAGTGGTTGGTGGGCGCTTAGTTACTGGCCAGGGTCAACTCACTACAAGGCCTTAGAAAAAACAGTCATCCTGGGACAAATTGCTAAATATTAGAAATTCTCAGGGATTGTATCTTTATATCACCTATCTACTTACTGAAGTTTCTTCTAACATAAACCTGCCAAGTGTTATTAGAAGAATAATGTATAAAATTAATTGACTTCAATACATTTAATGTAAGTGTTTAGAGTTTAAAAGTTTATTTTATGTATCTATAGATCTATGCATATATACAGAAAAACATCAACATAAATATCTTTCAATTTATTAAATACAGCCTGTCAGATTAAAATGCAATATTGCACTGTAAATGTTAAACATTTATTCCACTATAAATGTTAAATGTTAAAATTTAAAAATAAATGTTTTTTCCTAGTTTTAAGATTTGGTATGTGGTGGAGAACAAACATACTTACAAAATAGATACACAAGGAAAGCAAGAATTTGAAAAGTTATTCTTATTTTTCCTGACAGGAAAGAAAAGAGATGGGTAAGGTATGTAGACACCAAAACTTTAGTGTAAAAATAAACACACAAAATCTCAAGGACATTGGGTTATTGTGCCTACATGCGTGAGAATTTAAATGTGTATTTATCTTTTTCAAGGTACACCAGTATATAGTTGAAAAGCAAATAATGCTAGAAGCCTGCTGCATGACCGATTATCACCAAAATAATTGATGCAAATACAAAGCTGCCAAAGACATGGGTACAAAAGTCTGTTGCAAGACCATTTTGGGACAATAAACTAAAATATGAATGATACAAGAAAATAAGAAATAACTAACAAGGAGACCAGGAATGTGAGTGAGATATTAGTGATACTAGATAGTTTAAGAAAATAGTGAAAAATTTCACATTTCATACATTCTTTTATTAATTAATGTAGAGATAGTAGGAGGAAAAATAATAACGTTCATTAAACTTACTGATACATTAAACAAAACCACCAAAAAATAAGCTTATGAATATGGGATAACCATAAGAACATGGGTTATAAACTGCTGTGGACTTTAACCTTGTGTTGAAATATAGCAATGAATTGCTGCTGCTTCCTGGCTTACTTCACCAGAAAACAACAAAGAGCAATGAAACCAGGCAGGGACCTGTGACAGTGTTTTATTGGACAGTGAGACCTTCCACTGGAATACATCAGTTTGTTTGCTATGGCACTTGCTAATTGATAAGTGATTTATGGCATTACTGATTATTAGTCACTGTATGTTTTAATAAAAGCATGTTGCTAATTCGCCATGGTATATTTTAGCCCAACACACTTCATCCTGTATTTGTTTGCGTGGGTGCTGCCATAAGTGATAATCATATAGGAAATAAAGACAGCAGGTGGGAATATAATTTAAAGAGGTGTACGGTCAGGGGCCATATGGACGCAGAAAAGAATGATAGGCACTGGGTCTCTGTTGAAAGCATTTCGTTTTCAGTTGCTAAACTAAGTGTGGTTAGGTCCACATGGATATCCAGCCTTTACTTCACATGCTGTTACAGGTAACACATACACAGTAATGAGAGAGGAAGAAAGCTGTAACAGGAAAAGAGTGTTAACCCTTTATATACCACCCTAAGCCCTGCTTCCTTTCTTACAGAAAAGTAGCTTAATACAAATTAATTTACTTCACATGGATATTATATCAATATCCAGTTATTAGGCAGTATGTGCCAGTACTATTAGTACAACAGCAGTAAAATGTGCATGTGAGGTGCAAAATCAACGATGGTTTAGCATGAGTTCTTGGAATACAGAGATATGTAATTGTTTATCAGGAAGGAATCAATTTAAAATACTTAGTCTCCTTCCATCCCTCAAAGGAGTTTTGGTGTTTTGATGGCCAGTCGTATCGTTAAATAAAGTGGGAGTTCCTATCTTAATTCTTGGAAAATAAATACATGGTTGTACTCTGCTTCTTGAATATGTATTGTGTCTGTCTGAGACGGAGTTAATTTTCCCCATGGCAGTACTGTGTTTTGTATTGGTAGCTAGAAAGGTGTTGATAACACACCAGTGTTTTGGCTACTGCTGAGCAATGCTCACACACCATCAAGGCTCACCCAGGTGGGCAAGATCTTGGGAGGCGAAGTAGCCAGGACAGCTGACTCAGACTGACCAAGGGGATATTCCATACCATATGATATCTGCACAGCAATTCAAGCTGAGAGAAAGAGGAGGAGGAGGTGGCATTCATTATTATGACTTTCGTCTTTTCTGCTGCACATACTGAAACCATATTTCCTGGAAAGTGGCTGGGCATGGCCTGATGATGAGAAGTAGAGAATAAATCTTTTGTTTTCCTTTGCTTCCATGAGTGGCCTTTGCTTTTGCTTTACTGAGCTGCCTTTCTCTTGACCCACAAGTTCTTTTTCATCTTTTTTTCTCCTTCCCTGTCCTGCTGACAAGGGGAATGATAGAGCGGCCAGGCAGGGTCAACCCACTACACAATACAAACTTCCAAGTCAAAGATGGCACAGGGATATACTGATGGGTGGAAAAGTCAAATAAAGTTGTCACAAGCAGGGATATACAACTTGCCAGCAAGAAATTAGGAACTTTATGGACAATTGAACCTTTCAGCAAATTATAGTCATTATTTTCATATTAAAGGTGAGTGTGAAAGGGCTCTGTAAAATGTAAAACACTGAAACAAGATATTCTTTTTGTTCTTAATGGCAGAGAAACAGGATGAGTAAATGTCAACAGAAAACATCAATTTTAAATGTCTCTAAGGAACACATATATATGAAAACCAGCCATTTGACCTCTCTACAAAAGGAAACCTGCAATTCTAAACGAAGTTTTATTGAATCCTATGGTAGATGTCTAAAAGTGATTAGATAAGCATTTCCAAGAAGTGCTACTTTTTCTCTATCTGT
>Ga0181612_143236_pt1 | contig 14802 bp, 11 predicted proteins | sample HoacroProtozoa21_FD_119630 | JGI IMG/M metagenome (GOLD analysis project Ga0181612, IMG submission 119630) | Hoatzin crop microbial communities from Cojedes, Venezuel. Combined Assembly of Gp0051906, Gp0051904, Gp0051908 | reverse complement strand
TTCCTCATAGGACAGATGCTCCAGTCCCCCATCATCTTTGTAGCCCTCCTCTCGACTCTCTCCAGTAGCTCCTCATCTTTCTTGAACTGGGAAGTCCAGAACTGGATGCAGCACACCAGATGAGGCCTCATAAGGACAGAGTAGAGGGGGAGGAGAACCTCCCTTGACCTGCTGGCCACACTCGTCCTAATGCACCCCAGGTTGCCATTTGCCTTCTTGGCAGCCAGGGCACACTGCTGGCTCTTGGTTAACCTGTCGTCCACTAGGATACCCAGGTCCCTCTCTGCAAAGCAGCTCTCCAGCAGGTCCGAAAACTGACTTTTTAGTGAAAGTCAGTTGGAAAACAGTGTAGAATCCAGACTTTATTTGTTTTGAAAATAACTTGCTGGATGAATGTACCAATTCTTCGGAAACATGAGTGGTCATTAATGGAAAACTGCCTCTGCAGCATGTAACAGCAAGTTATGCTTATAGCTCTGTGAATCTTGCCTGGCTCTGGTACAACCTCCCAGTCTACCACTTTTATTATCTTTAGTCAGTTTGCAATACAGATGTTACCTTATTTTTGAGAAACAAAGCAAACACAATTTAAAAAGCAAAGGATGTTCTTTCTGAAGATTGTAGAGGTTTACATCTACATTGCTTTTTCCCTTTAGGAAGCTCATAGCATTTTACTAGCTTTAAATAGCAATGCTTTCTATCTGTCACTGTGCCTGTCATTACCACATTGTTAGGGTTTGTATGTTTGGTTGGTAACACATGCTTATTCGCCTGATTAGCACCATGCTTTAATTTCATTTAATAAGTATATTTTGGAGTCAGAATGATCTTCATCAACCAGAATAATTTAACTTTTCCGCGTACAATTAAATAAGATGAAGACCATCAAATGAAATGTAAAAAATAATCAGTGGTTCTCATTGAGATAATAACAAGATTTTTTTTTTTGTTTATCAGTTTTGTTTTGGTCCCAGCATCAAATTTTAACAACTGTTACATGCTGTGAACATTCATTTTAATACATTTGATCTCATCTGGCACCATGGAAATAAATAAAATACTTAACCTTTTTTTGACAACCAATAATTAAGAGTGCAAACTAAATACTGAAAAAGAGCTTTAAGAATAGGTAGTTAATTTAGACATATATCAGGAATTTGATGAAATATATAACACGTGAAAGATTAGCTGAAGCAGTCTCTGTTAGAACTTTATTGACTGTCTCCAAGAACTGAGTCAGTCCTGATAGGATTTTGGGAGATTTGAAACAAGCCAATAAAGTGCTGTTAAGAGGAAAGAAAAAGGAGAACCTGGGGAACTATCATCTTCAAAGAATTGACTACTTTCAGTTCCCACTCAGAATGTCCTACTTTGGGAATCTAACTGTCACTCTTTTTGTGTTTAGGTCTTCGCTTGTTCTCCAGACATTAAAATACTGCACCTGGTGTTGCTCAGCACATAACCTACTAGATGCACCTACTTTGGTATCTAAAACGTTTTACTAAGGTCTAGTGGGATGCACACAGGCAACAAGACTATGTAACTGTAAGGTAGATGTCGACTCGAATGGTATTTCAGGTCGGGACCTAAGAAATTTTTTAAAGTCTAGTTCATTAATGACTTGGAGCACAACCAGTGGAAAGGTGGTGTAAAACATTTGTGGAGCAAATCCAGATGGGGAGGGATTTGAAACGACTCAGACTATGAAAGTGAGGACGGTGGATAAATTGGTGAAATGGTCATAAGTAAATGTATGAAATTCAATGCAAAAATTCAAATTATGACAGTGGGGAAGGAGAAATGTAATGTGCAAGTGTAAATAAGGAACTGTGTAAGCAGGCAATAGTGCTGTGGAGAAGGATGAAAGGAAGTTTTAATGGGTCAGAAAAGGAGTCAACCAAGTGATGCTATTGCAAAAAACCCCAAACCCCCAAAAAACAAACAAACAAACAAAAAACTCCTCACATTTTCATTCTGGAATATGTTAGTAGATATGTGATTTGTCAGAATATATGTGTAACTGTGCTCAGTAGCGCTACAAGCTTATTGAGAATATGGTGTATAAGTACATCTAAGGTAGAGAAGTTAGAGTTCAGAGGAGAGTGTCAGCACAATAAGGGGTTTAAAAAATCTGGAGGATTTTGATTTGTTTTATAGAGGGTAGAAGACTTGGCTCAGCTTTTCTCTTTTGATAAAGCTGGGTGTAAGAAGGATGGTGCTGACTGATTCTGCATGTCCTCTAGGGACAGGGCAAGAAGTAGTTTGCAGGAAAAATACATTTTTATGTCAGGAAGAGCTGATCTCCCGAAACAGACAGCTGTTCAAGGTGATTGTGGAGTCTTTTATTTTGGAGATTTTTAAGAACAAGGCAGACAAGTATATCCCAGGAGTGCTGGGATATACTTCCCCTGACTGGGGAAACTGCTTGGCACCTCTTCTCTGCCCATGTGCCTATTTTCTTCCAAGCATGAGAAGAGTATGGAGAAAGGCAGTAGGCATTTATAGGGAGTGCACTTGCCTCATGGTATTGCGTCAGCCAAGGAGTCAAAGGTTGGCCTAAAACACTCTAATTTAACAAAAGTTAAATAATAGTTGTAAGTTGAAAGAATGTGTAGGTTAAAACACAGATGCATGTTGAACTAGTTCAGATGTTGTGGACTGGAAAATAATTTTGCAAATACAGAATATTGGCTATGTTTCAAATCGGGAAAATTCTTAAATGTGTAGTTTCTACATGATGGCAGCGTCTTTTGTTTTCTGGATTTCCTCTGTGGTGTTACATTTCCAGGATTGTGGTAAACAGAAAGGTCATCATAAATTGTTCAAGGAACATGAGCTTTGTGGGCTTAGAGATGTCATCCTGATTGCCTACAATTAAATCCAAGAAATAGAAGTCTCACCCTTTCCAGCTCGTTATAGGGCAGTGAGCCCCATGAAGTAATTTTCCTTTGACTATGCAGCCAGTCCTGAACGTATGAATAGATCTGATGACTGCATGCTGTGTTGTTTTTTTTTATTTTATTTTATGGATTTTATTCTGACTAGAGGCTATACAGTATGTTATGTTACCCATCAGACTTGGCTACAGAGCCAAGCTTGAGGAACACTGGTTTTCTTGCCAACTAATTCAGCCTGCAGTCACTCAGCCTGCAACAGCTTGTCAGCTCTCATGAAAAGAGCGAAATAAGACTTTACCATAATGTTTCTTCCCCTCTCCCTTGTGAAAGACACTATGTTTCTTGAATCAGATTGGGCAGAAGTTGTTGTGGTACACGGCCAAGAGCTCTGTTAATAGCTCCTATGTTCAGAAGAGGCAGCCTGGTCCTGTTAACCGTTGAACACTGAAGAGGAGCCAGGAAGAAAACAATTATTTCTCGTGGAGTTGCAGGAGTGTTCTGTTCATAATGCATCTATGTTTTCATGATCTTCAGCAAACTAATCACAGAGGGAGATATTATTTCTACCATTGTGCTGTGGCAAGGAGAAACCACATGTCCAAAGATGTTAGAATGAAGGGCTACTGAACTACACAGGAGAAAAAAATACTGTTAGGAATAAAATCCTCCAGTGGCATCCATGCAATGCATGGCATCATTGTCTGATGCATGCTGAGAAACAGTCTCAGGATAGCCTATAAAACTTTTCCGGAAAAGTGCATTTCAAGATCAGGTTGCTCGAAGCACACTTCCAGCAACAGAACAGCAACTCCAGTAAGAGGAATGAGGGATAACAGTAGAAGCAAACCTGGCATCTGTGTTTGGGGAAAGACTGACTATGTGTATCTCTTCACACCTTAGACATCACAGCATACCTGTGGAGGACCAGATGAAGCTAGCTAGTGCCAGAATTGCACAGATTAATCCCTGCCAGTTTAGCTTGATCAGTGTTTTCTACATTGTACACTCTTTGGGGTTGGAATGTTTGAAATTCTTCAGTAAAGGAACCCAAATCATAGCACTCTCCACCTTTTGCAGTTTCCACTTCTGAGAACCCATCGCATACCAATTTTGCTATTGTTCATTTTAGCATGACAGAGTACCCACTAGTTGGTTTTATGTAAGCAGGCATCTTAGATTCCAGTGTGCTGAATGAGTTAATGGCACAGCAGAGAGTCTGCATCTGGCTACTCTGGCCATGCCAGGGATGAACAGAAGAGCAGGAAGTGGTGAATGGCAATAATTGTACCAGAATAAGAGCAAGACCGTCGTACAGATCTAGACCATTGTTACAGCTCTAAAATTAAGGATATAATAATAACAAAAACCTCATATTCTAACTTAATTTGGGTTCTCCTAGAAGAGCTGCAGATGCTTTCACCCCACAAACTAAGTTTCCTGGGCAAATCTTCAGGAACTGTATTTATCTGTGTTGCCTGCTAGCCGTGACAACACATGTGGCTGGAAGGATTTTGTGTTGTGGCCAGACAACACTGCAGCTCATCTCTCCCTCCTCTTCTCTCCTCATCTCCCTGCCTTTCTTTGCTCATCCCAGTCACAGTCCCACTGGGGCTTTTCTTTCAAGTTCTGCTGCCAAATTTTCTGCATCTCTCCTGTCAGGCGTTCTGCTTGTATATTGCTGGAGGCCTCCTTTCTTCTAAGTGTTCACTTTTCTTTCTTCTCCTTTTCTCTAGTCTTTCCTTTTTCATTTCCTGTTCAATCCTTGTTTTGTGTCTCACTTCTCCCCCCCCACTCCATTCGCATCTTGTGCAGCTTTTCCATACGTGATTCTGTAATTACAATTTGTTAGTGTACATGTGATGTTTCCTTTTGCTTTGACTGATGTAAATTGCCTTTCAGAGCAAATGTCAATGCAGCTTGTGCTTCCAGACATCAAGTATAATACCGCATGAAAGAAAGCTCAAAAAATTTATAACCTATAAAAGCACAGGGGTGTGAAATGATTTGAATATTTTCAAATTAAGGTGACTCAAGATTAAGTTCTTCTTTTCCACAAATTTCACAAGTTATTGTGAAGAAATATTGGTAGAAGAAAAGAATATTTTAGGAGTAAAGTTTTCTGCAGTATTATATATTCCACTGCTTTTCATAAATGGAGGACTACTAAGTGTTCTGTTAAGCTAAGAGCAAATACAGCATGAGAAATGGTCTCCCCTCTGTAAATGATGAGATATGTGTCTGTTTAACACCAAGTAGGCTATTATCAAAATTCTTCATATGAGTTGTTGAAAATAACTTTCTCCATATTTGAGTAATGTTTTGTATTCATTTATTTATCGGGAATGAGGAATAGCAAGAACACAAGAGATTTTCCTGGGAATGCATCCAAGAAGCACTGGTGGAGGCTTTCTAGTTAATCAGTTTGTCAGAAGAAGTACTTTTTGCAGCATGCAACAATATTCACTTAATTTTTCATTAGGCCTTTTAATGTAAAGCAAGCAGCTGCGATATGGAAATGTAAATTGATGCCAGTTCACTTGAAAGTCCTGACTTTTCATCTGTGCCGCAACATACTGAACTAGAAGTCCTGCACATTGCTAAACGATAGCAGCCACAACACAGCCAGACTGAGGGCAGGCGGTTGAACTGCGGACTCCCCCAAACACCACACACTTACTGCAATCTTCCTTAAAGTTTGCTCTCTGTTCATAAGTGAGTGTTACTCATAAAGGATTTGAAGTCCCCAAGCATATGTGTCCACTTCCACCATTAAAGTGGATTCAGGTGCTTGGCATGGCTGTCTCCAGGCAGATTTTCCTTAATTGATAGCTGCAATCCCGCTGCCCATGGTTCTCTGTCTGGATGTACTCACGTTGCATTTATAGGGCTTTTGTATGAGCTGCTGGCTGGCGGAATGCATGGTAAGGATCTCGCACTTTCTTTTATTAATGTGACCTATTTTCACATTCTTGGGTGAAAAATTATGCCAAATGAGCTTTCTTACACCTACTATGATGTGATGAGAAATTCATACATCAACCACAGCTGTCCTGAAAATGTTGTAAAACTTGTAGTGGTGTGAGACACTGGGATTTGATTGTCAGAAGATGTTGAATGAAAAAAGGAGACAGACATCTTAGAAATTAACCTTTCAAATAGTTGCCTGTGAAGAAACGCATTGCATTTTGACTTAGCTGTTTTCTTAAGAGATAGCTGTAGCACTCCTAAGTGGTGTTACACTCAAAATCTTGTTACAGGCAAAAGGCAACATATCACAAGCTGAACGAAGAACGTACCGTTAGTCAATATTTTGTTACTCCAGTCAAACTTAGCTAATTAATTTTAAAAAATGCATGAATGATATGGTAAAGATATTATGGAAGAAAGTCTTCCCAATATCTACCGCTTTTCTCTGGTGTTATAGTCATTCTCCCGTTGGGTCCCCAGGGCATTGATTTTGGCCTTCCTCAAAAAGAAGGGGTGTTTATAAACACATGTCAGCATACTGAGAACAAAAAGGATTATTTGTTACGCAGAGTGGCAGGTGCAGCCACCCAATAAGGTCCAAGCGCTCTTCAACATGACCGCTGCCGGCTGTTTTGCACCCTTACTTTCATGCCTCTGGCACTCTGCCATGGCAGTGGACGCATGCGTCCCTCTGGTCAGTGCTGACCACCACACCCTGGCTGGGACACCATGACCCTGGTCATGCGCGTTCCCCCATGGTGGGAAGGGGCAAGGTGGGAGCCCTTGGTCAGCGGGCAGGGTCCCAGCCAATGAGGTGCCTCAGCTGAGAGAAACTTCTGGAGCACTGACCATAGATGACCACAGGTCAGATCCAACCAGACTATAAAAGGGGCCCTGGCCAGAGACCCCCGCAGAGAGTTGGAGCAGCAGGCCTGTGATTGGAGACTGTCCCTGTGGATTGAGACATTGCCCATGGAAACTTTCTGGGATTGAGTGCCCTCAGCATCTTCCGATGAGTGACTGTTTCTTCTGGATGTCCTTGCGTGAGCCCTCTCCCCCTTTGGAGTGAGTAGTCCCAGCTTCCGAGTACCCTCAAGTGAGAGTTTTCCCCGTTGTGAGTGAATGTGTGTGCACATTTTAGATCATCATTCTTGTATATTGTTGTGTAGTGATAACATCCTCGACTGTTGTGCCGGACCTGTAATTTGTTAAAAGTTATCGGAGTATCATCTTGGTTGCCCCTGTTGGTTTGCTAGTTTTGGTTTAATTTCAGTCATGCATTAAAGTTTGTTTGAGTATATCTAGCTAGACACTGTGTAGTATTAGCTCCCAAATGACATTCTGAACCTTTAAAGAAGTTGTGTCTGCTGAAATGTTTGTAATAGAAGATCCCCATTCAATTCAACCATTCTATTTTTGACACCAGTAAAACTGATTTTTGGAACAAATTCTTGTCAGTATCGCAGTTCAGTGACATGTGGTGACTACCAATTTGTTCCCTGGGTCCTCCTTTTTATACTTTAAAAACAAGTATGGAATCTTCCATTTGCTTTGGGCACAGACTCGTGTAGTTTGAGAGATCAGACTTAGTAGACTTGCAGACATGATAAGTGCAAACAAAGCAAAACATTGCACTGGCTAGGCCAAGGTCAACTTTAAACAAGGCCTGTAATTCTATACAATTAATGATGAGTATTTGGTGGCTCTTGCAATGTAATGACTCTGGTTTCTTGATAAACTTTGTTTTGTTTGAAACCCAAACTCTTTCATGACTTGCAAATGGAATTAACCATTTTTATTATAGCTGTACTGAGTATTGTGGTGTGCTTTTTGGGTGCAATTGCAGCAGAGCAACTGCAAGAGATGTTTTATATCACAAAAGAATAGCTACTCTGTGTATTGGGGGTCCCTCTAGAAAAAAGGTAATTGATCTCTTTAACAGTTTACTAATTTCATTGATATTTACAATTTTCAAAATTGCTGTGGAAATTCTCTGCTGCAGCTCTGAAATTTCAGGGGCAAAGCCAAAAATTATTTAGAGACTGAAGGAAATTATTTGTGAAAACAATTTGTAAAGACCAAGTATTTCCCAGACAATGGGATATGATCATAATCTGCATATATTTGAAAGATATGGGCACCTAACTCAAAGGAGAGGACTAATGTTGTATCACCCTTGGGAACAGCTGGTCCTTTTAGTTTGAGTTGCGAAGCATACTTTGGACCTCCCCTTATGGAACTCTTGCAAAGAATCTACGAGAGTCCATTGTTTTAACCAAGGTGTTTGTTTTCCTGAAGACTAAAACACAGAATCACAGGATTGTAGGGGTTGGAAGGGACCTCTAGGGATCATCTAGTCCAACCCCCTCTGCCAAATTAGAGTCACCTACAGCAGGCTGCACAAGACCTTGTCCAGGCGGGTCTTGAATATCTCCAGAGAAGGAGATTCCACAACCTCCCTGGGCAGCCTGTTCCACTGCTCTGTCACTCTCATAGTAAAGAAGTTCTTCCTCATGTTCAGATGAAACTTCTTATGCTTCAGTTTGTGCCCATTGGTCAGACATTGGAATAGGCTGCCCAGGCAGGTGGTTGAGTCACCTGGAGGTGTTAAAAAATGTGTAGATACGGTACTTCGGGACACGGTTTATCAGGCATAGCGGTGTTCGGTTGACAGCTGGACTTGAGCTTAGAGGTCTTTTCCAACCTTAATGATTCTATGATTCTAAGAATGATTTCATGGGCTGGATCTACAAGCCACTGTACGGGCTGCTCTCACCACAGGCAAACGACAGCAGGGTGACTGCAAGCGGCAGCACAGTTCTGCATGACTAGCTGCAACCACAGGGTACCAGCAGTCTTGGCACCACAGAGTTCAACAAGTTTCTAGCACGGTAGTGTTTTAAGGAGGGATCTGAAGCAAAAATAAGGGGGTACTGCATGAATATATGCACAGAATTCCTCCAAAGTCTGATGGGCAGAATGGGAAGAGGCTCCGAGTCACTTATTTGAAAACTGAATAAATGAATGATGCAAGTTGGTACTGTGGAAAGACTCCTCAAAAGTGGGTGAAGAGTAAAGACAGCCCTGAAGAACCTGGGAAAAAAACAGTCAGGCTATGGCTGATAAAACAGAGCAGGCAGATTCAGCGTAGGAATGCAAAGAGAAGTGTGACATGATCAAAAGAATAAGCTGAGCCAGCAATCTCGGCAGTCATGATGGATTTAAAAAATAAAAGTCACATTTGTCAAGGACAAAGAAAAGGATAACAATTGAGACACAAGGTGAAGAGAGGCAGGACTGGGTTTTAACTGTAAGCATTACAATAAATGTTGTATTTCAGAGCAGTTAAGAATAATCTGCAAGATCTAGAGTTACCTGGGATGCGACAATCAAAACCAGCACTGAGTCAAAAAGGCTGCTAAATTTACAGGGCTCAGTAACAGATGATGCTGATATTTTCCTCAGCACTCTGAAAAGGAGGTCAGAGAAAGACCTTTGGGTGCCAGGATTAAAAGGCCCGGTTTAGTCATGTTAAGCTTGAACAGTTGGTTAAACTTGTCAGGAGAGGGCTGGAGAGACAGGTCAAGATTCGAGCAGGAGGAGATGGGGCTGGCACCATTTGGTTTGACACAACAACCAAATTTGTATTTGCAAATGAAGTAACTCTGACAAAAAGCAGGAAGAAAAAGAGATCAAGGACAGAGAGCACCCAGGAAATCCCAGATGAAAACTGCAGCAGAGAGAAAGAGAAATTCGAAACACAGGGATCAAATCCAGAGACGAGAATCAGGGAGGCCAGGAGGAAGAATGTCGTTCAAAATCAGCTAATGATGCTAACGAAGTGCTGCACTTGAGATCAACCACAAAGAGGCCAGCAGGAACTTTGGGAAGACTGGTTTCAAAGGAATGAAGGGGCAAAAGCCACCTCTGGGAGCTTCTGGTCCGGAGCTGGAGGGAGCCCCAGGCAGGGATCGTTAACAGCCTCCTGGCCGACAATACGCTCTGGCAAACACAAAAATTCAGCGAACTGATCACACCATCTCTCTGGCTCACTGCACAGTGAGTAGAGAGCAGATAAAATTAATTCCTTCATTTTTTTTCTATTTTTAAATATACAGAGACGCTAAGTGATAGAGACTTGACAGTTTGACATTTCGTCTGCTCCAGCACATGTGCTTCAAGGAGTAAGTACAGATCCATAATGGTACCTCGATTTCTGGTCAAAGATGCCAGAACCAACAGATTTCCAGTAAAGTCAAGAAGTACCTTTGGTATATTTTAAATGACGTATCTTCTGCCAACACTGAGAATTTTAATCTTGCGAAAATCTTCTTTCAGCCAAGTTTAGCCGTCCTGTTAGCAATCTATCAGCATAATTAACACTGTCATTCACATCAAATGGAGAAGAGCAGCAAATCCAGGGGTTATCAGCACAAACCTGATAAAGTCTCAGAACAAGCTGGAAAATACTTTACAGAAGCCTCAGCAACAACTTTGAAAAATCTGTGCATTATAAGGTCAAGAGAGCTTAAAAGGTCACGAAGATGGGCAAGGTGTAAGCATCTAAACCTGTGGCTGGATCATATCAGAGCTGTAACATCATCTCACTAGAAGAGAACAACCCGAGGCCAGCAGGAATATTACCACCAACTATACACATTATTTATCTGGACATCATTAAGAGTTAAAGCAGAAGCACAACCACTAGTTCTGTGGCCAGCATGAAAAGACAAATTAGTTTTTCTGTAGAGAACACTACAGGTAAGGTGTGGTCCCCCTTCCACGGAACAGGGAGGTATCATTCACCGAGCATCACCTTCTCAGGTAGGTAAATCCTGTTCTGCATGAGAGTCACACAATCCTCCTCAAAGATAATAAAGGTCAGAGTAAGGGATAGATAACAACAGTGAGAATAGCTAGTCAAGATGAAATATAAATGTATATACACACAGTTTTCCTCCTTGGATTTCATACTGACAGCCTGAAGGAAATGGCTACATACTAAATTCCTAAAATATGAGTAACACACTGCAACGCTTCTCTGCGATGCTGTAACCCACCCAGACACTTACAGTATTTCTAGAAATTGTACAAATCCACAGGCTGTACCCAAGCCTTGCATTTTCATAAAGATATGGTTCAACATGTCTGACAGACTAGCCAATCCCTCCAAAGTATATAATAGATAAAACAAATGAAACGCACTCTTGGGGTGCTGCATATAAGAAAATGAAAAAAATTGGTGAAATGGCTGTCATCTTCATAAACTGGCTTACAATTCATCTGTTTAGCAGATTCCTCACAAATAAATGAGATACTGAAGTAGGTCTATGGTCCTTTTTCGACAATGGTAGAGTCTATATAAATAGAGGAGGGTTGGACTAGATGACCCACAGAGGTCCCTTCCAACCCCTGCATTGTTTCTGTGATTCTGTGATTTCATCTGTAACAACAGCTCATACAGCTATATACTGCAGGATACTCTGTCAATTTTCCACATCCACCAGCTGATATAAAATTTTACTTAGTTCTTTACTTAAAGCCAAGTAGTACTTTTTTACTTTCATCGTATTTCTCTTTCACAGTGTCTGGGTTTTCCATTAAAGTCAACAGGATTTTGCAATTAGAAAAGAGCATGAGTTTAAAAGTATACCCCATTACATGAATGTAGAAGAATATGGTTTCCCAAGTATTTTACAGAATTTAGTTGTTATTTTTAAACACATTTTTGAAAAGTAACCTACAGTAAACAAAGATTTATTTTTACATAAATAAACAATGAGACAATTACAGCCTCCTTATGGAGACCATATTAGTCATGCACGTTTAATGAAGCATTACTAAGCTATCACAGGGAGATAGCCTGATGTGTGTGATTAACTAAATAATATAAATAGCTGATGAACAATGATGGTCCTTTAAAAATTCTGCATATTCTGCTGTATTGAGAGTTATGTTTTTTGTTGCTTTCTAAGGAACACATTAACCACTAAGTTCCACCCTGAAAAGGAGAATATTAAATAGCACAATGCAATTATTTGCATTTTTCCCTTCTACAGACCATGCTTTTGAAAATACTGAACTCTCATGACAGTTTACCAACCAAGAACACACTTCAGCTTGTGCCGTACTACATTTGAAAGAAGACGCCTTGCGATGTCACCAGGGTGCAGGTGGAATATGACAGAACAAATGCTCAAAAATACTTTTCATATAATATGCAGCCATGAAATCTCTGAAGTAGCACTGGGTAGGAAATGTCTGGGTTTAGTAATAATTGTGGTAGATTTTTTTATGTTAATAAAAAAAAAAAAAAAAGTATTTCCTTCAGGTGAGATATGTATTTGGCAAATATATTCTGGAGAAGGCCAGTGGGATGGATGGCCAACATATGGTAGTAGACAAAAAAGGTACATTTACAAGAAAAAATAGGGTCAAAACCTGAATGTAATGACAATTTTTGGCATACAACAGGAAAACATCCTTGTTAGTCAAATTCAACAGAATTTTTGATTATATAGCTGATGTTGGGACTTCAACAGCAGAAGAACTTGTAGTGTTCTGTCTCCGTGAGCAGCCTCCTCCAGCACACGAGTGAGTCTACCTAACACTGTAGGCAAACCGCAAGCTTGCAGGGTGAACTCTGCTAAGCAGGGCCCTTCTATCACGTTCTAAACACATTACTTGAAAAGTGGTATGAAAGGACCTATTTAGATTAATCCAGGGAACAGCATGATGAAATGCAAGAGCGGAGTATTGCTGTATCTATCGCCACACTATAGATGAACTAAACTGTATTGCATCTCCAGTGCAAACTCCTAGCAAATCCTGCTTGTATTTATCTTGGTGAGATAAATTCTTCCCAAATGATATCCCACCTTCAGCCTAATCTCCTTCATGGATAAATTTACTCAAAGGGCAGAATTCCTGATGGCTGGAATAACAGAATTATTACAACCAATATTTTTTATTAATATTAGGTCTGGAACATATTAAAGAGAGCTATAAAGTACAGTGGGGAAAAAACCTCGCTTATCATTTTCAGTAGTAACCCAACTGCAGCCCTTCACGTGTAATGAATTATGGAGCAATCCCCCTAAATCATCTCTATGAAGTCAGCTATGATACTGCCAATTTTTAAAAAATTGCTAGTTTTGAGCTACAAATTGATTTTTTATTGTGATAAATTAAAATCCAATAGTAGCCTACAAGATACTAAACATACAGAAGCCTACATTTTTTCAGAGTATTTTTTCTCATTTCTATTGCATCAGATTGCCATCGTGGCAGACGTGATAGCAGTAGGCAATGACAAAAATCAAGAAAGGACATTTTTGAGAGGTAAATAACCTTTCCAAATAAACAATAAGTGAGAACTGTGTCCCAAAATATCTGTTTGGGAATCCCAAAATTACGGAAATACAACTAAAGCGAAAGCATTGGGGGGCACGTGGAAGGCAGTTAGAGGAGAAGAAAACAAATGCAAGATTATCCAGGCTGTTCCCTGTTACGGGTGTATTTTTTTCCCCGTTGTACGAATGTGAATGTCAGTCTCCAAACTTTATAAACTCTTAAGTTTAACATTGATTCCACAAGATCTGTGTGTGCAAACCACAGACTTCTGGCTGCCCCTTTCCCTTCTGTCCCATCAAAAGAGCCAGGCCGAGCAATCGTACGTCTCCAGTCTGGCCAGCTTGTGGGATTTTCTCTATCGCTCCTAAATCAAGAATGGGATTCTTTACAGGAGGCTCCACAGTACAGCAGGAACACAGCTTTGGGGGTGACTTTATCAAGGATGTGAAACTTTGGGACATGAGAGACCCGAGCTGGGGAACAAGCTGAAAGGATGGTGGCTGTAGAGAACCAGCAGCGGAGTTCAGGCACCCCTGCTTCAGGAGCTTGGAATGGAAAGCACTGTTCTCCTGCTTCCAAAAAAACACGTAAAAACTGATGCCAAAAGCTCCCCGCATCCCTCTGTCACAGTCCTGTTTCAAGAGGGACAACCCCATTCTCCTGCCCATCACCCTGGCAGCTCAGGGGCAGACATCTGGAAGGTGGATTTAAAGGCTTCAGTCTAAGCCTCTGCGAGTGAGTGACAGCGTTACTATAAGGATGATATAGTTATGTCAGATTTAGTGTATAGGCTGTCAAAGTCGTGAAATGACAGAGACTTCTTCTCATGTCCCTGCCTCACCAGTGGCAGACAGGAGAGCGTGCGGGACACTGCAGGAAAGGTAATTTGGCTAAACCACACCTTTGTTTCTAAACGTATCCCCTTTTCCCTCTTTATTTTATGAAAATAAATCCTATGTTTGTGAAACATTGATAGACAAGTGCCACAGGACAAGTCTCTCCCTTTCTTCTACTTCATTTTATGTTTTCTTTCTTTTATTTCTACTTTTTTATTTATTTTCTTTTTATTTTTTTATTTATTTTTACTTTATTTTTTTACTTATTTATAAGAAAAGATTTTAGTCTTAGGAAAGCAACTGTGACCTCAGTGCAACTTGCAGACGAAAAAGAAAACAAAACATTACCATCTTGTTCAATGTGTTGCACTCCGTTCTGTACACTGAACGACATTGCTGTTCCCTGGCCAAAAAACGGTGTGCCATCGCGTAGTCACATACTACCCCAACGTCTATGCATTAGAGGACCCAACCACTGGCAGCCCTAACCCTGACATTTCCCACCTTCTGAACGCAGGCTGTAACCCCAGCAACGTTCTCTTCAACGCTGCTTTTGTATGAATACTTTACCCATGCTGTACACAACACATTCCAAATGAGCTTTTCATTACTAACTACTCGTATTATGTATCAGTGAGCTCAATGACATTGATTTTCTAATAATATAAATTAACTGGCAAAGATAATTTCATCTATCATCAGTAGGGTTTTATTTCTGGCATCATGTTAAATAGTTAATCTTTCAAAAG
>Ga0181612_122251_pt1 | contig 14802 bp, 10 predicted proteins | sample HoacroProtozoa21_FD_119630 | JGI IMG/M metagenome (GOLD analysis project Ga0181612, IMG submission 119630) | Hoatzin crop microbial communities from Cojedes, Venezuel. Combined Assembly of Gp0051906, Gp0051904, Gp0051908 | reverse complement strand
AGATTTAGACTGGATATAAGTTAGAAATTTTTTACAGTGATGGTGGTGAACCTCTGGAACAGGTTGCCCAGAGAACTGGTAGATGCCCATCCACATGTAGCCCGTGGAAGGGACCCCGCACTGGAGCAGGTGGATGCCTGAAGGAGGCTGTGACCCCATGAACAGTCTGCGCTGGAGCATGCTCCTGCCAGGACCTGCGGACCCGCGGAGAGAGGAGCCCACGCTGGAGCAGGTTTGCTGGCAGGCCTGGTGGCCACCCACGCTGGAGCAGCCTGTTCCTGAAGGACTGCACCCTGTGGGAGGGACCCACACTGGGACAGTTCGTGAAGAACCGCACACGGTGGGAAGGACTCGCGCTGGAGAAGTTTGTGCAGAACTGTCTCCCGTGGGAGGGCTCCCACGCTGAAGCAGGAGAAGAGTGTGAGGAGTCCTCCCCAAGTAGGAAAGAGCAGCAGAGCCAACATGGGCTGAACCAACTGCAACCCCTATTCCCTGTGTTTCAGAGCCTGACTGTCCTGCAAAAATGAAAAGCACAGCAAAAGTCAACAGATGCCTTTAGCAGACAGCACAGTTAATGACAGAGCTACTTGCTCCTCCACACAACAACTTCCGCTTCACTAAAACTAACCTTTGTTAAACCGCACTTCATTCTACTGACAGTCAGAGTTAAACCTCTGCAGGACCAGGATTTCATGTTTGCGCCTAATAGAAAGTCAGCTTAGATCAGCACCACGTTATTTCTATATTAATTGCACTTATAAATCCCCAAGGGACATCAGAGATGTTAGAAGTAAAACATGATCATTCTATGAACGCAGCTGTAGACAAATGCAGAAGAATGGAGATACTGAAGAACAAACTCCTTAATTCTAGTGAACCTCATAACTGGACAACTCCAATGCCAATATGAGGTCCACATCCCTAGAGACAGCTACTGGATAGGTCCAGGGGCAAAAAAGCTAACAGTATGGTGTATGCTTTGGCATTACAGAATCACAGAATGGTAGAGGTTGGAAGGGACCTCTGTGGGTCATCTAGTCCAACCCTCCTGCCGAAGCAGGGTCGCCTACAGCAGGCTGCATAGGACCTAGTCCAGGCAGGTCTTGAATATCCCAAACACTACAAGCATCACTTATTTTAGAAAGGTAATATTGACACAAATCATAAGCTAACATTTTAATGGATTTAATTTACATTCACTTCTCAGTATCAAAGACTTCGTTTAGCGTGGCAATACCATACTAGTGTGGAGCCATGCTATTTCATCTCAGGCAATGGGTAAAGGCTAGCAGTGTAAAACACGAACATGGGTAACCAGAACCACACTGCAAGTTTCCGTAATCAAAGTTCTGCAAATACAAATGAGAGGAAGGATTTCCTACGCACAACTTCACCTATTTTAAATATGAAGTTTCTGGGTCCTTCCACTTGTTGTTAATTTGAGATCCAAACCCAGTGGTTTTGAACCTGTGGTTCACAGGCTTCTTCCAAGGGGTTCACAAAGGACACAGAAGAAACTAGCCCACTGTCAGTAGGCTTACAGTCTCTGGAGTGAATTCTACACTGCCATCACCAAATTTTCAATGGTCTACAAATCAAAAACACAAAGATCCACCATCATTCAGATTAGTCACTACCTCACCTCTCCTGGCTTCTGTTTGAGTAGGTAGCATCCAAATCTCACTACATTCCATTTCTACTACGACAGCAAGGGAGGTGACCACACATGTCATTATTTAAAAGAAAAAAAGCCACCTAAAACAACACAGACACTGAACCTTGCATGTTAATTTTGGAAGCTCTTAAAACAGTGCTGCAGCAGGTTACCTGAAAGCCTAAGCTTTTCTGGTTTGTTTGAGATCAACATCAGTAACAAGTTTGGAACATGTAAGGCTCATATCATTAAACCTTCACAATCCTAGCAGCATACGGAGCATGACTATTTTTCTTCATGTAGTGTCTCACAGTAACTGACCAAAACCTAGCCTTCTAAGCCTTATGATGAATAGACAGCATTTTAAAACATACTCTGCAGTTACACGGAACAAGTGTACTTCAGCTCACAGCATTTAAAAAAACAAAAAAAGGCAGTACTGGAGAAAGACTCACAGATGCAGCTGTTGAGAGTCTGTCTCCAGTGCTCACTGTGAGAAGCAGTAATAACTCATTAGATCACACCTTTCAGCTCAAGTCCAAACCTCAGTTTTTAACTTGGACTGTACACCATCCATTCGCACTCACAAATGATTAGGGGAGGGAACAGAAGATGAGAGGGAACTGTTCTCTTGACATAACCTGCTGCATTGAAAAGACAAGGAACGCACAGCTCAAATGAGCTCAAAGCTGTACAAAGTTCCCACAGACCGTACTTCAGTGCCTCTGTCTAGAAGTACCATCTTATTCCCTGACTGCACCCTTGTTCCTTCTGCACTGCTTGCTCCACCAGCTACCCAGTCACTCATGCTTCTTGCATTCCTTGAACCATCCCTAGACCTTGGCCACCACGCAGACACCTCTTAAGAAAAGGCTCCTTACCTTCTCCTCCCAAGAAGTACAAGAAGGCACAGACAGTGCAGAGACCTGCATGCAACGTTTCGGACACAGACAATGACTTGAAAGCTTCACCCTTCAATATTTCTACTGATACTCCAAACATCACGAGAACGAGTCAACAGCCATTGCAAGGAAGGGTGGTTTAGTGACCCTTCACAGAAAGAAGGATGTCAGACCGAATAAAAACACTGATTCTGGGAGAAGCAGGCACATTATAATATTACCTTATGTTATGTTCATTCTGCTAAAACAGATCTTCCCGGAAATCTTTCTTTGAAATTAAACCAGTAAGAACCTTGTGGTGTTGACCAAATGGCACAGAAAGCTGTAACCACATTAAATAATAACCTAAATCATTTCAGTCTGAAATAAAAAGCTTATTTTTAGCCTGCTCTGTACCCATCCCATCAAAAATATCAGACACTCAGATGAACTAGTTTTGCTTCACTGTAACAATCTAGCAAAATCCTAGATGTAGTCATCCCTTTTTCTTTAAATCTATTAAATCCTTCTTCATTCCCAAGCTTTGGAAGTAGCCTTGAATAAGAGACATTAGGCCAGAGTAACGTTCATTGCTGTCACAGAAAGCTCTTTCTAAATGAGACTGAACTGGAAATGCTGACCAGCGCACAATGTTAAGTGATAAAAACAGTATTTTAAAGACTTCCACTATTGAGTCAAACACACTCCAAAAATAAAATTCCCTGCTCACAGTACAGCCTTAGTAGTTCTATGCTGAACGTAAAAATCACAGCTACACATATTTGGCAAGAATGTAATTTCGGTTTAAGTGAGCTTTAGGAACGAAACGTGCAGTCTTGTTCTATGAATATACCTCATGCAAGGCACACATTCCAAAACTGCTCCCAGGGGACCTGACAGGCGCACTGTGCAGACACAGAGGCAGTTTTTCATTGCATATCCTTTGTCTGGCATTTCTCAATAATCTTTTACCTTTCCAATTTGTTCTTGCTTTGTGTTTGTAAATATTTTTGGATGCTTCTTCCCTCTTCACCTGACTTCTGTTGTACTGCAATACCAGATGTCTTCTAGCCGATTATCTTAAAAGTGTTTTATTTATCTGAAAATGACAAAGATATACAAGGAAACAGCCTATGTACAAATTACTGCTCTGTGGGGAACATGAAATAAAATTGAAAATGAAAAAGTCATTTTGCAATCCTAAACATAACAAATGACTTCTCTATTACAAAACAAAAGGGGGAGAAAGGAATTATTGTGATAAATTTCTCACATCCAAGATCAGTACATGTCTAATTGAAGAGTATGCAAAGTTGCCCTTGAACATACTGCCACATGCTTAATAGCTTTTCATCCTAAAATATTCCCTAATCTTACAGACGTATGTTTGTTTGTTTAGTATCCTTTAAAGGTCTGAAGAGATTTACACACTGAGAATACATAACTTAAAATCACTGCTTGATATTACTGTTACTATGATTTTCTCTTGGAAAGTGAAAACATAGAAGGGAAGTTGCATGAGTAACTTTCCTCCCTCCCCCAAGACTGTTTTCCCACAGATTGCCTGGACCCAAGTCAAATGACATGTCCTAGTGTTCTGGAAAAATGGACTTTTTCCTCAAGATTTAGATTTCTTTGCTGGTTACGTTTACTTCCTGACCCCCTGCCTTCATATTGCTAAAGTCTAGACTCCATATACATCTTGCTCTTTTTCTGAACTAAAAGGCATTCACAGTCTCTTTAACTACACTGAAATGCTCCCAATTAGTCCTTGCTCTCATCTTAAAAACTGTGAAGTTGTTTTTCTGAAACAGAATTCAAAGATGGTATTCCGTAACTATGTCAAGTCTATTGCTTATAAAGTTTGTTTTAAAAAGTTTCAAATTCATGCTACACAAGCCAGAAGTTATCTCCTATTTCACCTGTCTCAGTGTATCTTCAGTGCTTACCTATTTCTTTCCCTCCACTCAGACAAACACAATAAAGACAGTACTGTTGCCTACAGTAAACTTTTAAAATAAGGAACGGAGCTGGGGCAGAGGGCAATCTTTACTTTCTTGGACTGCTTCAAAATCCAAGACGACTTCTGAATTTCCCTTTTGAATGTAGTATGGATTCAGCTCAATGTAGATACCAGTCTGTGGATACACCAGGAACAACACTGGATACTATTTTAAATGCAGACACTTATCAAAGTCCATGTTGTGCTGAACAACAGACTAATTACTAAAGTCACGAATAATCAAGAGTAGCAGGAGGAAGAAGTCTCTATGCTGAGCGAGATTCCAATTTACAGGACTGTCTCCTGTAAACATAAATATACACAAAATGATTTCTCATTTGAAGTGTGCATGATCATGAGTTCTTACTCAGCTGTGATAAATAATCACAACAGAGATTAATTTTTAAGTAAGGGACAGAAGACAGTTTGGCTGGAAATCACTACATAATTTAAAATGTTTTCATTGACTATGTCCTCTTCATGCACATTTTGAACTTGTTTGTTTCTCTAATTATTTCTTCATTATTTCGGACTTCTCATGACTCCATTAGAGCTTGAAAGAGATTAAAGCAGAACAATGCTTCTTCAGTGCACATTTCAGACGTGTGCATTGTTTCCGCTGAATATCTATTCCCTTTGCCAAAACTTTCCAACTTTCTACCTTCTGTATCAGACATCTAATGACCTAAGGTGTGTAGATGTGTGTACATAAATGTGTCATCAACAGAGTTACATAGCTTAACAGACAAAAATAACAGCTTAAAGAAAATATAATCAAAAAGAAATAGGAATAAAGTTTCCCGTATTCCTACCACCCTTTGTACTCTCAACAGACTTGAAACAACTGCATTAATGCAGCAAGCAATAGCTTGTAAAAGGATGCAAACCAGCTGAAACATTTGACAGACAGTGTTAAATACCAGAGGATTCATATCAACCACTTTATTTGAAAAGGTGCTTTGATGTTGGCTATCTTTCATGTACCTCTTTCATGGCACATTAATAAGGAAAACTGAGATGGGGTAAATTACGTCCCAAGGTCATATCTAGAGTTACAGCACTGTGGGTACCTGATGAAATACGGATTAATGCTGCATGAGCACTGAATAAATAAAACCACTTCTGTTAACCACTCAAACAAGTTTTACAAGTAGTTCTGAGCTTTATTCGGCAACTAGACTTCAGACATCTTAATCCCCCCACACTGCTTTGAAACCTAATTATCATAATGTGAACCCGAATGTTAGGTCCCTTTCAAACTGCGAGTGCTATGAAGCAGAAAAGTAATGGGAATTAAGCTAGTGTAACATTAGAAATGTAGAGGCATGGAACTTGAAAGTGGCATTTGTTAAAGCTGAGAGAGTATAATGTAGATATTCAACAACATAAAACACATTTAAATTGAAAAGGATATTTAAAGCATGTGCAGACACCTATAAAATACAAGCGGACCCAAAATCCTGTAGAACAAACATTTCCAAATCAATTTCTTGCCACCAAGGTCCAACTTCAAAAGGTATTAAACAGTCCTATTCTACCTTCGCAGAACATTTCTAAGTATTCTAAAGTAGACAATTTAAACATTAAAGAAAACCCAGTGAGAACTTTACAAGACATTACAGACTTTCCCCTATTTGTCACAGTATAGAAGTGTTTGAACTTAAACAGCAGTAAATTATTAATTACGTTGCTTATAAAGCCTCAAGAGCAAGAAAAGATTTTGCTGAAAGTGGCAGAAGAGGATTTTGTATTGAGTTTAAAACAGAAATTAAACAGCACACCACTTAAAAAACAACAACAAAAAATACACTTGCCTGGCTGCATCCTTTACTGCTTGCTGAAAACAATTAACAATTCATTATACCTATCAAACTTTCTTTTAAATATGAACTGAAATACTCCATTCTGAGTGTGCATTAATGTAACAAGCACATAAGAAAAGTCAGACTCCTAAGAATGTTTGTATTGCGACAATGAAACCACTGAGCATAAAAGAAAAATTTGGATTTTATTTTTCCAAATACGATTGAGCTGTTCATGTTGTCCTGCTCTAGCACAGTTCTGTCATTCAGACAGCTTTCATTTCCAAGATGCCTACAACTGACAGCAATCAAAGAAAAACAGTTGCAGTGATTGAAATACGGAATGAGATTCCTGAAATATTTTTTCAAGATTTTCAATTAATCCAAAAAGGCCAATGAAATCCTAAAAGTTCATCATCTGCCATGTTAATGCTGAACATGCTGTTGTTTAATTTACATTTCTGGTCCTGTTAAAACAAATACCCTAGTCTAAAACAGAACATCTGTTTTGGTTATAATACAATGTATCTTTGGCAAGAACTCACAATAGAACTAACATAAATAATCAAGAATATTTATTGAACCTTGTAACAAAAACTGATTTGTAACAAAAAACTTGAAGACTAGATATGACTGTCTCTGGGCTCTAGTCCAGTCCTAATCTAAGTCAATAAACATAGCTCTAAAAGGGAAACTACATTGAAGAAAAAAAAAAATAAAGTCCTGCAGTTATTTAGGTTGGATGTAGGTATCTGAAAGTATGTTGGTTACAAAAATAGTGAAAAATATTTGCTTTAAATCAAAAACTGTCAAACTGAGTCCAGACAGGTTTTAAAGCCACATGAAAAATTGTGCCATATGCCTCATTTCCTACTACTGTCTTCACTGATCTGTCTTCTCTTTGGAAAACTTCAGTAAAATTACATATAGTTTGTATTTGCCATTGCTGAGGTTTTGTTATTTTAATTGCTTGCTTTTCATATATTTATTAGCACTAAAAGAGACAAAGTAGTCATCAGATAAAATATTGTACTGTTTTTGAGAGAAACTGAAATAAAGACACTGAAATGAAAAAAATTATTTTGGAATTCTCTTGATACTGATACGACTGAAATTTCTAAACTGAGAATCAGTTAATTTGATTCTCACCACACAACTTAAAAAAGGAGAAACGGTATTCTCATTTAAGTCTGCAGTTAAGTGCTTGCTAGCACCAGATACTGAAGTCAAGGAGTAACTTCATGCACAGTTCTGAAACTATTGTACGGGATTTTAGCAGTAGAGAGACTATTCCAGCATGCACTGCACATACATGCAATCAATTAAGTGTCAGCTGGTTATTATCATTAACATTCATTAGAGTACATTCTTTCTAAAATTATAGACTCTATTATTGTCTCATTTCCTTTTTTATATCCATATGATGAACTGGATATAAAAGTATGAACATATTTTTATTTTTTTATAATAATTTCTGATCCTTTTCTCCACCTCTAATAAAAAAAATTAAGTAGTATCATATTACAAGCATTATTTGCCAAGGAAACTGAAGTCTGTAGTACCTCTCTATCAGCCACCTGTCTGAATGACAGCTTTAGAAGTTGGTTGGGATTTTGGTTTTAAAGCATTATAAAAGAATCCACCCTCATCTGCCAAGCCACTTCACATTTGGACTCCTTTAAGGAAAAAGACTGTAAATGCAAATACATTTGGCAATTCTTTGAAACTTTTGCACCACAATGAACCGAGTCCTGTTTTGCTGGGTGAGGATTTCCACCTTCATGCAGATCAGTGCATCACTGTGAGAAGTTGTATGCTTGGGAAAGGATACTGCGTTAGATGCAGCTGACTCATTCAGTTACAGTTTAAGTACTGAAAGGTTTTTGGTTTGTTCTGGGTTTTTGGGGTTTTGGGGTTTTTTTTTTTTTTTTATAGTTCAAACACCAAATTGGTTTGTAAATCCAGTTTTTAGTTACAACTGCAACCTGCTGAAGTAGATCCTTTTAAAAATGAATTTTTCCAACAATACTTAAATTGTTTCTTAGAGATTTTAATTGAAAAACAATTTATAAAGATCATTTGATCCAAAAGCATACTACAGGTTTCCACAGAACTGATCAGAGATCTGTATTCAGCCTATGTACAAACAAAGTCCTCATTTTCCCTTATGAGAAAACAACATAATCACGGGAAGATTTTGTACATGGAAACAGAAAAGTTTTTTTTGTGATCTAAGAGTGCATGCTCCGGGAGATTTGTTCTATTTAAAAAAAGAGGATCAGCAGAGCACATTCTTTTCAGTCATCTTTCCTAATTCCCCTGAAGAGGTACAGAAGTTCTCACAGCATATGCCTACTGTCACCTATTGCTCAAACGATAATTCTGTACTAATTGCCCCTCATTTAGCAAGTATCACTTACATTTTTTTAACTCAGACTGACATAAATTCCAGGCACTTCTCCTTACTGTTACTAAGGAATACCAAGGAGATTGAGAAGAAAGTGTTCTGGAGTTAGAAAGCAAACAGAGCAGCTACCTTGCAGGATTCAGCAGCATGGCTGGGAAACCCCAGCACTGGATAATGCAATGAGATGCACATGAAAGTAGTTCAGCTGAAAGGGCTACATGGGAACCCTAATCTTCAAGAAAGCAAGCCAAGACTGTCAAAATGTGAAGAGAGACAAGGACTGCAAGTCCAGCTTATTTGTAAACCCACATATTTAAATGCACACACAACAGCAGGCTACAAAGTTCAATAGCATCAAATATGTCACCTACAGCACTCAGTGAAAAAAAAATAAAGTACATTCTTACGATTTTAATTTTAACATGCAGTGTCTCAGTGTTCTGCATACGAATTCTGAAGTAGGAACTAGCTCTTCACAATATATGAGCACAGCACAAGAAAACCATTAACGATATATATACTGAAAACAAAAATGGTTTGTATTAATCTTGTAGGTTAAACAACTGCATTTATATGTTTTTCCTACAAATATCACAATAAGTTTCAGAAAAACTGAAAGGTTATAAGATTATTGGTCACTAATAGAAAAAGCAACCAACTTGATGACCTGACTTCTGCCTTAGAGCATTTATTCTAATTCCTGCTTCACAAGGGCTTTTATCAGTAATCATTTCGCAAATTCTATAATCTTGAACTATAATCAGGGAGAAAATATTAAAGCAATAAAAGAAAACACAGCAAGAAAACCATCCACCACAGTATTATATAAATAATTTTTTCTGTGCTAAGTAAATAGTTGGTTACATTTTGTACCGTATGATCAATAAATAAATAAAAATCACTGTTACCCTTTCAGATAAAGTGCTTATGTCAATGTAATAGATTTTTAAACTACACGAAGTGAACAACAGTGTCATTAAACATTTGACAAAAACCACACAATATGAAGTGTTTTCCATTCTCTACAGTCATTAAAACTGCCCTAGTAGAGTTGGATTCAGGAAAGAGGATGCATAATTTTTCAGAAGCTTGAACAGCATTCTTCCTTTGTGAACAATTAAAATCAGAAAAACCCTACTACGTCTCCTAAAAAAAAAAAAGGAGACTGAAGTATCAGCTCTTGCTGCAAATTTACTTAGAAATCTTAGAAACAAAGAACAAGTGCAATTAAATGATAGCATAAATTAGTAGGAATAATACATTAGTTGAACATTTCTGTAAGAACTTCCTAATCTATGGAGAAAAGGCTCCTGCATAGAGCAGTTTGAACAGAGAAAGGCCATAACTTTTTCAAAAATTTAGGTAAGTTATCTCAGTAAGTTAAGACAGTAAAAAGTAAATACTGCTGTTAAACTTCAGCATGAAAGATAATCCAATGTAAATCACCAAAAATGCTTTAAAAAAATAAAGGTGTGAATTATAAAAAAAGAGCAGTTTTTGCATGGGAGAAAAGAAAGTGACGTAGTGCAGTTTCCATCCAAACCAACAGCAGAATATTTTAGTTTGAATTTGACAAACCAACAGATACAATTTGAAGTTCAAAGAGAATAAATACCTTCACTACTGTCTGTGAGGTATTAACAAAATATTTATATCCAGACCATTTAACACTCCTAGGATCAGCAAGCATTCCGTGCCACAGTCAGACAACACAAGCTTTATCATTTCTGTATAGACCTCATTTATCAAGAAATAGACACACAATGACAAACTCAGGGCCTTGGCTGTTTGAGCTGCTATTCTCGCATACTTTGTTACAATGATAATAGCAAGATAATGAGATAATGAAAGCGCCTCCGGAAGAGAAAATAAAATGCTTCAGTGGGTCTTACTGACTCAGGAGAACTACTTTCATGCTCCGAAGAGTTACAGCCATTTTCCTTTGGCTAGAATGATGGGTCAAGTTTGACTCAAAAAAAGAAAGACAAGGCAATAAAAAGAAACACCTGAAAAAAAATACATTTAGAACTACCTGTTAAGTTAAAATATGCTGAACCGATGAGTATCACAAGCAAGCAAAGTAGTCTTACCAGTAAACAACATCCAGCGGTGCAAAATATTTCTTCATAATTAAATCAGCAAAGTAAGCTTCTGTTTCTCTGCAGGCCGTGCCATTGCCAATCACAACAGTGCTACAGCTTTGCACAGGGTAAAAAGACGAATAATTACTCTTAATTATTCTTTTAGACTTTTTCATACATAGCATTCAATGCACAACAACAACCAATACATCTTATTTTATGTAACACAAGGCCTGGACTTGATGACAACCTATTCCTAGTAATACCACATTGTGGTTAATAGGTTTTCAATGTGACAGTTCAAGACATGTCAAAATTTTCACTCATTTGTGATGCTATTGAACTGTGGTAATATCTGCAGAAAAAACAAAAATGATACTTCATATTCATAGAAGTGTAATGTTATTTACAGTCCTCAAACCCTTTCACGTCGTATTTCCCTCATCTGTTATGAGTAATGAAAAAGGGCAGAAGCCCAAGCAATTAGAATCTTAATTCCTTAATGGGAACATCATAGTTTGCAACAGCTTGCAAGGTCATTGCCTCCGACTGCCTCCACCACCACAAGTCAGCCATCAAATCACCTTGTTTAAAGCCAATCTAATGTTTAAAGACAAACTGCACTGTATGCTGTGGCAGTTCAGCAGCTGACTCAGTGGACCAGATGTCTGTTCACAGGGGATCCAAAATAGTTGGATACAATAACCTTTTAATCATGCTGCGTCTATTTGCACGTCCATCTGGAGATCTATCTGAGCAGGATTTCCTTTGCTTAATAAAACTTCCAAAAATTAAATGTGGCTGTTGGAACAGGGAAAGATCAATGAGTGGTTTGGGGGTTTTGGGGGGTAGGAAGAGTGGGACTAAACATATTCCTTAACTGAATGTTAATTTCTATTCCTAAAAATAAATGGTTTGACAGAGCTTTCTGGGGCTACATTCACAGCACGCAGCCTTAGTCATAACCACGGCTTGATTTCATGTACTTCTAACACATACATAGTGTAAAAATATGAACATAGACTAAAAGAAAAATAAGGTCTGAACTACATAAAGAAAGAATAACTCCAGTTAAATCAGTAGAATTCTTATTCCTCTCAAAAGCAAGTATTTATATAGTGAAGATATTCACTATGTTTGGTAAGAAAGATTAATAAATGGAAGTTTCTTAGCATACTTGTAATGTAGCAGAAGCCTCTTTATCTTCTCAGCTTCACGAAATCCTTGACCAGAATGCAAGTAAACGACATCGGTATGGAGTATCTGACCTACAACAATGAAAGGCAAAGCCATTTGATAAAAAGCACAAAGATCCAAAAGCTATATTCTGTGGAACTACTAAAGTTAAACTGATAATTCAAAGAAAGCTTCTTAATAAGTCATCTTTCCCTTTTATTTTTGTATTTAATTAGAGGAAATGTATAGTGGGCAGAGGACAAAAATGCTTTGGCTGCCAAAGCAAAATGAGTTGCTACATTTTCTAGTTCCCTGGGGACATATCCACATAACAAATAATGAACATCTAGTCGTATTAGCCAAATAAAGCATATTATACTATCAAAGAGAAAAACAGCAAAAGATTTCTTGCTCTAGTCTAGTACATTTTACAGATCCAATAAAGAGAAATGAAAATTAGGAATGCAGTCTCAGCAGTCCAGGAGCTCTAGAACTCCAGTGCCAGTGCTTGCCATCACCCCATCTATCACATTTGGAAATAACTCTGTATTAACTGGTACTGACAGTATACAGTAAAATGCAAGCCAATAACCATTTACCTTTCTTTTATTGTCATTTTAATACATGTCAAGAGCACATCTTTCTTTACATCCACCCTGGGTGGATATATTCTCAGACAAAAAACAATGACTAAATAAAAGTAAAACAAACCAGTTTCGAATGGGCCTAGAGGTATGTATCCCCAGATCCAACCAGGATGAACTGGAAAGGCTCTGTTCTGTACGTGTCTAGAAACTGAACTAAAATGTTCTGCGAATACAATGTTTCTGACTTCTCACATTAACACACATACTACTAAACAAAAAGGGCTGATAAAGTGTCCAGATGTCCACAATATTCCCCATGAAAAAAGTAACATTGTAGAAAGTATTTAAATCCAAATTCTTTTTTAAACATTAAAAATGCCAGGTGTTCTCTTTGATGACTACTGAGAGGCACAAATATTTGACCTTGTATTCAAGAAGGCATTACGGATTTTAAGTTCTATTTTAGAGAGGAGTAATAACACCAAAGGAGACAGTGGAATCCAGGTGCCTGAAACTTAACCTGAGCCTGAAGAAAGGAATTGGCATGACAGGATGCATGGAAATCACTAAAAGCTTTACAAAAGAAATCAATTTGATAAAAAAAAGTAGGTTTTGAAACATCCTTTCCTCTAAATGAATATATTTTTATCAGTCCTTTCAAAAATATTTGGAAGTGAAACTTACTGGTTGGTGAAATAATTGCCAACTTGCAGCCGTGTTTGTAGCCAGGATCTACTCCCATCAAAGTACGGCCCCTCACAGGGCTGGTCAGAAGCAACTGCCGGAGATTTCTCCCAAACATCATCACAGACTCTTTCTCTGCATCAGATGTCAACTTTGATCTTAGAAGGATGAGAGCAAAAACACATTTTCCCCTTAATTAGCTTTCAAATGCACTTTTGAATTGGTCCAAAACTGTAAGGTTTTTTCCAATCACATTTTCATTATATTTAATTAAATATTACACTTCCAATCACATTTTTCATGACTTTATAAAAAAGGATCAGCTATATGACCATCTCATTCTGGTTCTAAGGAAATAAATCAACATAAACAGTATAACAGAAACACCTGTAAGAATGTACACATACCAACAAACATTCAAACATCAATTCATCATTTTAAGTGAAGAACAGCTTCCCATCAAAGCTGATACCTAATTGCAAAGAAAAGTGGATTTGTAGAAGGCATGGACTGAATACATCAAAACTTCCCAGTTCTGGAGAAAAACCCACTATTCAGCAGAAAAAGGATGACCATTTGAGCTAAGAGGTACTAGACAGAAACTGCAAGGGCCTATCCAATTAATTGCTAACACACCATGACTCATGAGGTATTTAATTTTTTCTACCAGTTACGTTATTTAACAGTCATCACAGAAGTGTGTAGACTTCAGGTCTTTCTAGGGGAAACTAGAAAGCTGATGGAGCCATGATGTTCCCTACCTTTCTTTTCCATGTCCTTCAACAGAAAGAAGTGAGTTAGTGCAGCAAGAATTGACTTTGATGACTTTAAGCAAGAATACTTACTGCAGAGTGTTAGAAGAAACAAATCAGTCTCGTGTGATGAAGATGTACAAGATGCATGATGTCTTATTTGTCAGATGTGGCCAGTAAGACAACGACTGATAAGGACAAGTGTTTTCATCATAGCATGGCATCTTACATAAAAAACCCCCCAAAATTGAAAAAGTAATGGGGACACAAATATTCATCACTCAGCTGATATTTTTTTTCTTTTGCAAGTACTCATTGCCATTTTCAGCAGCATTACATTGTCAATAACTACAATAATTAGGCAAGCAAAAGCAATCCCGTAAAGCCTTCCTATAACTTAGAAGGGTAGCCAGTGCCCTTATTCTCCTTTTCCTTTTACCCATCACTGAAAGAAGTAATACCTGGGTTTATTTCTACAGAAGAAAAAAACTGCATTCCACTTAACTAACCCTATAAGAATGGGGTGGGGGAAATTACTGAAGTTGTTTAGGTCAATCAGTGCATGACACAAGCAGGCTACAAACAGTTCAAAGACAACCATCACAAGGGCTATTTGACATGACGGGATATGAAGCTGTTCTGAGCAATTTTCAAATATGGAAGAACTTAAGAGCCTGACTTCAATTTGCCCAGGATCCAACCAAGCAACCAGCTCATCCCTATCCCACCCCACAGTGGAACAGAAAGAGATGGTACATCCTCATCATCTCTCATTT
>Ga0181612_179447_pt1 | contig 14804 bp, 9 predicted proteins | sample HoacroProtozoa21_FD_119630 | JGI IMG/M metagenome (GOLD analysis project Ga0181612, IMG submission 119630) | Hoatzin crop microbial communities from Cojedes, Venezuel. Combined Assembly of Gp0051906, Gp0051904, Gp0051908 | reverse complement strand
GCGCGCAGGCGGCCCCGCGGGCCGAGCGGGCGCGGGGCGGCCGCGGGGCGCCGGGGCGGGGGGCTGGCGCCCGGGGCGGCGAGGCCGCGGGAGAATCCCGGGGCTCCCTGCGACCGGCCCTCCACCTGTCCTCCCACCCCTCCGTCCTTTCTACCTTCCACCCCCTCTGTCCTTCCTTCCACCCCCTCTGCCCGTCGAACCGCCTCTGCCCGCCCTTCCACCCCTCCCTCTGTTCTTCCGTCCCTCCGTCCGCCCTTCCACCCCTCCGTCCCCCAGCCCCTTCCCGCCGCCCCTCGCCGTGTGTCCGCAGGCGGGCGGTGGGCCGTTCGCAGTGACGCGCTGCCTGGTTTGACCTGCCGGTGTTGCACGTAAAGGTGCGCTTGGGAGAAGGCTGTGCTACGAAAACCAGTTGCGTTTGTATGCAGACAAACTTACTTCACTTACTTCTGGCTCAGTAGCTTGGCAATAAACCAGGCGTGGGTTTAGTGCAAGTTGTTCTGCTTCAGAAAAGCCGAGGTGCGTTAACGGGCATGGCAGCTTGCTGGGAAAAATACTCCCATTGTAGTTATTTTCTGTCACGGACTTCTGAACTGCGCAGGCACACGGTCAAGATGCAGCCCAGAGCGGCTGAGCACTGCGCGCTCACTTTGCTCAGCTTGTTTTCCACTGCAGCGCGTAGATGCGTCCTAACCTGCACGTTCACCTTCATGGGGTCACACGGGTGTAGGTGTTTGCGCACCCCTGGATGGAACGCACACAGACTGATCTGTAGTCAGGGTGTCTAGCAGCTCTGTAGTCCCAGTCATGATTTTTCCCATTTTTTTCAGCTGCACAGGTGTAAAAATTAGGCTTTGGCATACTGCTGTACTCCATTTTCCCCTTCTTTTTATTGGAACTCTGGCAAAAACGAGGGTGGGGGTGGGGGGAGAAGAACACAGCGCAGGCAGACAGGAGAAACTCACAAAGGATTAAGTGTATTTGAGAAACTTCCCCTCTCTCAAAAAGTCCCTCACATGCATGTTAACCATAGTTGATTTTCAAGTTCAGAATGAAAATAAATGTCATCTTGTGTTAGTGGGTGTTATCTCTTGTGGTCGCAGGAAGCTCGTTTTAGGTGGTGCTTACGCTTTCCAAGCAACGTTTGTTCTGTTCGTAGAAACTCCAAGAGTCAATAATAAAGAACAGGAAGATGTAACTGACTTTTTTGTCCCCAAGTCTTTAAATTATTTTGTGTAAATAACCTAAACATTTTTTTCGTTTTGACTGTTTCTAGAATACAGTTCATACTCTGAACATTCTTACCAAGAAATGGCTCAGGGTTAAGTGGACAATGCTGCAGCTGATCCTTAAAATGGAAACTGAAAATGCTCATAGTTCAGTCCTGATTTAAATTCATCATGTGTATCTGACTTGATAATTTAATCATCTTTGTTTTGGCTTTGTGTACTGATTTCAGCTGGGGTAGAGTTAGTTTTCTTTCCAGTAGCTGCTGTGCTTTTGATTTGATACAAGAAGAATGCTGGTAACACAGATGGTTTTAGCTGCTTAGAAACCAAGGACTTTCTCCAGTCTCCCGTGTTCAGGTAATGAGCAGGTGTTCAGGAGCTGGGAGGGAGCACAGCCAGGCAGGTGGGCCAAGCTGGCCCATGGAAATATTCCTTACCATGGACGGCATGCTCAGTTTGGGAATGGGGGTTGGCTGGGGGGCAGGAATATTTTTCTTTGCTGTGAGTTCAAATCTTCTCTCTTCCGGGAGTTCAAACTTTTCCAGGAGTTTGGTCTTTTTTGGAAAATTCACAAAATTCACGAAATCTGCGAGTTCTGAGTCCCGTGATGGCTGCTGAGGGACTGCCTGTGAATCAGTGATCGGGCAGTGAGAAAACTGTGTTATATATAGTTTGTTTTGCATATCCATTATTGGTGGTGGTAGTAGTAGTAGTATTAGCATTATGAAGTCCTTTGTTGCCTTATTAAACCTTCTTTGTCTCAACCCACAAGTTTGACTTTTTGTCCATTTCTCCTCCCCATCCCGCTGCAGGGGGAAGAGAAGGGGTGAGCGAGCGGCTATCTGATTCTTCATTGCGGGCTGCCAGGTTAAGCCACAACACCTTGTTACAAATGAGTAAAGTAATATTAGAAAATGGGAGTATTTTTTCTGTAGAATTCAGGAGACATTGTGTGCAGGAAATAATTATGTAGCGAGTATGTGGGATTTTGTTTCTTTTTACCCACTGATATGATTAATAATTGCTCAGAGATTTGAAAAAGTAACCTAAATCTGGCCTTATCTGGAGCTTGAATTTTGATAGTCATCTTGCAGTCCATAAAGAAAGCAGAGCAAAGGTTTTGATTTATGAAATCTGTAGATTTTTTGAAGTTATTATTATTGTTTTCCTCTTTTTGTTGCTTTCTAGAGACAGTGGAAGGAACTACAGTGCTTTGCTGGCTTGTGTCTTTCACTATATTAATCATCTTTTTTGTAATACTGCATTTAAAAAAGAAGAAAGTTGTTTTCCAGCTTCTGTCTCAAAGAAAATTACCAACTAGTAAGCCCTTTGTGAAAGTCTACTCACCCACTTGCCTCAAATCAGGGCTCATTTGGTTTAAAAGTGAGTTCAAAGTGTCGCTGAAGTGATGCTTTAAAAATTAATGATGCAGCTTGCTACACTGGATTGCTTAGTGGAGTTGTAGAGTCTGGTGTCTTGTGCATTAGGGGGTCTTGGAGGCTTTGGGCTTTGACAGAGGCAGATTACTAGAAATATGTAGTAAATAAACAAGATGTTTATACTTGTGTACATTTGCTGGCCTAAGTTTAGGGCAGCACATTTTTTTTTCTGGAGGGGATAGGGGAGTTGCAAAAGTTGGCTTACAGTACACAGTAACTGAAGAGGTTTCTTGCATCAAGCAAAGTGTAATGCTCGGAGTAGCATTATCAGTCACGCGTTTGTAGAGGGGTACAAAATTCACCACATGCTAAGACTGGAAGTTTACATAGAACTATTAGAGGTCAGACCTAGGCAGTGTCTAAAATTTGTGGTATCCACAGTATCCAAATGCTTTTTTTGCAAAAGTGCTCACACTCAAACTCTTAAGTATGTGAATAAAAATATAAACGTGTCCATATAATGTACATTTAGAAGAGTAATGCAAAAAGCACTCGCTTGGCCTTGATCGCTCTTTCCTCCAGTGACTGTTCTCTGGCAGAGGCAAAAGCTCCGTAGCTTCACCTGCTGTGTGCCTTTTTGCCCACCTCCATCCCATTTAAAATCTTTCACTCTATGTTGAGATGTCATCTCTAGCCTTCAAAGAGACTGTAATGGTAACTGATACCTGTTAGAATTTTAGATGAAAACACAAAAGGCTTTGCTTTTTTTTTATCTCACTCAGTTTATGCCTGGGAGGATCTTGTAAACCATTGTGGTGCTATTTCCTTGTCTTCCTCCATATTCCCCTTGCCCTGCCCCTGCGGCTTCCTTGTCTTCCTGGATGCTACATCAGGGAGGACAGGAGGCCCTAAAACTGATGCTAGCCTCAGGTGTTGCTTTGTCTCTTTTTGCACCTGCTTATAAAGTGGCCTGTGGGAAAGTGTTGCTGTGTTGTGACTAATCTCGCATCCTTCTTTTCTCTGCTAGATCCACACAGGTTTACAACACCAGATAATTTGGCCATGCCAGCCCAGCTGTGTGCCACTGGATGAGAAACTCCTCCCAGAGCTACTTCAGGAGGCGGGATACGTTACTCACATGGTGGGGAAGTGGCATTTAGGGATGTACAGGAAAGAATGCCTTCCAACACGCAGAGGATTTGATACTTACTTTGGTAATGGTTAGATTTAACATGGGAAATAAATGTGGTGTTAAAAATGACGAGGAACTGCCTGATTCTTGTAAGAAAAGAACACTTACTAAGTGTGTAAGTAAATCAATACCTGGGCTTGCATGTTTCCAAAGTATAACTGCTTAAAATAAGAGAGTGCCTAATTGCACGCCCAAGCCTTGCAACTTATTGAAGAGAATATCATAATTATTAAGTGGCTCCAAAGAAAGCATTTCTCTCTTACAATCTGCATTTCGTTTGGTTTGATGATGATTAGAAGATTTAAGGTGTAGAGGTTGGTTTGTTTTTGTGAGTGTCTTTCATCTCAGTGTTTTGTGTTAGATCGGACAGTAGACATGGCTTGCTCTGCAAATAATGCTGCACTTCTAAAGGCTGATATTTTAAAGACAGAAATAGATGTCATACCACACTGTGTTCATTCTTTGTGAATAGAGCAGCATTGGTTTTGCAGAGCCTGTGGCAGGAAAGATGGTGTGAGAACCTCTATAAAACAGTATCCAAAGGGTCTGTTGCAGGGACTTGCAAGTTATGAAGTCAAACCCTCAGATTAAAAATTGCCAGAATTAGATTGTCCAAGTGTGAGTGTGTTACAAAGCAACTTGTAGCTACATGTTGTTTATTCTTCCTCTCACAAAGGCTCCTGTCCTGTATTGATTGGACGTTTACTAGTTTTGCACAAGTGCCAAAGAGGTTATGTGAACCCGTCTGCATTCAGTACCATGTGGAATGAGACGTACTGCAGGCAAAGTTGTCCATCTCCATTTGGTTGTTTTTCAGAGACTTTCTTTGAATGGAGAATTTCGTAACAGTTCACTGTCTTCAAAATAACTTTGCAAGCTGTGGATAGTACTGCTGCCCACTTACACAGCTGAGAAAGTAAGATACAGAGAAACTCAAGCTGAAGTCCATGTTCCTCTTGTCTACCTTTAGGTACTTAAATGAAGAGCCTGGCTGTACTACATGCCCGTTATAGGCAGTGGCAATCCAAACTTTAGGGGAAGAACTGTTCCCTTGGACTGTTTGTCTCTTTTGACTCTTCAGGGACCTTGGGCCATGGTTTCACAACTGGCTTAGGCTAATATATATGGGTTGTAATATAACATCTCGTTGCTTAAACATATATGCGTCCTCCTATCCCTTTGCAGGAGCGTGGGATCTTTTTGGTGGCATAGGTGTAGACAGGCTGGCGCTCCTGCTAAAATCTCACCTGGGGACCGAGTAGGCTCTTAATGCAGTGGCCTTAACACAGGCTGGCTCTGGATGTGGTTGCTGGGTGCCCAGCGTGACATTAATTTTCTGAGAATGTAGCAATTTAATATTCTATAATGTTCATGTAATTCCAGTAGATGTTGATTGCAATTAAGGGGCATTTGATTCCTTGGCAAACTTGACACAGTGTCTCCCCCAATGGGCAGCGAAAATGCAAAAATGCAACGTGCGGCTCTGAGTACCTCGATGTAGGCAGTCTGCCCACAGAACCCCTCCTTATGCTTTGAAACAAAAGCCATTTTTTCCTCCTAAAAACATATTAGAAGTTTATATTGTATTTAAAACAGAACTCAATTCTTTCTGTACGTACTTTTTTGCTCAAGTAACTATATTTGAAGCTGCTGAATAAAAATTCAAGTGAAATTCCTCCATTTTGGGTTTTTGCCCCCATTTTAGTTTTGTTTTGCAGAACTTAAGAATATATTTTTGCGGATTCATCTTCTTTTATCAGGGCTTTGTGGAATAAATCTGAAATCTAATTTCCAAAATAGTGTTTACTGAGATTAAAAAAATTTTGCAGAGATTTTTTTCTGGTTGATAAAAAGTAGAGGCATTTAATGCTTAACAGGATAGCCCTTGACAGGAGCAAATCTAAACCTGTAGAATTTTTGCATATTTTCTTTTGGATATCTGTAAGTAATAGTGTCTTTTTCCCACCAGTTGGTGTCAGCAGTGGATCAGAAGTTACTTTACAGCTGATGTAAAAAATGCCTCATACTTGGATGTTTTTGAATAAATAAAAAAAAAATCCGAACTTTCCAAAAGAGAGAGGAATGTTATGTGAAAATCATACTAGCTAAAAATCAGAGTAATACATGGATAGGTCACTGCATTTGCTATCGTGCATTATTTTAATGCTAATGTATTTGATATCAAGTTATGAATATAAATCATTGAACTACTTTCAAAGTGTTTGATGTTTTGAAATTACTACTTGCATTAGCAGTAAGAAGTCTATGAAGTATTCAATGTTGAACTACTTGGAGCTGTCAAGGGATGTGACTACAGATGGTCAAATGTTGGATGAGTGTTTCAGCTCAGAACCACTAAAGTTTTGACATTCATTTTTTACTTTTTTTCCCCCCTGTTGTATCTGTTTATATGACATTATGTTGGCCCACTTATTTGACATCTTTTCCTGTTCTAGGCTATCTTCTGGGGAGTGAGGATTATTATTCTCATGACCGTTGCATCCTCATCAAAGCAAAGAATGTAACGCGCTGCGCTCTGGATTTTCGAGATGGAGAAGAAGTTGCAGCTGGGTTTAAAAACATGTACTCTACTAATTTATTCACAGAAAGAGCTATACATCTTATAGCCAATCACAAAACCGACAAGGTACGGTCAGCAACTGTACTATAATAACTTTAGCACTAAAGAGTGTTTAAAAAAAGTTAATGAAAAATTGATAGAGAGACCTGTACTTGAGCTGCAATTTGGGGCTTTTCAGCAGGTTGCGTAGAGCTAAATGTGAGAGGTTGTGCTGGTAAAACTTGCTTTGTCTGCTATCAGCATCACTTTGGCTGCACAGCCCTGGCCTGCTGCCCTTCTCCATTTCTTTGTTTAATAATACAAGTAATGAATTTATAGAAATGATTTAGCATGTAGTTTGCTCTTCTAAAAAGAGAATGGAAAGTTTAATGGGAGGAGTTTCATAGAAAGAAGCTGTTAACAACTGTGTTACGAAGCAAAGGTACACTTGATGTTTTTCCACACCTTCACAAAAGTGCTTTTTCAAAGTTTTATTAGTTTGTGTTTAGAGATTAGAAGACAGAAGTATAAAAGAAATCAAAATACAGTGTCTGCAGCTGTTAGTGAATCAGGGCTTCTTTTGCTGCAGTAACTTTTGCATTTAGTACTTTATGTTCAACTAATTTACATTCTATCCCTTCTATCCCAGCCTCTCTTTCTCTACCTCGCTTTCCAGTCTGTCCATGAACCTCTTGAGGTCCCTGAAGAATACATGAAACCATATTCTTCCATTAAAGATGTAAAGAGGCGCCATTATGCAGGGATGGTGACTCTGATGGATGAAGCTGTAGGAAACCTTACTGATGCTCTGAAAAGATATGGTCTTTGGGACAACACAGTTCTTGTTTTCTCTACTGGTAAGTTAATTTAAATATTCTTTCAGTAATAACTTTTATACAGTGTCTAACGAACTGAGTGCAGAGATGTCTGGCCCCTCTGTCCTTCCTCCATATATTTTCTAACTACAGAAGACTGATTAAAGTGAAACAGGACTTTATACCAGAAGGAGCAGTTCCTCTCCCCACTCTTGTATCTTTCTGAAGCATTACGAAAACAACTCTGTAGATGTGTCTGTGCAAATGGGTGATATTACTATTGGAGTAACAACAGCGTTGTAAAAACTGAGGAGTGCAGTGAAGTTGGAGGCATCTTACTTGCCACTGAGGTTACTGAAGATCTGTCACAATTGAATCCTTACGGAGAGCGATCTACCAAATTCTTTTGTCCTGAGCTATAGGTAGCTGTCTGATCAGTCTACACACTGCCACATGTTGCCTGAAGCACGAACAGCCAGACAGCAAGGAGTTTGAAGCCAAAACTCTTGCTTTCCCATACTTTCATGCAACACGTAGTTTCTGTCTTCTTTGAAATACTCCACTAGCACCTTACTCCCAGGAAGCAAAGGTCTGTTAGTAAAAATTCTTAATATGTGATGACACAGTCTTGGGTGCCAAACTACAGGCTAAGTTTTTGTATGGCACATAATCTGGTGTCTAGACGATCAGGATAATGCAAATAATACATTAAAAAGTAGTCTTCCTTGTTTCTAAACTAGGAATGAAACAGAACAGTTTTGAAATACAACTGCTTGTCAGAGTTTCAGAAACATAGTTGTTCTTGTTTGCTCGGGAGTGGAAAGTAGCTCTTTTGCCTAGACTTTACATATTAGGGCTGTCAAAAAGGCAAATTAATTTTCTGTGAACACTTAAACACCCCACCCCTCCACCACCCCCTGCAACAATGACCAAAAAAACACCCCCAATCTCCAAGTTTTGATAAAAATGGAGTGATGTGTTTTGAGTTGAGCAGCTGCTTCCTTATAGCACTTGGAATCTTGGAATTTCATTTTGAGTCCAAACCTGTTTGCCTTGTGGTATTACATTTGTGTCCAGGTTTTGGCTCTAACAGGACTCGATAACTCTTTTATGCCTCTTTCTGTTTGCAGTGTTTTCAGATTTAGAACTAAAAGTAAGCAAAGCCATATGGAAAACGATACCAATATTTATTCCATATGGAAAAAATCCAGTCTTTGCTGATGAGGTCCTGGTGGAGCTATTTCAGTAATGTTTGTTCAGTACGTTGTGGAATAAAATTAAAGACATCTGAGTTGGAATTACAGGGTAGAACTGAATTAAAAAGACATATTCATTTTTTTTGTTAGAAAACATTTATTTCCAAACAATGACAGTATACTCTGCTTTTAACAGCGGTTATCTTGCAATCAATTGCAGATATATTTCAACAAGAGTCAAACAGTCAGGAGAATCCAGTGTCTGCCCTATCTAATGGAACTTATCTTGAGTTAATTGACATTTTAAATTGCCAAGAGTGGAATTAAATATCATTGAAATGCAGTGAAATTGTGCCTAGATCAAGCAGGTCAGGAGGCAGTGATTCAGGTTTTTTCAGTGTTCTCTTCACTTCAAACAACTATTCTTTATAGGCACAAAATATAGCATGCATTGAAGACCTGGTTTCCAAAAAACAAATGTTGAAACCATTTAGCATTAAAACGAAAAAGGCAATAAGAGGCAAACAAAAAGAAGTGTGAAATCTATTAGGCTTTTCTGTATTATATTTATTGCTTTTGCAGATGGTGTGTTTTAAAATGGGCATTAGAAAGTGGCTGAAATGAAACACAAGAGGGTCTGCAGTTGAGCATCTTTTGCAGAGAGTTGTGCTATGTGAGAGCTCTCTGCCCAGCTTTCAAGTCCTTTGTAACTGGGAGCCTTGGTGTGCCCTGGTAACTATACTGTGGATATATACTTACAGTATGATATTACATTCAGCTCTTGAGGGAATGCCTGCTTGAGGAAGCTGTGCTCCTTCTTCCTGCCCCAAGTGCTCTCCTGGGACTGGGAGACCCTCCTCTTTCTTGGTATGGCAAGAGATGCATTTTCCTCTACAATCAGGAATGCTCTCCAAGAGAGTTCTACCCATGTTGTGGGGTTAAGAATAATTTTAAGGATTTAAATGAAGACTGCAAGGGAGAATCTAGGAAAGGATAAAGTGTGTCCATAATTTTAATGAGCAGCATTTATGTGTCTCCTCACCATAGTAGTTAAAGACATGGGGTAGTGAAAGCCCTCTCTGTTTTTTTGTAAAGCTGTGTGGTTTGACAACTGCAGTGTTGGAAACCTGTAGCGAAAGAAGAAGTGAAGATTTTTACAGTAGATTGTACTAGATTCATTACTATTCTACTTCATTACTATTGCTTAGTTGCAGTCAGAATTCCCACTTGGATGTCTGCGTCTCTCACTGCTTCAGAATTCCTCCCCCCCCGAAATAATCTGCAAGTGATCACTTGCCATTATGTGCTGTAGCAAGTAGCATTGCAACAAACATACAGTCTTCAGGTTGATTACTTCATTGTGAAGTGTCAACCCCAAAATCAGAGATCTCTTTTTAGTGGGTGTTCATTGAAATACTCTAGATCATGATATAATCTTTGCTCTTGTGGTACATTTCTTTTTATTAAACTCTCCCGTGTTTTTTGCTTTTTGTATATGTTGTGGCTCAACCAGGATTGCCTCGAAAATGTGCCAGTTGGTAAATGGATACACTGCACGTTTTAAAAGGGCCATGTAAAATGGGTAGAACAACTTCAGCACCTCTTTAAGGTGACCTGATAGAGACACCAAGGCATAAATGAAGTAATCTGGTCATTAGCAAAGTCTGACACCATCAGTATATCATGTAATTCAACATCTCTGGTGTCTTTTTGAACATATACACAAGCTATTTCTACAGGTAAATAAGAAAAAGATGAACTAGTTTAATGGTATGTAGTGTTATATTTGTGTATCAGCTAATAGCTGGAAAAGACTGTATGGAGCAACTTTTATACTGTAGATACAATTAGGTCTACGCTAAGGAGATCAGTGGTGAAAATGAAGTCATTACCTGTTCAAGCAAAACAGCTAAAAACTGGTGCAGCACTGTCTTGGGTACCCATGGCCTTTTATCCACTTGAAATCAAAAAGAATGAGACATAGGGTTTATTTTTCTTTTTAGGAAATGTAAGAGACTAAAACTACCAACTTCCCTGAAGAGGGCCTTGATTTAAAATAAATAAAGGTCATAAAAAGCATTCAAGTGGTACAGATTTACCTTAGCATTATTAACACTGGCTTAGAGTCCAAATTTTGCTTCAGCTATAGACCTATAGTTTGAGGTAGTAAGTGGGGATTTGCTGTAAATACCATGTGTTTATAGTTTCTGCAACATATTACAAGTAATTTTGGTGGAAGCTTGCCAGCATTAGAGCAAAGGAATTTGATCTCTAATTTCAGTTCTGTGTTAAAGGTACTATCTTTTGCTTTATTTAACTTTCAGCTTTTTAATATAATAAACAATTTTGGAGCAAAACTCCTTACTGCTCTTTCTTCAAATGTCTGCTAATTCTTAAATGTGTATTAGCACTGTAGTATCTGTTAGTTGCCATTAGAGGGCTTTGAACAGTAAAATATGTGGAACTTTTTAAGCCTTGGTTTACACTGCGAAGAGAAAACCACATAAATCCTTTCCATAATGGAGCATGTGACAGTGATGACTGTTTTCACTCCAAAAGAAGGTCTTTTTATCATTTTAGAATTATGATTAATAAAAGCACAGATTGTTTTGGACATGCTTACTGATATCTCGCTCTCTCACACCCCTAGATTTTTTTCCCACCAAATTTCATATTACCCTAATAAAGACTTGTTCTTCAGCCTCGAGGTTTAAATTTTTTTTCATTCCAGCCAGCGTATTTTGGCTTTTGTCTGATAAAATGTTGGGGTTTTTTTTTTCCTGTTTCCAGCTCCTACTTCGGTAGAAACCAGCTATCTGACTTTCAGTGGTTCCCTGAGGGCAGTTTTTTGACTTCTCCCTGATGTCTTTGTTCCTGAATGAACTCCTGCTCCTTCTCTTTTGCTGGTAAAGGACATCAGAGAGACCTCTAATTGCAGATTGTCCAAGGCAACTGAAGGACAGCTTGGTTAGAGCGATTATTCTCTGGCTGTGGTGTCAGAGGTGCTGATTTTGAAGGTTGTGTTGACAGATTTTTTTAGTAAACATACTCAGTTACAGATCTGAAGACCTGCTTTAGCTGGTTTTGTCAGGAGGTTCTGAGAGTTTCAGTGCATTGCCTGTGAGGATCGTTGCCTGGGCATCTACTGCCTGAGCACCTGCAGCTTTCTAAGAGGAAGTAAGCACAGGCATCTTAGCTACAAGCGCCTTCAATCAAGCTAGTTATTTGAGCCCATATATTCCCAAATATTGCTTTTCTATTTCTTGATTATTTACACTTGTTATTATACAGGCAAAAGTTGTGGATGATCCATGTGCTTGCATTGTTCAGAGTTGTTGTATGTCAATGATAAATAGTGAAGGGTTCATGTGGATGGTGTTTTATACTCCACTGTTGGCTTTTATTCTTTTTTTAGACTTTTTCCACATTAAAGTATGGGTGGTAAGAATAATTTTTTTAGAAATAAAAGAATATCTTCTCTACCATTTGATGCAGATAATAGCAATGAGACATCTAGACAATTTTGTAAAAATATATTAGCAAAGGCTGAAATGTTATCTTATGATGGAAATTAATTTCAAAATGAAAATTGAGAAGATGTTGATAGTCAATATATTGATTATTGCCACCCCCCACCCCCCCAGTTTTAAAATCCTGTGAAAACCCAAAGTGTTTCGTAGGAAATGTTTGCTTATTTTTGCTTTCTAGCATTAACCCCTCCATGCAAAACCTAATACTCCAAACTCGACTTCCTGAACTGAAGGTGACCTTGTGCCAGAGACACTTGCTTTTTTTTTGCTTTGTGTTTAAAAATTCCAGTGTAAGTGGAATCTTGAGTTTTTCTTCCTGTTTTAGCAAATGCCAGTGCTTAAAGTGAATTTGTAGATGAAACTCAGAAGTTAATTTTGCCCAGAGTCACAAGGTGGCTATTTTTGTGTAAAACTTTGACTTAAGCATGCTAATACTTATCCTAGCAAATTTTTTTTCAGACTGAGGTGAATGCTGAAGACAGCTAATTTTACACATTAACAGCATTTAATAATTTCCCACAGCTCTCAGAAAGTTGTCTTAAACTATGATTACTATTAAACTATACTGGTTTGTTCTCCGCAACAGTGTTTAAGAAGCCATTATTCTTTGTGTCAGAATCTTCTACACCCAAATCAGTGGTCAGGTTCAGTGCTCTGCCACTGGGACAAGTCCAAAGTTTTCTCGACTATGTCTTATTTAACTTGCTTATTGCAGACATACAAACATTTTGTCAGGTTGTTCCCATTGTTCTTAGGTTAAAATTTCCTTCTGTGTTTCTCTTGTATTTAGTGATGGTGAATGCTAGTGTAGACCTGACACAACAGGGTCTGTAACTACTGAGACCTGTTTAATTATTGAGACTGCTTACAATGAAACCAGTCGCCTGAAACTGTCTGCTCTAGGATTGCTCCTATCATGAAAGCTGTACTGGCAGGAAAAAAAAAAAAAAAAGAAAAAAGAATTCAATAGGATGAAAAATGACATTGTTCATGCAGCTTTTGTAGGGCTAAATTTGTAACTATTGGAATCTTGTGTACATCAAATGCATCTTTTTTCCATGAAATCACCCCCACTCCTCCCCCCTTTAGAAAAGTCAGGAGAAAAAGAGAGAGTTCTGGTGAGTTACGAAAAAACATAGAGGTTGATTTATCTGAGCACAACTCAGTAAAATTTGCTCTCTAAATGCTCAGTAAAGTTGCTCAGCAAATGGTGCTCGGATGCAGGAGAGGTATTATGTTCCCTTAATGGAAAATAAAAGCCCTGTGGGTGTATTTAAAGCACAACAAGAATTACATTAGCAGCATTTTATAGTAGAAGATGTAGTTTTCTGTTTCTGTTGTCCCTCTCATGGAAAGGCTTTCAGTAGTTCTTCCACTGCACACACAAGAAGATCTGTATTAAGCACTGAAAATATAATAATGCAGCTACACTCTGAAGACATTTTTTTGAGTGGCTTTTCTGCTGCTTATATTGAACCTTCAAGGTTACTCTTTCCACTGAGAGCCTACAGCGTTGGGCTGAAGTATACAGCAGATGTTTTTTCATCAACTGATCTTAACCCAATGATTTTGGTTTGTTTCGTTGGAAATATGTTTCATGTTAGCCATCAGAGGGAGTGTGCCTGCGTTTCTGTCACACTTGCAGCAGGATTGAAAAACACAGCAACAAATGGATTGTTCAGATGCAATGTGGGGAAGCAGGGAAGAACTGGAGTTCAAATTAAGGGCAAAGTTATTCTCTAATTCATGCTGCGAGTCTCTTATCCGCAGTGTAGATCTCTGCTGTGTATTCTGTACGCTTTTTTTTCTTTTTAATGAAACCTCAATGGGAGTTCCGCACTTGGAACATGTACAGAATAAGCATTATTCATGCTGTGAAGATCAGAGGGGAGAAATTTTCCCCAAATGTGATCCTTTACTGCTATTATCGACAGCATTCTCTGTTTAGCTGTGACTCACAACCATGGGCTTAAATCTCACAAAGGAGGGGCTCTGAAGCCCTGTTCTGTGACCTCGACTTTAAGCAAGAATGTTAGAGGTCAAAAATGAGATGCATTTACAGAGCTGTGCATTGAAGCTGTCTGGTGCTTGCTCGTATTGTGTCTGGCACTAGTAAGTGCTATTTAATTCCCTTTCATATATATGAAATTCACCCAGAAAATTAAAAAAGATTTAAAAAAACCCCAACCAACAGCTAACTGCCTGCTTGTTTTATTGACATTGGCAACTGATTGTAGTGTTACATCCAAACTTCTGTGTATGAGAATTATGCATGTAGACTTGTCTCCTGCTTATATCCATCACTTAATTTTTAAATAAATACATGTTAAATGGTATGTAGTGGTACCATGTCCGCTAAGTAACTGTGGGCATTTTAGACTATTGTTTCAGTATTGCTTGTAGTGCCCCTTCTTTGCTTTTTATTACTATGAACTATTGACAGCCTCCATAATTTCAATAGTATTTAAAACAAAATCATACCAAGCCCAGTTTTGCATTATGGAAAAGAGATGCTGGCACTTCATGTAAACAAAACTGCTGGGGTTTGGCTTTTCTGTAGGCTCCCGATCAGAAATAGACAACAGCAAGAAAGGTATAGGACTATGGGCTTCATCCCATATTCTGTCCTTTGTTTATCTTTGTCTAAGGTTGTTTGTATGTGGCATGTTACTCCTTTTATTTATTTTTAGTTGCAAACTCCAGAAATCTGCTTTGTAGAAATATTGTAAGTAGTGTGAGTCACTTCATTGACGTGCTCTGTTTTCAACAATACAGGGACAGTAACGTTGTTGAATTGGCTTCTTAAACTCTGTAAGTGACATATGAAATAATTTCGCAGTTAACTTTTAATACACTTTCTAGTTCTGCTTCAGCTGGTTGGACCCTAGATCGGAAGAGCGTCGTGT
>Ga0181612_171180_pt1 | contig 14804 bp, 5 predicted proteins | sample HoacroProtozoa21_FD_119630 | JGI IMG/M metagenome (GOLD analysis project Ga0181612, IMG submission 119630) | Hoatzin crop microbial communities from Cojedes, Venezuel. Combined Assembly of Gp0051906, Gp0051904, Gp0051908 | reverse complement strand
TTCCCAAGACACCGTTCTGTGTGATGGAACCCTGCTTTCCTGGAGATGGCTGAACTCCTGCCTGCTGATGGGAAGTAGTGAATGAACTCCTTGTTTTGCTCTGCATGCATGCATTTGGCTCTACTTTACCTAGTAAACTGTGTTTATCTCAACGCACAAGTTTTCTTACTTTTACCCTTCCAATTCTCTCCTCCATCCCACTGGCGGGGGGGGGGAGTGAGCAAGCGGCTGTCTGGTGCTTAGCTAACAGCTGGGGTTAAACCACGACAGCCACATAAACAAAACAGCTTCTATTTATAGGCAAACTATAGTAACAAACTGCCTTTAACAAAGGATACTGATCACAGACACAGAGAGGCCACCCTCTCCTATTGGGATCTTTGTGAAGTTTAGTGTCTCAAACCAGCGAAGTCTCTCCTGACAATGAGAAAGAGTTGCACGTACTCCTGCTGTTTGTGTACCCATAAGGAGCAGAAATCAATCTTTTCTGTAAGAACTGGGTGTGTATCCACAACTTGTGCCTTTTAAAATCTCTCTTATTTTCATGCAGACGGGAGATGAAGGATTTGAAAGTCATAATAACCATAAATAATCGCAGGCATGGTGTGGAATAAGGAAGGACAAGAGATAACAATAGAGGGAATATTTTTCTTCAGAGGTGATTGCTTGTCAAGTCAGTGTATCATATCATATAATATTATGTCATTTGTTTTGTGTCCTTTTTTTTATAGAGTCTGTTTTTCCTCTGTGTTTTAATTACCAAGAGTAAGAAGAGAGGGCTGGATTATAGATTACTTGTAATAATGTTGACAAAGACAACAATTTTTAATAAGAGAGAGAGAGAGCTAGGCATGAAAGGAAAGAGGATGTTCAAGAATATGGAGAAGTGTGAAAAAGCACAGGGGAACGGATATCTGCAACAGCTAAAGAGACTAATACATCAGAAACACACAGTTCAAATGACTCCTTATGCAGTAACAAAAATCTTGAACAAGTTAAAAAAAACACCACAACACTGGAACTACACCCTTGGGAACAGAATGCATCCTTCAGTAAGAGTTTCACATCCTTAACAGTAAAAAGGACAAAGCAGTGATATGCCTTCCTGATCATAAACACCATAGATTTTCTGCATCCAGTGCAATTTAAAGGCTTAAACACTATTCCCACTGAAGGTAACAGGAGGCTGTAGCATTTAACACCTTGTTAGAGGCTAGCACTGCCAATCAGGATCAGCCCTTAAAGAAAAGAAATTCTCTAATATAATGTGTTTAGCCACTCGAAGCACTGCAGTTATTCTCACAAGAGGAAAAGTGGCTGCTATTCCGCCATTAGCATTTCTCACATAATCCAAATCAAAGTTTGCCAGAACAAGCAATGCCTAAAAGACCAAAAAAAAAAAAAAAAGCGAAAACTGAACATCAGTTACCGAAAAAACCTATAAAATATTCATCAGGATTTCTGAGGCAGGAAATACAGCACATCCCAGTTAACACAGCGCGGTGCAGATGAATGATATGCAGGGCTTAGACGCACACAGTAACTCATCTGATAGCAAAGCGGTATTTCCATGCCAGAAGTGGCATAAGGCTCCCGTACATCACATGCACCATCTAACATTATTCCTGCTTCCCACTTGTTCAAACATTATTCAGAGTCTGACAACCTTACAGGCCACTCTCTGTTGATTTCGCTCTTTCCTCACACTGTCAGGCTGCTGCTTCTGTATTTCCACACAGCAAGCCGATGATCCAGTGTTTTCTCTCGTGTTCTGCTTAATACACCAGCGATATATTTTAAAACACTCATGTTAGCCAATGGCACTGTAGTAATAACCCATTTGGGTCCTTTGCTATAATAATTGTCATACTGTGATTTGAATAGTGATCGAACTCAATACCTCTGTGGTAAATCAGATGCTAGAAATATTGTTGTACAAGGTAAAGAGACATGAATGCCTCTTTTTGCTGATAACTGACAAACAAAAATTCTTGCCTATCAATATAAAAATGTAAATACGTAAATAAGAGATTCAGGTGAATCAAATAACCCAAGAATAAAAAGGAAATCCTCAGTGTCTTTCAGTCCACAGCTATATACACCATTTATACTGGTATCCTGTCTGCAAAACGATGAATGATAAACAACCTAAGAACAAATACACCACAAGCACAATTGTCTAAAAAAAGATTACTGTCCACAAACTATGTAACACAGCAATTAGTAAACTGGGTAGACATTCAGGAGGAGTTGGCTCACCGGAACATCACTTGTGTGCAGAGCTTATTAAATTGTTATGTAATATTTTATTTTTCATGCATCATGTTTCATATTGGTATCCTAGATGGTGTGATATAGCTAAGGTTTTAAATTAAAAACTTAATTTGGAGGCATCTCAAAAAAAGTCTTTATTAAACAAATAGTTACCTTCAGAAAGACAAATAAGTCACCTACGATATTCTGCTTCCATTATAGACGTCAGTGGCATGTTCCTATCTAGAAAACTGTCTAGTTCTGTATTATTTAACCCATGTAACACACATCTATTCAGCAGACCAGGGGATGCAGATACAGAGATTTACAACTTTCAATGATCCAGCCTCAATTTCTTTTATTTTACAACCTGAAAAAGGAAACCAATATGCAACAAATTAGAGAGGACTCTGACAAATTAGCACAGTGCTAATCTATATCTTTTTATCCTCAGCATAAAACAGCCGAAAAATCCATCGCTATCAACTCAGTTGTCATAAAGGGACAATTTCTTTAAGTGTTGCAGCAGAGATAATTTCTTGCTTATAGGGTTGAATATCCATTGTACCTTGAACTATTCCCGTAAGTACAAGTTCTGCTCACAAATCCTGCAGAGTGTCTGAAGTGACAACGCCGTACTTTGTCAGAGGCCAACCCTATTCTCTGCTTGTCAAAGAATCTATCAGTTTTGGAGAGGCTGGTGAGAACTAAATAATGTTTGCATTTGTAACATAATGTGGCTAATTATTAATCACTGGCACAGTTGCACCAACGAAACATTTACAGTATACTTTTTGTTCATAAAGTTTCCCGTTTTTGTGCATCTTCCCCAACAAAAAGGAACCAGCAGCATTCACTCTTCAAAGAATAAAGGAAGAAACAGAAAAGTACTTGGAGAAAAACATCTCAGACCAGAAAAAGGATTTATGAAGCGGTAATAGGAAACAAAGAACCGAGACTGCAGAAATCCTAGCAGAATGTTAACCTCCCAACAAACTGAGCCTAATGCTCCACTCACAACTTTAACAACTCTTTGATACATAACAAAAAATATTTTTCATGGAAATGGGGTGTAAAAGAGGAGATGCATAATGTATGAGACAAAAGCAAATTATCTCCATTCCCTAAGGGAATGGCTTTTGTCGCACATGTAGGTCATGCTGGCATTCATATTTTCAGCATTCTTCATAAACCCATTCAAGCATTATAGATTATTATGTCAAACTGGTACAGTGGGATTTTTTTATTGCAATTAATATCCCTCGTAAGGAGCTTTGTCGAATGAACTCAAATATCACCAAAAGCAATTAAAATCTATCAGAGATGTGAAATGGAAGTTTAAGTTAGCTAAGGGGAAAAGTGGTGCAACATACTTTTCCAGGATATGAGAAGCAGGGCAGAAAATTAACAGAAAATCATACCAGCAAGGCGTGAACTTGGAAGAGTACGAAAACAACAGGCAGCTTAACAAAAATTGTTCACTGGTAAGAACAAATACATATGAAGCAACCAGAGACAAACCCCAAGCTTCTGTTTTAGCAATGCTTATTTCAGGGTTATTAATACAATGAAATGAAAGGGAAGAAAAAGAATAATCATGATTTCAGTAAGTAGAACTCGAATCTCTGGATGTCCAGTTTGAGTCATCATGGAGAAGTATACCTTGATACATACGATGCACAAGCCTGCAACATTTTTTTTTAATGTAGATCTGCTTGAAACTCTTTGCTGGATATTATTTTGCAGTCTGTTTTAGTCTAAATAACATGAACTGTTATAGAAATCATGTAATAAACAAAGATGTGATTAGTTTCAGTCACACAGCTTCATGCTGGTTTACTTGTATTTTAAACTCAGAAAAAATAATTTATCTGAATTGTATACAACTATGTAATCAGCATAGATTTTTAAACTCCAATTTGAAAATAGATACACATGCTAGACAGTTTTTTGGGGACTGTTTAAACTGTAGTCCAAGTCATAAATCATCCATTTGGTCATCCCAAACAAATGCTGACTTCCCAGCATTTTTATATCATATTGTACTACAATATTTCTTCTGCTTTTTTCATTGCAAAGTTACCTTCTGGAATTACCACATTGCAGTTGACTCCTGTAGGTCCCAACTTGCTCAAGCTGAAAATACCCAGAATCCTTTTTCTAAGCTTAACTTCCATCTTCAAAACCCACTCCGTTAGCTGAATTTAGGCAACTCTCACCGTAAACCTAGATGGCAATGGAAATTTAGCAGAGATAAGGCACATTTCTGCCCCAACAAGGTGCTTTTGAGCTCTTCAGTTGCTTAGGCAACAAAGAACTTTCAGGCTAAACCTGACACCATTCGGATTAAGCACTGCTAGCATGGAGACAGCTTGATCACTCCGTAGGATTTAGCAGTATTCAAGCGCCTAAACCTCAGTGTAGGTCGAGAATTTAGGAGAGCTGGATCTCGCACTGTATGCTTACACACAATGTGCACTCTGGCTAGTAAGTGGGCAGCATGATCTAAGGAAGAGATTGTGCACATACGTGCACCTGCGGTCTTTGCTTTGGCATTTCTTAACTTTACACATGTGGACTTCACAGTCTTAATACAATTCCTCTAAGGCAGTTGTTTTGTAACTCACATGGAGAAAAAGCTTATTTATCTTTGCTATTTGTATCAACGTAAACTTCTGCTCTATAGCAGGCATGAGATTGAATCCCTGATTAAAATCTCAAAATTCATCTAACCCTAAATTCCCAAGTGCCATAGATAGAATCCACAAAGATAACAAAACAGCAGTGCTTTTTTGTCTCAATTCATGAAGACACTCATGAACAGTAATATTTGCTAATGCCAGTCCTGGGTCACTATTCCACTCATGAAGACAGATTTTGCAACAGCATTTGGCTATCAGCAATGCCCTTCCATCCTCTCCATTTAAAAAAACTACTTTGATGCCTCTTGCTCATTTCCTTATTTCAACAGACTGCAATCTATTTCTGCCTATAAGATCACCAGTAAGTGAGATATCTTCCACACAAAATGATAGAATTTTTTTCATAAAAAAGCCATGTACAGCTACTGTCCATAGAGTACTGAAAGTATTCTACACCACATTTAGCAAATTGATGAACTAGCTGCAAGTCCCTCACCTCTGTCTCCTCTAACATCTGTATCCTATGAGACTGCTTATTTTAAACTGGTAAACTCATACTGTCCACCCTTTCTCTAGAAATCAATGGGATTTCCTGCAGAAAAAAGTGACATTCGTATGAGGAAGGCTGTGACACACCAGCCTTATAAGCAAGTAAATTACAGCAAAGTACATAAATATACAGCAGGCCACGTCACAAATAATAGCATTGTGAAACATCTTTCTTTTTTAATTTATTCAGGTACAACACTTCCATCTGATACATTTGGTTCTGATTGTGTGATAATACAAACAAAAGGATAGTCCTGTGGCTGAAGAATTGAATTAAGTCAGGAAATAAAGTTAGTTTTGTCCTCAGCTTTACCAATTTCTGTGTGCCAAGACCATTCTCCAGTCTCCCATGACTTCAAAGGAAATTAGGTCTGCTCAGAAGCTCTGAAAATTCAAGCATTTATTTAGGAACTTAGATGTGGTTCTCAAACAAATGATGTGCCCCAAAACCTGCTCTGAGGGTTGCATTCCCATCACTGTTTTGCACTGCAATTTATTACAAATAGTATATGATCTAGGTTTTGATATCATATGCAAATTCTACATGCAGAATTAATAAAGAATATGCAACAGATATCTTTGTTGCAGGGTTCTGAAATGTAAATAAAAAATAAGAACTCTCCTGTAAGTATGGACTAAACCCATATAAAGCAAAGAGCGGTTCATTTCACTGCCAGTGCCCCGTTTAATGAACTCCGTCTGTTCTGAGCTTCCCTTAGAAGCTGCATTTCTGCCATTCACTGAAAATGAAATAAACACTAAAATACTGAAAAACCATACAGCCACTTTTTAAAATTGCTTTGCACCATGTTGTCATATGTCAACCAACTGGATATTATATGTTAATCCAAAACCAACTGGATATGATATGATATGTTAATCCGAAGATAAAAGCCTGAACGAAGTTACAAATGGGTACATAGTTTTCTGCTAAACCTTTTTTTCCCCTAAATCAATATTTTAATTGTTACTAAACTTTAAAATCTGCATCAGATATTCAATCCCAGTTCCAGCCATGAAATATCTGATAAAGCATCCATTTATGTTTGAAATAACATAAAACCATTGCAGGACTATTTCACAAAAAGCAATTTTTCCAACTGTTCCCCTTCTATTAAAACTAACCGTATGATCAGAATGTGCATGGATTTACACTTCTGAGTTCATAAGAATTCCTTTAATGCCCACTGATATTCTCATATTTATAAAGGTGTAGCTGAGACTCAAATCTGCCCCTTTGTTTACACATAGAAAGACAGCCATAGGAGCCGGTGATCAGAAAATATGCCTATATTTTCCTGAAAAACGGCCAGCTGCCAGCTTTCTTGCTGCCAGTGTATCAATGCAAGAATCTGCAGCCAGGCTTTCACAGGACACAGAGCCAGTACAATTTAAAACTGATTAACAAACAACACTATAGTCAGTGTAATTTATTTGGAGAGGAGAAAAAGATGGAAGAGTACTTATATTTCAAAAGCAAGGATTCAGGCATAAAGAGTCGGCATGCCTCCAGTTTGAGTGAGCACTGCAATGAAACTTTCATTTCCGTGACAGTAACAGATTTTTTATTATTTTAAACACTAAGAAAGAACAATAAAAGCTTTGGCCAAAATATTTAAACAGGAGCATGTATAAGACAAAGCACGTAAATCCTTTAAACCTCCACCCTTTAAAAACTGTTGCTTCCTCTTGATACCCCAACAAATCCACGAATACAAGATACAAGCACCAGGTATTTACACTGACAGATCACAGCGGCAAGTGCCGCACAGGGAGCCTATACGCCAGTTTAGAAGGAACTCTAGGGTAGCACGTCATGTTTAGACGCGTACATGCATTTCAAAACCTGGATCAGGACATTAGGAGTCACTGAGTTTATAGGTCTTCACAAAGAATGGTATAGCTTCTCTGCAAGCCAGTCATCCACATTAGCTGTTCTTCCCTCATGTTAGCATTATAGCTTATTAAAACCAGCTAGAGTATAAAAATGCAGTCGAGAGAGAAGAAACAGGAGGTGTGGCAGAGAAAACCTGTTAGTGAAATGCTAGGCCAGGTGATAATTAAGAGCTTAGGATAAATTTTAATGTTTTGCTATTTAAACTGACATTAAAGTGAATCTCTAGGAAAAAAAACTCCATTTGGACTATGTGCTGTGCAACCACGAGCTACAGAACGGGAACAGGATGGGCTTACACGTGTACCCTGTCTCCACTTAACCTCCTGTAGACTTCAGATTGTCAGCAGTACAATGTGTTCTAATTTAAAAGGCTCTGTATTTCAGAAACTTTTCAAAAGTTTACCACAAAAGCACAGCAAATCCAAGAGTGGTTAATAATTTTGCCTCATTTAAGACTTGTCCCATGGCACAAACAAATGCCCAGGCTCTCAACTCTGTAAAATGTATGTCCCAAACGGGAATCAAAACAAAATCCAACCTTCTTACCCAAGATACTCAGTCTTTCCTTGCTATCCTTTTCACTAGTAAGTGAGAAAAGCACTCATGAAAACAGAAAATCTGCATTAGCATGAACATAAAAATCTACAGATCAAATTCTGTTCTTACTGGTAACATCTGCAAGACTTGTGTGCAAAACAATCATATTCATTCATTATTAAACAGTACCCAGCACACATCAGTACATCCCCTAATATCTCAGTGAGAATGGCATGACATCCATCAGAAAACAGGAACCTTTAAAACACCACAGAAAATACAAACAGTAACAACTAATCGGTTGCTGAGGACTTTCAGGTAATTACCCAGGCTTCATGGCATTCAGCACTCCAAAATCTATTGGGTGGAACAGATGGGAGAAACGCAGAGACAGCGTTTTCATTGCTTTTGAAATGAATAGGTCTGAAGTTTCAGGCAGGCAGAATGTTCTAAATAGCACAATATATTCTTCAGATTTCACAACCTCATGAGAAGTATGTTTGGGTTATATTGCTTGATGACTGACTCAATTATGGCTAATGAATGATGATGGTACTTGCAAAAGTTAAAGTGTACCCCGCGCTCTACTTGTGCGATAGGTAAACAGTTGCAGACAGGAAATTGCAAAGAACTTCCCCTTGCTCTGCTGAAGCACAGCGTCGCTAACTCAGCCCTGGCAACCATTTCTTACTTTGGGACCAAAAAGTGATGCTGTCCAACACTTAGCTGCCTGTTGTTTAGTAATAAACACCTGTTAGTATTTACCATCAAAACTTCTTTGAATTGCAGTTCAATCCAGATTCGAGCAGGAGACAGGTGGCAAAGTTCTGGCTCCCAAGATTTTACTGTTTTTTTTTTCTCCTGGTAGAGGATATTCTAACCTAAGCTTTTCAGGTCATGTGACTGCTCAAAGCTGGATGGTGACCAAATTGTCCTGCATTAGAAAGTTCAAACATTCAAGAAATCAAGCTTAGCCTATTTTTAAGATTATGACATTACTGCAATAAACTTCTGAATCTGTTTTATCACAGTTTTTGCTAACGAGGCCTGTCATTGAATTTTTTTAAGGTAGGAGATGGTGGAGGAAAGGGTACACAAAAAATGTGGGAAATGTGACACTGGCATTTTTCATTCTTAACAGTGAACCATTGTTCTCTTTCTTCTATGGCCTATAAATCCAATACTAATACTAAATGCTGCAATGTCTCATAAAGTCCATTTTATATCCTGAGGGTATTCAAATATTCACAATGTTATTTAAAGAGACATTCAAATAAAATTTGATTTCTAAAATGCTGCTTACCTTCTTCCATTTTTCTCCTTTCTAACAGGTAGTATGACCTGAAAATGATCTAACTAGTAAACAAAATTAGATTCAGTAATCACAGGTGACAATTTTACTCTACTGCCTTTCTAACTGCAAAGGTGAAACCAATTAAATTAAACTGTTACTTCTTTTTATAACTAACTTTTATGTGTTTTGTATTGGTTTAACCAATGCTTCCGAATTATGTTAAGCTATAAAACAGAGACAACCTTAACGCACTAAAAGAGATTTAAAGTTTCAGTTTAGGGTTTGGTATGCTAATTAATTAATGCTATTTTCATTCCATTTAAACCTGTAATGAATTACTTGTTAGAGATCCCAGAGTAAAGGTACACTGCAGAAAACCTGTGTTAGACTGGGGCTAGATTTTAGAAATAAAAGGATAACAGTTTGCTGGTAACTGGATGCCCCTCAAATTATTATATCACAAATCCACATTCTCTGTTTTTTTGAGACCTCCCACACTACCCAACATGCTCATGCTGGAACCTGACAGACTGAATGAGACCGTGTACTCCGTATGCCTGAAAAGCGTAGGTCACTGTCCACAGGGCCTGAGATTTGTACCGTCGGTGTTGTCGCTGGCATTACCGACAGAGAGTAGAGGGGGGAGAAACGCAGACAGAAGCAGAGAAGAGGAAACAGAAGGGGAGTCTGCATGACAGCGTGGAGAGGACACCAGCAGACAGGATCGGTTTTAAAGAAATGGACAAAGATTAGGTAATTAGTGCAGCCCGATTTTCCTGAGACCCAGAACTTAACGCAAAGTTCTTCGTAAGTTTTCCTCACTCTCAGCAAATACTTGTCAGATCCCAGGGAAAGCGTGTGCCTATTATTCTTGCTCGAGAGAGCCTGCCCCAGAACGAACAACTACACTGCTAGCCCATGAAGCTGCTGGATCCAGTTCTCTCACACTGAAATGCCATTTGGTTTCACACACCAGAATTTCAGGGGGTTCCCATAGCTTGGTTTTTGATCACAGAGACTAGTACAAAACCCAGCTACTGGAAGCCAAGACATGCGAGGATAAACTGGCCAAGGCAACCTAAATTCTGTCTCATGTCAGTACTTGTTCCAAACGGTCGTCAATTACACGAACACAAACTATTTTTCATTGCACCTTTGTCTCAGTTAGGGATTTCTGCAATATGTTCCTTTATATATGGAATGCCATGTCCTACTACCTTTAAAAATGCAATTTCATGTGTTTTACGTTTCCCTGGAATGTATAGAACAGATAGTGTCCTATGTCTTGTCACTCCCACAACACAGTTGCTACTCTCCTATCTCTAAGAAAGAAGTGGGAAAAAAGCATTGGTGATACCGATACTACAATAAACCAGTGTCTTAATTCCCAATTCTTGTGCAAGTGGTTTTAAAGAAAACGTAACTAGCCGTTATTTCTAGGCCTCTCAGTGCCAGAGGGGTTAGATATGTATTTTTTTTCTTCTCAGCACGAATAATGTAGATGATTTTAAGAAATTTATTGCATAATTACTGTGCTTTTGGCGTATTTCCTTCTGTGTGCTTCAAATTCTAAAGACCATTTCCAGTATAATACCATGGCACTCAATGTAATTATGCTGGAAAGTATTTCCGCCTTTTTATTTAAATCCTTTAGGGTGCTTATAATAGGACATTGTATCAGATTCTATTTATTTTTAAACTGCAAACATGAAATAGATGTGAATGTCACACAATAAATATATACTTATAAATGTCTACAAATTGGAACAATTACTGAAATGGCATGTATCTGCTTTTACCAGAGTCTGTGCCAATTGATGTTTTTCTTGTTTCATACTGGAAATTACCTAGTGCAGACAATTAAGACCAACTATGGTACCACCATACTCTTTCTGCTAAAAGTGTTATTGCAGCAGTTCATTCTAACCACATTAACAGAAATATTTTGACAACAAGGAGAAATAACAGCCCTGAAAGAGCTGTTACCAAATTTGAACAGCAAAGAAAACCTCTAAAATGTTACCTAACTAGATCTAGTCTGTTAATCACAGAGCAGATCTGTAACAGCAGCCCTTATTTTCCTCTGCTGCATGTGTCATATAAATAATTGCATTCAAATCAGTGTACATGTAAGGATTCCTGAATCTGGCAATAACAATTTATTATAAACCTACCTACATTTCAGGGCACAAACGTATCATCCCCCGAGCATTCTAGACAGCAAGTCACAACTGTATTTGTCACAAGTGCTCTTATCTTGTAAAACATAGCCTTGGCTTTAGGGTATTAATTGTACCTAAGATGTGTCCTACCGAGATGTTACAAAGCTAAGGCTTTGGAGGATTACTGCTGGATTAGTCGTTTTTAAGAGTTGGCCTTTAGGCGACTAAGGCTAAGACTGTAAATCTGACAAGGTACATAGTGCACTTACAGAGACTGTTTATTCTCAGTTTAAAGAAAAAGGGACTCAGCTATCAGTTTAACATGTGAGAAGTGATGAAAGTAAAACTGTGCTTTTCTTTACTTCCTGAAAGCCCTTGGTGAGATCATTACTGCATCTATAACCCTTCTTCATTCCACCCTTTATTAGCATTGATCCAACTCTAGAACTACAGCAGCAAGCTGAACCGTCACTCACATTACACAGGTTATGACCAGGTCACCCTGTTTACACTGGGGAGGTAGCACACTCATCTTCCAGAGAGACCATTCACTCATCAACAGCTAATGAATGGATTAACACTGGCAGCAACTAAGCAGGCATTTTTTCTTCCTGATTAGTTATGGTTCAGGTTAAAAGATTCAACCGTGACTGTACAGTGACAGTCCAAAACTATTTGCTTTCCCTAAGCATACAAGACAAAGCAGAAGCTACCATTCAGTACTAATACAGATCACTTTTCAATATCAATAGGCAACAGAATAATTATATGGAGTAAAAAAGAAGGTCAATCTACAATAATACAAGATTAAAACAATAATCGTAAGAAGAAGGAAGAAGCACTGAAGAAAGGCTTTCTTCCAAGACTTCACAATGGAACGACTGTCAGCTATGGAAAATTATACTCAACTACTACTACTGCCTGAAGGCATCAAAGACAACTATTATGTTGATTTTGTATGTGCCAGAATTTCTTTACATGTCAGTTACGAAGGCTGCCTGACCTTGACATTAGAACAACAAAAGACTTCGTGAAATCCGCAGACTCATATTGAAAAGCCTGCCTTAGAGAAGTGTCGCTCACAGAACCTGAATTGCTCTGAGACACTTCTAAAGACTGATGAATTTCAGCTGCTAAGCTCCTTTTAGAAACCGAGCAATCCATAAACAGTGATTAAATATGGAGGTCTTTCTCCTTAGCTACTCTCGTTAGCATTGCAGAGAAAAATGTTGTAAAAGCAATGTTTTATCCTGCTTCTGAAAATGAACCTTAAAATTAAATTATGAAGAAGAGGTCACCGTAGCTCTAGGATGCTTCCTATCGAAAGATCTCAAAGCAGTTTACAGACATGGATTAATTTAGCCTGGAATCAACAAATGTATTTCTGACTTACATGAGGAAAACTGAACAATCAGAAAAATCAGCTGAAAGGGATCACAAAGTGATTCTGAAAGACCTCAGTGTTAACACCCATATATCCCAACCTCCTGTCACTAACACAGTTAAAAAACCGCTCTTCCTTCTATCAGGTAGCTAAATCGTGTCAAAACAGGGGTGTGTAAGAAAATTAAAACATATGTGCCACAGGTGTGGAGTCAGCACACATAGCTTAAAACATTTCTAGCACCTGTGGGAATGCTCTCCTTCACTGCAAGACAGCCTCTGCCTTCCCTCAGGGCATGTCATGAGTGCTGAGCAAACCACAGAATAACCTCCACTACAAGTTCTATATACAGGGAAGGCTAATTTTAGAGCTCAGGATGCTTCAAAAACATTGATCCCTCAGCATTTGTATTTGTAATGTGGTTTTAAAAGCTAAATCATATTTTAATAAATATATACGTATGTCACAGGCTTGCTATAATGGTACCCTATATTTATTGATAACTCTATCATAATCAGTGTGCAGAACTGTCAGGAGACATTTTTAGCAGGTGAACATCATCCAGTGGATTTCTCCCAGCCTGGTACCATGAACCTGCTATCACACTTACTGGGCAGGGCTGACACGAATTTGAGCTAAGCTCTTGCTATATCGAGGTTACAAAATTTTCATTGTCTCTCCTTTCAGGTGTCACAGAAAATAGACTGGAGTAACGTTTTGACAACCTAGCTGACATGTTCAAAACATTTGCCCCAAGGTTCTTAACAAATTGCATATCTTCAGGCTGAGCCCAATAGCACTCTCATATTCACATCTCAGACACGATATTCATATCTGATATTCATGTCTCTCAAGCTGAATAACTCTATTATTACTGACTGAAAACTTCATACTTACTTTATCAAGTGTTAGTATATAACATGTTCGTTCTTACAAGTAGGTGGTAAAAAGTTTTGTTGCATTCTCCCAATTTGTTACTTGTTAATCCAGTAATCTATTGGGATTTATTCTGATCAAAATTAATGGGAATATTTCCACTGATTTAGGAGTCCAGATAAAGCAAGTAAGCGACAGATTTCCAAAGTCCAGAAAAAATGCACTGAATGACTTGTAAAATGGTGGTTGTACTACTAAAACATAAAACATTATTTTGATTCTTGAGGAAACGAGACCACAAACTATAGCTTCTAATTCAAAATCAGCAACATCCCCAATACTCTAATCAAGTGTAAAAGACTGTTATGGGCTGGCTAAATATACTTCTAGAATTTAAAAACCAGCACATTCGAGCTCATATTCAGCTTGGTCTTGCTTCTGCAAAGACAAAAGGCCTAGCAAGGAGGTTCAAAGCAGAGAGGAGTGAGAGTGGGGTGTGCTACATTCACAGTATTTCTCATACTCTGAAGAGGAATCCAAAGCAGTAAGTCTTGTGTTTGAGTTTTGATATAGAGGTTGATGAAATTCTAAAGTTATTCTGGTCCGAGAAAATTTTGTTTGTCAAGCCAGCCAGGACTGGCTCAATGTCAAAGATCTGGACTCTAACAAAATAACCTAGAAATTGCTCAGATTGTTCTGGGGAAAGCTGGAAAGTAAGAGTTTGTGGTCTCCCAACACTATCACTGAAAGAATTAGCGTGCATTTCCAAAGAGAGGTGCAAGCAGTTGCACTCACTCCACTTGGGTGGAGGTTCTCTTCATCTGGGCACTGAGATGATGAGGTCCAGAAGCTACTTAGTGATGGCAGCATGATGTTTGGCCTAAACTAACATATCCTGCACCCAGCAAGGCTTATTAGCTCAGATCTAGTGCCACAGTAAAATAAATATCTGGCTCTCAGATTGAGCTGACTCACAGAGCGAGAGCCGAATAAACTCACTCCCACCTGCTGCCTCCATGGAGATACAGAGGTGGAAACACCCTCAAGAGGGCCCTCATATGGCAGGAGGCAGAATGTAATCGAAGATGATGAACTTTTTTAAAAAACATCGTATGAAAAGTCACAATTAAATCGCAACAAAAAGCTATATTTAATTCAACCCCCTTTCAGAAATTCTTTTGATCGTGAAAAGCAAAGAATTGGCAGATTG
>Ga0181612_108442_pt1 | contig 14804 bp, 13 predicted proteins | sample HoacroProtozoa21_FD_119630 | JGI IMG/M metagenome (GOLD analysis project Ga0181612, IMG submission 119630) | Hoatzin crop microbial communities from Cojedes, Venezuel. Combined Assembly of Gp0051906, Gp0051904, Gp0051908 | reverse complement strand
GCAGGGGCATTGGAACCAGATGAGCTTTAAGGTCTCTTCCAACCCAAACCATTCTATGACACTCTGATTCTTCAGCCAGAATCACAGGGCTGACCTCACACAAAACAACGTCCTCCATCACTCTACTTCTTCAGTCCATCACGCCCTGCACTAACAACATGGCATCACCCCCTGACGCTGGGCAAGCGACCAGACTTGCAGGTTGCATGTCAACTTTCACAGTACCAACAGGGTCCTTCTGTTCATTGTCTGACACGAAGACCTCAAGTTCATCTTTGCAGTCTTCACACAGAGCAGCACTTTGACACCTGGGCTGCATGAATTAGCTTTTTGAAAAGAAACAAGGAAGAGACGCACCTCATCTGTTGAGAGTGTTACACGGAGAACTAGCTGTGAGATTCCTGCACAAATCCATCATAGATAAAACCTCTGGCGGGTTCAAAACACCCAAAACTACCGCTCTTTGTAAAGGGAACATTACGGATCTGACTTCTACAGCATTTGCTGAACTGACTTAATTCACACTAATAGCTTATTGAGGGTGAATTTGAATCAGCTATTTATTTTTTTTTAAAAAAAAGTCTGATCTGCAGCCATAATCATAACAATAAGTGGCACCTCAACAACGATCATTTGTAGATATTGTGACTCCTATATTATCAGCAGTGATTCTAGATACTGTGAAATCAAAAAAAAAAAAGGCTAGGAGTTTAAAGGCAGCAATTTACTCAGTTATTCAACACATCTGTCAAATATATTACTGAGTGGTAAATGAATAAATATTGGATTTCAATTGCTATGACTAGAAATAAATGGCTAGCCACCCTCCAAGCAGCAGCACTGTGAGCTACAGGCTTTCAATGTAGGCTTATTTAAAAAAAAAGCATAACTAAAGTAATTCCAATATTCTGAAAAAAACAGTTAGTGATTTGATAGATTAGACAGGTAAAACATAATCGCCTCTCCTTTACCACACGTCACGTGGTCTTCAGGAAAAAAAAAAAAAAAAACTAACACAGGGAAGCCGTTCCTACTGGATATCCCTAAGGGATCCTAACTGTCAAACACCTGGGGTCTACAGACACACTCCATTTTGAAACGACTGTTCCAAATATTTTCAAATATCCTGAAAATGACTTACACCCATTCAGAACTGCCAGAACTAAATGCATTTTAAATATTTAGATCACATACTTGCGATTGCTTAGTGTGTTAGATAATAAATTGTATGCTGCGTAAGAACTTTGGTATTGTTCAGCGTAAATTCGTTGAGTCAAACTTGTGACTATTGAAAATTAGTTAGAAAAACATTAGCTATCCAAGAAGAACTGACAGACACGCACATGAGAAGATGACATTTTTAACTGTCCTGCAAGCCTCCCATTGTCGTTTCTTATTGAAAAGCACCAAAATACATTGAGAGAAAGAGAAATTCGTGTCTCTTGCCATGACAATATACTTACAAGCTGTTCTGCTGAAGTTTCACTCAGATCTGCAACAACTTTAAAAAAACTGCCACATGCTCTGAAGTAGGGAAAGCACGCAAATCACTTCAATTTTAATGCAGTTCAAAGTTGCAGTAAGTGGAGGAGCATCCTCAGCCTCACAGGATGGAATTAAAACGTCTATCTCCATGTAACAGACACGGTGGATCTACTTTAAACCATCATCATGTGAAGTGACTTTATTAGAAAATATTCTTGTAAAGCAACAGACAGCGTCAGATAAAAAAAAGCAGCTGTCTCTTCTTTATAAGGTAACAAAGATTATTAATAGTAATTGACTCCTTCGACTCCAAAGTCTTAGCTGCTAACTGAAGGCAGCGGTGAAAGCCAAGGCTCTGCTTCCCGAAACAGACTTTCCACTCTAATGCACAAGAACTCTCATTTAGTAATTTTAAATTAACTGAAGATTCATTAACTTGTTCATCACAAGCCCCAACTTTGATGATCAAACTGTCCATGGACGCCTTTTTTCTTTTTTTTTTTCTTTTTTTTAAAACCACCACCTGACCCGTGACTTACACATAACTTTAGTAATACTGGTGGGACTTAATAAAAACTCCAGACATTCAGAGTCTTCAAAAACCACTTTTGTAACACCAACAATTTAGCTAAACCTTCCGCACACTGCAGATTTCACTTTACCTGCTCTGGCAGGGCTTAGCACGTGACAATGATCTTCAAAGGTTTAAGTCCTATGTGTTGTTACCCACCTACGTCCACGCTGATACTCACAGTGGATGCACAGGAGGGGCCTGAAATCATCGCTTCATTGGGCCACCAGCAGCCAACCGGGCATGCTAACGACACTGTGCATCTTTCAGCCCAAACACATCACTTCAGCCCAGATCTAGAGGTTAAATACTCTGCTGACGCAGAGCTCCAGCTCTGGGTTGCTTCTACTACGGCCTCATGGTCGAGACGATCCGCGGCCTCTCAGTCTGACATTTTAGATTTTCCCAGTCTTTATCAACGTGTGTTACAGGCTGGTGAGGGAACTACATAACAGGATTAACTAATGGCAATAACCCTCCTTTGTCAGAGAGGATTACTGTCATTCAGCGCTAGGGGAAACCGAAAACCAGGAGTTCCTTTTGTGGTATTTATTTAATATTCTACTCTGTAATCTGTTTGCAACAGTATTAGTGCAAAATGTCATGGGAAGATGTAAACACTCACCAGATTCCTTTTTGTACCTACAAACAAACCAAATGAAAAACAAAAAACAGTTTGTTTCGTGTCGCTCAAACCGTTCCAAGATCCCGATGCTCTATGTTATTTAAGGTTTTCAGCTGACTTTGGGGACATTGTAGACTGCTCTGATGAGGCATGTTCCAGTGTCAGCCAACAGTTTATCCCTGGCACGCTTGTCAATCAAAATAAAACTAACAGACGGCTTGCTTTGTTTCAAATGAGCTTTCCCTGGTCATTAAAATTCACTTTTTATTACAAAAACTACCATTTGGAGAGAGGAAATTGAAATGTTCGTGGTTCCTACTGAATCAACTTTTACTGAAGTTGAGTGAGAATATAAGAAATGCACTATTTCATCGCCTGTGTGCTACACATTATTGGTCTCACTATAGCATGTTGACTACAGAATAGTCATTTCATATTAAGGCCTGTAACCAACACTTCGGCAACAGGGTGGCATGATTTCCTTCAGTGTATTCAGCAGCAGCGTATAAAAGTCTAGACAATTAAAATTTTCCTAGCACAGAGCAGCGGGAGTTGAGGTGTATCTCTTCAGACAGCGTAAAAATACAATAGATACAAGTGTCTGCTTTTTAACATTGAATTTCCTATTCCAAATATTGAGGAAATCATGCTCTCTTGGAGTAGATTTGGAAACTTATGGCAAAAGCTTGTAACTCCATGGAAAATTACATCTAGAACATGTATTCCTGGCAAAATGAAAAAGTGCTTCCAGCAACACCAGCTTAATTTGGGGGAGATAAATCAAGAAGCTATTCAAATATATCCTGACAAAAAGTCACAACTTCCAACCAGCCTCTGTGCAACAGAATGCAGCATGATGATTTGTGATGATGGACACATCACGTAAAGGAAGCCGCTATTTTATCTGAAGTTCCCACATGAGTAAGAGCATAGACCGCTGCAAATACCAGATTTCCTTTTCCTTTTTAATAAAAGTATATTAAAAAATCCTAACAAACAAGGTTTCAAAATCATTATCTTTGTTCTCTACAGGGAAATTGTGCATACAGCCTCTAATTATGTCAATTATGAACACGTGGGATTTTAGTTATTATAAACACACTTTCCTTCCACTGACAGTGATTCAAATCCCATCCTACGGATTGATTTGCAGCCCTTAAAATCAGACTCTCTCTTTTGTTAACAAACACAATCCTCTGCAACTGCTCTTGGAATAAGATGGCAAAATGAAAATAAGAATCTCCACTTTCTACATCTCCCACAGACTCTGATTCAAACATAGAATGTAACTAGTGTAAAAAAAATAACTGAAATGGTCTAAGAAGCTGTCCTGGGCAACGCAATATTTTAAGCTGAAAATATTGGCTGTAACTTGAAGGATAGCAAGACAGGAACTAAACGTCCAAAACCTCGCCCAGATACTGAGCATGAACTATAATCCTTAGGTACCAACTTTATGCTACATAACTGACACCATTTGCACATGAGAAAGCAAAAGGCCAGACAAACTGCCCAGTAATTGTCATGTCAGTATCCTGCCTTTCCCAAAACAAGTTCAGTAAGAACTAATTTTATCATACCTATGCAAACAGTAACATTTGGGTACAAACCCAACACGCTACTGTCTTAATCGCTGTTGCTACTACTCTCTCCTTCACACCGCAAACAGATTCCCATTCTTTTCATCCTAAGAGTAATATTTATGAAATGTAGCATTTGGCACAGAAGGAAAAATGTCATTTAGCTGCTAGAAATCGTAATTTTGGAATGCAAAGGTTTAGAAATAATTACAGTTTCCACTAGACAGACTCCACAATCCTGTCATGCACGTGGGAAAGCACACCTGACGGACTCGCCAAGCTCCGTGGCTGACGGGCATCTACACCAGATACATGGGGATCAGCTCCTCCTCATCCTAGTTCCTTTGATGGAGACTGACCTAGCAAAGAAACTGGCCCTTAAACTCCAATCTATATCCAGTCATCCCCCAGGGATAAAAACTTGTCATATTAACAGGAAAATAAATTGTCTTTTAACTTTATTTATTAAGTTAAGTAACTCCTCTACAGTATCAGGCAACACAGTCAGTCAAGAGGACGAACAGAAGATGTGATTTCTGAGAAAGAGACTTTGTTTTAGCACTTGGAGCTGCATTTTCTGAACTAAACTCCCAGAAAGAACAAATAAGGCAGATTTTGCTGAGATGCTATTTGCCACAGCAAGCGTTAATGTGCCCCGTACCGGACAGCGAAGCCTGAAATGGGGAAGGGTGGGGGGGTGGGGTGTCCCTCTTTTTCCTTTTTCTTTCCCCCACCCCTCATTGGTGAAGGCAAATTATAGACTTCTATACACAGAGCAGTTTGGAAAGAGATCATGAACTCCACATCCTTAGGGTTAGAGGAATAAAACCCAGTCCTGACAACCAGAGTTACAATGGGCACAAGGAGCTGAACTATGACAGAACAGAGTATCCTCACTGTCACAAAGAGTAAAGCAGCAGAAGAGAAGGAAATAACAGTAATTTCAACTTATTAAATATCAATGTATGATGGAGGCAGAAATCCATACCAGTTAACTAGTAAACGTAATGTGAGTTTTGAGAAAATACCTGAAATTAGTGTTTTATTACTTGCCGTTTTCCCCATGAACTGTTCTACAGTTCTGACGCTTGTTGCACTGGATTCCCTGGATCGATGAAAATTCTTCTTAAATTTTGTTTCAAAAATCAGACACAAAATTTCAACTCACCCCACCTAGCCTGGCAATTGCAATATTTATTTTTGTACCACCCAGCGCAGTTCTCCCATGTCCGCGCCACCACAGAACTGCTGACTTGTATTCTGCCTATGGTACACTGATCAGCTACTTGATTTTGCCCAAGTACTTGACAACTACTCTCCCAGAGTACAATTTTCAAATGCATTTTGCATCCATCCTGATTCGTTTCACCTGGACTGTGTTTTCCACACGGCATGAGACTGTCAGAAACCTTCCTAAAGTGAAGACACATGACATCTACTGCTTCACCCTTGTCCTCTGCGGACTGTCATGCTTTTATAAAAGCAAACTGGATTAGTCTGACATAATTTTCTCTTGACAAATTCACATTGTCTGTTATCTCCTGGGCACTCACAAACAGTTTGTTTATTAGTCGCAGTATTTTTCTAGTTGATCTGAAGCGGAGCAGTCTGTAATTTCCAAGCATTTCCTCCTCTTTCCTTCCTTCCACTCTCCCGATGCCCCACTCATCCCTCCACGACTTTTCAAAGGTGGCCATTAATCACTGCGACATCTCATCCACCATTCCTTAACTGCATTGTATCAGACCCAGCTGATTTGAAAACACATCTAACCTAAATAAGCTTTCTGTCACGCTTCTTTTCTGCTAAAGTTTGTATCTTGCATTTTTGTCACCACTATTAATTATGCTAGACATCTAACTGCAGGTGACCTGAAGGCGTCAAAGTCTTCTGCCTTCCCAGTGCCATCTGTTGCTACCTTTCCCTTTGCACTGCAGCACATCAGCCCTTGCTTTTCTCTTCCCAAGATGGACATGTCGAATGATCTCCTCTTCCTCTGTCTGGAAGGCATCCGCTGACTGCATCTCACTTGGTTCTTTGGACTTTCTGATACCGTCCCCGTGTGCCCGTGCTACCCTGCTTTAACCCAGCTGCCTTCACTGATCTCCCTCTTCGGCACACTGCTTCCGCGACTGTCACAGAAACTTTCCTAACTGAGCAAACCTGACCTCTTTCTACAGTTGCCATTTTCACCCTGAGATGGAATCATTTGCATTTATAACCATATTAGTTTATTTTTAAAGGAATTACAAGGTTTCTTGAAAAATGTTGCCTTTCTACTACCATGGAACTCTTACTTTCCAATTCAACTACATAAGTCTGCATTATTTTAAGGCACTGTTTTCATTAAAGACTATCACTTCTACTTGTCACATGGCTCAAACGCTATCATTTCACAGCCACCCTCACCCAATTTCCACTACTTATTGATATTCTCAACTAGTTCTTCTTTCTTGGATACACCCGAGTTTAAAGACAAAACAAAACAAAACAAAACATAAACTTTCCTTTAAAGCTGCTTTCTCTATCTTACAGATTAGAAAAAGCTTCTGTAAAGCATTCTAGTACATGCTGGAAGCATGTTGTACAGGAAAGCATCTAGTACAAGACTGGAAAAATCCCACTACCACTAAATCCCACGCTTTGGATAATTCCACCGGGATCCACACGGATCCCTCCTGCTTGGGGGACGTTCAAGAGCAAGCTACCATCACATCCAGCGCTGTCCTCCCACGCCATCTCCCTCCATAGCCTGGACCTCCAAGCAAGCGCACACGTCCTGCTCTATATGGCAACATCTCTTTCCTCTTCAGTTGCCTTTGCTTCCTGAACAAGCCATATCCTTCACAGTAATCCTTCACAGTAACACCCCAGCTACACAAATTATCTGATGAACTCTTCCATAAAATCTATAAATTATGCTCATATACTGAAATTTGGTTTTGTTTTTCCTGTTTATTTAGCTGCACTGCATAGATCACCACACACCTTTAAGGTGATCTGGAACCAACCCACCCACGTGTTTCTTGTACCTGCTTTAACAAATCAACAACAATTTCATACCTCTGCTTTTGTAAAGGTTTGACCAGTTGTCACTATCTATACTAACCTCCAAGCTTTTGTCAGGCCACTCTAAATCTAATATAAAATCTTCATGAGTACATTACCAAGCTGATACGTAAACATGCACATCAGCTTCTTCAGGACGTGCATTCTACTGAACGCATTTATTCTCCTCTGGCATTGACATTCCCACTCGTTCAGAACAACAGGTTAGAAGAGGAAGAAGCCAGCAGAACGACCAAGAGGTTCCTAACTCCTGCTGTCGGGAGATTTCCTGATCTGCTGAGTGACATGGGTAGGTGTGATTACCCTGTTTCTTGCCTAAATGGAAGGTAACGGGCTGCACGTAGTCTTACTCTACCTGAGCAGTGCAGCAAAATCCAGTGGGTTCGAAGGTACGACCACCTTATCTACAGTGCGTTAAAGTCTCCAAATGCAACGATACAACCCAACATGTGAAAGCAGTGTTACCTTATCTTCCATCTCCAAGCCTGAACCCTCTTATCTTCCTACACACTTACTTCCCTCATGCACCCCTTTCCATTTTTCACACTACTCCTACCGCAGATTGTTATCAGGCCATTTTTAGCTTCAGCTGTACATTTCCAAAGAAGCAAATCTAGAAGTTTTATACAGCTCTCTGTCACAGCACAAAATGACCTAATATAATATTGATCCAGTAACACTGCTGCTGTCATGCAGCTGACACGGTGATATAGCAGTAAAAGCCATCAAGGCTACACCAAAAATCGGGTGGTGGCACGTCTGCAATGCAGCTGCGAAAGAACTGAGGCAGCACCAGACACAGAGTCAGCGAAAATATCCAGAGTTGTACTGATTGCAACGCACTACAATGTTTATATCAATGATCACATCACTTTTTTTTTAATCTTTCTTTTTGTGCTCAGTGGTCAACATACTGCAGAACTCGATCTATTTAAGAGGAATTAGGAGTTTGTCTTCCTCCAGTTACGCTTCACTACAGCCATTCAACCAGGGAGCTCCTCTTCTCTAATCATTTGCTTTCTTAGGACATGCTACACTTCTAGCTGGTTAAATTAGGAACATTACTTTTACCTAAAGAAAAAGATCAAACGTTACACTGGAAGATTTTTCTCTGATGCCACATATATTTCCTTAAAAAATGAGTTTATTCTACAACACCTTTTCCAAAAACGTGAGCATGTATCTACACATTCATTAAAAAAATAGGACCATTTATAAAACCTAGTATCTTCTCATACCTACACCTCCGACTTGGAACACAACTTGTTTCATTAGTGAAGTAATAATGCTATACCACACAGTACTATTCCTGTACAATAACTGTTTGTAAACTCCAGTGATCTACCCTGGGCAGGCGTGGTTGCAGTGTCTCATGAAAATCATACAAATGCATCATGTTGGTAAGTCCTCACTCAACCATTCTGGAGAAACAGCCAAGAGAAAAATACCGTCATTTACTATTAAAAACAGCCGCATTTTCTTTACACATAGTCCTTTAATAGTCTCCTACATTTCATAATACTGACTTCTGTACAGCGGGAATAGATGTGGGTCTGGCGCACCCTCACAACACCCATTTTTGGAAAATCTGAAAAATTTTGAAAATCCGTATTTTCTCTTACTTCATTGGAATTTCATAAACTGCACTCTCCTTTTATTAATATCCTTTCCCCATTCCCAGTATGAGGCCTCAGCTCAAACCGGCCTGAATTCCTGCCTGGATCTCCTCCTCCTCTCCGAAATTCCTGCTTAGGATCAACAGTAACCCTGTATCCCACTGCCACTTGACTTTTGCCTTCCCCTTTCTCTCCAAACCTATTCTGGCCTCCCAGCATTAACCTCAGTAGCTCCTCCCTGCCAGAAGCATAGTTTGCAGAAGAAAGGGGACATTTCAAGATACTGGGGAATTACCTCCTATCCCTTCAAGGAAGAAGAAACCAGAGCTGCGCTCCAGGCAAGCAGCTGCAGGAAGAAGCACGGGGCTACAGCCAACAGCGGCGAGGATCCAGAGGAGATGGTTGTGCCAATAGACTGGGGACAAAGAAATACATACTGGAATGACTGGAAAATCAAATGAGAAACCAGGGTGGGAGCAGAGGTCTAATTTCAGGATAACTGAAGTACAGAGGAGCGAGACAAGAACTTACAGGGCAAGAAAACAAGGACTAGGAGGGCAAGTCTGAGGAAGACAGACGAAAGATGTGGGCATGTGAAAGAAGTGGAGAACTGGTGCTGGAGCAGAGAGGGAAGAAAAGCCTGTTGTGTCAGCTACAGAGGACTGGCAGAAAATTTGTACTCGCTCAAGTACTCTCCAAAAACAAGCGCAGGTCAGCGTTTCCACTGCAGCAAACATCAAGGAAAAGCACGGCCAAAGGCGCCCACCTCTTCCCAGTGCTGGCTCACCCGGACGACGGCAGCACGGTGTGGCGGCAGCTATTCCACCAGTCCCTACGGGAGGTCTGGACAGCCCAGTAACTGTAGAACCCTTATGGGTGACACCAGATCCAGATAACAGAAACTCTGGGCGTTTTCACTGCATTTTTTAAAATCTCAAGTAATCACGAATCCACACAGGAAGGTAAAAAGACCGTTCGTGAGACAACACAAGCACCCCAAAACCACGTCATTTCAGAATTCAGGCTGCTCCCGCGACTCGAGTTCTGCTGTCCTCTTCCAGCCCTCCATCACTCCCGTCCCCACGCACCCACCCCAAGGGACCACAACCCTGCTGACGCACACCGAGAGCGTGCTGCGGGCACAGGCCTTGCCTTGCTGCTTTGTACAGAAATCAGCAAACGTATCAGCATTTAAAGGATCAATTCCTAACTCCTTCACTGGTAAACGCACATGGATATACAGCCTTGAAAATACAATGCTTGTTCAGCGTAAGATGGACGGAGCACGGAGTTAAGAGGAAGAAGTCTGGCACAAAGTGATGCAACAGATGTTGGACAAAGTTTCAGATTCAAACAAATGTTGAAGAACTCCGTCTCAGACAACATAAAAAACAAAGCTCATTTGGAAGTATAATTCATACTCACGTTCTGAAGCTTGAGAGAAGTTTAAAAAAAGTCAGAACCGTTTTTGTACATTCTGTGATGCTGCTTCAGATCAAGCTCTGTCCCCTCCTCACCCCCGTGGCACCGGCAGGATAGCGGGGAGCGGGCTGGAGCGAGCGAGCACGCTTGTGAAATCTTTATTACAGCTCTGCTGTAAACCACCAGAAGACAAAGTAGACAGTTCCAACTAGGAACAGCTGTTATTTTCCAATTAAAAAATCACAAGACCAAAATATTAATTTATTAAGCAAGCATTCAGTTCGAGCAGCCACAACTACACTTCCTAGCAATACATTCTTTTTTTCAGGAGAGGCTGTCGGGATGTCTCTGGCATAAATAATTTAATGTGACAAAACAGTTTATTGTCTGCTGCTGATATGCAAACAACTCCGCTCCATATTGTGAAATACTGTCTCATTATGTAACGAACTGTAAAGAATTATCTTTTGGGGGAAAAACAAAATTTTTTGACATTTTTCCAAAATGTTTTACCTAGTAAAGTATTGGCTGCATTAGACTTTAAGAAAGATTATCTCCTGCTATCATAGAAGCAAGTTAATAAAGTGACAATAACAAACTGATGTATCTGTCAGAGTTTATAGATAAGGATGTCAAGCTATAGGTTATCAGCCTACAGTACTGACACTGTTCATATATCACAGCCCCCCACCACACACTGTCAGCATTGTTTATTTTCAGTCAGGAGTTAAATAATGACCATGTACTAAAAATGCCTTTGGGGAACTGCTTTGTCTTACATACTGTTCACCTGTTTACTTCAGAGTAAGTTTTGAGTTGCTTTTGTTTAATTTTCTGTTTGAACAGCTGGTATTTATCAACTTCAAATGGACTTCAGGTCAATACGCTGCACAAAAATTTACTGCTATTTCTACACTTGCCGCACACACACAGCTTGTAAAATGCTAATGAGAACACCTCCGTACCGAGCCCAGCTCCAGAGGAACACAGAACATGCCCACAGTACTCCCGAAACCACACCAGCACTGGAAAAAGAAACCACACAAAATTGGAGGGGTTCTTTCAAGGGTCCAGCAACAGAAGCCACCACCATTTCGTACTGAGCACCGTAGAGAACAGCCTCCATGACCTCCTGTTCCTACTCTGCGGATTGTCTTTCTGGTACTCAAACCATAAAAAGGTAGGAGACCTTGTGGGGTCGTCTGTCGGTTGTTTTGGAGCAGTCAACGGCAGAGAAAGAGAACAGAAGCAAGTTCTGCTGAAGCTGGAGGTGAGGATGCAGAGACGCCGCCGGGGAGAGAGGGGGAAACAACCAACCCTGCTGTTTTTTATCCTCAGCACCTGAAGAAAACTCCCATATTTCTCCTCACACGTATGAAGATATAAATGCATTAATCCTATAAAAACTATCCCGTAAGAAATTACAAAAAGAGTTAAAACAATGGAAAGATATATCAAAACGTGAACAGAAAAGTAAACGCCTAGATATAACCAGTAACAACATGAAGGGTTTCAATATATTTATTCTTTTTTTCCCCTCTATGCACCAGGCAGGGTGACTGAAAGATATTACTCTACCAGAAATCACTCTCTGGAACTGACAGCTCTAATTGTCATTAACAAAGTAAAAAAGAATGGGAAAGAGCATGAATTATTAATCCAAGTAAGTTTCTATTACTTTTTTTGAACCGTTGTCCGAGTATGGATCTTCAGACATGGGCTGAGAATTCACATATTACTCTAAGCATGTTTTCTCTAATCAGTGGAGTTTTCCTACTAGTACAACACATCTCAAAAAAGACAACTGAAATACAAAGGGCTCATTTGGACTCTGCATTTATTACTGGCAGGGAGAAGGGAAGGAATTATGGGGGGTGGAAACCACCTTCAGCAGAAGGTGCTAATGTCAGCTCTTCTCCCTCAACATGAAACTGGCCTCTCTACGTACCAAATTTAGAGACTTGAACTCACAAAGTGATGCAAAACTGTGGTATGAGGGTTTTCATGCCTGCCAGCCCTGTACAGGAGAGCAAATACTATGGCCTTTGAATACGAAGACACTAATAAAACTTGACCTGATAACTCTTAGTACCATACGAGCGTCAACCAAGATTGAAGACACTAATTCTCCTGAACTTGATTTTATCAGTTAGACCGTAATCTGAAAGACTCAAATTTTTTTTTAAAAAACATTAATTTATCATGAAGAACACTGCAGGTGTAATGAACCATGAGACATCTAAACACACTTTTATAAATAAAAGCCTTTCTTCTGCAGTGGTTGAAATTACAATCCAAATAAAACATCATTTATTCTATGTCAGTTTACCTGAGACAGCAGCAGGCAAAACACGGGCTGGTTTACGTAACCAATACTTGTAAATACAAGTACTACACAAAGGCCTCTGAAAAGCCGAGTACACAACAAAGATTTGTGTGTCCTACCTTCCACTCCAACTTGAATAGTGAATAAAAACTATCCATTTTCTTTAAAAGGTGTTGATCAAAATCACCCTATTTCAATAGTGATTTACATAGCTTTTACACAAGGTACTTCAGCCCTTAACCCGTAGGACAACTGTGAAAACGCCGGCAACGCTTGCAAACCTTATTTAATAAGGCCAAACGGAGCAAGACGCCAGCAGACCTCCTGAGCTTCGCGCTGGAAACTTTTCCACAGGAGCCCAAGCCTATTGTACAAGAGGAGCCAGGGGGTGCCAAAGGAGTTGGTTGCTATGGTGGCATCTCATAAATCATCAATTATTGTCTGTTATTATGAAGGTGACAGCCTCATAAAGAGATTTGCATTTTCGGCTAATTTTAAGATTTTTTTCCGCAGACATCATTTGCTTTGTAAAAGAAATGTCATGACAACCATAGAACACTTAAGCTTGTTATCGGGTCGTCAGGCATCGGCTTGGCCCCCGTCAGTTTGGCATTTGAGCATCGTAGCCTCCTTTGCATTATTGAGTAGTTTATCTTTACAGTTCATAAATATATTTCGAAACGCGGGGACGGCATAATAGGAGATCGCAAGGAAAGCGATGGAGGGCTCCTGGTTGCCACGGCAACCTAAACTGATCAATTCCCTGTCACTGTTTTAAAAGAGGCACCACTCTCCTGTGGCCCCCAATACTAATTACAAATGCAGGCCCTTCGCTAGCATGTTCAGCTTACAGATTAAAGCAGTTCATGCCTAATTTATCATTTAACATGTCCTCCCACATTTGTAGTGCCGTACGGAATGAATAACAACTTCACTTGTTTACAGCGTTTTCAACTTAATTTCACTAATTAGTTTTGCGGCGGCAGGAACCCGAGAGCGCCGCGCTGCCTTCCCCACGCCGACTCCAGGCTTTGCCCCCCCGGACCCCCACGCTCCCATCCGAACACGGCAGACAATCAAGACGTTACATATTTATATCCCCCTTTTTTCAAAAATACTACTTTTTAAGCGACTGGGAGGGTTTTTATGGGAATGGAAAAGAAGTGATGGAAAATCTGATTTGGTGTTACAGTAGAATAAATTGTATTGTACAGAGCAATGTTTGAGACGGAAACGCTGTGCATGTCCCCTGCAAATGGGTACAAGTGATGACACTCCCCTGGCCACCAACACTGCCCTCCCAGTCAAGCTTCCGCTGCTTCGTTTAAGGAGTACGACCAGATTTTATAGAATCATAGAATCATACAAAGTTTTGGGTTGGAAGGGACCCCTGGAGGTCATCTAGTCCAACCCCCAAATTTTATCCAAACCCTACTTTCAGCACGTGCGTTTCAGAGTTCATCACGCCCCGAGCACCTGCCCTCAGACCGCTCCTTCAGACCTTCGTGACCAGCATGCCTGGATGTCTTGGAAAACCCTTTCCGACCCTGTGTTCCATAACACTGCAGAAGAGTGAAATCTCTACGAGGAAAACCAAAATGTGTTGGACCCGAAACGCTCCAAGCCATGACAGCAGTAACTACTCAGTCATTTAGGAAAACAAACCTACTCAAGGCAGTCAGCAACAACGAAAGCCAAGATCCAGCATCCTAATATCAGGAATATCCTCTGACCTTTCAGCTCCAAGGAACGACACTGTAAAGTCTGCATATTCCAAAACACTCCATAATTTGAAATGGAAAAAAAAGACAGAATCTGTGAGACTCATCTCTGGTGATATGCAGAGTTTCATGTCCGGGCACTGCTGCCCCGGGGAGCGGGAAGGGATTTTTGGCTCCTTGGTAGTATTTGCACTCTTGGAGTCTCAAAGGAGACCACTGGACAGCCTCTGCCCCAGGCAGCTCCTCCCTGTCATCGGTTTTACAAAAGGGCTCCTTCCCAGAACTCCTGTTAATCAACAGAAATTATACATCCGAAGAAAGTTAAAGCCCTTCGGTGGGTGTCGGGGGCTTGGCACGAGGGAGGGAGCGCCCGCGCGGGGGGCGGGGGG
>Ga0181612_160942_pt1 | contig 14805 bp, 11 predicted proteins | sample HoacroProtozoa21_FD_119630 | JGI IMG/M metagenome (GOLD analysis project Ga0181612, IMG submission 119630) | Hoatzin crop microbial communities from Cojedes, Venezuel. Combined Assembly of Gp0051906, Gp0051904, Gp0051908 | reverse complement strand
GCCATAAAAAATATAGAAGAAGGCATAAAAGACATTAAGGAAAGTTATGGTAAAATCGAAGGTAGATATGGCTATTATACGTTTAGCAAGGACGGGAAACCGACAGGCGTCGATGAATCGTTTTCACGTGATGAAAAACCTAAACCATTGAGGGGGAACCAGGAAGCTGCTATAGAACGGTTTAAAGAAGAAGTTTTAGACGGCAATGGGAATGTGAAGGAGGGGAAAAGAAAGCTTTTGATGTATGCCGTGATGCGTTTTGGAAAGACGTTTACTTCGCTTTGTTGTGCCAAAGAAATGAAAGCCAGATTGGTGGTCGTCCTATCAGGGAAGAAGGATGTAGGCCTGGAGTGGAAGGAAGAAACCGAAAGCGAATACAGGCTGGGATCCCATAACGATGGCGAAAAAGAATATATTTTCTTAAGCGGTGATAATTTGAGAGAAGACGAAGAACCTGGCAAGAACATTCTAGAGGAAAAACTCAAAACACACAATGTGGTGCTATTCCTAACCTTGCAAGACTTGGCAGGCGATAGTGTTAAAGAAAAGCATCGAAATTTATTTAAGACAGATGTTGACTTGTTGATTGTAGATGAAACGCATTTTGCCGCTCGCTCCCCAAAATTAGGAAGGGTGTTGTTGGAAGATGGTTCTACAATGGACGAGAAGAATTTAAAAAAGGACGAAAAGAAATTCTTTAACTTAAGTGAGGGACTTGATGACGATTCAGATTTGGAGGATGGCAATATTACAGTGTTGAATGATTCCATTGAAAAGAATCTTGCCCATGCCAAAGTAACGCTGCACCTATCAGGTACTCCTTATCGAATTTTGATGAGCAGCGAATTTAAAGATGAGGACATTATAGCCAGAGTGCAGTATAGCGACATCTATAACGCCATGCAAAAATGGTATCAAGATAATGCAGAAAAAAAAGAACGGCCAACGGAGGCGCAGCAAGGGGAAGAATGGCAAAAGGAAGAATGGGAAAATCCCTATTTTGGGTTTCCACAAATGATACGTTTTGCCTATGTGCCCAATACTGCTGCAAAGGAAAAAATTAAGGAACTGAAGAAGGATGGTGCACATGCATCGTTGTCAAAACTTTTTGACGCAAAGCGAAGTGGGTTTGTACACGAAAATGAAGTCCTAGATTTATTATTGGCCATAGATGGGGGAAAAGAGGACGATAATGTTTTTCCTTTCTTGGATTATGATAAAATCAAGGAAGGCCGCATGTGTCGCCACATGGTAATGGTGCTTCCGCTTTGTGCCTCATGCGATGCAATGAAGCGGTTGCTAAAAAACCACGAAAAGGAATTCAAACACCTTGGGAGTTACAAAATCATCAACATATCTTCTTCTAATAAACGACGTCCTTCGATAGGCGAAGTGAAGAGCGATATCAAGGAGGCTGATGAAAATGGTGAAAAGACCATATCGCTTACCGTTTACCGTATGCTTACCGGCTGTACCGTTCCCGAATGGGACACAATGATATTTCTTCGTGATTCACAATCGCCACAAGAATATGACCAGGCCACATTTAGAATACAGAGTCCTCACATACGTGTTCTTAAAGGCAAAGACGAGAATGGCAGCGAAACGGTAATTAAGGAAAATTTAAAACCTCAAACATTGCTCGTCGATTTTCTGCCCGAACGTATGTTTAGGCTGGAAGAGCAAAGAGCGTTTGTCTCATCAGTTCTTAAGGGGGACGATCAGGGTATAAATAGAGAGGAGTATCTTGAACCAAATCTGAGCACCTCACCACTGATTTATTTTGATCCGGAGAAGGGGATGTCGCTATGCGAACCTGGTAAAATTCTTGATGAAATAAGCAACTATTCAAAAGAGAAGAGTATAGCAGATCTCGCCAATACTATAAGCATTGATTATAAATTACTACGAGACAATGAAAACTTCCGTAAATATATTGAACAATTGCCGGCGGCCGGTGGAAAAAACGGAATAACCATCAATGCGCATTTGGGAGATGAGGGAGAACAACCTCCAGAGGTTATACTTCCACCAGATCCAAATCCAGATGAAAAATCAAAGTCCAAATCAGAGTCCAAATCCACATCAACTAAAGAAAAAAAGGATGATAATTCTATTGAAAAAAGAAATGCCACATATTATATACTAATCCTTATATACTCGTTCCTCACAAAATCTTCTGTAGCGAATTTGGGAGATGTATTAACGAGTTTGAAGGAGGAGGGGGAGTATTTTGATGAAAACAAACGCATTGCAAAGCATATTGGTTTAGATGTTCCATTGTTGGAAATTTTTTCCAAAGAAGTTAGCCCATACATAAAGCGACAACTTAATGAACGCATTCGTGAGGTTCATCAGTTGTTAAATGATAATACATTGTCAGAAATAGAAAAGGCCACAAGGGCAATGAAGAAGTTTGGGCGGATGTCTGAATCTGAAATAGTTACACCCGAAAAGGTTGCCGATGAAATGGTGGCAGTATTACCTAAAGACGCAAAAAATGGAAAAATTTTAGATATTGCCTCCAAGCAAGGGGAATTTGCCATTGCACTTGTTGATAAATTTGGCGATGAAGTGAAAGACAAGATATATGCAATCTCCACGTCTCCGCTGGCATACGAATTCACACGCAAAGTATTTGAAATTATAGGAATTCCCATCAAGCAAATATTTTCAGAATTTACATCGTACGACTTGCTTCCGTCAAAGGAAACTAAAGACAAAAAGAAAAAAGAACAAACAAGAGATCAGGAACTTATAAACAAGTTAAAGAAAATGAAATTTAAGACAATAATAGGAAATCCGCCATATATGGAGCCTTCTGATGTAAACAAGAGACAAAATCCCATTTACCACTATTTTTATGATACGGCAGAAGAATTAAGTGATATGTATGTTCTAATATCTCCAGGGCGTTTTCTAGTTCACGCAGGATTGTCAAATAAGCAAAAGGAGATAACAGATAAAATGCTAAATGATGAACATGTAAAGATTGCTCATTATTATAACAACTCAAAGGAAGTTTTCCCTAATAATGTTGATATTAAGGGTGGGGTTGCCATAATTTTACGCGATATTTCTAAGAAATATAAACCAATCGGTTTCTTCTCTGTTTATCCCGAACTGGAAACTATCCGCCATAAGGTAATCACACATAAAACATTCATAAAAGATGGTTTTCCAAAAATAATGTCCTCTCAAGGTTTATATAAATTTACAGACAAATTATTTGAAGATTTTCCTTATGCTTCACGTTTGCAAGGGCGCGGCACTGGTTCTAAAATTGCGTCAAACAATTTTAATAAATTAACTGAAGCTTTTTCTGAAACTGAACCGGCTGACAAAAGTGGATATCTGAAAATACTAGGACTTGTAAAAGGCAAACAAATTGATGAGAAAGATCTCACCCATAAACATAAGCAAAGTAATAACCGTCGTGTAGTTAAATGGATCGCATCAAAGTATGTGCAAGAAACTGATTCGTTGAATTTTTATAAAGTCTTTATAACTGCAGCAAATGGAACTGGCGACTTGGGTGAAGAATTAAGCACACCATTAATAGGCGAACCTAAAATGGGTCACACAGATACTTTCTTAAGTATAGGGAAATTTAATACCAAAGATGAAGCAGAAGCATGTTTAAAATATATTAAGACCAAGTTCGTTCGGGCAATGTGGGGGTTGCTGAAGGTTACACAAAATGGCCCTAAGTATACTTGGGCCAATGTACCTCTTCAAGATTTCACTTCAAAATCGGATATAAACTGGAGCAAATCTGTAGAAGAAATTGACCAAAAACTTTATAAGAAGTACAAACTTACCGAAGATGAAATTGCTTTCATCGAACGGATGATAAAGCCGATGAGTGATAAAAACGAAGAGGAAGCAACTACCGTAAACTAACAACCACAATTTTAAACATACCTACTATGAAAAAGTTACTTCTTTATTCGCTAATGGTGTTATTCACCCTTTCCCTGGCATCGTGCAGCGGCAAGAAGTCGGGCAATACGGACAAAGAAGGAGCAGAATTGCACCCATATGAATCTGAAAACGGCAAGTGGGGATATATTGACGCGACCCAAACTATTGTTGTCGAGCCACGGTTTGATGGTGCTGAAGAATTTTCCGAGGGACTGGCTCCGGTCCGGATGGGTGATGTGTTTACCGGCAAGTATGGATTCATTGATAAGACGGGAACATTTGTCATTAACCCACAATTTGATTGGGCCGAAGAATTTTCCGAGGGACTGGTGCGGGTCCGAATCGGAGATGATGAAAACGGCAAGTGGGGATTCGTTGACAAGGCAGGAAAATATGTGGCCGAGCCGCAGTTTGATTGGGCCGAAGATTTTTCTGAAGGACTGGCTGTGGTTAGGATTGGTGACAATAGGACGGGCAAATGGGGGTATATCGACAAGACAGGGAAATATGCCATCGAGCCGCAGTATGCTGTAGCCTGTTCGTTTTCTGAAGGACTGGCCGCGGTCATGACAGGCGATGAGGAGACGGGCAAGTGGGGATACATCGACAAGAGCGGGAAATACGTTATCAATCAACAGTTTGATGATGCCGAGGATTTTTCTGAAGGATTGGCGGTAGTTGGAATCGGAGATAAGAGTGATTCCCGTAAGTATGGTTACATCGATAAAGCAGGAAAGTTTGTCATTAACCCGCAGTTTGAATATGCCTTTGATTTTTCCGACGGACTGGCTGAGGTAAAGATGGGTGACGAATCATTTTATATCGACAAGAAGGGAAACGAAATCACTCCACACGAGTAACTCCATGTCTGACTTCTGGTTCCGAATTATCATCTTCTTCGTGGTTGCCGCGGTAGCGGCGGCGATATGGAAGCGCAAGCATTAACCGCATAGGGTAGGGCGACCCAGATGGGCCGCACAATATAAAGAAATGTTTAACATTGAAAACCAAATAATTATGGAAGAACTGGATTTGTTTCCATTTGAAAAGAGTGGCAAGTGGGGATTCGAAGACATGATAGGAAATGTAGTCATCGAGCCACAGTTTGATGATGTCGAAGATTTTTCGGAAGGGCTGGCGGCTGTCGAGATAGGCGGCAAGTGGGGCTTCATTGACGAGTATGGTACGTTTGTTATCGCCCCGCAGTTTGATGATGTCAGGGATTTTTCGGAAGGAATTGCACCTGTCAGAATCGGTGGAGAAAATGGCAAGTGGGGATTCGTGAACAGGCAAGGGGAATACGTCATTAACCCCCAGTTTGATGATGCCAAAGAATTTTACGAAGGAATGGCAGCGGTCCGCATCGGCGATGAAGAAACGGGCAAGTGGGGTTTCGCAGGCAAGGACGGAGGATATGCCATTGAACCATGGTTTGATGGTGTCAATTCTTTTTCCGAAGGAATGGCATGTGTCCGGATGACAGCGAACGGAACAGAAAAGTATGGCTACATTGACCAGGCGGGAACGATGGTCATTGAGCCGCAGTTTGATGAGGCCGATGATTTCTCGGAAGGACTGGCTGCAGTCGAGATAGGTGGCAAGTGGGGATTCGTTAACCAAGCGGGAAAGCTTGTCATCAAACCGCAGTATGATGACGCCGATCCTTTTTTCGAAGGAGTGACTCGCGTATATGTGGATGGCGAACTGCTTTATGTCGACAAACAAGGAAACGTCGTCACTCCGTACTATTAACCCCGTTTCGGAAAAATAGTTAATTTTGTTGCAGAAGTCCGACAGAACCACTAACTTCGTAGGCTGAAAGACAATACAGACTATGGCCGATACTTCCATCTTGCTGATATATACGGGCGGCACCATAGGGATGATACGCAATCCCCGCACGGGCGCCCTCGAGACGTTTAGCTTCGAGCTGCTGCAACAGAACGTGCCCGAGCTGGACCGCTTTGAGTTTCCCATCGACACCATACAGATCAACCCGCTGCTCGACTCGTCGGACATGGACCCCGACGGGTGGCGCAAGATGGTGGCTACCATAGCCGACAACTACGACAAGTACTCGGGGTTTGTGATTCTGCACGGCACCGACACCATGGCCTACTCGGCCTCGGCGCTGAGCTTTATGCTGCAGGGACTCCACAAACCGGTCATCTTTACGGGGGCGCAGCTGCCTGCAGGGGCGCTCCGCACCGATGCCGACGACAACATTACGGCGAGCATTGAGATTGCCGCGGCCACCACGTCGGAGGGCAAGCCGCTGGTGCCGGAGGTGTGCATCTACTTCGAGAACAAGCTGCTGCGCGGCAACCGCACCACCAAGAGCAATGCCGAGGGGTTCGACGCGTTTGCGTCGTTCAACTACCCCGAACTGGCTACGGCGGGCGTGCACATACGCTACAACCTCAACTTTGTGCACCCGTATGCCGAGGGGGCGCTGGCGCCGCAATACGACCTGGACACCAACGTGGCCATACTGAAGCTGTTTCCGGGCATCCAGCAGAACGTGGTGGAGGCGCTTTTCTCCATCAGCGGACTCAAGGCGGTGGTGCTGGAGACCTACGGCACGGGCAATGCGCCCACGCAGCCGTGGCTGTCGCGCATCCTCCGGCAGGCCTACCAAGACGGCATCGTGGTGGTCAACATCTCGCAGTGCCACGAGGGCTGGGTGGAGATGACACGGTACGAGACAGGCTACTGGCTGCAGGAGTCGGGCGTGGTGAGCGGCTACGACACCACCATTGAGTCGGCCATTACCAAGCTCATGTTCCTGCTGGGACAAAAAATGTCACCCGCCGAAGTACGCGACCGCATGTGCACGTCCCTGGCGGGTGAGGTAACTATTTCCTAACTATTTACTTTTTATAGCGGGATATACTGTACAAAGGCTTCCATGGCTTCGTACGAGGCCAGGCCCAGCCGGTCGTATATGCTGGCCGTGTTGCGGTTGCGGTCCTCGCTCCGCTGCCAGAACAGGCGCTCGTCCTTGCCCAGGAAGGGCGCGCTTTCCATCTGCGACTGGTGTTTCAGTATGGCGTTGCGCTTGGCCTGCAGCTCCTCGGGGTTGAGGGGTACCGCCATCTGTATGTCGTCTATGCTCCACTCGGCCCAGGCGCCGCGGTACATCCAGATGCGGCAGTCCTTGAGCCACTCGGCGCCGGCTTCCTTCTCCAGGTCCACCGCTGCCAGCACCGCATTGGTGCACACGCGGTGCGTGCCGTGCGGGTCGGCCAGGTCGCCTGCCAGGAATATCTGGTGGGGCTGTATCTTCTGAATGAGCGCCCGCACTATTTCCACGTCCTTTTCCCCCAGCGGGTTCTTCTGTATCTTGCCGGTCTCGTAGAAGGGCAGGTCCAGGAAGTGTACGCGGTCGGGCTCTATCTTGTTGTATGCGCAGGCAATGCGTGCCTCCTCCCGGCGTATGAGTCCCTTTATGGCCAGCACGTCGCGGGTGTCGGTGTCGTTGTCCTTCTTCGCATCCAAGAATTTTTTAATCTCCGTATATTTCTGGGTTACAACATTATCCGACGAATTGTTAAAGGCTTGGTTGAAGTCTTTTGCAAAGTTCATGAAGCGGAAAACCTCCTCGTCGTTCACCGCAATGTTGCCCGACGTTTCGTACGCCACGTCCACTATGTGGCCCTGCTTTACCAGCCGCTGTATGGTCCCGCCCATAGATATCACGTCGTCGTCGGGGTGGGGCGAGAACACTAGCACCCGCTTGGGGTACGGGTTGGCCCGCTCGGGGCGCGTGCTGTCGTCGGCATTGGGCTTGCCGCCCGGCCATCCGGTAATGGTGTGCTGCAGGTCGTTGAATATCTTGATGTTTACGTTGTAAGCCGACCCGTACAGCGTCAGCAGTTCGCTCAGCCCGTTTTCGTTGTAGTCCTTGTTGGTCAGCTTCAGGATAGGCTTCTTGGTCACGTCGCACAGCCACACGATGGCGCTGCGTATGAGGCGGTCGTTCCACTCGCACGAGGTCACCAGCCACGGGCGGTGTATGCGGGTCAGTTCGCCGGCCGCGTTCAGGTCCACGAAGAAGCGGGCGTTGTTGTGCAGCTGCAGGAACGAGGCCGGTATGGCGTCGCTGATGTTGCCTTCCACCGTCTGGTGTATGATGTTGGCCTTGCTCTCGCCCCAGGCCATGAGGTACACTTCCTTGGCGTTCATGATGCTCTGTATGCCCATGGTGATGCAGTAGAACGGGGTGCGCTCCAGCGTGCCGAAGGTCTTGGCAGCCTCCTCGCGCGAGGTGGCGTCCATCAGTATGAGGCGCGTGCCCGAGTTGCTGCGCGAGCCCGGCTCGTTGAGGGCTATGTTGCCCGCCTGGCCTATGCCCAGCAGCGCCAGGTCCAGTCCGCCAAAGCTCTCAATCTTTTCCTCGTAGGTCCGACAGAAGTCGAACACGTCCTCCCGCTTCAGGGTGGGGTCGGGGCTGAACACGTGTGCGGGGTCGATGTCCACCTGGCTCAGCAGCAGGTTCTTCAGGATGTTGATGTTGCTGTGCGCCGCATCGTTCTCCAGGGGGTAGAACTCGTACAGGTTGAATATCACCACGTTCTTGAAGCTCAGTCCCTCGTCGCGGTGCAAGGCAATCAGTTCCTTGAAGACGTAGCGGGGCGAGGTGCCGCCGGTGATGGCCATCACGTACAGGGCGCCTGCGTCCTGCTTCTTGCGTATGCCGTCGGCTATCTGGCGGGCTATGACGCGGCCGCCCTCCTCGGGAGTCTCGTATCTGTCGGTCGGGATCTTCTCAAAGCGTGTCAGGATAGACCGCTCGAACGTGTTTTCGGGCCGGTAGTACTTGGTCGACACGTTGTTCATTGTAATTTGCGAAGTAAGGTTCAGTCTCATATGTTCGATGTTTTTATATTTTAAAGTTTTGGGGATTCTTCCCCTTCATGTCCTTGAAATAGTCCTTGATGAGGCGTATGTCGGCCTCGTAGTCGCCCGACGGCTCCACGTACCGGTTGATGTAGAACGTCTTGGTGCCGTAGTCGATGCCTATGAGCAGGATGGGCACGCCCGCCCCCAGGGCGATGTAGTAAAAGCCCTTGTGCCAGGCCGGGTTGGCCTTGCGGGTGCCTTCGGGCGTGATGGCCAGGTTGAGGCGGTCGCTTTCGTTAAACAGCCGTATCAGCTGCTCGGTGCGCCGCGTGTGCTTGCCGCGGTCGATGGGCACGCCGCCCAGGCTTTTGAAAAAGTCGCCCAGCGGCCACACAAACCAGTCCTTTTTCATCAGGAACGAGGCCTTGCGGCCCAGGGCCGTCCATGCCATCTTTCCCAGCACAAAGTCCCAGTTCGACGTATGTGGCGCCACGCAGATGACGCACTTGTCGGCTATCTCCACCGCCTGCTCCACCTTCCAGCGGGCGCACTTAAAAATGAGGAAGCGACAAACCTTTTGCCACATGCGCGCCGTTTACTTTAGTTGCTCTATCTTGTCGATGATGCCCGACACGCGCTCGTCGAAGTCCTTTTTAAAGACGGCGTAGTACGCCTTGGCCTTTTGTCCTGGCTCGGTGTGCGAGATGCGCGCGATGAAGTCTTCTTCTACGTCGATGATGTCTTTCAGCACCTCGGCCGTCTGGTCGGCCTTGCCCAGCTCCTTGCCCTTGCAGTATGCCACGATGAAAAGCTCGCTGGTAATGCTGCGAACCACCTTTTTCAAATCTTTTCTGCTTGCCATATCGTCTGTTTTAAAAAGTTATTGACAAAATTAAGAAATATTTTACACAACTTCTCCCTTTTTTATGGGTTAATTTTCTCAAAAAAACGTAACTTTGTCTCCCGAAAATTCTAAATCAATAATCGATATGACAAAAAGTTTACTACAGAAGGCCCGTCTGACCTATCAGCCTAAGCTGCCGGTGGCATTGCAGGGCCACGTAAAGGTCGTGGAGGGCGCCCCCACGCAGTCGGTGGCCGACCAGGCCGAAATCCAGAAGTTGTTTCCCCATACATACGGCATGCCGCTGGTACGCTTCCAGCCCGATGCCGAGTCCAAGCAGTACGGCCCGCTGAACGTGGGCGTGATCCTGTCGGGCGGACAGGCCCCCGGCGGGCACAACGTCATCTGCGGCATCTTCGACGGCATCAAGCGCCTCAACCCGCAGAGCCGCCTCTACGGCTTCCTGATGGGGCCCGGCGGACTGGTGGACCACAAGTATGTGGAGCTGACGGCAGAGGTAATAGACGAGTACCGCAACACGGGCGGGTTCGACATGATTGGGTCGGGCCGCACCAAGCTGGAGAAAGAAGACCAGTTTGAAAAGGGATACGAAATACTTAAGCAACTCAATATCAGTGCATTGGTGATTATCGGAGGCGACGATTCCAACACCAATGCCTGCGTGCTGGCCGAGTATTACAAGGCCAAGGGCTACGGCATACAGGTCATAGGCTGCCCCAAGACCATCGACGGCGACCTGAAAAACGACCAGATAGAGACGTCGTTTGGCTTCGACACGGCCGTAAAGACCTATTCCGAGCTGATAGGCAACATTGAACGCGACTGCAACTCGGCACGCAAGTACTGGCACTTTATCAAGCTCATGGGACGCTCGGCCTCGCACATCGCGCTGGAGTGCGCCCTGCAGACGCAGCCCAACTACTGCATCATCTCGGAAGAGGTGGAGGCCATGGACGTGACGCTGGACGACATTGTGACCAACCTGGCCACCATCGTGGCCGACCGTGCCGCGCAGGGCAACAACTTCGGCGTGGTGCTGGTGCCCGAGGGACTCATTGAGTTCATCCCGGCCATGAAGCGGCTGATAGCCGAGCTAAACGACCTCCTGGCAGCGCATGCCGATGAGTTTGCGGCTGTGGGCGAGCGCGAGCAGCGCCAGTTCATCATCGAACACCTGGGCGCCGAGAATGCCGCCGTGTATGCCAGCCTGCCCGAAGGCGTGGCCAGGCAGCTGTCGCTGGAACGCGACCCGCACGGCAACGTACAGGTGTCGCTTATAGAGACCGAAAAGATGCTGTCGGACATGGTGGCCGCCAAGCTGGCGCAGTGGAAGAAGGAAGGCCGCTACATAGGCAAGTTCTCGCCCCTGCACCACTTCTTCGGCTACGAGGGACGCTGCGCCATGCCGTCTAATTTCGATGCCGACTACTGCTACTCGCTGGGACGGGTGGCCTCCGAGCTTATCGCGGCCGGCAAGACGGGCTACATGGCCTCGGTGCGCAACCTGACGGCGCCTGCCGAAGAATGGATAGCCGGCGGCGTGCCCATCACCATGATGTTCAATATGGAGCAGCGCAACGGCGAGCAGAAGCCGGTGATACGCAAGGCGCTGGTGGACCTCAACGGAAGGCCCTTCCAGACCTATGCCGACAATCGCCGGAAGTGGTCCATACAGACGTCGTACGTCTACCCGGGCCCCATCCAGTACTTCGGCCCCGCCGAGGTATGCGACCAGCCTACCAAGACGCTGCAGCTGGAGAAGGGCATGACCCTGTTCAACGATTTCAACAGCTGACAACCCATACTGCATCCGGCCCTGTACCGCGCTGGCGGACGGGGCCGGGTGTGTTTTTAAGCCGACCATGACAGACCATAAGAAACGACGCAACAAGAAAGACCCTTCGTCCTTGCTCGACTTCCTCAAAGGCGACAAGAAGCGGAAGAAGACGGTGGCCGCTCGTTCCAAGAAGCGGAAGGAGATGCCACGCTGGCAGTTTGCGCTGCTCTCGCTGTCGGTCCTGGCGGTGTTTGGCCTGATATTTTACTTTGCGGTGGTCAAGCCGTACTCCTACCGGTGGAAGTCGTGTTACGGCCACAACGGATTCGGGGTGTGCATGCCCTACGAGTACTCGGTGCACGGGTTCGACATCTCGCACTACCAGGAGCGCATCAACTGGGACACGCTGCGCATGGCCAAGTATGCCAAGTACCCGCTCTACTTTGTCTTTATCAAGGCCACCGAGGGCAAGGACCTGGCCGACACGGCCTTTGCCTACAACTTTGCCAATGCCAAGCGCAACGGCTTCCTGCGCTCGGCCTACCACTTCTTTGTGCCACAGACCGATGCGCGGCAGCAGGCCGACTTCTTCATTCGCACCGTGAAGCTGGAACCGGGCGACCTCCCTCCCGTGCTGGATGTGGAGAAGACGGGCGGGATGCGCAAGGAAGAGCTGCAGAAGTCGGTGCTTACCTGGCTGCGCCTGGTGCAGCGCCACTACGGGGTGGCGCCCATCCTCTATACCTCGTACAAGTTTAAGCAGCGCTACCTAAACGATCAGATGTTCGAAGAGTTTCCGTACTGGATAGCCCACTACTATGTGGACTCGGTGCGCTACAAGGGGCCGTGGCAGTTCTGGCAGCATACCGACGTGGGCGAGGTGCCGGGCATTCCCAAGCGGGTGGACCTCAACGTGTTCAAGGGGTCACTCGACGACCTGGTCGACATGACCATCCCCTGATGCCAGCTCGGCGTAGGCGGGTATGCTTTCCAAAAAATGATACGTGCGGGCGGGGTAGTCCACCCGGCAGCAGTAGTGCTCCAGCCCGTTGCTCACCACCAGGTAGCTTACGTGCAGCCGCATGTTGTATCGCGTAATCTGGTCGAACACGTCTTGCGTAATCTTTACCTGCGGCGACTTGTACTCCGCCACCAGGAGGGGCTTCAGGTCGCGCCCGTACAGCACGGTGTCGCACCGCTTCGAGGTGCTGCCCACGCGTATGTTCACCTCGTTGGCCAGCAGGCTCTGCGGGTAGCCCAGGTGCTCCACCAGGTAGTGCACAAAGTGCTGGCGCACCCACTCCTCGGGGGTGAGGGCCACGTACTTGCGGCGCAGGATGTCGAAAATCTTGGCCTTGCCGCCGTCCTCTTTTATTTTTGCCTCAAAAGTTGGTAAATTCAATTCCACTTTTGTATTTTTGTAGGGATTATCTACAAAGATACGTTTTTTTATGAAAACCAAAGCAGAAATTTCGGCCAATTGGCTGCCCCGTTATACCAAGCGCAGGCTCGAGGACTTTAGCGAGTACATCCTGCTGACTAACTTCGACAAGTACGTGGAAATCTTTGCCGAGAAGTTCGACGTGCCCATCATCGAAAAGGACGTGAACATGCCCTCGGCCACGGCCAACGGCATCACCATCATCAACTTTGGCATGGGCAGCCCCAACGCGGCCACCATCATGGACCTCCTGGGGGCCATCCATCCCAAGGCCTGCCTGTTCCTGGGCAAGTGCGGCGGCATAGATGCCAAGACCAAGATAGGCGACCTTATCCTGCCCATCGCCGCCATAAGGGGCGAGGGGACCTCAAACGACTACTATCCGCCCGAGGTGCCGGCCCTGCCGGCCTTCATGCTGCAGCGCGCCGTGTCGTCGGCCATACGCGACAACCAGCAGGACTACTGGACGGGCACCATCTTTACCACCAACCGCCGGCTGTGGGAGCACGACGAGAAGTTTAAGGAGTACCTGCGCACCACGCGCGCCATGGGGGTGGACATGGAGACGGCCACCTTGTTTATCTGCGGCTTTGCCAACCACATACCTACGGGGGCGCTGCTGCTGGTAAGCGACCAACCCATGCTGCCCGAAGGGGTGAAGACGGAGAAAAGCGACAAGATGGTGACGGCCCGCTACGTGGAGAAGCACGTGCAGATTGGCATCGACTCGCTGCGCATGATCATTGATGGCAAGAAGACGGTGAAACACCTTAAATTCGACTGGTAGCATGGCGGCGAAGGAGGTGACGTACGAAAGCCTGATGGCGGACCTGGAGGCCCGCAGGTTTGCACCCGTGTACTACCTCATGGGCGAGGAGCCGTATTACATCGACCGCATAGCCGACTACCTGGCGGACAACGTGCTCACCGAGACCGAAAAGGAATTCAACTTCACCATGGTGTATGGCGCCGACACCGATACGGCCGCGGTCATCAACCTGGCCAAGATGTTCCCCATGATGTCGGAGTGGCGGCTCGTGGTGGTCAAGGAGGCGCAGCTGCTAAAGGACATCGACCAGCTGGCGTTTTACCTGGAACGGCCGCAGCCGCAGACCATCCTGGTGCTGTGCCACAAGCACGGCACGCTCGACCGCCGCAAGAAGCTGGCGCAGGAGATACAGAAGAAGGGCGTGCTGTTTGAGTCGAAGAAGGTGCGCGACAAGGCCATCCCGCAGTTCATCCTCTCGTACCTGTCGCCCCGCGGACTGACCATGGGGCAGAAGGCGCTGGGCATGATGACCGAGTACGTGGGCAGCGACCTCAGCCGACTGGTGGGCGAACTGGACAAGCTGGCGCTGAACATGCCGCAGGGCAGCACCGAGGTCACGCCCGAGCAGATTGAGGAAAACATTGGCATCAGCAAGGACTACAACGACTTTGAGCTGCGCGACGCGCTCATACGCCGCGACGTGCTGCGGGCCAACCGCATCGTCTGCTACTTTGCCAAGAGTCCCAAGCAAAACCCCATACAGCGCACGCTGGCCACGCTGTTCAACTACTTTTCCAACCTCATGATGGCGTACTACGCGCCCCAAAAGGACCAGGCGGGCGTGGCACAGTTCCTGGGGGTGTACCCCGACTGGCGGGCACGCGACTACATGGACGGCATGCGCGCCTACAGTGGCATCAAGACCATGCAGATTATTTCTGCCATACGCGCCACCGACGCCCGCTCGAAGGGCGTAGAAAACTCGTCGCTGTCCGACGGCGACCTCCTGCGCGAGCTGGTATTTTTCATCCTGCATTAGTTTCCCACGTTTGGGTATTTCTGTCCGTAAAAGTGGTAGCCGCCCGCAGGCGGCGGCCCCTTATCTTTGTACCCGGAAACAAAACCCAAACAAATGCATAAAACAACAACCATCCTCTGCGCCCTGCTGCTGGCCGGCGCGGTGCAGG
>Ga0181612_176067_pt1 | contig 14809 bp, 14 predicted proteins | sample HoacroProtozoa21_FD_119630 | JGI IMG/M metagenome (GOLD analysis project Ga0181612, IMG submission 119630) | Hoatzin crop microbial communities from Cojedes, Venezuel. Combined Assembly of Gp0051906, Gp0051904, Gp0051908 | reverse complement strand
TTTAACCTTTGCAAAACGTGTGAGTAGGTTGTTAGCAAAAGAGGTTTTTTTTCTTGACTATAACTTTTATTTTTGACAAGCACCATTAAGTAAGAGAGAGAAGTGTGATCCTTAGCATCGTCATGAAAATGCTTGGAGGCCGGCGAGTAGTGGGAAAGAGAGTCTGGCAGTGAAGGATGGGGAGGGACGTTGCTGAAGTTCCAGCCAGGCTTGGTCATATTGTGATGTGAAGCTGAGTCAAAGGCAGTCAGCTCTGTCCCTGGTTGGAAGGCATTTCAGCAGATGGTCGTGTTCTGTTATCGCCTCTTCCATTGCTGAAATTCAGGCATGATTTCATCATGAGGAGCATGCTGCATGCCTGTCAGTGGCATTCCACTTGCACACTTGCAGATGTTTTTCAAACAACCTGGATAAATTTGGTAGATGGGGGGGTTTTTTGGGTTGTTTGTTTTTTTTGTGTGTACTTCAGGTAACTTTCAGTATCTTTTTTTGCCTTTCTTTGACTGTAATGTTGGGTTAGGGGAGCAAAACGTGCATGCAGCTTGCCATCTTTTCTACAGCCACATGTATAGAAGGAGTGAAATTTAGATACACAAGGTAGGACTGTTAGCAGTTCCCTTCCCCAGCTATAATATTCCCTTTGCTGTCCCTTAATTCCAGTCACTGCTGTGACTGGGCTGTCATCGCGCTGCTACACAATGCAGGCGCAGTCCTGTGAGGAGAACTGGTAGCATGACTCCCACTGCCTTATTTACAGAAGGTAGCAAGCCCAGTCTTATTTAATTTTTACTTAGATTTTATATTTACACTTTTGCATACACACATACAGATATACAAAGAAAGACTTGCATGTATGAGCGTGTGTCTAAGTATGGAAGTCTTTCATGATTTTATATATATATAAAAAAATGAGAGAGAGAGGGTTGGATTTTTCTTTCTGCACAGCAGAAGTGCTGGATGTCCTCAGTCACGAGGTTAACTTGGCACACGAAATATTGCAGAGGGTGGTTGTTAGAACAGCTTTGAAGAGTACATGGCGTGCTGCGTTCATCCGCTGGCGCTGCGCCCGCGAACAGCGTTGGTTTGCAGCTTGTCTGGGTGCTCTTCCCACTCATTCATTGCTTCCAGCAGTGTCTCCTCCTCTGTCCTTTTCCGACACAAACAAGTTAGTGTCTCAGCTCCTTCAGAACTGATGGCTGGAGGAAACACCTTTGAGATTAGCATCCTCTGTTTGCTGTTTCAGGTGCAAATGAGCTGAAGAAGGGTCTGGGAGCAGCTTGTTTAAACCAGAAAAAATAATTATTCTCTAGTGGTTTTGGTTGCCCTTCATGTAACATTGATTATGTTAAATCACCGTCTTCAGCTGTAGCATCATCATCTCCTGTCCTTGTCTAGCAAAAATGCTGCTGTGAAAATCCACGTGCGTGTCTCTGGTTTGTGCCTGCGCTGTTGCAGTGCTTCCGTTGGCCCCTGATACCGGGTGTGCTACCTGATACCTGTGTGTCCGACTCATTGCCTGTCCCTTTGCCTGAGCCTCCTAAACCATCAGCAGATGTCAGTCTTGATATTTCTTCTTATGCCTCCACGGGTGGATCTACGCTTCCTTGCACAGCACATTTCATCCCTGTCCCTCATGTTCCCTGCTGCCTTGCGATGGTCCTTCCCCTATGCCTTGGGTGAGCTGTTTGCTTTGCGCGGTGCCTGGAGTGGGTCAGGCTGGGCGTCGTGCGAGGAGCCGGCGAGGCGGCTGTTTTGGCAGCCAGACCTCTGAGCCGTCGTTCTTCCCAGCGGGGAGCCGGGGTGTCTGTGCGGGGCGTGCTGGGAAGCGTCTCTCGGAAACGCTGCAGCCTGCGCAGGCCAGCCCGTGCACCCTCCGCTGCTGATGGAGCTGCGCCGGTGGTGGAGAGGAGAAAAGCCCTTTTGGCGATGTGTGACTCTTGTCAGAGTTGTCGCTTTGTTTTGATGGGCGTGATGCTGCTTTCCTTGAGACACAGCTGGATGTGTCCTGTCGGATCTCCCTGGCGTGCTCTGCTGTGAGAGGGTGCGTGTCGGGGGGCTGCTGGCCCTTGCCAGAGCGTCTTGCCTGAACATGAAGACTTGAACGCTACAAATACCAGGCTAACGGACAGGCAGGGATTGTGGCTTTCATGAATGAAGAGTTACTGCTTTTTGTGAGCTGGTAGCCAGGGAAGAGATGGAGATGAGAGAAAGAAATACGATGTGTGAGAGAATAAAAGATTCTTGAGTGGAATAGTAGCCGTGACGAAGAGAAACTGAAAGCTATATATTACAAAGTGGATGGGAAGGGGATGCACAGGAAGGGCCACAAGAGCGTAGAAACGTGCCACTGGTGGAAGGTCGGGGAGAGTGGACCTGACTATAAACACAGTCCTGTTGACTTGCATTGCTAATTCGGACTGGACCTGTTTACTCTTGCACTAGGCAGACTTGAAAAATCTCTTGGAAAGAAATAATCTACGCAACAAACTGTGTTTTGACATTATTTGCATTTTACTGTTTGCTGACTACTAGAAAACTTGCCCAGTTATTTGTTAAAGTGAGGCTGAATTTGTGTGTAGAGGCAACGTTCTGCTGCCAGCAGATGGGCTAACGTCACACAGCCCCAGGTTTGGGCAGGTCCTCCCTGGAGTCTCGGAGGTGCTTAGGCTAAGCAGGAGAATAGCTGTGCTTATTGCGCCGGGGCTGTGCGCACACTGGAGGAAATATTCAAAGTGATTTGTTGGATGTAGCTCAAAAAGGAATTTGGAGTAATTCGACCAACTTGCAGAAGACGATACTTGCTAGATTTTACTTTCTAACTGTGTAATTTGGAAAGTGTAAGAAGCGCTGTCAGGAATGGCTGTTGAAAATGAAGTCAGAAGAGGTCATGAGAATACAAATTGCTTTTCCCCCTCCTTTTAAAAGATTTACAATAACACTTTTTCTTTGTAAAGAACTCGTAAGCTAGGGTTGTGAATCACGTGCATGGTATGTGATGGATGCATCGTACATGTCTTCATCACTATTTAATACTGAGCTAGGAGGAGATACGAGAAACCTAGCTCTCAGAATTAACCAAAACAGTAAAAAGAGCATAGGATTATTTGTAGTTGGGTTTTTTTTTCTTTTTGTTAATGTTTGGAGCAGCAGAACTGCACTAGTGCGGGAGGGACCACCACCTATGGTAATATTCATGATCAATTACAAGAACCACAGGGCGTATAACACTAAATTGATATGTGCTCCTTGATGCAAATTATTAATAGCATTCGAGGCATTGCTTCACGCAGCTCGGGGAGGAAGTGGAAGTGAAGGCAGTGAAGGACGGACAGATTCTTGCGTGTGTGATAGAGGTAGAGAGGAGATGTTGCCACTTGCTGTAAGCGAGGAGCCAAGGGGCAGACCCTGGAGACAGGTGAGCAGTGAGTGGCGCGCTGAGCAGTTTTGCACGACTGCTGAAATAGGGCATAGCGGTTGGCTGTACAAGAGAGACAGATTTCAAAGTGGAAATAGCACAGTGATGTAGGTTTGAGTTTACAACACGAGTGAGAAGTGAACAGCACTAGATTGTAAGATGGCAAAGAGCAGAGTAGCCCGTCCAGACAGAGCAGAAGAGGTGAGGGACTCAAGCCTCCAGTGAACTCCAGGAAGGCTGGAGGTTGGTTTGAGAGAGGGAGGAAGAGCGTATGGGTGAATTAAACATTGAAAGAGAAGATCAGAAGTGGGCAGAGAGGCAGAACTTGTTGAGAGGCTTGTTACTAAGGAGAAGGTATGCATGCTACGGGAGAAGCGCCGGAGATGTCCTGTTGCCTCAAGCAAAATATCTCATGTTGAGTTGACTTTGAGAAGAAGTGGGGAAGACTCCACTGATTCTGTCTTGCCCTGGAGCAAGTATTGTAGCTGTGTTCATGCTGGCGTGGACAAATGGTGATAATGGTAGTCTGGGAAGGAACTCGGAGAGCCTTGGGTGATACATAGATTTATATATAGACACACAGAGACACAAATATACCTTTATATTTATATATGTATTTATACGCATGCTTTCCCTCCCCCAGGTTGGGTTGGATAAGATTTTGAAGACAAGAATATTATTTCTTGAAATATCTGTTTGTCAAAGTTATTATGGAGGTGTCTTAGTGTTGTTTGACTACTGTAGCTGTGGTGGGTGATCAAAGTATTAAATTTGGGTTTTATAACTAAAGAAATAATCTTATGGGGTTGATCTGATCATAGATGGATTTGGTTTGTGTTAAAGTTGAAGCTGGATTCTTAAGTCTTGTACTAGTTACAAACCTGGAAAAATGAGAAAACTTGTTCAAAAGGTTCACTGGGCAGAGGAGCTCAAGGGTTTGAGTGTGGCTGAACAGGGAAATGATTTTAAGTACTCATGTTGCATGAAACTTGTTTTTTCTAAGCAAAAATTGAATTTCTTGGTGTGCAGCGTCTGGGACCAGGCTATTTTCCATTCTAACGTATCAAAGCTAACCACAAGACTTACATAGTGCCTGTATGTAAGAGTAGAACAAGATCCAGTTTCTGTGATCGGCTGGGAATTGACACTCAACAGATGCCCTGCCGCTGCGGGGCTCTGTGACACTGGTGGTCTTGCAAATGCCGCTTGCTCTGGAGATTTGAGTGGCTCCTGGTGCAGGAGGTTTGAACAAGGTCTGTGTCTCCCCGCCGATCTGCCTCAGGAACAAATCACAAAGACAAAGTCAGAGCGTGGAGAATAAACATCCCCAAGGCTTTGTTTTAAAGTTAAAATTTAATTCCTTTTTTTACAAATCTCATCTTTTGTGAAAGGCTTTTGAGCCCTTTGGAGCACAGTTAATTTTATGCGCTCATAGATCACAAAAAGAGTGGAAAAGGATGTTAGACAGTTTGAGTGTTTTTCTTCTTTACCCAAAATTAAATTCAATCGGGTGATGACTGGAGAGAAGAAAGGTTTTATTTCAACAACTGAAACTCTTAACCTGCTTTCAGCATAAGGGCGCTAGATTACAGAGCCAAAAACCGTGATAAAAAGCTGGTAATAGGGAGGAAGATAAAACCGAAGATGTAAGACAACCATTTGGGGAACCTGAAGGGGACGTGTTTCTCTGTAAACGCGTGTACGAAGATGGCAGGACCTTTTTTCCCCCCACTTCTATATAATTAGTTTAAAACGTGATTACAGAACGAACCATCCCTGGAACAAAACCAAAGGTTGTGTCTTGCACAGCGTGGCTGCTGTACATTTACTTGAGCGGTTTTTGCTGAGTAGCAATTGGTACAGCTGGATTTCATGTTAGCAGGTGGATCTCAGCGCTCTGGACTAATTAATTGCAAGTTTTCAGATCTAGATGTGCTGGCTGGCTGAACAGTCCATGCTATGCACGTGTGGGCATCCAAGAACATGCTGGTGGTGGAAGTGGGCCCGTGGAGTTGGGGGTTTTAGATGGATTTTCTCATGCTGTTGCAGAAGTACCTGCCTGGGCTGCTGGTGCAGGTGTGACAGTCCGGTTCTTGGGAAGTGTTCGCTTTCTTCACCCTGACACTTGATTTTTGCAACGTGTTGTGAATGATCTTTAATGTTCCGGCTCTGTACTCTTTCAGGTAGAGGCATTAACCCATCAACCTAGAGCCACAACAGTACACGCAGTCAGAGATTCAGAACTTGCCAAACTCCCTGAGGGAGCACTGACATCTATCAAACGCAAATTCCCCCAGGTAAGAAAATTAAAAGTATCTGCTGTCTCTCTCAAAAGATGTCTGAAGAGCTGAAACTCTCCGTTAGCACAAAGTCCCCTGGGGTTTTTGTGTGACTGATGCATACTGAGCAAACGTTTTGTTCTCTCTGTCTGCCTGATCTGATCTATACCAGACTTTCACCAGCTTCTCTTCCTTTATCCTAATCAATTGTAGCATGTGTTATTCTGTATCTGGAAGAAGTTCATGCTAAATGCAGGAAATGCATATTTAGCAAAGTGGAAATCACTTAGTGCTACTGATAGTAAATGGAAGTTGGACTTCTGCAATCACTTTAAAACATTGTTGCTCATTTGTCTTGCTCGCTGGGACTCAAAGTCAACACTGGGTTATATCCACCTTCATTTCCAGAGCACTGATATCTGGGGGTTGGTTTCCCTCTTCCTTGCGTTTTAGGCTGTCAGTCCTCATTCTGCACTGCCGGATCTGTCTGCATCCTGAAGACTGGGATTGCTCCCTTTCAATCCATCAGCTCATCCATCTTCTTTAATTCACTTGACATTATGCCTCTCTCCTGCAAATCTGGAGACCGACGGACTTGAAATTTAATTCTTTTGTCCCTAAGCGCATCAGGGACATTATACTAAGCACTAAATCCTTGCAGTAGCCTTAAAGGCAGTGCTTTAATGCCGTTACTTCAAATTATTTCTGATTTTTCTTTTTGCTGTCTTTAAACCATATACTTATTTTACCAGATTTCTTTAAAAAACCCTGCAAAAGTAATAAACCTAAGTAATATACTTATATTCTTTTGCTTTCCTAGAACCCATAATAATATTTTTGATTTTTTTTTTAACTGTGTCATATAAAGCCTGTTTTCATGCTTTCTCACCTTACAAAAAATGTGGGGTTTTGTCTGTGCTATTGCTAGGATAATTTCATCATTGCAGTAAGTGTTCAGAGGTTATGTCAATGAAAAATAATCTTCCTGGTTTCCCTGTAAGCATTATTTTTGCTGAAGTGTTTCTGAACTTCTGTTGTGGCTTGTTAAGGCTCTCCTGTTCTTTGGATCGTTCTTGAACAGTCCTCTGCGTCTGTTCTTCTCTGTTTAGTGGAACAGATTTCCTGCCCACGTTTATGAACTGGTCCCAGTGTGCGACTTCTGTACATAACTAGCCCCAAACTGGGTGGCCGACAGCGTGGCGTCCCGCCTTGCGGTGCCCTGTGAAGTGTTGCTTTCCTTGGCACTGAGCAAGAAGTGAGGAAATGGGCCAAGTGGAATTTAAAACCACCTTGCTCCGTACATAGTGGATGATTTTTGAATGTCACTTGTAGGCATTTAAACTGTGAATTACTAGTAAGCACGAAACATTGAGCATTTAGTAATGCCTTGAACGCTGATCTGCGCACAGGCTGTGTTCTAATTCTGCCTTTTGTCTGGGCAAGGATTGATTTCAGTGTCACTCTCTCCTCTCCTCCCTTCTCCTGTTCTACCAGTTGACAGAATGTTTTCCCTTAAAACGTGCTCCCTGTGGAGATGTGAATCTTTTTGCTTTGCAGTTAAAGTTGAGCTTGAGTGTTACATTTATAGTACAATTCAAAACATTTATTTGTAAGAGAATTCAAATGTCTTCCCATGTCTAGAGAGTGCAGCCTGTCAGCCTCAAATTCCTGACCTTTTTAAATAAGGAATTGGTTTTCTCTTGGCATGTGTATAGTTTGGCTAATTAGTTGAAATGAAACTAAATGCTAAAATAGATCTTTGAAGGAAATATGTCGCAAAAAAGTTTGTTAGAAAAACACATTCTTGCAGCTGTTTGAGATCTCCAGATTCTAAGTAGATGTTAAACTGGTATCAAAAATACGAGATCTGACATTTTTTACTGTTGGATTAGTTTAGAACACGTGTTAGAAAGAGGCATGTGAGATAGACTTGAAGTAGGTGATTTATGCAGTTAATGCCTTCAGACTCTCTTACGAACCTAAGATGAAATATTTTTTTTTCAATATGATCTCAAAGTTCTTGTCTCTTTTTGTCTGTTAGGTCCATCAGATAAGAGAGGAAGGACAGAAGTGAGAGAGAGTTGAAGTGATGGAGGAAAACAAAAGTTTCACGTCAAGTAGAAAGTACAAAGTCAACTTAAAAGTTGAAGGAGTGTGCTGGAGAGAAGTTATTCAGCTGGGTAGCTGTTTCTTAGAAAAGGAATCCAGACATTAGAGGATCAAAAGCTGACCATGCCTGAACAATGTAATGCAGTTGCAAAAAAATAAAAAAACCCCAAACAAAAAACAATGCACCAAAGCCTCTCAAGCCTGTGTTAACAGAATGCTTTTTGGAGTGAAGAAATCCTTGCGTTCTTCGCAATATTGAGAAAGCTTCGGTACCAGCCTGTGGCAGCACATTTGAAGGAAAAGGCAGACCAAATGAAGAGAGTCTAGAGGACAAAAAGGAGGCGAACTTTAGAAATATTAACTAGTAAAGGCAAAAAGACAGTGAAGGGTTCAGGGAAGGCATGGGAGCTATTTTCAAACATATGAAGTTGTCTTCTGATAGGAAGGGCGTAAGCCACTCGACATGTTGGAATAGGGCAAATGGTAGTGTACAGAGATTGCAGCAGCTGGATATTGAGAAAAAGCTGATTCTACTCCCTAGAAAGGCTGAAAGATTGTTATTTGGTTTTATAACCTCTTACAATATGGTGTTTGAGGTGGTGCTTTGTGCTGAGCAGAGGGATGGGCCAAATGAATTCCCTCTGTCCTGTTTTCTCTCCTGTTACTTTAGTAGAGTGATTTATACAGAGAATTTATGACGATGTTTTCCCCATCCAACCGGAAGTAATAAATTGATGAAGGGATAGCAGGTGCAGTAGTTTTGAAATAACTGAGCAGGTAGCAAGAGCTAGCTTGTGATTCAGCAGCGTGGTGGGGGATTTCCATCTTAGTCCTCTGCAAATCGGAAAACCATCTTTCAGAAAAAGAAGCAACTCTGCCTCTGTCAGGCACGTGCTCCCCTGCTGACTGGTAAGGGTGAGTTAACTGGAGTTCTGCTTGGTGGAACAGAGATCGAACGTTGGTGCTTGTCCCGAGTCGTGGGAAATGCTCCGTTAGTTCCGAGGAGTCCCGTGCCAGGGAGAACATCTTTTGTCTTGGTGTTCCTCTTGGCAACCTCTGTAGAGCCTACACAGCCTGCATCTTGGCAGCCCAGAGCCGGGCGGTTCCTGGCACAGAATTACCCTTTCGGTTAGTTACCCTTGAGCTTCACTGTTTGCTGCTGCTTTAATTTTAGGAGTTAGTGGAGGGACTCCATTCTGCATGCCCATCACCAGTCATGATGTGTTTGTAGATGATCCAGAAAGGGATCCAACTCTGGAATGCATTGTAAGAAAATATTACCTGATGGGTAAGAAAATTGTAAGCGTCGGTGGTGCTTGCTGAGGAGAACAATGTCAAATGAGGGTAATCATGCTCTGTTAGTCTGTGCAGTAATTAGAGTTCCTTGAGCTGTGATGTACAGTCTGGAAAAATTGCACAGCTGATGCTTGGGGATGCACCATATGCTTGCCCTCTGCTTTGTCTTCTCCCCTGGGCGTTGCTTTGGTCCTGTCAGAGACAGGATGCTGCTCTGCTGGGATCTGTGGTGTGACCCCTATAGCTGCTGCTGTTCCGAGGGGTGAAACAGATGGGTGAGCATGGGGAATCTCATCTCATCTCAATATAAGTAACAGACAGTTTTTCAGCATACATAGAATAACAAAATGGTTTGGGTTGGAAGGGACCTTGAAGATCACCCATTTCCACCCCTCTACCGTGGGCAGGGACCCCTTCCACCAGCCCAGGGTGCTCCAAGCCCTGCCCAACCTGGCCTTGAACCCTGCGAGGGAGGGGACAGCCACAGCTTCTCTGGGCAGCCTGGGCCAGGGCCTCACCGCCCTCACAATAAAAAATTTCTTCCTTACACCTCATCTAAATCTCCCCTCTTTCACACTGAAGCCATCACCCCTTGTGCTGTCCCTGTGTGCCGTTGTCAAAAGCCCCTCTCATCCAGAGGTGCACAGAACCCCGCTGAGTCACCCTCTGCTTCCCGTACACTGAGAGTGGTGTTACCCGGCGCGGGACAAACACGCTCGACTTCTCCCTTCACTTGTCCTGTATTTTGTCGGTGCTCAGCGGATGGTGGAGACCGCATGTCTAAGTCAATGGAAACAAAAATTGCATGAGGAATTGTATGTCCAGAAAAATAAAGTCACATACAAAAAAAATAATACAAGCCAAGAAACGATGGAAAGGCGGGTGATGATTGAGATATTAGCAATGGCAGGACTTCAAGGCGTTCTTAAAAAATTATATTCTGTGCCAGATTTCCCAGGACTTCAAGCTGTCATTTAAGCACTCAGATCAGCTTTTAGAGTTTCAGAGGGTCAGAGGAGATACAGTTCATTCTGAAAACGTGCTCATCGTTCAGGTTACCGAAAGAGGCTTTACTCTTTAAAAAACCTTACTCCGCAGTACTGAACAAGCTGAGATTTGCATTTGTCAGATTTCTGCCTGAAATAATCTTTGAAGGAGTTCTGCCTTAATCTTGTATTGCTCTTGATCGAGGGGAATAAGGAGCTGTGTAAACGTGTTTCCAGATTTTTTGCATGCCAGAAGCGATGCGACCTCTTATACATGTCTGATTTCCCTTCTCGGATGTTGGCTAGAAATTATATCTTACATTTGGTGATATAACCTTGAAATTCATGAGCCTGGTAGCTGGGAAGCGTGCAGATGGTGGGGGCTGGCAAGCCCCTGGTTCTGGTAAAGGTCTTCTCTGTTTGAAGTCAGCAATTTCATCATTGATTTATTTATCACTGGTTTCTGGTAATTTAAATGAAAACTTAATTAAGAGAGCTTTGATTGAAATCCCATATGAAGAATGTAAATGTTGGTAAATGATTATTACTCCTGGAATTGCTAAGGTATTGAAAACGCTGCGGATGTCTCCTCCTACCTGTCTGGCTGCTTTGTTTCAGCCGTTCCTTTCCGACTCCTCCACGGCGTGCACAGAGCGTACGTCTGTGTAGCAGCGTCCTGTCTGACCCCGTCACAGGGTGGCTTGGTTACAAAGAGCCTCTGTAAAACCCGCGAGCGGACGCCAGATTTTAACGGTTGCGTGTATTCGTTCTCAGAAATTGCTGCTGTTGTCATTTATCAAGCGCTCGAGCTGATCCAGCGTCAAGAAACGTAGAATCAGGGCTGTAAATCTGGGGGTTTGATGTTTAGGTTGAATGACGGAGAGCTAGAGGCTGAAGGAAGAAGAGCCAAAGACCTGGCATTTAATTAGCAAAGAGGAAAGTTGGGCAGAAAGAAGGAAATGTCATTTGGGGCAATACAGGGCCGGAGCAGGAAAGCTATAGGGTGCATTCGTAATGCATTTGAAGTTAACTCCGAGGAGCAATCAGTGAGTAAAATCCTTACACAGCGTGAATGCAACTGAGTGGTATTTACGTTTATAGCTAGCGTTGACTGAACCTGTATCAGCCATAAATTATCTCTGTACATGTTGATGTACCCATACACATACACCAATGCCCACACGCCTTGTAAATCTATAATGTGCGGTGTACATGTGCATACTATATATATATTTGTATATATATGTTAGTGTATGTATGAAAAACTAAAGGAGATGGAGAAATCAGTTGGTTGATTTTTATTTTTTTTTAAATTAAGAAGAGTGGGTATTTGAGAAATTCTTCTGGACAAAAGCAAGGAAAAGGGCATTATCTGTAATTAGAAATAATAATGTATAATTGGTTCATTTGCCATATTTCTACAGTTCTGATTTAGTTGAACAATGTGATCATTATGCCACCAGTTTTCAATAGAGGTGTCACAATGAAAAATAATTGCAATATTCCACAATATTAACTGTACCCTAATTGCAAAAGTTTTGAAATATAATTACCATGAAAGCTAATGCGACAGGGAACATTAAGCATAATTAGTGTATTTTAAAAAAGGGAAAAACTGTTAGAAGCTTGTTATTGTCTCGTAAGGTAGCTTCAAATTAGCTGGATGCAGAGCACTTTCATCTAGGTTTTCTATAATGTTCTTTATTAGCACAGACGGCAATAAATTTATTTGACATAGCCCCCGCCTGCTAACCCCACGGGAGAGAATTTCTCCTCTGCGCGGGGCCCAGGTTGCTCGCAGGATCTGTCACCCTGACCCGGGAGACGGCCCTGGGGAGGGGTGAGGCGTGGGCTGGCGGGGGGCTTGCTCTGCTTTGGTTTGGTCTGGGGGTTTTTGGACGGCTGGTTCTGCTGCGCTGCCCAAATTGCGCGGTGTTTCGAGAAAGGTCTGCAAGAAGAGACACAGAAACGCTGTTACGAAGCACTTCAAACAAAGCATTCATTACGCATCATAACCGTGTTCTGAAAAAGCAGATTAATTATCTATGTTCTTTACAGAACAACTGCGCGCTTTCACATAGAGCATGGAAGTTCGCCCATACGATTAGAATTTATTTTCTGAAGTGAAGAAAATCAGCCGATCGCACCGTTTGTATGCTAGAGGTGTTTCTGTGCCCGTAGAGCAGGGGATAGGGTCCGCGCCGCAAGAAGCAGTGCTGGTTTTCTGCGAGATGAAATTTTCAGTGAGAAACATCCAAGATATTTTCCTGCGGTTTTTGGTACCATTTTGTAGGTGGAAGCTAATGCTTTTCTGGTTTTGCTGTGTTTCAAAATTATTGAAACGTGTTTCGGAACAAGCTAGATCCTAACAAAAATGTTTGGCGGAACCCTGTTATTTTAAGTATTGTTTGTGGGCACGGTTTTAAGAAATGCCTCTGTTGCTTGGTCCTAAGTTACTGTTAACCACTGGAGCTGCTTTTCTCATCTCGCCTTGCTGTGGTTGCAGATGTGTCACAGGTTTCTGTTTGGAAGGACATTACGTCATGCTGTAGATAAAATTTTGGCTTGACTAGCACAACTCGTTTTTCCCTGGAATCACCTCAGGAAAAAAAAAGGCATCTGATGCTAATTTTTGGAAGTGTACTTTATGAAAACGTCTTGTTTTCTGTTGAACTCCTGTGATTTCCGATCTGTCCGGTGTTTGGCTATCAACAGCAAATGCTCGAACGCTGCTGCTAGGGCAACTTAAAGTCTTACGGAAACATCTAAGAAAGGTTCTTGTTTTTCTCCCTCAAGAGGAATTCCAATTCAATTCAAGGCCAGGACACAGCTTGCTCCTGCGGAGGTAACGGAAAGTCGAGGAACGAGGCGGAGGTATGGCAGTCCCACGGGCGTTTGCGTGGCGCGTTGCGGCCGCCAGCCATTTCGTGTGCGCGTTCCACGGGTGAGCGGGTCCTGCTGGGACACTCCCAGGTCGGGCGCAGCACACTGCTGGTGAGGAGACAGCACCGCAGAGCTGCTGAGCCAGGGGGGTCAGGATCCGAGCGAGATGCGGAGGGGGGTGTACCACGCCGAACCGATGGCCAGCCCACGGAAAAATTCAGTTAGATGGTGTTAGGAATCATACTTTCTCGCTTGTATCCATGACACACACATAAAGAGAACAGATTGCGGGCTGTTCAGTGTCTTGTTTGAAGAAGCTTAGCTGCCCACATTTTTAACTTCTAGTTAAAGACAGCAAAAAACCATTGTACCTGAGCTACAGAAGCGTGTGCTTATGTTATCTAAAGCGAAGAACAAGAGGTCCACTGTGTAGGGCTGGAATAGTTTTATTCCTTCATCTAACTGGGTATATCCCCAATTTATTTTGCTGGTATGAGCCTTACGCTGTTTCCCTCGGCGTGCAGACGTACAAACCAGGTTTGCAGGGCGACCCTGCCATCCTGCTCCGGCCGGGCTCCTGCCGGGCGAGGAGTCGCGATGCCACAGGGCGAAGATGCCTCCGGGTTAACCAGCGCTGCCAGCAAGCAGCAAGCCACGGGTCCAGGTTTTTCTCAAAGGCCTCCGTTTCCGAGTGGCTCGGTGACAGTGCCTGTACTGAGAAACTTTTCTTTTGAGTATTCACCAGTGCTGAGGCTTGCGGGCAAACCGTCGCCTGCGTTGGCAGCGCGCGTCAGCTCTGGTCTTGGCCCGAGCTCAGCTGATAGCTGGGAGCAGCCGTAGCTGAGCGCACGGAGCCGAGCTTCCCTGCCCCTCTGGAACAGGAGCTGGCCGATGTCACTTCTGCAGAAGACCGACACCTTTTTTGTAAAAGGCATTAATGTTTCTGAAGTGCTTTGTTTTCATAAAAGGGGTGTACGGCCTCACGGTGTTACAGCGAGAAGCGCGGGCTGCGCGTGTCTGCTGTAAAGCGCGGTGCAGCGTGGGCCAGGTACCATGGTTGGTGGAGGAGGAGAGGCTTCGTCACGACTTAGGGCGAGGGCCATAGCCAGCTGTGGAAGAGTTCAGAAACAAAGGTTGTTTCAGTCTTAGTTTGGTGTCTTACAAAAACACAAGCTATTATCCAACTCTTTTACTACTAAAATAGGTACTTTATAGATGCCATAAATTTTACGTATCCTGGTATTAGTTAGGGGCCCATCTACACAGTGAAATACTCTTTAATATTAATGTGGAATTAAAAGAATGACCCTTTTCAGCAGACTACTCGGGAATTTGTAAAGCTGTAGAACATGCTGAGTGTGTGCACACACGCATGCGTCTGAATACACCACCGTCCCAGAATTTTTTTTGTCCCCTTGTGCAGATGCATCGAGTCAGTGGAGTTTGTGAATGTGTGTGCTTCAGGCATAAGACTCCTGGCAAAATGTTTATCCCTCAAAATGTGTTAAATGTATTTACTATAACGTTTATTACAATATTTTTTTCTTCTTTCCCCTTCCTAAAGCTATGGGAAGGAACAAAGCCGTGGAACAGTACAGGCTTGGGGTGGACCTGCTGGAGAGCAGCTCTGCGGAGAGGGACCTGGGTGTCCTGGTTGGATGACAGGTTAACCATGAGCCAGCAGTGTGCCCTGGCTGCCAAGAAAGCCAATGGGATCCTGGGGTGCATCAAGAAGAGTGTGGCCAGCAGGTCGAGGGAGGTTCTCCTTCCTCTCTACACTGCCCTGGTGAGGCCCCATCTGCAGTGCTGTGTCCAGTTCTGGGCTCCCCAGTTCAAGAAAG
>Ga0181612_109719_pt1 | contig 14809 bp, 12 predicted proteins | sample HoacroProtozoa21_FD_119630 | JGI IMG/M metagenome (GOLD analysis project Ga0181612, IMG submission 119630) | Hoatzin crop microbial communities from Cojedes, Venezuel. Combined Assembly of Gp0051906, Gp0051904, Gp0051908 | reverse complement strand
CTCTTCCAAGCGGACAAACCCTCTATCCTGGCCAGGGTAACAATTCCTACGTGTTCCCAGGAGTTGCCCTTGGCGTTATTGCATGTGGACTGAAACATATTGGCGAGGATGTGTTCCTCACAACTGCTGAGGTACTGTATTAAAAATTATTTAAATTCCTTAATTTAGTAACTTGGTAATAATGAACAATTAAACAGAAATAGCTAAATATTATCTTTAAAGTTGGAAAAATAGTGCTTTCTGCGTAAGGTCTTTATTTGCAATATATGTTGGTTTTTATAAATTCTGTTTGAACGGGTTGGTTTTTTGTCCTGTTTCCAAAACCAGGACAAAAAGTTAATACTTGGTCCAAAAATCATCTGACATAAACTTCACCTTCTGTTGGCACAGAAAAAAAAGACTTCCATACTGTATTATCACAGGTGAACGCACAGATGTACAGTTTGCACACACGTGTACACAGGTTTGATTTTAGATTGAAAGGAATTATATTTTGATGTTGGCCGCTTTGGGGTGACTTTTGTGGGTGTTTTGCTTGCAAAAATTGTTTGATTTTCTTTTAGCTTTTTGCTATTTTGAGTAGAGCTGTTGGCATCATTTTTTCAGGACCTCTCTTGTCAACGACTGGTGGAAGCACTCCATTGCCTTGTGGTTCCTTGCACTACAGTTTTACACAACTGCCATGTTATTCTTCCCATTTTCTTTCCTATCCTTTTCTTTCCTCAGGTAATGTTTTATAATCTTTGTTTTGACGTTATCCAACATGTGATTCCTTTTTCTCCACTCACTGGGCAAGAGATGAACAGAGAGCAAACGCTTTTGGTTCTGGGAGCCATTCACCACCTACTTCCAATGATTGTTCAAAGTCTGACTATCTTACATTGTAATACCATAAATGCACAGGATTGTATCTTCAACATATATGGGAGAAAAATCTGGCCTTTATTATTTTAGAATCCCTTATTCAAACAAAATAAATTACCAGCAGTGGTTGAAATCAAATGCTTAACACATTTTTCTTCTTTTTTTTTACAAAAAAAATCCCTCAAAATGATAAGTCAATCTTTCTGTAGCTGTTTCTCATTTCAGAAAATTCTAACTTTCTGTGCTTTTCTGAGTCCAGCATCTTTGCTCCTCATCTGCTATAGCGTCATTGCACCCTTACCACTCTTGCCTCTGACCTTCTGCTTCTCCTCCTCCTCCTCTTCCTGCTCTGTCCTGGAGTTCCTGTCCCCTCCATTGCCTCAGCTGGTTCTGCTCTTGGCTGGCACCAAGATCAACGTAATGAGCCTGACAGGGCTCGGCTTCCTTCTATCCAGAGTGGTGGGGGATATCCCTGCTCAAGCTCCTGGCTACTCAGCTCCCAGGAATGTGTTCCCAAGCTCATCTAGCTCAGAGAGAGCCCAGGTTCGGTGATTAGAAAGCCCTAAGCAGTGCGTGATGGTCTGACCACCTCTGTGCAAAGCCGTTAAAAGCCTGACGCTTTTTGGGTTTTTTATGGAAATAAGGCAGCACGCTAGCCTCAGTTGACCAGGTTAACTCTGATTGACCTAGATTCACTTCAGTGATAATTTCTAAGCATCCAGCTCATACCAATCACAATCCACAGAACTTCATGGAAGTGCAGCATCCTAATCTTCAAAGAAGCTGTGTAAGCACACTGGGGAATACAAAAACAAAACAAACAAAAAAACAGAGGGGAAAAAAGCTGCACCAGTTAGCAGAAGAGAGAACGCCTAACTCAACTCTTGCAGCTTCTCTAAGGGATGTTGCATCCCAGATTCTTGCTCCTTGTGTCCTTTTCAGGGATTAAAGGGAAGAAAATGGTCCTTTTCTATCACTGGGAGGCAACTGGTAGACAGCGTAATGCTATGACTGGCAGGATGTCAGGGGAAGCTTTCTTAAAAGGTGGGCACTTGCATGCTGCCCTTGTTGGATTTTTGAAGGGTTTTTTTAAGTTATGTACCGTGGCATCTTTAAAACGTTTGCCAGCAGCTTGCCCTCTGTAAGAAAGACATTCACAATTTCCATCTTTAAAATTAGTAAAAAGCCCAGACTGTCTCCACTGGCTTTAACCATCTTAGGAGGGCAATGGTCCATCTTGTAAGACTTGCATAATTATATCCTCCCTTTAAATCCTTCCCTGTAATTTCAGTTGGATACGGTGATCCTCACTTGCTGGTCTAAACTGCTGTGTTAAACAGTTGTCTTTTTTCATTCTACAAGTTGCTTCATTTTGGTTTGGGAGAAATGGTTCCTACATATAGAGTGCTGATGGATGAAAGGTGACGCATATGTGGATTGAACTGTGTTTCAAGTGGCAGTCTACTAAGTCAGAAAAAAATCTGTTCTGAACAAAGAAATTTAACTGAACAAAGAAACGTAACAGTCAGGGAAATAAACTGTTATCAGAAATTGTGAGGAAGCTTTTAAATTCTCTCTTGAGGTAGAGGTTCTTCACTGGTAAAGGTTTTGCTACATAATTCTTCCTCTAGTAAAACCCCTAGAAAAGTTTGACATGTAAAAATGTGGTTTTTTCTTGCATAGAAAGTCTCTGTTGGCGGTAAGATCAATGGATAGCTGCTCGCCATACGGCTGGAGCAAAGAGCAGTCACATCTGGTCTCCCTGCCTGCGCTAGAGGCAATGTGTGGCTGGGGCTTGGGTGAGCTACAGCCCGTTACTGAGCACGGTGACGGCCGATGGGTTTCAGAGGAGGCTTTGTCAGAAGAGGTGTCAGGGGTGTGAAGGCCAGGAGGACCGCGTAGGCCCTTACCTGAAATTAGAGTATAAAGCAAAAGCAAAAGTGCTTTTTTGTTTTGTTTTCTTGCCTTTTTTTAATGGAAGGATGAAAGGAAAATAGTTTCACGGGGGGTTTAGAATAGTGGTAAGTATTCTCCATTTGAAATGGAAGCGCCCAAGATGCTGCAAAATTTAAAGCACCAAACCCGTGCATGTGAGATAGAGGGACCTTCTCACGTTGTAGTGGTTGCTTACCTGAAAAAGGAAAGTATAAATAAAAAGCAACCCAGGCTGCATGCCTGCACCTCCTGTCTTCGTGCTTTGCCACCTCTCCAATTAAATCTGGTAAAAGTCACAAATAGCTTATTGTAACTACAACGAATTCTACTTTCAGTGTTCTTTTCTTCCTGCCAAGTAAAACTGAATGTAACTTTGATTTTGGATGATAAATCTAAGGTACTGTAAGCTGTAATACCTCTTAATTGCAGGCAATTGCTCAGTGATGACAAGGGACATTACCTATTCTTCTAAGTCCAACCAAACACAACAAAAGGAACAGAGAATTATGAACTAATGAAATATTCTTGGCATTTGTGACCTCCAGTTAAGTTACTCCAGAAATAATCCTGTTAAATCCTTTCATTACAGAGAATACGTCCTCCAAAAGCCAAGATGCCCCCACTTGCTTTATGCCATTTGTCTTGTCTTGGCTGCCTTTCATTTAGGTTCTGCAATAAGGCTTAGCTCATTTCTCTATTAAAAGCTTGAATTAATTAAAATTTAAAACATGAAAATAGCCATACTGGGTTGGACCTAAGATCCAAACAGCTCTGTATCTTCCCGTGAAAGTAACCAGCAGCAGAAGCTGAGAAAAAGAGGATAAATAAGGGGAAAATACAGAGTGATCCTTCTGCTGAAATGGCTTCTCAGCTTCTGGCAGCCTGCACTGCATGGCCTTTCTGCGCTGGAAGTTTTATCCCTGTATGGATTTCTCCTTCATAAATGAGCCTAGTGGCTTTTTAAACATGTTTATACATTTAAACATCTTTTGGCAATTAGTGTGACAATTTAATTACGAGTTCTGTGGAAAAAGAAACTCTCCTCTTGTGATTTCCTGCTGTCTGATGATTTGAGTTCCCTGTAGTCCCATGAGAAATGTTCACCTTCAGTTGTCTCTCGTGTTTTCTGTCTTTTTTTTCTCCCGTCTGTTTTTTTTTCTCTCCTTGTACAAAAAAAAAACACCTTTTGATCATCCTTGTTGTTTTTCATACCCTTCATGATTCTATCCCATTCTTGCTTGAAGTAAGTGGAGCAAAAATACACACTATTCAAAGCGGTGTTACACTGTGGATTTATACATCTGTATAATTACATTTGCTGTGTCACCTCTTAGAGGTGACACAGCAATGTAATTAATAACAGCAAATGTTGGTTCATCATTTTTCCCCCTGCCACTAAACTGATTTTCTCAAGGAGCGTTTCTCAAAGACCACATGAAGAAAATGCTTGTTTCTTTCTGTGTTTTTGCGTAGTTTTTAATGCTGTTACAGGAGTATGTCAGAAGGAATAGCATGGCCTCTGCGTAGTTAAGCTTGCTGCCTCTCCCACTTCGAGCACTGCCCAAATGTTTTGTGGCTTGCTTTCTATCAACCCCATCACCAAACAGAACTACTCTACTCCTGAACCGTTTTTTTCAGCGATGCATTACACTAACAGCAACTTGCTGCTGATTTATTCAGCTTTCATCTTTCCTGCAGAGCCCCGTTAAACTGTTAACAGCAGAAATCTCACGTTGCGACCTCCCCTTTACACATGCAGATGCACGTCTTGTCGTACCAAAGGGCTGTGTATCATTTTGAAGTAACCTACCTGCTATTATGGGAAGCGAAAACTGGAGCTTACGTTGTCTCAGCTCCCCCTAGTGGGTTTTTAGCTCTGCTGTATTTCTCAATATCAGATTAAAATGTAAACACGTAATTTTCCTTTACTCCTTCTACTCAACACGAGTAGAATCTCTTGTTGCTCTTGTTAGCATTTCCACTCCAAATGCAAAAGCTTACACCACTTAGCAGCATGCTGGGCAGCGCGCAGAAGAGAACGTTGTTTCTCTTTGAACCTGGAGTTACTGTGGTGTTTGCTCTTTAGTTCAAACTATTTACCTACCTCTGCCCGAAAGGATGAATTGGTGATAGCCAGGCATCTCTTCTGATGCAGTCCTAGTTGTCTGCAAGCAATGTACACAAGGTCCTGTTTCCCACATGCAACAGGAACTGTCGGAAGCAGTTTGTGCTGTTTCAAGGATCTTCCTAGTACGATCCCCTAAACGTGCACTTCTTGCCTTCTCTTTGGGCCATGTTATCAGTTACATTTCACAGTGTTTCCTGGACTTGCTGGGTGTTTTCAGAACCTCTTGATGAGTCATACACAGCTTTACCAGATGCTACCCAGACCAGAGCTTTCCTTCCACCCACAGAGTACCCCTACAGGTCACATCACACAGTAGTATCCCGGCACTCCTGGATCAGTCAGTGATTTGGTTCTAACCTTTTGTTATCTAATCCCTAATTACACAAAAATGTATTATTTCTCCTGATGGGAACACTAAGGGCACATCTGCATTTCTCTTTTGCATCAGAATGGTCTTCTGGAGCACATCTCCCTGGTGTCCCCACATACCTTGGTCCGCAGTGCAGCATGGTCTTGGGAGGGGAGAGGGACTGGTTTGCTTTGGGATGAAGCTAAACAGAAGGATACACTCCAGGAGCAAGCTTAATGTACTAAATATCAGTGGAAACTCCTCATCAACTGTAACAGATTTGAATGTATGAGCTTGCACTATACAAAGAACCTCCTTTTCTTGTGTCTGTTACGTGTTCCCAGCTGTCCAAAGGGCAAGTGACACCCCCTCCCCATGTCATTTCCTTTCCGTCCCAAAGCAAGATAAATTTGAAATTTGGATTCTGCCAATGCAATTATCTCTTAATTTTTTTTAAATAATTTATTTTGAGAATTGTAGTAGAGAATGTTAGTGAAGGTAGCTATTAACACCTGCATAAAGTCAGCCCATGTTTAATATATGAATTTTGTGCATAGTTTGCTTGGAAGATATTTAGGTTTGGTTCTAACTAGCAGCTCCCTAGAAGGTGCAAAAGCGGGCAGTTAAAGAAATGAAATCTTCAAGTCCACCGGAGACCACTACCATTACAAAGTAGGAGACAGGTTAGCAAACTGGCATCAGCTGATGCTCAGGCTCAGCAAATCCCAATCTGGATCACCCTGAAATGCTGTTTTCTGTTTTTCACACATTTTAGCTGATGATAGCAGGAATATCATTAGACCCAAAGGCAGCCCCAGAACCCTTTGCTTCTTAAAAGGTATCTGTTGTAGTAATAGAGGAGGTTCCTGAAGTATACCCGTAAGCAGACCGTGCAAGCAGTGTCTCTCTTCACTCTGTGGAGAATGTCCTCACGCCTCCTGGCAATAGCAGGTTTTTCATGTGGCCAGTGGGGAAACAGTAAAAAACCAGCTTCTCCAGCTTGCCATGCTTTCCTGATCTGTTCATTGCTAGAGATGACACCAAAACACTTCCAGTCATACTAGGAAGACCAAGCAAGAATATTCAGGCCACAAAGAAGACGCTCCTCTCGGACACGCATCAGAACTTCTGTATCATCCCTTATTTCCCCTGGTTAGTCTGGTGGAAAATCAAGCAAAGAGGAAAATAATTTCTTTAGTTACTTGGTACGGTTGAGATGACAGACCCACTGCAGCCTTTAAGCAGAGTGGACGGACTTTTTCTAGCAGCAGTGTTTTTCTGTCCCAGCAAGCCAGAATTTAGCATTAGACCTTCTATTTCTACATCTGACTGCAGTGACCATCAGGGCTTTAAAGCACCCTGATAATCATACTTCTATTTTACTTTATTCTGTGGTTGACCATCCTTACTTTTCTGCTTTCATACAGGCTAGATGCGTGAGCTGGACACACAACAAACCTGCTCAGCCACCAGTAATTGTATTCAAAGCATTTTACACTTCAGGGTTTCAGCTCTGTTCTCTGACTTGACAACTGTCAGAATAACAGATGCTTCTTTAATTTTAGGACTCTTTGACCCAACCACCATTGATGGCTGGAATTTATATCTCACAGTGAACTATTTTCTGGTTTATGTGTGTCATGGACTTATTCAAGACTTGAATGATTGTCGGAGTGAGAAAAGGGCATAACTCCCTAAATTTTTAGCTCTTGTGTAGCTACTCCTAATGATAATGCCGGTTGTAAAAAATACCACCTACGTGGATTAAGCAGTATCTGCGTGATTTGCTGAAGCGGAACCATTTCTTTGCTTAAGACTAGATCACTGTCTAATAAAGCTACAGTGGGATCTGCATTTCAAGTTAAACATGTCTGCTTTATTTCTAGGTAATAGCTCAGCAAGTTTCAGAAGAGAATTTACAGGAAGGTCGTCTGTACCCTCCGTTAGTCACTATTCAGCACGTGTCACTGAAAATTGCTGTGAGGGTAAGTTATTTCAGTCTTTTCTGGCTTCTTTTCTTCTCACGCTCTTTACATAATTGAGCGTTTGATTTGATTAACTAACACACCTTCACACAAGTTGAAGTCGGTTTACGTCAATCAATCAATCTTGGACAAGCAGCAGTTTCAAAATTAAATTCATAAATGTAAATGAAGTACAAGAAGGAAAGATATGGAACTATAGCAAGTGTTTATGTCTGTAGGGCCCAGACTGCACTGCCCACCCACCGGGAGCAGGTCCCAGGCTTACCGTCCTGCGAGCTGCGCAGCTGAAGGCTTTCGGCCCTTCGTGATTATCAGTTGCTTGTCAAGAGAGCAAATGTCACCCTGTGTCCAGGCACTATTCCCTTTTGTTCCCATCCTTACTCTGGCCTATCAGAATAACTAACTGCAGGGGGTGCTTTTTACTTACGGCTCCGGTTTGCGTCAGGGGTTGTTCGGTTGGTTGGTTTTCACTGGCAAATACAGACCTGATGCCTATGGATTTTCAGTAACGGACCCAAACTCACAGTTTCCCAAGAAGTGTGGCTGCTCTGGAGAGAAGAAGAGGAAGTTTTCAGATAACGTATTTATCCCAGTTCCTCTCTCATTCTGGTTTTTTGGGTTTGTTTTTTTTTGGGGGGGGGGGGCATGTTTCAGCATTTTAGGAGGTTATTTTGCTGGTTTTGTGTGACCTTTATTCCTCTGACCTTTTTTTCTCCAACTATTGTTTTCTCTCTTGGTCACCTTACTGTGAATAATTCTGCGTATTGCATGTTCTTTTGAAAGAATAACTAGGAGCCTTCATGCATGAAACGGTTGCCCTAGCTCCACTCATTCTGTATATTTAAAAAAAAAATCCTTTTCACGGTTCACAATTTCTTAAGCAAGTAATAAGCCTGCTCTGTAGATGTCAAAATATTACCTCTGTTCCTCAGGTGAAATCAAACTGCCTGCGCGTTTGGCAGAAACACAGTGATAGAAATTCCTCCTCTACCTGTGCATGTTATGTAAAATACAAAAGAGGCAAATGTTACCAAACAATTTGTTCTGACGGATCTCAGTTGAAACTATATTCCTGCAAATATCTGTTCTGGCTCATATAGCCCAAGAGGTTCAGCGATGGCCTCTGCCTTTTCCAGGGGAGGAATACACTCAAAATTTTTTGGAACGCCAAATGTGGCGTCAGATCTTATACAACCATGACAATTGTGCACACAGATCTGAAGACAAACTCTTACGTAAAACTCCAAAGTGCTTCTCAGACAAACCAAGTTGGGCTTCAGATTAAGCCTAGAAGGAAGTCTAAATACGGTGACTTGGGGTGTCAGCTTCTCACCAAGCTAAACCATTTATGTTTTAAAGAGAGCTAAGGAGAGCAGGAAGGAGACTGTCTTCCCTTTATTCGAAGTAGGAGCATTTGTCGGTTTGCCAAATGCATCTTGAAGCAGATCTTCCCAATGAGTGCTGCTGCGTAAGACCAGTCTGTCAGATTTCTTTTGCTTCATAGGTGAATGTCCCCTCTAGAGATACACATTTCTCCAGCGGGTGTTCTTCAGACGCTACTTTGCTGTGTTGAGCGGGCTCCAGCCCCTTCTAAACTTCATTTTTCTTTGTACTTGTGATGCATTATTGATTCACTTAGGTATGGCCTAGGTGAGAAAAAAGCAAGCAGATATTTGTATTTCCCCCAACTATCTCCAGGATTAAACCTGTGCACTGGGTAGGACTAATTTTTTCTCCTGAGCTTACCTGTAGGAAATATGTTATCAAACTATGGCAAATAATAAACTTCTCTAATATGCAGGGAGCATGGAGGCTTTGAACAAATCACACTTTTCTTACAGTGCTTCAGAGAAGATGGTAAACCAGGGTAACCTGACAATGGAAAAGCAGAAATTGTACCTCAGTGCTTGGGGTTTGTGGAATATCTTATCCCCTGCTGCACAACAAAAGCTAGGGTACTACTGGACAAGGAGGAGCACTGTAACAGCAAGGACACATAACCCTGTTCAAAAGCAGCATGAGTCAGACTCGCTTCAATGCAAACATCATCGAACAGAGGTGACTGTCGGCACTGGAGAAGATGAAGCCTTACCCTGATTTTGAACTAATTCCTACTTTTAAATCCTGCTAAATGTACTCAAATAGTTTATCAGCACTAATTTGGATTTTAATGCCTCTTTCTAGATTGCAGAAGAAGCCTACAGGAACAAAACTGCCTCCACCTATCCTCAGCCCAAGGACCTAGAAGCCTTCATCCGCTCTCAGGTTTACAGTACCGATTACAACAGCTTTCTGGCTGACTCCTATACCTGGCCCGAAGAAGCCATGAAAGTGAAACTGTAAATACTTAATGATGAATGAACAAACTCGCAGCAATTCAAAAGCATTAAAATATTCAGAACATTTCTGCCTAGGAAGCCTAAGAATAGCTGATTTTTTAAGATGCAGAAAACTTTTTCTAAATCGTAATACTTGCTTAGAAACTCAGATCAAGAAATCATATTAATTATATACCAGAAAATAAAAATTAATCTGAGAACTATGTGTTGTTTGGTCATTTTGATTATTATTTTAATTGAGATATCCTACACTATAGTTTGACAGATCTTTTTGTTATCGAAAGAAGTGGTTGTATCTTGAGTTGAGATCTTTGTCACAAATGTCAATGAGAACCTAAGCAGACAAATGGTACCATGGAAAATTAAGAAATGCATACAATGACTGTTTAATCCATTACAGGTCATAATGTAATTTGTCAAGCTATTATTTAAAAAAAACCCCAAACTTTAAACAACAGTAAGGCTAGACTATTTTCCTCCAAAGAAAAGCCTTATTGGCTGCTTCTGTGTGGAGTAATGAAAATTTTCTAACAAGAACTTTTTGTTCATATCTAATTAAAATATTTTAACGTTACTTAGCTAAGCTAAAGACCTGTAGATGATCAAAAATTTCATTCCCCCACCAAGATAACTGCTGTTCTGATACACTGCAATTGTTTGGCCTGAAGTTCATGGAAGTGCTTGGACACCCATGTTCTTGAGAAAAAGGGAGTATCCAAATGTTATGGATAGGCTTCTTTTTGACAAAGCATTTTCTTATAAACATCAGATGTCTGGCAGGTGGTAGGTTTTTTTGTGTATGTATTAAACCTAATGTATTCCTGTAGTATTTGAGGCCAATGTATTTTTAAACACACATCATATGTGATAAAGTATTATTCTTAGTAACAAACTTGCAAATCACCAAGCTGAGGTCTATTAAAGGAATAATTATTATGGGGAGGAGGGTCCATCATTATGGGGGGGGAGCAAACATGTTTTGTTAATTCTTTGATATTTACTAATTATTTCTGCTTACTACTATTTGAATGATCTGGTTAGCTCAATTTCATCAGTATGGTCTTTAGTTTTTGCAACTTTATTGATAAAGCTTGTGTTCAGAATAAAGCTTTAGACAGCTCTAACTCTGAATTGTTTGACCACCCTCCTGCACAGACTTTCTGACCTGTGCCAGTGTTGCCTTCCCCACTTCCTTCTGGTTAAAATCTCACAGATAAAGCCTATTTCTAAACCGGTTTGTTTTGCTATTTCAAAGGAAAAAGTTTATCATTTGGCAACTTCCCAACAGGACTGAATGCAAATTGTTGTATTGAGTCATGATTGTGTGGAATCTGCGGTCATACATAAACGTTCTAAAGAAACCCCCAAAGAAATATTAGTTGTTACAGAATTACCCCTCCCAGAAAAATGTAATATACTTTCTGGACAGTTCTGGAAACAAAGTGTACTTGAACACTTTTTCTACTATCGTGCTATACAGATTATCCATACAAACTAAAAAATAACTTTATTTGTCCAGCCCCTCTGCTCTGCCACAACTGCAGACTGCAGGTCCTGAATTCACGAAGAGAGGCACCTTTTCCCTCACTGCATAATGGGAAACTGTAAACATTTTTTGCTTTACTGTACTTTTGGACAAAGTTAAGATCATATAAAAAATACACTTATGACAGTGAAGGAATGTATGTTAATCACCATTCTGAGGAACCAGAAACTCTGCTGTCCTCTGTATTTCAATATATTGCTATTTTGAGAACAGTATTAAAAAATTTCCTTGTGTTTTATTTGAAATAAAATAATATCTGTTATTTTTGTAGTCACCAGTTGAGTGTATTGAAACAGTCTTTAAAGAGCAGCTGTCAAAATGGCCTGGTTTTGTCATTGGAACAGCCAAACCTCTACAGCTCAACAGTGAGTCTGCTTTTACTGCTCAGTACCAATTTTCATATTACTGTGCTCAGTGACAAAAGGGGAAGGCGGTAAGCTGGTGGTCCCTTAAGGCACAGCTACTGAGGACTTTTCAGTAGCATTCTTCATCTCCATATTATATTGATAACTTTAAAATATGGTAATCCATTATAAATTGGAGGATTGAATTGCAATTCACTATCTAAATACACACTCAGCACACCACCCCATAGGAAAACGCTGCCTAATGAGCCATCAGTATCTTTTGCTCTTACAAGCTGCTGGAAAATTGTCTCTCAGTACCAATTTGACATAGAAAAGATTGGTAAAGTTAATATGTATCTTTATTTAATATACAGTTTTTTTACGTTTCTATATTTTACATGTATTTCTGTAAGTATCATCTCTTGCTGTCCAAAATTCTAACTCCTTACACACTTTATTTTTCTGAAACTTTGCCTTTGACACCAAATAAAATCTGAAAAATATGTCCACTTCGATGTTGTTTTAGGTATTCTAGGAACTGGCCAAGATCCATGTGATAGTCATTCCTCAGGCCATAATCACCATGTGCCTGAAACTGTAGGTCTTCAAAAGCATGAAAGAGACGAAGATTATCGATGCTTCCCTCCGTTTCTATATTCTCTGTATGCTTGCATGAAATATGCTTCCAGTTGGGATACCTAATAACACACCAGAACTCTTCACAGTTTGCTCTCAGTCCCTCCACACAGATGACACCAGGTTTCCCTGTCAGGCAGAAACCAGTCAGATTTAACTTCTTTGCACAGTCAAAAATCTTTTTCCTCAGTTCCTGCCTATATATATGATGGCTGTAGATCCACATGCGATGCAATGTTTCTTTAACTACGACTTCTTTCGAAGCACTTTCAGAAGAGATCTTGCTGTTTTCCAGGTAAGGCGGGCTGTTGTCTTTCACCCATTGCACAGCTTCATATATACACAGTTCACCTGAATCCAAAGAGCTGATGTGAGAAGTGAGACCGGTGTTGAGCTGCAGCTGTTGCTGTCTGTGGAGTGCATTTGACCTCACAAAAAGCTGAGGAGCTACATGAGGATACATATGAGGCAGCAGTACCTGCAATTCCACTTTTACCTTAGAAACAGAACACACACACAAAGAAAATGAATTCTGCAGCTACTGAAAGACATGCTAGACTCTTCTTCCCTGTCAAAAGTAGATTATGAGATGTAATCAAGATTGCAACATCCTGACGACTGGAATTACTTCTGTCACTTTCCTTTTGTACACTCATTTCGTTTTGTTGCACCATGCTGGGACTCTCCCAACATATCTAATATTTTCTTCTGTTGTTTACAGAAATGCTGCTGTAGCTTGAGAGAAGGTACACGGTTACCCTCTGGGGGTATTTCTACTGCTTGTTCTCAGTACGTGCTCAATGTTGCTACCGTGATAAACTACCACTCTCTCAGAGTCAAAGGGTGCGTGGCTTTTGAGAATCTTGTCCCTTACCAAACGTGTATCTCATCACTGAACTCGGCCCAGCTGCTGGATCTACCCCAGGAAAACAAGGCCAAGAGTTATACAAAACAGTGTTTATGATTGTAGAGGTATTATTATTACTTTAAGCAAGTATTCACCCTAACAAAGGAAGCACTCTCAGGAATATAGGGCATAAGAAGATCTACGTGCAGTTTAGGCTGGGGAAACCTCCAGATTATCTTGACTGATCTCCTACAAACCATAGGCTGTTGAACTTCTCTCAATTATTCCTACAGTGTCTTAAAATGGAGCACCTCAGTTCTTTGGAAACTGAACCCTACCTCTGGTCCAAGGGCAGCTGAGGATTTATGTGTCCTCAGTGCTTGGGACTCTTGTATACCATTAGGGCACTTTCACTACAGTGTACAATCAAATTATTAGTCCTGCAGAGAAAAGCGAATTGTGAACTTACTGATTATCTTTCCAAGTTCTTTGACAATCTGCCACGGAAAAAAAATTGTTCCTGCAGAAGCCCTCCCTGTGCAGTTCATGGAACTTCTCTCAGAAGGCTGGCAAAGGGCTGCATTTTAGAAACATATCTAAGCCTGTACATAAGGTTCCAAATAATCACGAGGCCACCCCGTTACTCAGTAAATTGTTCCAATGTTTAATTATCCTTATTCCTAGGAAAATGCATATACTTCTAGTACATTTTATATATAACTAGTTTCTTGGTTTTCAATTTCTAGTCATTGAATTTTTATATACTCAGACCTATACTTCTGGCTCTGTTCTCTATGCAAGCATTTACATCACTTGTCATATGTAACCTTTTCTTCAATTGGATAAACTATTGGAACTCCTTATACTCCTAAGCTTTGGGGTTTGTTTTAGTGTTTGTGTGACTCTTCTTAATAGTATTCTGCCATTTGGGGCTATTTTTACATTAACGTATTTCAAACACAGATTAAGGAATGTTAGTACGTGTGGCAAGGGGTGGAAGAGAGAAATAATAGGGTGGTTTTGCCAGAATAATGTAAGGTCCAACATATGTATTCCCATGAGGGAAGCATTGCCTTTGTAACACACAACTCTTTCTAAACCAGTAAACTAACAACGCTCATGTAAGCGCAACCCTAGCTTGTGAATGCTGTGTGTGCCACTGATGTCAGTTGTCTATTCCTACCAGTGATTCTATTAGCCTCTCTTGCCCAAATCAAGTCAGACTCAAATAAATAATTAAAAACAAGAGCTTTTTGTTACTCTTGACTTTTGAAACAACAAACAGAAATTGGGGGGGTGGGGGTGAGTTTCCTCCATTTTTCCAGTACAGTTTTTAAGTGTCTGCACTAGGAGTAAAGAAAACAACACAGATGAACACATCTATGTGGAATTCTCACCTTTGCCTCCCCTACATCAAAGGCAATCGAATATTCGAGCTGTGGGGGCAGAGCTCCATCCCCGTTTCTCAGGTAGCGCTGCACGCCGGGCACAGCACCCTCATCCAGATTCACTTCACCTTTTTGGGGAAACATTGAAAGGAGCATTTCCACTTCCAGTAGTTGGAGCTCCAGGCATTCTTTTACCGTGACAGCCATTGCACTGCCCTCCACACGCACCTGAAACAAGAGGCCCGGGGTTTGACACCCAGTGAGGTTTAGCACCACGCCGGGAAGCCCCACAACTCCTGAAGGACAGAGTCTGATTAAATACGGCTGGGGACGAAGCGCTCGGAAGCCGGTCCCTTGCAGGGGCGCCCCACGGCCCAGCCGGGGAAGGGAAGGCGACGCGGAGCCGGGGCCGGCGACGCCCGGCCGCGGCTGCGCGGGGGCGGCG
>Ga0181612_133568_pt1 | contig 14810 bp, 11 predicted proteins | sample HoacroProtozoa21_FD_119630 | JGI IMG/M metagenome (GOLD analysis project Ga0181612, IMG submission 119630) | Hoatzin crop microbial communities from Cojedes, Venezuel. Combined Assembly of Gp0051906, Gp0051904, Gp0051908 | reverse complement strand
TCTGCTGTTTCCTGTCCCTCGTGTGCCTTGAGAGGGCAGAATTTGACAGGAAGTGCTAAACAGTGTCCAGTGGCACAACCAACAGTTTTGCCTGAGTACAAACTGGGGTTAATGTTTCTAAATGTGGTTTAGAGTAGCTTCCCTCACCAAGGGTCAGATCCTGAGGGCTTCCTTGTAGCTTGCAGATCGCTGAGGGTCAAACTGTAGCTTCATTTCTAGGATGGTTTATACGAGAGAGAAAAAACACTAACGAAGGTGGCAGGAGTATCTCCACTTAGTTGATAAGGGCATCGTTGCCCTCCTCAGTATGACACCAGGTTAGGACTGAGATTTGAACATTTTCATAATGACAAAAACCTTCTGATAAATTCACTTAGAGTAGCAAAAATGACATGGCAAGATACAGCCAGATACTAATAATGGCAACCTGATTTTGTTGCAGTCTCCTGCCAATACCCACATGATGTGATTTTGTTGCAGTAAAAGTGCAATAAGCAAAGTGGAGGAGACGTATTTCTATGCTATTTACTATGAAAAAATAAACCAAATTAATTTTTCTACCTCCCAGGTTTGTGTGGCCACTCCTTGTGCAAAATCTCTTGTTTTAAAAGGAAGTATTAAATGAAAGTCAGTCTCAGGTGAACAATTTGGGTTAAAACTGCAGGGTTGTTTGCTGTATGTGAAGTAGCTGAGAAGAAATGCTATTTAGAGCAGCAAATTGGTGATTCATAATTGACATTTACTCCAGTTACCCTCCAATGTGCATGCTGTACTTCATGTGGAATTATTATAAGCGAAGAAAGGCCATTCCCTTGAGCAAGTTCAAGTTAATGTTTAGGAAACCATTTAAGTTATTATTAGGACAAAAGTCATTATGGTGGAATGGTCAGATGCTCAGACTGCACCCTCAGCTGCAAAACCTGTGTATTTTAATACCTCTGCAGGTAGCTCTTCAGACATGTGGTCGTTTTGGCCAATTCACTGAAATCCCGGCTTCACACATGTCCTCAGTCAAAACTCCCACCTACTAAACAAGGCCAGAAACAAGTCCTCTTTTGGCACTCTCTGTGGGCAGCTTTCTAATTACGCTGAAATCCATGCTAGTCTCTAGTTTTACACACATAAGTCCCTTTGAACTTGGATGAACTCTTGGAGCCCCAGCAGTTGGTGGGAGCAGGGCCACAAGGACGTGTCTGTACACAGCTGCAAGCGGACCCCGGCTTCAATGCAGTAGATGCCTACACTGGCAGATGCCAAAATTGCAGAAGGCAGCTTGCTGCAATTCAGACTTTGGAGGGAGACAGCCCAGGGGCTGGATCCTCACCTAATGACAGACGGCAATGTTCTGTGGCTTTTGGTGAAACCTGTGACCTTGCGCTAGGTGCAAATTTGGTGCCACCACTGCCTGGTCCTTGACAGCTGGATGCTTTTCCTTCTGGTGTCCACAGCAGAGGTGAAGCTCACTGAACTTCCCCAGAGTACTGCAGCTCATTCAGTCTAAATGAATATACGAGCTTAATTATTCCACCATACTGTAAGCCTAGAATAAGGAATTGAGTAGATCTTGTTATGGATTTTGATGTGAGTGAAGTTTTGGGATCTTACGCAATTTTTAATGATTTTTTTTTTCATATAAAAGCAAGAACATCTTTCTGATATACAATATGCCTCAAACTGCAAGTGTAAATCAGAGGCAGACTTCAGGTACAGAAAGATCATAAAGATTCACAAGGTTATAAATTTAAGCACCTTTGAACTTGAGAAAAGCACTTTAAACCACTGCCTCATTATTACCTCTAGCAAGGAGGGATTTGGATTCCTCTCTACAAAGAGAGATGCTCTTCAATTCCAACACTGTGTGTGACCAAGGACCCTATAAGAAAAGCCAGCCTCTCTCCATGGCTGGTCATGTTTCTGGGGCCCTGCTGACTGCAGGGGATGCTCAGGGTACAAGGGGGTGACAGGTCACAGAAAGCCAAGGGGTTCGCCGTCCTCCTTGGCCCTAGCTTGGGCTGTGGTGAGCAAGACAATAGAGGGACTTTTTGGATGGCGAGAACAGTAGTGCACAGCCTCAGGAGCAAAACAAACTAAGAAAACATTCTTTGTGCGAGACCAGAGGTGACAAAAGACCTGACAGAGTTGAAACACTCTGGAGATGGAGAGGACACCAGAAGAGGGTACAAACTGTGGTGTACTGAGAGTGAGCTCAGTAAGGGTAAGACAGGTTGCCAGCAAAAGGCAGGAAGGCAGGAAAAAGATCCATTCATTGGTGTTTCTGAATAATCTTCAGTTCTGCCGGGCAAAGAAACCATTGTAGAAATGTGAGTCCTGTACTTCATCTAAAACCTAAAGAGATAAATAAGAGGTTTTCAAATAGACAGTACAAAAAGGAAAGTTTGCCCTCACGTGGCAGAGCCAAAGCTACAGCTTCAGGAGCTGCAGGAGTGGACCCTGGCAAGAGCCTCCCTTGCAAATGCTGCATGGGGCAGAGCCTGGAGGCTACTGCAGGAAGAGAATTAACTCTGGAGAAAGGAGTTAGGATTTGCCAAGCAAAGAAAGTCAACCAGAATGGACTGAGGCTGATGAAAGGATGGGCAGAGACTCTGAGAAGAGCCCTGAAATGGAAGGGCAATCTGAGTCTACTGTGCTGGGAGACAGTGAAAGGCCACATACGATACACATGCCTTGGCAAGCCACTGCTATGCCCAGCATTTGGGAAAAGATGGAAGAATAGCTACAGATTACATTGTGATTACATTGTCTGAGAAAGAATCAACATGAACCTATGGTCCACAGCACGGCGAGGAGGATGGTGACAGCACCATTAGAGGGAAGGGGCTTATTTACAAGAGCCATGAAAAATGCTGTGGCACAATATAAAAGGACAACCAGCCCCTAGGCAAATGGCAATAATCAATTTTTGTCTGGATAGTGCTGCAGAAGCTGATAAGGTGTCTGACAGGGTTATGAGCACTGAAAGAAAAGCTACAGGCAGCATAAGGTAAGAAATGAAAGGGCTCAGAAGCACTATTCTCCACTGAAGGAGATAAAGGCATGCACAAATGAAAGAGAGAGTTCATAACAGTGTCAGGGCTTTTTAAAAATGTCACATCCTTGATCTCACCCCCAGGGTGAATGCTCTGGAGTCAACACGGTAGCGGAAAAGGCTGAGGGACTCCAGGGAGTAGAGATGGTCTCTGCGAACTGCAGAACAGAGCACAAAAGCACCTCACCCTCCCCATCCCCGCTCCAGGGGGGTGGCTGGAGCCTTTTGCCCCCAGCCCGGGGTGAGGGCTGCAAGCGCACTGCTCTGGGCATCCACGGTCCAGGGAGAAACTCAGCCCTGGAGGGTCTCCGCATCCATCCACAGGAGGAAATGTCACTTCCTGAACAAATAAGGAAAATGAAGTCAGTACATGAACAGAGCACGTTTTCCTCTCCACCCAGAGGTGAATGTCTTTTAGGACAGTTGATACCACACGCTACACCTGACACAGCAGGCAGTGCTCTTGGGCAGGAGCCAGAACTGAAACAGAGCATGCATTCAGCACCCTAATTTCAGAGATGTCCTTGCCTCACTGCCTGGTGAGGCAAACTGGAGGTGTTTCTCAGGAAAAGAGACCTCTCAAGCAAAAACAGCTTTTGACTGCACAAAGCTTCCTCGTCTCAATGCACAATCTTATCGTCTAAAGGGAAGAACATCTACGGATCTGAGCTCAGGAGATGGCTCAGCCTCACAGGTCTGCAGCAAAGCTAACAATGATGCCAGCTCCATGCAACAGGAATCACGTGCCTGGCAGCGAGAATAGCACAGCGAGGGTGCAGGCAGAGTCTGGTAGGGCTGAAGTCATTACTGATACCTCTATTCCAACGGACAAGGAAAGGTGCAAAGTACTCTTGGGATGGTGACCTGTATGGGGAACCTACCTGCAGCACCAACAAGCTGATAGGGCTCGTGGACAGCTCTAGTCAGTGCTCACGGTGTGTAAATTTTTAAAAAGACTTATTGAAAGAGGGAGAAACCTTTAAAAAATCATTGACTCTGCACCGTTGTGAGAATAAGCTTAAAACTACATTTCTCATAAACACCTCCAGGCAAATGATGAGTGAATCCCATGCCTGGAGATCAGCATTTTGTGTATCATGCTCAAGGTGCCTGCTAATGTCTCCAAGAGCAGAGAGCAGATCCGGATGCCATTGCACAGAGTGCAGACTGCGATTGCCAAAGGCACTGCCCAGCCTTGCAGACAGCAGTTCAAGCTGTTGGCCAGGGTGAAGGGACCAGGTTTTTCCACTACCTAGCAAGCATTAAAAGGACATTTTTCATTTCTAAAAGAAGATTTTAAAGGTTCAAGGACACAGAAAGGGCAGTAAGGGTCTTGGCATGTTGCTAACAAGAAGAGGTTGGTGCAGTAAGCTCAGGTGTGGTTTCCTGCTGGTCCGTGCTCCCTACATGTTATCCCACTCCTTGTCTCTCTTCTGGGCCACCCCAGCTGGCTGCTTCTAACACAAGTCTCACAGAGAATGAAATAGGACTTATCGATGTTGGTGTGAGCCCATGGCCTTCGGGCTGGGACTCAGATACATTGATTGAAAATCTCTGGAAAATAGGTAGAAAGATTTGAAGTTTGCCAAAGATGTTGTACCTGATGTAAGAATATCTGACAAGGGCACAACCTCGTAGGGGTGAGTCAGACCCTGAGGCACGGGTTTGGAAACACAACCAGCCATCCTTGTAAGCCCCTACCCAGTTTGTCCTGTTGCAGCGGGCTGGGGCTGAGATCCAGATCTTGGGACAGCCAATGGGTTTGCTGCTTCCTAACAGCACTGGTGCAGGTATCTGAGGCAGAGTCAGCATCTTCACTCAACAGTAAAAGGCCCTTCAGAGGCTCAGCAAGCACCACTAAATAGTACATTGCCTGTGTGACATTAACTCTGTGTTGTTGATTCCTCCTTGTTAGGTTTATTGTTTAACCTGGTAGAAAAGAAATAAGAAACTTGTTTGGGACACTTTTGTGGGAGCTAGATGGAATTAGGCTTGTGAGATGCAGATTTCCTTGCTGGGCTATGCTGATCATTTACAACTCGGCCACCGACTCAGCCACTTCATGAACGAATACATGAATAAACAAATTAATTACACAGGTCTATGTCAGATTCCTTGGTTTCTGATCTGCACAGAATTGGCTGTGACTGCCAGCAGCTCTGCACTGTGGACTGGGTCAGTCAGAACTGCTTCAAAGCTCATAAAATCTCCAGTTATTCACCCCCTCCTCAACTGTGCTTTCACAGTTCCCTTGGCTTCACTGAGACCCTGCTTAACTACAGCCTCTGTAAGATGAGGACGGGGTTGCAATCTTCTACCAGCCTGTAACATCTATTTGCAATGACTGTAAGAGATGCTTTGGAACTCAAGTGCCTCATCCTGCTAAGGTCATGCCTTCAGTTTCAAAAGACCACTTTGGAAAGTAAAGTGGCAAGGCTGTAGCTCTAATTTGCAAAATACTAGGGCTTGCATTAAGTTTGTCAATGAGAGTCTCAAATTTACACCAGCACTAGATTTACCCTTCCGTTTATAAAACGATAGGGTTTAATTTGGTATTTTCAACACTTAATGATCCAATAAATCCAATAAATGGGATGGTGCATTTGTGTTGTTTCAGTGCTTGAAACATAGTACTGTCGGATGCTGATTTCTTGTGGTAAGTTTGGGAAGAAATCATGGCTGTGCTCTAGGCTTTCTAAAAAACTTCCAGAGTTTGGGTACATGGTACTTGCAGTTTATTGTACTGTTGTACAACACAAAAAAGAGATGGTCAGTCTGTAGGAATTGTTGCCATTTTGTCCTGTTGTTGTTGTTCTGGCTTAAAACAGGCAGCCTTCAGAATTAGTTATCGAAAGAGAGATACACTCATAACCAGCGAGACTGATAGTGTTAGTGATGCTGAACCGTGTATGACACAGTATGACACAGGAGCAGCAGCCATAGAGCATACTGTCAGTGCTATGAAGGCACTGTGAACTGTGGACACCGTAAGCGCGCCTCAGCCTCTACTGTCACCACTGCAACTCCCTGTGCGTGCCTGAGCTGCCTGTCCCCAGATTTGTCATCTGCAAATAGTCATGCAAACTCACTGTTCTGGTGTATCCAGACATTCATGCTGTATGGCCACACTGGAAGTAGGTCAAGTCCATTCAACTGTCTGGAGGTCCAGGAGCTGTAGTGTAGACAAGACACAGGCATTTTTGGTACTATGTCTTCTAAAGCTCCTTGCAGCACAGTTAGGTAACATGGCAGGAGAAATACCCATCCTTTCTTCATCCAAATATCTCCCCTGTTGACACTGGGGGTGAACTGCAGCTTCCAGATCTCCCACAGGAGTGAAAAGTCATGGTGACAATCCACTCAGAAAGTGCTGTAGTGCCAGAGCCCTTAGGCAGGAGGGCTTTGCCGCCATGGCAGGGCAGCAGGGACACCAGCCCTGGCTATGGAGGGCTCCAAACCTCAAAGCTGCCTCCAGGAACACTCCTCCCCACAAGCGTGGCTGCTCATCACCACCGGCATCCATTGCTGGTCACTGTTGGAGACAGGGTGCTGACTGGGTGGACCGTGGCCTGGCGCAGCTCAGCCATGCTTAGGGTGCTATGATTGATGTGGTAAGACATGTTATAGCATGACACAGCATGGCACAACAGTTTACTGCATGAAGTGAACCAAATGATAAAGTCCAGATGAAATGCTGTTGCTTCTTCAGGACATAACTTCTCAGAAATATTAAAATCAAGTCTTCTGATAAAGAAAAGCAGTGTCATGGTTTGTTGATTTTGTTTGTCTGGGGATTTGGATTGTGGTTTTTTTTCTGAAATTGTTACATTTCCACAGAACGTTTCATTTGCATTTCTGCTGTATTTTCCTGGGGAAAATGCTTGTGTTAGAAACCAGAAATGATCTCTTCTGGAGTTTTATAAGAGTAAAATTACAATTCAGTTTTTCTGTAGTTGTAAATCGTATCTATTTATTTCAATGGCCTAGTCTACAGAGCTCGAGAGGTCAGCTCTATCTATCCAGTTTGTAACAAATTCAAGAACATCTTTGTTCAGCACAGCAGTCTCAGACTTCTCGCAACACTCATGCATTGATGTCTCTGTATAAGCAGTTTCTTTCATTACCATTGCCAATTCTGATTTTCCAGGTGAAGGCAGCCACCTTGCTAAAATGCTGAAATCATTTATCACCTGTCATGAAGGAGAGAGTTTGTTGGCATCCTCCTGTGTAGAGAGATGTGCTTTGATCCTAAAGTATTCCATCTATGGGATATAAAGACAAAGCACCACCTGCTATGAAGTTTAGAAGACTATATAAAATTTAATTTATGTACTTTACCATCTTGTCTGGCATAGGAGCATCACAGAAGAGAACAAGAAACAAGAAAATTTGTAACTGTTTTGTGGCGGGCGCAAATATATCTAATCTATGACAGGGAGCTAATAAGATAGTTTTTCTGCCAAATAAACAACTCCTCCCAGGAGCTGTGTGATGGCTTTCATACGGCCTTAAATGAAAAGCTTGTCTGTAGTCAACAAGTCAACATAATGCTACCAAACCAAAACTATGAAGATGCAGAAGATCTGATAAACCTGTCTGGTAATTCTGATGCGTACAAAAGAACTAAAAATCTAAAAATAAGAACTAAACTCACCAATCAACAGCTAATTAATCTGCAGATCTTCAGCTGGTAGAAATCCATCAGCAGCAGTACCCTGCCACCTTCCCTGATGCAATGGAATGGGCAGGAGCATCATCTGGAGAGAAAAGCTCTAGGGCTCGCTAATACACACCACCACGTCCAAGACCCTCTGATACTCCAGAGTTGCCATCCAACTGGTGGTGGGTCCCAAAAGCAAACCAAAATCCTGCTGTTCATCAACACTTTCTAGATGGGCAGGGGCCATCTTAAAAAAAAGTGGTAGAGAAAAAAAACTGGTTGGTGCCAGAGGAAGCCGGTGAAACGCGCTTGGGTTTTGGTGGTGCGGTGGCAGAGATGGGGCAGGCCCAGCACCACTTCGCAGCCACTGTGCTGTGTTGGTCTGGGTACAACCCCTCATGGCACCCAGAGCATCAGGATCCTTCACTTCCTCTCCTTCATAAACACAGTACTTCTGCAGGGCAGTGTTTTTCAGGCACAGACCAAAGACATATTAATTGCAATGACTTGGGGTATTCCATTGTCATCCCTGCTGTGTCCCACAAATTGTTTGGCTTTATATCTGGGGTTAGGGGGTGAAGGTCCCTGACTGATAAACAACAAATGCCTACTTGGCGTCATGCACACTGCAACACTCAAAGGTAAGACACAGCAGGGGCTTGTGAATCTCATTTGAAAGATTTCATTCTTGTCTTCAACTCACACAAAGGCAGGGTGTGAACAATGCCTTCAGCCCTCATGTGGGAAAGTCTGGCTGAAGCATGGTCTGGCATCATGCTTCACCCCTACGAAGAAGCAGGGGTCTGGCAGGGTCAGCTGGGAGAACTGAATCCCCAGAACTTACCTCCCAGCTTCAACTTTTGGGCCCAGTGCTCTCCCCAGGAACACGCTGCCACCCACAAAGCAATGGGCCAATTTTGGCATCTGGGAACTAAAACCACATGTGAAACAGGAGAACAAAAGGAGATGGTTGGAGCAGCTCTGACTTGTGTTAGGCAGCAATGGGCTTTCTCAGGAGGGCACTTGTCCCACGGCCCAGGAAGGGAGGCAAGAAAAGGGCTTGTGCCACCTCCCAACACGTCCATGGAATGCCTGCACAGTCCAGCCACCGGCAGGGCACCACATGCCAGGGGCCAGAAAATGACTGCTTTTGGGGAGCTATGGGATCTTGCCGTGTTGAAACAGCAGGTCATTTGTATATGTAGGTCTGGAAAAGGTGGATGCAGGGTTGGAAGCTTTTGGGAATCATTGCGTGACTCTTTTTAACTTGGTTCATCTGTACTGCCATATCAGTCCTTTTCCAAAAACAAGCTAGAGCCTTTAGATCAAATATACAGAGATTGGGTAAATTTTTCTCCTCCTTTGTGGCATAACTGCAGAGGCTGTACACACAGATCAATGCATTGTACAGTTCTCATTTAGATTCAAGTACAGTGCCAGTAACTGCTAGCAAGCGTTACTCAGCCCTTCAAAGTCTACTTTTTTTCTTGTTTGCTTTCCAAATGAAGGCTATATTTCAGTCCCTTTTTTGGTGGGGAAAACGAACCCATCTATTGCTTTTTTCTCATTTTTTTTCTACCCTCAGTAGTGAGCCCCACCCTTAATGCAAGGATTTCAAAGGAAGTCAAAGTGATTTTTTCATGTTAAGAATTTGCCCAGACACTAAACATGTTTAAAAGACATCTTCCATTTTCTATATAAATTAATTATCTTATAAATTAATAACCTTATAAATTAATTTATCCAAATACGGTTCTGCAAATCTGTTGTCAAGAAAAAAAATTCCAAGTTGGTGTATTTCCTTTGCACCATTTCTTGCTCTCTGTTAAAGTTTGAAAACTGTTGTTGGCTTTTCCTGTAAAAGGAACAAAAATGATTCAACTTATTGCTGGGTCGGAGAGCAAAGTGTTCAGTAGTAAAAGGGCAGAGAGATAGTAAGAGCAAACAAGGCAAAAGAGGCTTGTATTTACTGAATCTCTAACTTTCAAGTGTCCAACCTGCAACTGGTATTGCCAGCCAAGCCCGACATTTCTACATTTTCTCTTGACATTAGAAGATTAACTAAATCATATTCACACGAGATAGTACCAGCATACACTTGACTCCAGACTCTCCCAACCTCTTTGGACTTGTCGCCAAAGCGATACCATGGAAACAGCATCGTGGAGATGGCAGGGAATACACACCCGTACAGAAGACCATCGCTATTAACTAATCTCTTGATTTAAGGGAACATTGACATAATCTCCAGCCCTGCTTCCCTTCTGTATCGAGCAGTTGCTCTAGATCTGCATGCCTGTGCAAACCTACCTGACAGACATGTGCTTGTTATCTCAGGATTTGTATTTTGTTTGCCCCTTAAAATTTTAGTAAGGATACAATTAAAGATACCAGTTAATGGCTGCTGCTTGTTTCATAAAGTAAACATCAAGCAATTGACTGGAAGTAGAAAGTCCATAGTGCTTTGTTGAGGTGTGATTAGTAAAACACTAAAAGTCTACTCAAAGGTACTCCGTTTTCTAAAGGTTTCTGAAGTGTATCTGAGATTGGCTTGCAAAAGCAGCATATTGACATTGCCTTTATTTGTCATTTAACTCTTGATCCTGCTTCTTGTGGCTGCAAGTTTATTTCAGCAACTTTTCTTGATCGTGGTTGAGAACAACCTCAAGGCTTTCTTTTTCCTGAGGATTCCCATCCTATATGGCAAATGAAAACAGATGCATGCCAGAAATGGAGGGAGGGAGGAAGAGGAGGGAGACAGGGGTAGAGGGAGGAAGGGGGGAAGAAAGAGAAGGTGCAAAGAAAGGAAGAAAGAGAAGGAAAGAAAGAAACGGAAGGAAGCGGAGGAATGGAAAGAAAAAAAGAAAGAACATGAAGAAAAGAAAGTGCAAGCTTTTTTATAAATTTGATTTAACATCAAGTTCTGAGCCAAACCTGTTTTACAGAATATTTTTCCTTGGGGGCTTATAATGCAACTACTATGGAGAAATCAGCATGATCTGACACAGCATGAACTATTCAGCAGCCTGCTAAAAATACAAATAGCTCGCAATGACAGGAGAATCAAACTGCAACTGCCTGGAATGTGAGATTATAAAATGTGAGACTATAAAATATCTCAACTCAGATTGAAATTCAATATATTTGTTAAAGTTGTCAGCAAAGTCACAGAGACTATTGGAAAATAGTCAGTGCATTCCCTACAGTTGTTGACAGCAGCCTTTGGACAAGGCAAGAAGCTGCAAATTTAAAATAAAAAAAAAGAAAAAACACCAAAAAAAAGGGGGGTTCTGATATCAATCCAAATTATTCAGAAATGGAAAATGTAATGGGAAGCAAGTAGTGAAAAGCCAGCCCTTGAGGGGTGAACAAAGGCAACCGCAGGCTGTAACACTGATGTCTCAAAGGCAAAAGGCACATTATCCTCACCCAGAGTGGTCTTCAGAAGGTACTCTGGTGTAAGGCAATGCCCTTGCGAAGCCTGTGCTGCCTAGGCACTGCAGTATTTAAAGGGATTTGCTATCAGAAACTCTTTGATTAGGTAATTTTACAATCACCAAGTTAAATATGAAGGAGACAACTAGCCAGCCTGCCAAGCTAGACACTAGTGTTAGTGAAGGTACGCAACAGGACTAAAGCATCCCTATTCAGTTGAGCAGTTAAACAAGTGTTTAGTTGAGCACGAGTTAAGCATTTGCTTAAGCAATTTAATACACTGAGGCCAGATTAATGAAATTCAACTGCTATTCATCCCGCCACACAAAAGCGTCCTCCATACCACAGATATGAAAGCAAATAAGATAAAAGGAAAAATGAAGTAAGAAAAGAGGTGCTACTTACCTGTGCTATGCATTTTGTCTTTTTTATGGAGCCATTTGTAAACATTCCTAAGCATGGTTTGTATTAAGGCTGGATCACGAATGACACCTACCATGCAGCTGTTTACATCTGGCTCACAGGTGTTTGGCTGGTGTTTGCCGGGAGCAGATGGATGCCTTGGAGGGACCTCTCACCACAGCCAGAGAGGAGGAAAGGGAGAGGGTCTTTACTGTTCCCTACCTCTGTTACCTCTCTGTTAAGCTCCATGTTATGAAATGCTAGTCAGCTTGAACAGAAATACTAGTTGGAAAACTCTCCTGATGTTCCTCTAAGGTAGTGAAAAGTGCAGCAGTGAATACATGCAGGAGTACAGGGCAAGTCGGCTAGAGAAAACAGAGACCTTAACAATATTGCATGGCAATTAGGGTAAAGCCTCCAGCAACAGGAACTGAAGGTACAGCCTTTGGCTGCGCTGGGATTGCAGTGTCTGTTGTCTTGAGCATGTCCTGCCCCAGGGCCAGAAACGGGTGCATTAGACTAAAAAGTTGTCAAATGCTCCCAGGTCCCTGGCAGTGTAGTTCGCACACACACGAAGGAGCCCCCCACGTGGGTGTTAAAAACCATCATGCGTGATGAAGAGCTTACCGCTTCAGTTCCCCACAGGCCGAGCAGCCCATCCCATGTTTGAAAGCCCATTCACCATCATCTGCTCAGAGACTAGATGCTAGGTCTGACACTAGGCAAAGCTATCCAAACCTGTCCAGAGAGCAGGACTTTCACCCACCTGGGAATGTCAAGCCGGTGAAAAACACGGGCTGCAAGGAGGATCCAGCACCACATCTTGCGTGCATTCTCCTGCCCGTCGTAGCAGGAGAGGGGAAAGTTATGGGGCAGGAGGAACGAGCAGGAATTCACCATTTAAGACAACCAGCCTGGCACTTTCAGAGCCAAGTACGCTGCGGCTTTGGCAGGGGACTTTAGTTCAAGAGGAACAATGCAACAGACATGGGTGTAACAAAGAAACCTTTGTGAGCACGACTGGCCTGTAGCACAGGACAAGGGCTTCTTTCCAGGCTGGCTGTATGGAATACCCAAGCAAGCAGCTTGCCCAGTCAGAGTAACATGACTGAAAATCCCAGTATATCCCCCGAGCACCCTGCCCGCACATCTCCTCAGCCGCGCAGCGAGTTCCTCCTTCGTGGGAGGATCCGAGCAACGAAGCGGGGTGAGGCGGGTGGTGGGGCAGCAGGCAGGGCAGGGAGCTCTTTGCACGGGTGCACATGCAGCGTGGGCAGCCGGAGCCTGGCTGCTGGCTGCAGAGCTTGGGAAGCCCTGCGGTGCACAAAGGTTGCACAGAGACAACAATTCCGAATTCAGTGCTTTTGCTCTCCTGAGCCAACACGCAAAACTCCCCCAACTCTGGCAGATCGACTGCTTCCAACTTTCCTGAAGAATTATCACAAGACAGAGAAACGATCCTCTGCCCTTCCTCACACAGAAAGCTGAGGATTTTTTCCATGGGCTGGGTAATACGAAGCACCCCAAATTAGCATTTGTATTACTACAGCCAAGCACCGCCTGTGCAACAACATCCCCAGTGAGAGCATTGCAGTCTCTCTTAAGAACCTACAAAATAAAATGTAGTCACAGATTCCCAACCCAAGAATACCACCAAACTCACTCACCTAATCTCTGACCCCACCAATTTTTTTTCCAGTACATTCAGGCCATAGACACCTAGTTTACCTGAAAAATACACCAAGTTCTTTACAATAACTTCACGGAAGATTTTTCTTTTTAAATAACTATGTCACCAAGCCTACGCTTTAAACAACATTCAGAAATCACATGTTCACCATCTGGATTGGAAACCTGTACTTTGTCTTCAATTCCCATTGCAAAGTCAGTAGTCAGCGTTGCCATCAAGCTGTCTTTGACATCTTCTTACACCTCTATCAGCTTCACTGGCACTGTCATTAGAGAAGTGACACACTAAATCTTCCACGCACAAGCATGCCTGCAGATCAACACAGGTATCTCCACTGAGTTTGCAAGCCTTCAAAACATACTACACTGTGTCTCAGAGCAGACTCTCAGAGACCACTAGTCACCTGGAGGAGAGCAATGATGGCAGTTACTTCATTGTTGTAAGACTGGGTTTTGCTTATCAAGGAAACTACTCTTACCTTACAGTGAATGAGGAGCCAGAAGCTTGCTTCAATGCAAAAAACCAAACTAACCAACTGACTCTACCCCTCGGTTTTCACATACTAAAACCTAATGGGATCCACATGGAAAATCAGCAAGCAACCACAACCAGCTTTAGAAGACCATATGTTTTGAAAGAAATTTCTCTCAGCATCTAAATTCCTAACTTTTAAATAGCCGCTATCCTCAACAAGCTCATAATCGGAAGCAAAACAAACTGACCCCCCCCCCCTTGACAAATGAACAGCAACAAGCAGAAAAAAAAAATAAATCTGTCTGCAGCCCTTGCCACGACCGCCCTCCAAGCAGCCCCAGTGCAATCCAGGGGGCCTTCACATGCTGACCATGAAATGTGACACACTACACCCGTGCACTACAGGACTTGTGGAAGCTATGCGGTTGGACAACACTTCTGTGCTGGAGTTAACTCTGCTGGACAATTACTAAGGGACCATAGCATCCAGTCACCACGTAGAGAATATTTTTTACTAGACATTCCCTCTGACCTCTCAGATGGTCGTCCTGAAGGGTGGCTTCTGATACAACTCCGAAAGACAACCCTGAAAAGGAAAATGCTTAACTCTACCAGAGCAAAAAAAAGTTATGGACTCAACAAAGTCCATGTATTTCAGGCATCCTTTGATCTTCCTTCTGTCTAGCTGAATGATGCTCATTCCACATGGGCTGCCTGCTAACCTGTTTCACCACTGCTTTGCTCTGAAGAAATAAACATGTTATCGCCTTCCCCTTGCTAAAACCCTGTCTTGGCCCCACAAGCTGCAACAGCCCTATTTCTCTCAAATGACTGGTCAACTAGTACAACTGAGCTGAGCAAAGAGTTATTGTCTCTAACCTGTGTTTTGTCTGGAAGATGATCCTGATGCTTTCTGAGTCCTGAGTAAAGAGCTGTGTGTCCACCAATTTGCCTGTTTGGGGTTTTTTTCCAAGTATCAGCTGGTCTAAAGGAAGCTGGAGAAGAACTTTTCAAGGGCATGTAGTGATAAGACAAGGGGTGATGGCTTTAAACTGAAAGAGGGTGGATTTAGATTAGATATAAGGAAGAAATTCTTCACTGTG
>Ga0181612_171711_pt1 | contig 14812 bp, 13 predicted proteins | sample HoacroProtozoa21_FD_119630 | JGI IMG/M metagenome (GOLD analysis project Ga0181612, IMG submission 119630) | Hoatzin crop microbial communities from Cojedes, Venezuel. Combined Assembly of Gp0051906, Gp0051904, Gp0051908 | reverse complement strand
TACCAGTCACTTGTCTCCTGCAGCTAGGTGTATCGAGTGCAGGACTGGCACGGAGGGAAACCTTGGTACTCTAAAGCATGGTGCCTCCAGGGATGCTTGGAGAGATGGGTTAAGAACAGCTCTGATTATCTGTGCAAAAATGGTGTGCTGTTTTCTCTCATGCTCGCTGCTTTGATCTTGCTTATCAGTCTGCAAGTGAAGCACGTGTAATGAAGTTCCTCCAATGCTGTCCTCTCCTACTGTGTTTTCTGGTACTTGACTTAAACTAGTTTCCTCTTGCTGATTAGGAAATTACCTGCCTCTAGTTAACTTCTATAGGGACAGCCATGTTTTGTGGCATCTTGACTTTTGCTTTGCCATTTGAGAATTCAGCAGCCGTCATGTTTGGTTTTTCCCCTTTAACAAAGCCAACATTGATCTTGCAGATCATGCACACTGCACTGTCAGACAAGATAGATAATGACTTGAACTGCAGCAAATGGGACTATATGACATCACACCTTTGTGAGCAGACAAATCTGTAAACTTATTTAGTTTGACAGGTATAAAGGGCATTTCAAAAACTGATTATATCTGCTGTGATTTTAAGAAGGTCTGGGATATGACTGGAAAATCTTCACCCAACCTATTCCTCAGGGAATTAACTCTCTGAAAGAATAATGCAATACCTAATATTTGGGGCATTAGAACATACATTTAGCCTTTTTTTTTTCCACTTTGTGCAAAATATGTAATATTACCCCTGTGAAGACTCCAAGAGTGAGAGTGAGGTGCTAGAGCTGAATCTCCAGCAAATCTGGGGAGCTGGGTCTGCAATCAAGCCTTGTGGATCAATGTGAAAGAAAAAGCTGAACATGAAAAAAACATCTGAACAGTTTAATGAAAATGTGGATCCGTGCTGATTTTGCAGATCTATCTATTGTGAAAGTCCCATCGCCAGCTGGGGATAAGATTCATAAGCATTTTCTGAAGTTTCCATTAATAGTGCTACTAAAACCAGCTGTGACAGACTTGTGGTGCAGTCAAGGTCAATATGTGTAACAGCACCTACCTGTAGGTCCCCACGTTTGGGAGTGGGACGTACAGACCTCAGCCCGATCTTTAATCTCACACAGGATGGTTTTTGGTAGCCCCTGGACTGTCGTGGCTGCCCAGCTGCACCTGGAGGGGAAAGGCTGCTGAAAGGAAATGCTGAAATCCATGCTCGTTTCCCTGAAACTTGGATGCCTCTCTGAAACTCAGAGTTAGCAGCTCTTAGGGCTGGGATTCACAAATTCGCTTCTGCACTTCAATGTTGAAATAGTCTCTTCACACGCAGATGGCATGTTCATTTTTTTTCTTTCAAAGCTCATCTGGCATAGGTGCCCACCTTTTACACAGGGGACTCCTATTTAGGGTGAACTCTCAGAAGCAGACGGCCATCGTTGTAGGGAGGGGCAGGTCTTCTGTCCGAAGCAGCTGGCCACAGGCACCTCTGTTCCTCTCCCCAGAGCTGTACCTCTGTGAAGTAGGCCGAAGCAAAGGCAAACAAGCAGGGATGGTCCTCGGCTGAGGGATGAGGGACTCCTAAGGACGGCCCTGGGATGCTCGGGGCTTTTGCAGTTTGGGTAGGATTTGAGGCTGATCTCAGCCTTGCTCGCTAATCCTGTCACTGAGCCAGCCAAGTATTTCTCTTTTCGTCCAGCCCAAAGAGGCTAGGACATAGTCCTCAGTTGGAAAATGAAAAAGTTGCATTTCTCGCTCCATCTGCATCACAATACAGTTTTCTGAAGAGAATACTGAGAATGTCCCTCAGTGAATTAAGCATGGCTTGCATATTTCACCCTAGCCTCACAAGTATTTTGTCAAAGAAAGGTGATTTACTCTACAAGATGTCTCTGATGCCAAAGGAGGATAGTTCTGCACAGTCTGAAGAAAATACATTAAAAAATAGTTTTTTAATAAGTCATAAACCATTAGAAAGTGTGATCTGTAATACTGATAACTTTCTAGATGTGTTTCTATGGCTGAAATTACAATCCTTTAGTCTCTGGTTTCTAGTGTACTCTTTACAAAGGCAATTCTATTGTAAATTCTATTGCAAATAATTTTGTTAATTCCTCCTTCCTGGCTTTTAGTACTAACTAGGTGCCCAGTTCTGCTCTCACTGAGATGAATGGAAATATTTCATTGATTATCTCAGTGAGAACAGAGCTGTGTATGGGTGTGGTTTTCTGTTACATCCCACTGGAACATAATGGTTTTGATGAATGTCATAAATTTGAAGTCTGCATAGTGTGAATATTAGTGAACAGATAAACTTCTTATAGGAGAGATGCATCTTGTCTATGTAATGCACCTTGAGGTACTCAGGCAGGATGAAATTTGCCTTGGTTCCACAGAATTTGCAGGTTTGTTCCATAGGGCTCTTCCTTCCATTTCTCCTTTTGGTTCGTGCAGTAGAGAGGTGCCTTGGGTGGGTCAGGCCTATATCCTTAAACATATTGCATTGAAGAGCACTGCCACTTAGCAGTCACTCCTCATCTGAACAGGCTGGAAGCAAAGGAAAAGCAGAGCAAACATCACCTCCCTGCTGCAAAAGAACAGTCGGTGCTGCCAGAGCCTTCACACAACATGTCTTCGACAGAAGGGTGCAATTCAGTCGCTGACAGAAACAATCTTGACAAGTAAGCTCTTAAGTCTGCCTGTGTGTATGACAGGGATTGAAATATCAGTCATTGAAGAGCTGGACAAATATTTTATTAGCCCAGTGCTTATTGTTATATGATAGAGTTCCTTTTAACGGGGCAGTATGAAGAATATGTACGACGTCTTTATGAAACCATTACTTAAAAAAAAAATGTTTATTACTGAAACCTATTCCTTGCAATCTAACTTCTTATCTTCATTATTTTGTAAGCTCTGAACAAGGGGCAGATGTGAATGCAAAATCATACAGCACTTACTGTACAGTTTGAAACATTCTCCGATTCTCAGTCACTTGGTAATTGCAAAAGGACAAACAACAGATTGGAACTTGAAAATCCCAATTCACCACAATCAGATTTTTTTAGTGACTGTGTTTATTTTGGGTATGAGAGAGACTATATACATTAAAAATAAGAATCTGTTTTCTGCCCTTTAAGAAAACTAAAATCCCAATTAAGGGGAAAAATAGAAAAGGCAACATTACCTATTATTCCAAAATCAAGTCTATAAAATGGATACTGAAAATCAAAGCCATCAAACAGTCTTAAAAATTTGTAGTGTTCATACTTCTGAGGAAAATAACCTATTGTGTTAATACTCACAATGAATAATGATGTTAACATATTCATTCACGTTCTCTTTGACCTTATTCTGGGAAAAGACTCTTGATTCCAGTAAGAATTTTTATTTGGAAGGCAGTTTAAGCACAGTCTGAATTATTTCACTGATCAAGTCTTAGGTGTCATTGACGGGTAGAATAAGAGAGAAAAAAATGCCTTACCTGGGTAGGAGTAAAACTCCATAGTGTGTGCATTATGTGCACTTTATTTCAGGTATTGAAATCAAGATGCTACCTGGTAATACCAGTCTTTAACAGATTCCCCTCAAATACTGTAGTAAGCTTTGTAAATAACTTATTCATTTCTTTTTTACTTAGCAAATGCCTAAATAATTTGTCTTATTGACTTCATGTTCCTTCATGGGTTTTATCAACCTAATCTCCTACATAAAATTTCAGATCAAAATGTACAGATTTTAACTTAGATATCCACGATTTTCATAACTGAAGCTCATGGCCAATGGCTAAATCCTGATCAGCAGCCACGTTATTAATCTTTGCAAAGGAGAGGTCATCTTGCTAACTCATTTTTTGTTTGAGCAGGGTAGTTCTTGCGCTGTACAAGCATGTAACTGATGGGCTTAGCTTCCAAAAGAAGCTTCTGAACCCTGTTTTGCCATTTTTTTAAGAAAAAAAAAAAAACAAACCCAAATGTTACGGGGAAGATGTGCATGCCTTAGGCCATCCCTCAGCCCAGCCTATTTTACCCGGTAACAAAATTACTGTAGTTTTCCAGAGTAATCCTGGAAAGGACTAGATTTCTACCAAAGAATGTTAAATTACCTCACAGCCTGTCAAGTGACACACTGTGACAATAGTACTTTTTGCTTCTGTGCCTCTTCTTTCCAAGTGTTAATGAAATACTCCCCATGAGAAAGTCTCAGTTAACAGGCTTACAATGAAAAGATTTTAACACAAGTCTTTAGTCAAGCATGAATTTTTTTTAAGTATGCAAATATTTTGATCTAAAATAAGACAAACAGCTGCCCTACTTGCCTTACTTTCCCCATCACTTGCTTTGTTCAGAAAATGTGAATTAATTACTTTTCAAATTTTCAAGTTATTTGGCAAGTCAACAGTGCCAGTGACTTCCTAATTCTCTATGAAACTGGCTGTCTCTGGTTCTAGGGGAGGGATTAAGACAGTAAAAAATGTGAATCTGTAGCATAAAGGATGTAAACATATTTTCCTTTTGAAGCCCTTGATGCAAAAACCATGGCACACTTCTGATTCGTGTTCTGTGAATGACACTAGCCCCTTGCAATAATTCCCCCTCTTTGAGCAGAAAGTCGCTGAAGTAGCTGTGTGGTAAAGACTAACATGTGTGCTTAGTTTTGTAGCATGCATAATGTTCTGTCAGTCATGGGGACACTTGCCAAAAATTTAACAGGCATTGGGACACAAAAGGAAAGATTCTTATGACAAGAATGAGGAAATATGACAAAATACCAGGGAAAGACAAGAACAAATAAACGTGAGTTAAACTCCTCAGCGGTTTGGAGACTGATACTCCTTATTTGGTTGAAAAGGAAGGAAAACAAAAGCTCTGGCTTTCATTGAGGGTGGAGAAGACATTGAAAGTTACTTTGCAGAATGCTTTCCAACTTGCCTTCTGCAAAAGTCTATTAAAGTCTCTTTGGAGCACCTGTCTGTTGTGAAAATAATTCATTTTGTCATGCCCGGTAACACACTTGTAGTCATTTTATGAAAGCTTATGTAGCAGTTTCACCTCTAGCTTTACCCTCTGTTATACTACATCACAAACTCATTTAAATAGTGATATTAATGTTTTTAGAGATCACTACAAATGGTCGGCAGCATCATTGCAGTTAATGTCTCGTGGGAGCTATACAAGGGAATTTTATCAGCTTGAGGCTGAGGTATTTGATGAAGTAATAACAAACTAGCTTTGAATTGTCTTTCATTACCCTTTATCTCTCCTAGAGAGAATATAATCTTATTCAAATTATAATGGCCTCTGTTATCAATGTGGTTTACTATTTATTTACCTGCACATGGACATGCAAATGTACATGCATTCTCCTCTTTTTACCGCACCTGTAATGAAATTCCTTCACTATCAGAATCATGCACGATCACAAATTACAAACTAGTTACTCGGAAGTGTAATTTCTTTAGCACTAAAAGCATTAAAAATAAAATTAAAATCCAACTTTTTTTTTTAGGAAAAAAAAAAGTACCTTGATAAGGAGTAAAATCCAATCATTAGACTTTAAATGTACCTTCATTTATCCTGAAGACAAACACGATATTCTACCTCAGAAATAGATAGGCTGCCTCACGTCTGGGCAGAGAAAGAGACAGGAAGAAATGTCTAAGTAGCGCTACAGGGGGAGGGAAGTCCTGGGACTGGAGCAAAGAAAGAGATCCACGTGGATCTGACCAAATCACCTCAACTTTTCTGAGGCTAGCCTTGTTTCAAGCCAAACACGTAGGAAAGAGACTTGCGCAACATGGTTCTAAGTTATCATTTTTAATTACTTGGTGATTGGCGAGCGCTCACTAGAGAAAAGGAATATAGAAGTGCAGAGTTGGGGCATGACTGTGCAGACAGACAGAGGGAAGATATTTTTTTGCTAAATGACTAGGCAGCAAAACAACTTGATGTACACCGGTACACATCTGCTCTGTTTAGCTTAAGTGTATACCAAAAAAAACGTAAGCCCACAACCTTGCTCCAGTGGCTGTAGCAGCTGCAAATCTGAGAGCAGACATCAAAGCATTTTATTGCTCGTTCTTCTCATGAAAGGCTGCTGGGGTAAAAACAGGCAGGCAGACTGTTAGGTTGCCTTTTTTCTATTATCAGTTCACCTCATTCATGTGCTGAGTCAGGGTCTTTTTCCCCTTTTCGTTAGTGTTACAGGATCTAAATCCTTCCCTTCTCACCACAGGCCATGAGACAGCCTGAAAACTGGCTCTTTCGGCTGATCTTGACTGACGCACTAGACTTTTCTCTGCCAGTTTGCCATAAGGCCATTGATTCTGATCGACTTCTAGTCAGTGTTTACTTACTGTCACTTTAATTAAAACCAGGCAAGGGGAAGTGATTATTTAAGCCTGCCTTATCAGACCTGCACTCAGAGTGAGGACAAACACTCTGCTGCAAACAACAGATATTTTTTACCGTACAGTCTTCAGGTTTGTGTCACAAGGAAGTACAATTTCTATCCATTCTTTTTAACAGCACTAGATAGAAACCAGACATGTACTGTAAACAATACCAAATAATATTTATAGCGGTATCTATATTAAGCTTTCTTTGTCACATGAATAATAATTGTTGCAGTGTATCTGAAACAACCAGATGTGTATTAATACTGCAGAGACAATAGGGATATTCAATCCTGATCAGATAAAAGGCTTACTGAGCAAAGTGGAACCAGAATTTAAGAACAACACATGTATGTATCGAGCAGTTTAAGTAGATTTAAAATATGAAATGCAGTTCAAAGTTTGCTGAATGACAGAGAAGCAAAGATGCTCAGCAGAAAGTACAGAAACATCAAATGTGTAAAAGCTAATCAAGCTACATTTTCACTTAAAATCGAAACTGGAAATAATCTGGAAATGAGAGGTAGTAGAGCTCATAGTTTTTAACCATCTTGCCAGGAGATTTGGAAAAAATAAAAGTTTCATAATGAACAATGAAGTAGTTGTTTGAAATGGAAACGAAGGTGAAGGTGGCTACCAGACTACATTGCAGGATAGTTCTTTTCAGTTGTGGAAGTAGACAAAATTCATCAAAAAGTGTGTTTGCCAGATCAGTAGGTCATATATGACCAGGGATACCTAAATTAAAGGCCAAGTAAAAGAAGGAAGGAATGGTGGCTTGCCACAGTCAACAAAACAAGCATACTCAAAGGCCATGAGATATTTCATGCAGCTTTTTATAATGTGGCACTCACCACCCTGATTTGGTAGGAAGGATATCCTCACAGCAGTGATGAATACTGACTGGTGCTTTTTGTAGAGGGAAGTGGACTCCAGAGCATGAGAATTTCCTCCAGAATGCCAGGGATGCTGGAGCACTGGACTTAGAGGCCAATACAAAAAGGGACTGGGATCCAGGGGGGTTAGAATTTTTGGAATCAGGGTTAAATCCAGGGCTTGAATGATGCAAAATAGTCCTAAGTGCTCCTTATTACTACATTAAACAAAAACCTGAAATTCTGCCCATTGTTTTCATTATATAAAATTTCCTTAATAGTCACAGAACAAGAATTTTAACCTTTCCAAAGCAATCCTGTGCAATCCTGTTTAATCACGCTCTACTCTTAATTAGATCCGACATCATAATTCCTATCCTGTTCTAAATTGCTGGGAATTGTTTCTGTGTGTGCTGAAGTAGTCTCATACTGGCCAGTGAAATGACCTTTATAACTGCCATGCAAAGACTATAAAACAGCTTACTAAATTTATTAAATATTATGTGTTGTCAAAATATAATCATTTTTTTCTAGTATCAAGTGGCAATATCTAAAATCCATGGAGAGGACTTCCTAAACTGAAATTTATTTGCTTGCTATGCTTATGTACGGCATTATTGCCCTCACAGATATTCAGACTTGAAATATAGTGAGAGTAATAATCTTGAAAATTTACACATTTAATAGCAAGAGAGGCTCAAATCACAATCTGGAATTTTTTTACTCTCTTGAGTTGCTTAAAGTTTGGATCTTGAGTCTTTGGATCTTTTTTAGCTTGAGGTTTTGCTACAACCTGTTACAGTTTGTAAGAAGTATTGCTCACTTTGTAGGTATCAAGAACTTTAACTTCACAGAGAGAATATTCCTAATTCAATGTTCATGCTTGTAATTCCAGCATTTTTAAACAGCTGGCAGTGGGCAAGAAGCAGACAAACCTACCCCTTGGAATTTATATTCCCTTTCAGGCTGAAAAAATCGAAGTCTGTTGACCTTTCAAGATTACCTAGAGGCTTACAAATACACTCAGAACTTTTGATGGTTGTAGAACACAGGATTTTGTCTTTGAGCCTCTCTTGGCATTTGTGAATTCTGAATAGTAAATACATTATTTTTAAAAATGTTTACCTACTTACACGTTTATGAAGAACTCTCTCTTATAAATCAGGAGAGTAAGCAAACAACCTTCTAGGTAGCCATAACATGAAGGAATTCCAGTCGGTATGTCCCCAGACCAGTGTATTTCAAAAGAATTTTCCCCTAGTTTGTACTTCATCTAAAACACCAAGGGCATTTCTGTATTTGTTTCTAAATGTCTTTTTGTTCTCTCCTGACTTCCTTCTGTACCAAAAGCAGGTATGCTCCTTCTTTATTAAATAGTGATGGTTACTTATCTCAGTTGATAGGTGAAGCTCAAAAAGCATTGCATCTTCCAGTAGATGAAAAAATTCAAAATCAGTCTGAGTCCTATTAGGGGCTAAGACAGTGAGAGGAGGACTTTTTCTCTAGCTGTAACAACAGGTTTGGAGTAAGGGTCATAATTTACATCCAGTCTTTAACTGAACGGACTGCTATCTCTACTAGTGGGAGTGAACCCCTAAGGACCCTACTGTTCCACCTAGTGGTTCTGTTGGCAGGACTGTCCACGACAGATGCACTTCATGGATATTACAAATGTTCCTCTTCATTGTGACAATGTTATTATTGTCAAGAAATGCAGTGCAGAAATACATCTGGATATATAACAAAGGTAAGCCCAACCTGTAAAGGTCAAGCATGAGTTCAGATATGAAGCTGTCTGGAATGCGGATGATATCTAAACAAGAATTTAGTTTGGCTTTTTACAAAGACAACATTCAGTCAGCGCACTCTGCTGCTTGTAAGGACACACAATTTCCAAATTTTGCGATGGACGGTAAGAAAGGATTTTATCTGACATAGGTGCATAGACTGTTTCCAGTGAGGTAAAGGGCATTTATTCTCCATAAATTAGGGGAGACTAGTTTTGCTAGTTAGGGACTAGCAAAAATCCCTTGACTCAACAGGCATCATGTTGTGAAAAACGGAAAACAATTGATCACTTTGAGGATTGACTAAAGTTTCAGCCCTTTTCCTCCAAACATAACTGCCTCCCAACACTCCTCATAGCAGATTTTTATCTTTGAAAAAAAAAAATTAAGATCCATTACTATATATCTAAACGATCAGTGAGCGCTTGAACCCCTATCAAGAATCTCAGCAAAAGTAGGTCAGTAATTTGATATTGCTTCATTCTCTCCCTCTGCATTTGGTCATCTGACAACATTGGACTCCCTCTACCTTCTCTGCTTCCCAGCTGTTAGTTCTCTGTAATGACTGGCCTGTGACAATTTAATGATGTTATCCATTGAATTAGCAGTTCAGTTCTAGCTCATGAGAAGAAGAATGCAAAGCAAATTGGTTTGGCCTCAGCTAATCTGGAATCTTCGTGGCCAAAGTGCATGTTCTGCTTCTCCTTCATGTGAATTTTCTTGTCTGTGACTAACCTAGTTGGACGAGGGTTACGGGAACTCAGCTTCTTTACATCTGAACCAAAATGTCTCCATGAGCCCAAATGTGCACAAGGTCTGTAGCCCTTCTTGCCCATTTATCTTCTCCATCCCAGCACCTTAGCTGAGATCTCTGGGAGGAGGAAATGACTTATCTGGGGATGGCTACCTTCGTCATACTTTCACTGGCACCATTAAAATCCCCCACTTCAAAGGTAGGTATAGCATTCACTTTGAGCCTGCCTGACAATAACATCTCCTAACACTAGATATTATTTATAGCAGATTATCATATATGACACTATAGAATTAAGTACTACTCATTCATTAGCATAAGCAACTAATTCTGTCACTATGTATCCAATGTCAGCAGCGAATGTTTTGTCACGGCAACACTCAGTGGAATCAGTGCTGAATCCCAGCTAAATATCTCTAAGGAAATCAGTGATTTTGTATCAAGTACCTCGTTTTCTCTTACTGCACTGAAATGAACCCACAAAAAGGTAAAGACTGCTTGAGGATGCAACATGAGTGGGATAGCTTCCAGCAGGTGTTTCTTAGCAGGACTTGAAAATTCTGGCACTCCCTGTGCCCATCTAATTCCAATTCAGTCAATCCTATGGGGCACGCGCTAAGAAATGTGCAATGTCTGTGCAGTGTCTGCAGATCTAACTTGCAAAATTTCCTGTATTAACTATGTGGTGCAAGTATATAACAAAGCCAGGCATCGGCTCTCTGCTTAGGCTTTGTTACAGTTAAGAATAGGAATGACTATGTTATTTTTAAATCCTACCAATGTCTGATCTCAGTTTCTGTTGTAAGCTGGACTTCTTCGTTCTTTTGCTCAAAAAGAAGAAAGCTGGGTTAGTATCTCTGTTTTATCATCCACCTCAAACCATTTCTAGGGAGGAGAGACATCACAATGTACTTCTGTGAAGTGAATTAAAGGGTCAGTAAAACAATTATACTCAAATTTATAAATTAACACTGAAAATTTTCTAGTCACCCCTGCTAGTGTTTCCAAGATATTTAAATGGGTCTTGGAATACATCAGGATCACAACACTAGGAACAGAAATCAACAGTTTCCTTTTTGGACCTCACAGATTGGGAAAAAAAAAGTCTGATATGGATTGTGCAAGTATAACATTCTGATGCTAAAGTGAGTAAACAAGACCTCTGGTGCTGAAGTGAGTAACGAGCAATATTAGTTCTGTCGTTAGAAAAACTGTATCACTTTCAAATGGCGCTATTCTTTTCATTCTTTTAAAAGGCAGTAAGTTGCCCTTACCGTACTCAACAAAAGAAGCCTCTACAGTATACTAATATAAACTCCTGTTTTGCGAAGAGACCACAAGCATACGATGAAGCTCTTCCTGTATGTGTCCACGGGCACTGTTGCTCATTTTAATAACATAAATAAATATTTCATGTTATTTTCCCTTCAGAATGCATTCACCTAGGGAGACATCATGAGGTAGATAGTATCTTTTCTTTTTGCTCCTCATCAAAAACAAAATTGGTAATTAATTTTCAATCAACTGTCATCTCAAAATCTGGTTATGGTAATGTATTTACCAAAATGTTATGCAAGACATCATTTTGTCAGTAGCACATTGATTACTTCTGTTGCTGGTTGTCACTATTAATATTTAGAAGTTTACTTTATAAATTTTGAATGTCATCCAGACTAATCCTTTCATTAAAGGACAAGTGTGCATGCTAACCACTAAGCTATAGTACACTGACTTAAGTTGTGAGATGTATTTGGCAAATTCTATTGCTTTGTAACTGCAGTTGGTAAGCCCAACAATTGCCAAGGTCATTTATTATAGACAGTATTTTTAACTTTCCCTCATTTCAAAACAGGCGGATCTTGTGTCATCTAATCTAACCACTAGCATAGCACAGATACAGAGCCTCAATCAGGAATTTCTATATTAAGCCCATAATTGCTGCATATTCGTATAAAGTCAGTACTGCCATCATTCAGGAAGAACCCTCCAGTGGGATGCAAAAAGTATAAGAAATATTTTACAATATGGTTCAACAAATATTGCATTATGGCAAATTAAGGGTCCAATGAGTGAACAGATAGAGATTATCGTGTAATTTAGTATGGAAACAAGTGTTTAAAGCTCTGAAAAATATCACTTTCCTCACCAAGGAGAAGAAGAGCAGACTGCAACCTCCTGGGTGCCCAGAGTCAACAGGCTCTCCCGTATGCTGTTAAATGACACAGAAAAATTCTTGCCTTTGGCCACCAGAATTTGTAATCTCTTTCCTGTCTCTACCGCCAGCACAAATAGGTACTGGAAACACTGATTTTCACTGGAAAATCAGATGCACATTTAAAAAAACTCTAAAAAATATCTAAAGAAAAGCAATATTAGTAGAGTATGAAATACCTTGAATCTCCTAGCTATTAGAGCGCGCCATATATTCAGTTTGTTACTAACTTTAATTATAATTTCATTGAAACCTTTGGTTTTCCAGTGCTTCTAGAGGGTAGCAGTGCATGACAGAATTTATTGTTGAACTCTTCAGGATCCTCAGGCCTTAAAACATGCACACATTCAAGCTGTGCCGAATTTCTCCATTCAGGATCCTATCAAAACACTCTAAAACAAGAATGCCTATATACAGACCCGTTTTCAGGTTTGGGGCCTTTTTCATTATTTTTTCTAAAGGCCTGAAGAAGACCTGGAAGAGAAAGGTGGACTAGTCAAAAGAAGATTTTGTTGTTGTTGTTACCGTTATTACTTGATAAAACACAACCAGCACAAGCATTATTGATCATGTCTCATCCTTTAGCAAGCTATCAGCCTAGCAATCATAATGGAGATGGTCTTGCATGTAAATGAAAATCGTTTAATAACACAGAGAAAAACAATGAAAGCCACTGTTTCCAGATAATTTATACAGATATCGAAGCATTCTTTTTCTTTTTTTATCAATTGAATTCACAGGAGATTTGTGAAAGTTGCCTGTCAGGTCAAAGGCTATTGCGTTATCCACTTAATCATTCATCCCTGCTTGATTAATAGACTTTTTAAACAGAGTCATATATTAATAATGTAGGCTTTAACTGGGCATCTCGATCAAAGAGCAGATTTTAAAAGTTGATTGGTTTGTATCCTCTAGGCCTGTGATAAATGTCTAGAGATTTCTTGTAGTCATTTTTTTCTTGTCATTTTTTCATTCTGATATTCATTTCTCTCTTCAACGTTGTCATATGAATATTTAAAACAAGAAATATAATCAGTTCAGTGCTTTTTCTCCAGTACCAGGATCACAAAGAGAATAACTGTCATTCAGTACAAAATCTCTTTATTACAGTATTTAAGCACTGTCTGTTTTACCTTCCTTGTTGGGAAGCATGAGATGAAAATCTTATATGCATCAATAGGATTATGAATTGAAAGTTATTCTTCAGGTTTGGGGTTAAGTGGGATTAAGGAGAAGAAAACTTCTCAATGATAAAAAGACTCTGGAGTTAAAAATTACACGGGGTTAGAAAATTTTCAGCAAAACAGTTAGAGTTGGAAAACCTTGTCTCATCCAAACTGAAATGTTTTCTGGGAATAGGCCAGTGTTTGGGAAATTCAGACATGTTCAGTTAAATCAAAACGCACTCTTATTTGTTAGTTTTGAGATTGCTTCTTATTTCTAAATATTATTTTCTTCAGAAGTCAAAATCTGTGGTGAGATGACTTCAGCTGAAAGGTGATACTGTAACTGAGCTAAATATTTTTAAAACTTTTTATGAACAATTTCATTTTTTTCAATTTTCATTACAACTTGGAAAAAAATCAGTACTCTGAGTGAAAGAGTAATCCCAGTTCCAAGCTTTCTGCAGCATTCCTCTTAGCAACAGTAATATACATATTTAGGGTGTAAAATTCCATATCTTAACAAAGGCCTAAATAAAAACCATGACTTTTTTAGTGCCCTGAGGTTCAAATATCAATGAAGACTTCCATTGTGGAGCAAAGGAAGCTGACTTACCTGGTATTACTCACATGTGAACACTCATCACTCACTTCTAATCCATAGTGTATATCTCTGCTGCCATTTCTGTCCTTATTGCACCTATAAAAGTTCCAATGATACCAAAAGCATTTCCAAATAATTGTCTCCCTTGTAAGCCGTGGGATAGAGAGCATGCCATGCCTTGCTTTGTATACTGTTTTTTCTGGTGCAGCCACACGCAGTAGGTGCTGCTGATAGGCCAGATGTCCAGCTTCATCCTCAGCTCGAGACCACAGAGCAGGATGAAATGGGACCTCACCTGTATCTGTACCACAGTGGATGAGATATGTGATGCAGAAACGATCCTTGTTGCACAGCTTGTGCCTCTACACCATTCCTAGGAGGGAACTGAAAGTAATTCAAAGCCCCAAACTGGTCATTAATGAATGACGCTAAAAACGAAAATATTTAGTATTGTCTTGATCTAGAACAGAAACTAGATTCTGCACAATTGTACGGGTGTGCTCTCCAGGAGCAATATTTCTCTTTACCATCTTTTATGCTGTTGAGAGTTTGGAGATCCTTGTACTCACTAGAATGAAGGACTTCCTGGATGATCCCATTACACAGCTACAAATCTTGGTTGTCAGCTACAGAAAGCATCTCCAACTTGAATTTAGCATAATGAAATTGGATGGTTTTGATGCAGTTGGTTTGTATGGTTGCAGGTGTCATAGTGTCACTGATGTCTGTAGGGGAGAGGTGTTGGCATCACCCTGCACAGTCTCCTTTTCTCATTCCCTCTGTCTGCAAGTAGTAGCTGTTGGCTGGCCAGTGCAAGTTATGAGGTATGTGACTCCCTGAAGGGCCGTAGTATCTGAGGCTTTTGATGGACGGAAAGACGTAAGGTTCTAAATCTTTGTGGTGGGTTGACCCTGGCTGGATGCCAGGTGCCCACCAAAGCTGCTCTGTCACTCTGCTTCTCATCTGGACAGGGCAGAGAAAATATAATGAAAAGCTCATGGGTCGAGATAAGGACAGGGAGAGATCACTCACCAGTTA